>Ga0181612_152597_pt1 | contig 14050 bp, 10 predicted proteins | sample HoacroProtozoa21_FD_119630 | JGI IMG/M metagenome (GOLD analysis project Ga0181612, IMG submission 119630) | Hoatzin crop microbial communities from Cojedes, Venezuel. Combined Assembly of Gp0051906, Gp0051904, Gp0051908
CCTCCATGTCCTGCTTGGAGTGAGGGGCCCAAAACTGAACACAGAACTCGAGGTGTGGCCTCATCAATGCCCAGTACAGGGGCACGATCCCCTCCCTGCTCCTGCCGGCCACACAATTCCTGACACAAGCCTGGATGCCATTGGCCGTCTTGGCCACCTGGGCACACAATGGTGGAACATAAACTAGGAAAAAGACCCTAATGCCTTTTTCTGTAAGGTCCTGTTGTAAAGGAAGGGAAAAAGACTCAGACTGCTAGTTGCAAGAAGGTGATCGTGTCTCTCTTTGAAGATACTGGAAGCCGTAGAAGAAACAGTGTAGCCCTTATTGTAAATGAGAAATACAGGACTCAGAAATGCTGGAAAACTGCATTGACAAGCTTCCATATTTCTCTCTGTGTTTAAGCTGCTTCTGCTCTTACATAGTCAGAAAGTGGGATGCAGAACAAGCTGAAAGAGCTGATAAGACTTACAAAAAACCCCATCTTTTTTTTTTTTTTTTTTTTTTAGGTGGGAAGGCTGGAAGAACAAGAGGAGAGGTACTGCACATTTTTTTGCATTCATCTGCTTAGGCTCTATAAATGAATTCTTTCTCTAAAGGCAGCATGGTGAAAAACTTTTCTGGAGAGGTACCCTCATGCCATCCCTGTCATATTCTACTATGATCAACTCAGCACTGGAGCAGCACCAGTGCCAACTCAGTTATTTGTGCCAATTCTTCTGTTGCCCTGTGATGGATCAACTCTGTTAAATAACATCTAACATTGCTAAGACAAACTCCTGAGAGGATATGGGTAAATGAGACATTAAAGTGCTTGCTATAAAAGGGCTGCATTTTGTTAAATCACCATAAAAAGGAAAAGTCAGTTTTATTGAATTAAATGTCATTATAATGTAATTTTATGGGGGGAAAAAGCCAAAATTTAAACTACTTAAAGAGAAGCTGAGTGAAATATGAAGGGTAAACTATACTTGTATAGCTTGAATGCAGCTTAGAATTAGAAAAAGAGGAAAAAGTATGATTTTAATACCTATCTGGGTAAAACAGGTAGAAATGTTTGATCAAAGATTAATTGTAACAGAAAAAATGTTTTTTCTTGTTAGAAGGGCTACAAGTAGATATTTATTTTGCTGAAGTTAAGCTGTATATTGTTACCCGTCTGCAAAAATTAAGTGTCAGAAGCAGGATTTGTGTCAGCATGTAAGTACTAAGTTAGATCCAACTATCCACTGAGTTAGGAATGGAGAGATGGACTTGAAGAAGATTTTTATTTTGCTCCAATGCACATATAGCAATGATATTCAATAATGGGCTTCGCTTTCTTCCCCAAAAGGAAAACCCAAGTCATAGTCCACAGATAGTAGTAATCTCCCATTTTAGGAGTCCAGATAAAAGACAGATCTTGTTATGCCATTTGTTTCACTTCAAGAAGGACGAAATCTTCATGTTGAGTACATTTAGAGAGAGAAATTCGTTATTCTGAAGTAGTTGTTCCCCATTAATGCTATTCCTACTAATTCTATCTTTTGAAGTAACACTCCAATTTATTGACAAACAATTCAGTACAAGTGTCTCAGTGTACAGCCACATTCAAGACTGGCTCAAGATAGAAAACTTCACAGACATTCTGTGATTTTTTTTTAATTGTAAATCACATGAACTTCCTAATTGTGGCTATTGGTTCTTTATTGACACAACATAATTATGCTTAGATGACTAGGGAATATTGTTTTGAAGTAGTTTGAAAATTTAAATTCTGGTAGGACAAAATTTAGAAGACCTATACTAGAGTCATGGCCTCAGAAATTCTGTTTTGCAATGTCAAAGTAGCTGCAGTTTAGAAGAAATACCATAAAGTTGCATTTTTTTCAAGGGTTTTCTTGTCTGTATGTGAGCTAAGGAGAATTTATGAAAGCACCATATTTAATTGTCACGCTACATATTGTGGATGGACTATAGTAACGATTAACTGTAAGGACTATAGCTATTGCTATGAAACGAGTATTTTTTGGTATAGTAGCTTTTTCTGTAGAAGGAAGAATGATAAATGAACCTATTAAAGAAACAGGTTTTCAATATAAAAATGAACAGCAAATCAAATCACAAATCACACTCAATTTGAGTTGTTGGAAATAAGTAATTATTTTCTAATATGTGCAGTGATTAAAACTCCCATAAACAATGTGCTTTAGCATTCATTTGCAACTTCTTCGGAAAGATCATTTCTTTTTGTGGTATTACAGCACTTTCATCTTTCAAAATACGTGCAAATCCCTCTTTTTTCATCATGTTAACTAATCATACATTATTTGTTCTTGAAAGCAGACTCTCTCTTGTTGTCATTTCTCAGCTCTTCTGTAAAGGAAAACCCAAGCAGGGTTTATTCAGCCATTTGTATCAGGATTAATGTTGTTTCCAAAACATTTTTCAGATTATTGCATTCACAGTTAGTGACTGTGAAAATTTTAACCATGACTTTGTTTGGTGTCCTGGCTGACTCTTCGGTGATGGAGGAATTCTGTCAGATTTCTTGTCATGCACTGTCATATGCCATTTTAAGCTGTTCTGGCAATAGCAGGTGTGAAATATACTGTATGGAACCACTGGAAGATAAGTCTTTGTAATAGAAAGAGGCTATGACTAATAGGGAAGAGAATCGGATGAGTATATTGGGGTGAAGTCCGGAGAAAAGCATCTTTTTTCCTTTTTTCCTCTTTTCCTCTTCCATCTCTCTCAGAAACTGGAGAAAGAAATCACTGATTCTCAACCTTATGCCAAAAGAGAAGATTCAGCTCCCAGTTACAATACTCAGTGGTATGTTCAGAGACACGCTATTGACTTTTTCTCAAAAACAGAATTATAAAAGTGCTTGCAGTCACAATGATGACACATGATCTGGACAGAGACATAATATTTTTATTAGATAAACTCATAACAGCAAAAGAAAGGGCTTGCAAACTCAAAAAGCTGTTGCTTCCCTTAACAGTGTCAGCCAGATCTTCTTAAAACTTTACCACCTTTTTTTTAATAAAAATCATTTTCACTTATATCCATAAAGCAGAATTCATAATCTCTTCCTACTTGTTTAGCGGAGGTAACAGTATTGGGTGCAAGATAAAAAAGTTTTGTTGGTTTGCAAGATGCACCAAGGTACAGCCTCTGTCATAACAGAAGAGGACTGACAGGACTGGCTGGATGTCAGGCAAACTACTGGGATCATCTCCTGGACAGGCTGAGGCAAGGAAGTCCAGGACAAATCCATCAATACTGGGAATAACTTTTAAAAAAGACGCTATTCAGGTTTCGTTTTGTTTTGAGTTTTGCTTTGTTTTGTTTCTTTCCCCTGTTCTTTTTGCAACAAGTGAAAAATGATCTCATCCTGACTTTGAAGTAGTGAGTGATGGAGAGTCTGTGAAACACCCTAGTAAAATTTCCAATGGTTGATCAATTCACCTTTAAAGATGTTTGCCACTGTTGCCAACTCAAATTTCTCTGTGAACAGCAGTTCAGGGGTTACTTAGGAATGCAAGACTCAAATAACAAACAAAGAGGTTTTGAAGTGCTGATTCCACCTCCTCTTCAAGGATCTTGACAGTAATTTCAAAAGAGTTTGTATCATTTCATTTAATCCCCAGCTACTGCCTTCAAGAAGTATTTCAGCACAATAGGAATGGATCAATAGGTGGAAGCAGCTGGAGGTATGCTTTCTGCTTCTGTGAGTGAAAGCTAGAAGCCAGATGTTTAAAGTATGTTTCCCACTCCGTAGTATACTTATTTCAGATTAAATGAGGACTTAAAAACTATTGATAAGTAAGCCAAATAAGAAGAAAAAGGTGATAGTGAGGTCATGGGATGGCATAAAAATGTTGACCAGTTTGAAATCTTGGAGCCTACACCACACGCTTTGACTGAATTCACTTGAAAATATAAATTAAATGATTCCTTAATATCTGAAATCTTAATATGTTTAAAGATTTCTACCCATTGCAACCAACTACTTGTATGAAATAGGATACCAATTAACTTTTTAAAAAAAATTAATTTAAAAATAATTTTCAGTTTTCTCTTTGATGACATGCATTGTGTATTTTTTTGTTTAATTCCATTGTAACATTACATATAAAGTAGCATCTTCCTCTCATAAAAAAACACTTTGAATTTTGAAGAAAATTATGGAGCTTTTAATAGGTTCTTACAATAAACTTATTTTATATATAATCTGTCTTCTAATAATCTCTAAATTGCAGGTTTCACTGTCTCATAGTAGTGCAGAAATGAAAAGATAATACTGGGGGTAAAATACAAAACAAATAAGATCCTTTGAATAGATATTCTCCCATCATTTTTTAACCAGGTTCATTTAGTGCTGTCATGACTCCGTCTTAGACACACTGTACATTTAACTACAAATGAAATCTAAAATTACTGTTGAATCACACTGACAAGGTGTGTTAGTGGCTAGACGATTTCTCCATGGCAGTAGCAGACTGAATGAAGTCTTGAAAGTAAAAGGCAAGGTAAATGTATGTCGTATGTAGTAATCCCTTCACATTCTGTCACAATAAAATGTCTGACTGCACAATACACGATCAATTTGGAGAAAAAAAGCAAAACATTCCATCAAAAAAACCTCCCTAGACTCATTCCTCCCTAGTGCTTCCCAGAAACTTATTTTTCTAGGTGAAGCAGTAGTTGCTTTGTATTTCTAATTTGATTGCAAAAGAATGACAAACTGAAATGTGTTAAGCGAACAGATTGCTACTTCCACTACTTATTTTTCTGGTTGTCATAATTGCTGTGCTACATTAATCTTATGCCATTATTTCTTAACGTATTTAGTGGGGGAGCTGTTTGTTCTCTGTTTATCTGTCACCATACTGTGAATGTAACAGGAGTGCTATCTGGCAGCTTTGTGGTGTAAACACTTCTCAAACACCTACACACCATTAAAACAGAGCTCCAGTGACTAATCAGGTCAGCTCAGACCTTCTAAGATAAATGTGCGTAGACTGTAACTCTCTCCTGGAAGGACTGCTTTTTATTCTGCATTTTTACAACATAGTATTGGGCATTAATCTTGAAAGGCATCTACTGCTAGGCATTATAATATTATATAAGCTCTTTATGACTAATTCTGAAAACAGATGTCCTTTCACTTCTTTCTTGGACATTAAAGCATCCACAGCATTTATTACATAATTTAAAGGAAGACTTGTCAAAATTAAGGTTGTTTTTTTGTTTGGTTCATTTTTTTTTTAACCTGACAAACAGTTTAGCTGTAGGGACTGAAATCTGTAATGAGCTGAAAATTCTTGGGCAAATGGGTGCCGAGAGAGTGATGCTGTTGGTTTTTGCTCCTGAGAATTTTTCTCCGAAAACTAGCTACCTATATTATTATGACTTTGATATACATTTAGTTTAAAATAATGCAAATTCATGGACTGAAATTGCTTTTTATTTACATCATTTACAATATGAAGAGCCATCATGCAGTTTATGGCAGAATATATGTAAGGACATAATCTTAGTAGGATTTTAGCTACTTTGGTATCCATCTAGTTGATGAAAGGGATGCACTTTCAGTGTGAACAAATAAAGGATATTTTTATGGTGTCTTTTCAGGAATGAAAAGGCTGTTCAGCTGAAAGTAAATTTCAGTTAATAAACCTCACTCCCTTTTCCTTCATGTGAAGGAGTGACCTAGAAAGAGCACTGCTTATATTTGGCTGCTGAAATACTCTACTACAAATACAGGATGAGGAGCTCAGCTCATGTAGCTCCTTATTTCCAAGAAATCCAAGTGCCTCTAGTGTTACGTAAGTCACCCAGGACACTCGTGCTGAAGTTACTGTGCTGAGGCTTGCTTTGCACTGTTCTATAATTAGTTTGCAAGTCAATTCAACATTTATTTCAAGTGTATGAAGGAGAAGCAGATTCATGAAAAGATAATAGAGAAGGCATGCATTGTCTGAATGCATTAGTTTTAAAAACTGTTCTTAAAACACTGTTTTATTGAAAGTGTGCAATCGGAGATCTTAGATTATTCCGTTTGCAAGTCAAAGCATTACGTGAATTGTACTTGTATTAAATTATTATGCCTCAGCTAAATAAAGGCCCACATCCCTGATGCTTCACTTTTATGAGCCTTCTACAGTAGTGTGTATAAAGGCACATGGGAGAGAAGGAGAGAAAGAATTCTTTGTACTTTCAGTGTTTATTGAACACCACAGTTTTTGGGTCATTGCAAAGACTAGGCACAATTTGAGCAGTAAAAGCATAAGCAAAATCTGTCTTTTGAGAGCGCTCTTTTGAGACTTACCAAGTTTTCCTTTAGTATTGTCTAATTAGCCCTTCTTTCTGACACAGCATGAAAGAGGACAACAAAGAGCTCTCAACTTTTGGGGCGGTGTCGGGCTGTTCTGTGAGTTGTACATTAAAAAAATAAACAGATTGCAACATGTACAGTCAGTATTTAAAGATATGGAAAGCCAGAAATATTTGACAGGGGAGAGACTGGAGCAGAGAAGGTGGAATATAAACCCTCTATCTTGCTGCTTCTTCCTGCGGTTTTCCGAAAATTCTGGAGTGACCATTTGTTATTAAATTGATTTTTTCCACCATATAACTATTCTACTTTTGCCAGTCAAGACTCTGGCTGGACAGGAATGGGAACATCAGTGATTAGTAACAGATGGGATCTAAAAGTTGGAAATGAAACCTAACATCAATAGGTACAAGCTTTTCCTTTCAGTAACAAATAAAATATTATTCCAAAGCCCGTATTAGTATAAGGGTAAAGTAACAATGTTATACCTTACCAAATCGAAAAAATAGTATTTCTGGAACTCACTAAACAACATAGTATGTATTTATCGAACTGCAGCCCCTTCCTCTAAAATGAACATTACCATATTATTGCATGCAACACAATGTTTAGCATTTCCACAGAAATTCTTCTTTGCATACCCTAACCTTTTTGGCTGTGCAATCTGTGTATTGCATCTTTTCTTTCAAATAAAATGGGTAATGCTGCATGTATTTTGTAAAACAATCATTTCATTTCCTAGTTTCCTGTCTTCAGTCTCATATCAAACCACCAAAGCACCACTAATGAAGTCTTTGCCTATTTAGTGGGGCCTGTACTAGAATACATTATAGTCAAGGACAGTGTTGTAATGGTGCTTGCATTTCTGCAGGGAAAATTGTTTCTGAACATACTGAATTCTTGTCAAGCAGTTTTCTTTTTCCTAGCAGATTGCTTCATTTTTGTAAAAAGATGCACTTCTATGAATATTTTTCTGTGTACGTATAAACTTACATTTAGGAATTGTCACACATTGTTTCTTTTTTAAATTACTTTTATTGTTAAAGTCTAACAGTAATAATATTAAAATTAGTAATTTTAATATTCATTATAATGCTTATGTAAGAATTACAATATTATTTAATTAAAACTAAGCTTCAGACAGAAATAAAACTTTACATTTTACAGTTTTCCCTGTGATTTATCTTTTAGACACCATAGTTAATAAAGCAGTTTTGGTAATAGCTGCTACTACGCCAAATGAAAATATATAAACTACATCTTCTGTTTTACTGAGCAGGTAGTATATTAAAATAATTGTCCTCATTTACTGGGTGAAGTTTCCTGGCCTATATTGTGGAATATGTCCTCACAGACCCACTGGATCTGAACTCAATTTGGGCTGTTCTTCTACCGAGAGCACGTTGCCTTAGTTTTAAATGATTGCTTAAGCAGGCCTGTGCGTACATTATGTAATCCTCCTTTCACACCTGTCTCGTGTTCCCCTGTGGCTGAGGGATCCATTAAGGAATTAAATGATCCTTCAGGAAATCAAGTAGAATCAGTAAGTCCAGAGGTGTTCTCAATATTATGCACGACTCTGCTAAAACATGCACTGAACACTACAGTGATGTCTGAAGTGCTGCCTGCAGAAGAAGTAATGACCTGAAGTCATAGGATCACAGTTTAGAAAATCTGGTATCTGTGTCAAAGTAAGTAACATAACTCTGCTGACCCAAGATGTTCTCTAGCTCTCTTATCTGATGGTAATAACCTGCGTCTTGCAACAAGAAAAGTCTCAGTTATCAAAGCTTTGTCTTGTGCTTTGCTCAAGTTTGAATCTGATTTCCACTAAAATAATTATTATGATCATAGTAATAACAATAAAAATAATAAAAAAATAATAAAACCTTCACCTCTAGCCTACTCTACATCAACAGGTAGAAGTGACTAAGTAAAACAGCAGCCCCTGGGATACACTATTGGGTATATTCATTTTCAGCAGCATAACATGACATTACTCTTATCTTTTTATGTATAGGCCTTATCCTTCTGCTTTTAGAATTAATGCAATGTGGAAGTGGGTATTTTGTTTCATGAGCCTTTGTAATTTGTTACATGGGTTTCTGAGCATGTGTGCTTACAAATGCTGCAGGGATGACTAGCGGTTACGAAAATACATCACCGAGGAGCCAATGTGCCAATTTCAAATACTGTAGGTGTTATAAATGGAAGTGAGAACAGTAGCTACTTTAAATAACTTCCCATTGCTAAGCCATCTCACACCCCAAAAGGATTCTAAAGCATATTTTGCCCTAAAATAAATAATGTTATTTGTTGGTTTTCTATGAAGTTAAATTAAAAACTATTTCTTCAGCATAGACCAGAGGGGAGAAAGGTAGACATGTGGAATATTAGTATCCAAACAGGATTTTGCACAGTCTTTACTATACCAGCTCTGTGCTCAGAGCTGTGCAATATGTGATTGCTGCCTAGTCCTTAAAGCTAGGAGTCAGACCGCACAGGTGCTAAGAAGGAAGGATATTAGTAAAATGCCTAGAGAAAAAAAGTATTTGGAATAATTTTGTTTTAATAGCTGATTGCTGTTTTTCTTCAGTGGAAAATGCCACATGACCTTTTAATAACTATAAGCATTTTATAACCTTTATGGAAGATGACACTTCTAATAATGCCATGCCCTCACTTGTCTCAATAAAGTGAATAATATGATTTTCAGACAGCCATCTAAATTTGTCCAAATGAGATTATAGCTGTCCAATGTATTCGTTTCCACTCAATATATTATTTATAAATCACAGTTCCTAGTTGTGCTTTCACAGATCAAAACGTACACAAAAATACCTAATTTAGCCCATATTTCTTAATTATTTATGCACTCATGCTTATATATGAGTGAAATTTGCATGCCAAACTTTTGAAACTCAGTCTGAAAGAGCATTGAACCCATGGACATAAGAGTCCATGGCCCTTGATGTTGGTAAGAAAAAAAAAAGAGATGGAAAAAAATTAGGAGAAAGGTATTTTTTTTGTGCCCCTGTGTTAGGATTCAAACTGGTGTATGCCATACTAGCCTCAATTTAGTTCAACTCAAATGATCTGCGATGATAAAGTAAGACTGTCTCAGCCAGGAAAACTACAACAAATAGTTACATCCTCCCCCACCCTGCAAAACCCATCTGAGTCGGAGTCCCAGAGAAGAGACATGGGACTACTGAGGATAGATAAACAATGTACCTGATGTCCATGGTTTTAGTCTGAGGCATTATCTATTTTTCAGGAACTTCTATGGTTTGTTTCCTGGGAGCACGATGTGAACTTTCTATCAGGATTTCTGGCAGCTGATTTTTGCATCTACGACTTTCTTAAGCTATGTAAAGACATGAGGGTAAAATCTGGTCTCACTGAAATCTCATCCAAGAGTCCATGTACAATTTTTCCTCAGAGTATTGGTGAAAAATCTTTATTTCAGGAATGCAAATGAGATGGCTTTTGAGACAGCAAAGTCCTCTACCTTCGATGGGAGATAATTTTTTCCCAGACTCTTCAGCATAGTAACCACATATAGTTCCACAAAATTAACATGCAATGTCTGAGTTGTCCTTAAGAATTTAATAGTAAATTTTGAAAAAGTCACTAATTAAGGGATGAAATGAAAGTCAAACAGCAATAAAAAACCCACTTCTAAAAAATGTGGAGAATGAAACATTAGATAATTCCAGGAACACTGCAAGGAGAAAGCTGTGATCTCGAGTTGCTAGTACAAGAAAAGAAAAATAGTCACCTTTTAATAAGAAGTCAGTTCAGTGATGCTCACTTATGATCATGAAATGAGTCCCATATCTTTTAAGTTTTGACATTTCCAAATCAGGTGCAACAGGACTGAAACTTCTTTCAGCACAGAGGCATGTTTTACTTGCATCATTTCTTCTTCACTTTAATAAATCATAATCCACATAGGAAAAGAGAAGATACATTAAAACTTACACTGAAGGACTTTGTTCTTTCTATGTGATTTTTGCGTACTTGGTGTACACAGAGAAACTTGTACAATCCTGATATAAGTACCTATTTTATCTGGAAAAAAAAAAATTTGCAAGACGTTGACTCCAAACATGACTAAGCTTAGATCCCCTGTCTATCTTTGCTGATTGTATAGGGAACCTAAGGAGATCAGTTTTATAACTGAAGGCACTCCGCTAGGTGCCCAAGGTCTGAGTAGCAGCAGACTATCTGCACACAAGAGCAACGATGCAATCAGAAGGATTATCAAGATGGAAATAAACTTTATAACCATTTTATATCCAGTTTATATCCAACTTCAAAATGCAATTCCTTCTAAACAGTTAGCTTAAAGATCTTCTTACATCACAGTAGCATTGTAGAACTGTTAAAAAGTGGTTCCACATTTTTTTTGTCTTTCTTTTTTTTTTTTTTTTTTTTTGTGTTTTTTTGTTTTCCATTTTACTGGACTTCCATTGTATTTATATATAAGCAGAGGGGATGTGATACTCTTACTGTTGGTTCCAGTATGTTTTGCTGAAGATCTATCTTTTAAGGTTTACTGGAAATAATTTGTGGTGGAAAAGTTGTAAAATAGGTTACATGATGTACAGGGGGGTATCTGATGTACAGGGAGATACGTAATGCATAAGAGTGATAAGGAACTTCACAAAGATTAAGCAGAAAACAAAGGACTGACTATCGGAGGCCTCAGGCAAGGACATATAACTAGCACACTGAAGAAATGCAGATAATCCAGCAGACACCAAGATAAAGAGCTTGAGAAATCCACAAACTGCTCAATGAGCCAATTCATAACCATATATGGAAGAAAAGACTTCATGGAAAGGACACTAAGAGACACCTCTTCAACAACCACTAGAGACCATCAGAGACCATCGATGACCCCATGGAAGCCCCACAGAGACCCAGGCCACATGCATAAAGACTATGCAAATGTGACAATTAATTCCAGGAAATAAAACAGATGTGTATTAACATTCCAGGAAACCTAATGCACATGTACGTAACAGGGTGATGTAAGCTTGGAGTGAGACAACATATGGCATGAACGCCAGGCGGAGCGATCCCCCATGCATCCAGCACTGCAGTAAAGAGAATGACTGCTTCTTCATGCTACATTGGTGTTAAGAAGTTTATTCCCAATTTTGGTGACAGATAAGAAACAGGAATATTTTTTAAATGAATGCTTTTTAGCATAAAGCATTTGCAGGGAACCGTATTTTTACAAGACTCCCATCAGTGGTGTTGTGTTAGACCATAGGTTCGTGTTAAACAAGGAAGGCATGTTTCAAGGGATATTGAATGAAACAGACTTCCCTAGACCTCAGTGGTTGTGAGTCAATACCAGATAACACAGTAAAGGACACTAAGCAGATAGTACTGTAGCTTCAAGTGAGCTGAAATGCCATGGCAATGTAACAAAATAAACAGAGAAGGATTAAGCAATCTCTATTCATTTTTTATTTACAAGAAATAGTTGTGATAAAAAAATGGAAAGTCATAGCCTTTTCAGATCACACTTTGAAGCTCTTGTGGTCTTAACAGCTACACAGAGTGGATGAGTGTAACCTTGAAAATCTATTACATACATGTGAGGCATCATTAAATAAGAAACATAAAAAAGGGCAATGTGCGATAATACTAAGAATAAAAATGTCCACTTTTTGGTTAAAAATGGAACGTCATCAAGAACACTTGGAGCAACAATGGACCAAATCCTCTAAGAAATCATTTGAGGCTAATTCTAAAGGATAAGGAAGCCCTCAATACAAAGCACATACACTTGAAGGCTCTTACTTTCATTCATTTTCCCTGAAAGTACTTCCCCCTTTCTAATCAGCAGTTGAAAGAGGAGTAAGTGGATTTCTTGCCTTGTATGTTATTTATCAGAGAAGAATATGAGGCTCACTATTTGCTGAGCAAAGTAAAACCAGTGAATCAGCTGACCTAACGAGGCCTGAAATAAGCATCAACCCCAGTGCGTTACCACAAGCTCCAGCACTTAAATTTCAGAAGTACTAACTTGGTGCTGCTGGTGTTGATCCTTGGAAAATAAGAACCACAGACCAATTTGGGATGCCTCAGAGACCTGCTGGAAACAGTTAGCAAAAACAGTGTTTATATGAACTTTCTAAAGAGGTGATGGTCCTCCCTGAGCTCAGGAGAGAAAGGTGGATCGTGCAGCAGTGACATTAAGATGTGATGTGGGAGCAGATACTTCATCAGCCTGTGCAAGCGAGAAAGCTAATCACTGTGACAAATTTATGCCTGGTTCTGAGGTCTATCTCTTAGTTAAATTTGTGAAGGAAGATTTTGCTCTTCAACCAGGCAATACTATGTGTGGAGCAACTGCATTTGCAGCAATTCTGTAACAGTCCTGACACACTGAAATCAAGAGTTCACTTGACATTGCTGCTGTTCATGGGAATCAACTCATGCTGTTTCATGACAATCAACTATCTTCATAGGAGTCTTATGATAAAACATTCTGAGGCAAAAGTCCTTCATAAGACAGTTAAGAATTTATTTCCATACCACGTGCATGTCCTGCCACAGGCTGAAAATATTCTTTCTCATGAAACTTTACTTGCAAGGTTCCTGACCCAAAGAGGAATCAGTGAAAAATTGGAGAAATATGCTTCCTGACGTGAGAAGGAACAAATTTAATGCAACGGTACTTAAAAAGACCTGGGAAAAGTATGAAATGCAATTTTATTTATTGCTATACTTTACGGGCATCAAAATCTGACCTTGTTGCACAGACATTTGGTCAAAGTGTTTGTTGAAAGGAAAAATAATAATTTACTGGAATCTTGGTACAGGGTAACACCTGAATGGAGAATCAAGTTTCCCAAGCAGGGTGGCTGATGGCTGTCCAGTGTTGATGGGAGTCTTAATCACAAGGGTCCTTACAGTGGTGCATTCAGCCAAATCAAGAGAGGCTCAAACTACAGTTTTGTTCTGTTCTAGCAATCCAGTTGACCACTATGCTACGTGACCACCCCAGCACATGCATAATTCATTACTACTGATACATCTTAACTACACACAAAGTACTTCTTAAGGACTATGTTCAGAAGACTGTACTTGTGACCGTTTCTGCAGGAACAGCTTCTATTGATTTTGACAAATGTCTTGTCTATGCACAACCTGATGCTTCTGCAGTAATATCACTTTGGGATGCTCCACCCAGGACATTGATCAACAAATTTAGGCGTGTAAATTGGGCTAGACACAATGGGAGTTGCCTTAGGGCAATTTCTACAACCATTCAAAATTCTCAGCTGAAGGGCTCCTGTAACGATCAATCAAATACTTAAATGTGAAGGTTCAGTCAGTTTTCAAGTTGGTCCATCGCCTCAAGCTGATGCATTAGCTCACCTACGAAGAGGACTAGTTGAGGAGTTCCTGAACCACTCAAGGATTAAGCATGCATGCCAGGACAACACTAGGAACCAGCTACACCACAGTTATAACTCAAGATCAAACTTTATTTTCATACTCACTTTCAGCTTAAGTCCCATAGCTACAGTCTGAGTGTTCAGAGAGACCATGTTATCAAAATGAAAGATAAATATTCTGCATATAGTTGCCATAAAATTGTCCTTTGAATTTTTTTAGACACACTTCTACAAGAGGTCCTCACCAACTGGAGAAGGGGCAACTTCACCCCCATTTTTAAAAAGGGAAAAAAGGAAGACCCG
>Ga0181612_103333_pt1 | contig 14048 bp, 4 predicted proteins | sample HoacroProtozoa21_FD_119630 | JGI IMG/M metagenome (GOLD analysis project Ga0181612, IMG submission 119630) | Hoatzin crop microbial communities from Cojedes, Venezuel. Combined Assembly of Gp0051906, Gp0051904, Gp0051908
CCTGCCCATGGCAGGGGGTTGGAATTGGCTGGGATAAGGGCCCTTCCAACCCAAACCGTTCTACGATTCTATGATTATTCATTATGGCTATTTTTTTCAAATATCCAATGTGGAAGGGGGAACTCAAATAAGGAGAGGAGAGCAATGCAAGAAGTAAAGACCTTTCTCTACTTCTTGAGGTTTATCTTGAATACAGTTAAAAGCAGAAACAGACATTTGCTTCTTGCAGTAATGAAGAGCACTTCAACACAAAGCTGGTGCTCCGTAACTTGCACTCACGTAGCACTTGTTTGCAAGATGGGCAGTCAATCATGCTCATCTTTGGCAACTGCCAGACCTCCACGCACACTATGCACTTCAACTGGGGCAGCTGCTACCCTATTTCACACAAAAAGAACCTGGTAATTACAGCCTTTGAAGTGCCCTTTGCTCAGCAGGAAACACGTTCAGCATATTATCTTCTTTATGCACCTACTGCCTCTCATTTCTGTTTTCTGGGACAGACTTACAAACATTCTGAAATGATTATTTCTAATTCCATGTTTTGTTCTGCTTATTTTCTTGCAAGTTGTGTCTCTCTGTATCAGCCCTAGTTTTCCTCACTGGCTGCCATCGGGGCTGTGCACAAAACACAGACAAGCACGCCTCACAGCAGGCTCCCGAGGCGAACGGGAAACGTCGAGATCAGGAGCATCGTCACAACCGTGCCACGGCTGTGCCTGCAGCACAGGCACACATACAGAGAGTCTGGGCTGAGGATGGCACGTATGGATCGATGTATCAATACTAATTCTTCTCCATTATATTTCTACCCTGCAAACTGGGAGATACCATGAACTGTATTGGAGGCCACAGGGGAAGCTGATTATTTTCTGCATGATTTTGTAGCATGCTTCCCCTTTGTGTATTCAGCCTTTTGTTTGTCCTGGATGGTGTTTGGAAAGAGACTGGATGTAGATTTTGATAATAAGAATTTTTGTGATCAGAAGCATGTGAAAAACACTAACTCTAAAGTCTTCACTACTCAGATAATGAAATATGAAGTTTCCCAAGGCTTTTAGGAGTTTCTTCTCCAAAAAAGTTGGTATTGGTCTTTACAGAAAGCACTTAACCAACGAGACAGAGCACATCAGTTTCCAAATATACATACTAAACTTGGCTCTTTCTTCCTATCTTGTAATTTTCTTCAGTTTACTGAGCATTTTGGTGCCATGTAACTGCATCAGCTAGAGCCATTTATCTTTTTAGATTTATTTTCCTCCAAGGGTGTGTGCAATTCATAAATTTCCTACTCTTGATTCCTCCTTTTCCTCCCCTCAAAATCCTTTCGTTTTCAAGCATTTCTGTTTTATCATCATTTACAAAGCTATGAAAGACATACTTCTCTTGTATTAATAAAAACATTAAGCCTAACTATTAAAGCTCAAAACCAGATTTGGTATAGAATTATCACTACACATTTACGTGACAATTATGCCACCTGACACAGGTATGTCAGCAGTCTTCAGCAGACATCACTAACATTCGCCGCTTCTGTTTGTAGCTGGAGTTTCTGACCTTCAGTCATTGACTCCATGAGAAGCTCTGTGGAGCAAGACGAAACAAATGCCTGATTTGAAGCACGGATACTTAAGGACAGAACCGTGATTTGAGTATGTTAAAGGAAAAGGATGAGGAATAAAAGCAGCAGTCAGTATCACAGTCAAAAGACCACAGAAATTACACTTTTGCTAGAGACCCAAAACTAATTTGAGCACACAGTTTTGATATGTTGTAAAGCAACAACATGAGATAGCAGCTTACGCAGTGCTTAGAAAAACACCATAATCCTCTTACCGGTGACACAGGAAAAGGGAGCAGATTTATGCTGGAAGGAATTAGATCTTCTCTCTTTGGAAAGTGCTCTTGAATTGCTCGGTTCATATTTTTCAGCAGTAATAAACATTTTATGCAACTTTGGATTTATGCCTTCCGGAATCATACGTGGGTTACGCTGGTAGAAATGCAGCATTTTGTTTCCTGAAATAGCTTTGTGGATGCTCCTTTTGTTAGACTGGCTTTGATTGTAAGTCTGTAAAAAAGAAGATAAATCATATGTTGTTGATTGTTTTTTTTCATGACTTGATCAAAAGTATAAGAACACCTGAGTGTCTGTGGGGTTTCTCATTATTTTATGTTCTGTCATCACAATGCTTTTTGTTACTTATTCTTTTTTCTTTTCTTCCCCAAACACTGCTAAAACCAAGTATGATGCAAGGCCCTGAGACCACATTCCCTCTTCTGTGAATATCACGAATTAGGTCACCATAACAGCTTGTTCAAGTTCTTGAACTCGAGTTCAAGACTTTCAGTGTGCTTCCATATTATGGTAACCAAAGCAGAGAGAGGAAAGGAACAGAAGGACATCAACGAGGAAACAAAGCAGTAAGTTTGTATTGAAAATCTGATAACGAATACATTAAAGCATAGCTCTTAAGTTATTTTTCTTTTTTTCTTTTTTAAAGAGCTTCTATACTAAAATATCTAAGTGGAATTAAATTTGAATTATCATCTTTTTGTGCCTACGTAAAATAAAAAGCAAGGAATTACCAAACAACAGTGATTGTTCTTTAGTGGCAAACAATACAAAATATAAAACAATGTACAGCTTTTCACACTCTGTAAATAGATCAGAAGTAGGCACAGCACTTGAGAGGAAAAGAAACGCAGCCCTTGCCTATGAATTTACAACTGCAATAGATACAGGGATGATGGAAAATAGATTACACCAGAAACAAAGAAAGGAGGTCAAACAAAAACAGGCATAAGTTTATTTGTTAATGTCATACATGATCCAAGTCCTTTTAATTACACTGCATTTTACTGTGCAACAGAGAAACCAAGGCAAACATGGAGAAACTAAGGAAAGAACCCGCTCCCCCGACCCGAGTCTTTCTTGTCCTACTGCTCTTCTCTGAGTCTCTGTGACAGGTCACCGATGGAGACAGCACGCCCAGGTAGGACTGTATGGCAGCTACGTTCTTCTGAGAGAGATGCTCTTTGGAAGCCAGGATTAGAGGAGACGGACACAAGAAGGTGCTCTCTGAATAAAACTGGAAGAGGTTAACAGCTAGCTCTAATAAACTGTCCCTCAGGCATTCCAATGAATATCTTTTAAATCCTAGAACAAGCACACAAGTCTTTTTATGGATAAAAATTTATATTACCAAGCCCATTGCTTAACAGAACGGCTATGTTGTTGTTCCTGAGACAGTATGTTTCCTTTTCCTTTCTTTCACAGAGAGTGTCAGCTTAGCCTGACACTTAGGAGCGGGAGAGGCTGCGAGCTCCCCTGTGCCTCTGAGCCCTTCTCTTCCTAAGGGTTGAAATCTGCAGCCAACAGCTCCCTTCCAGGCTGATGCATGTGCAGCTGAGCTGTCACAAGACGTTAAAAAACCCAAATTAAAACACAGCACATCTGGGAATACGGCCGGACTAGAGAGGCAGAAGATCTGTAAGCTGGACACTCAGGGAACCCAGGGCACGAGCAGGGTGCAGGCGCGGGACGTGCAGTGGGACAGCTGAACAGGGCAGGGAAACACCCGGGGAGGAGAGGACTTGAACAGAGTAATAAACACTTCTGTAATTCAAAGTCCTGTCAAACTTCAAACTGCCAGGCCAGTGTCTACCAATTTTTCCCAATAAAAGTTCTCCAAAAGCTTTATAATTGACTTGAAGTGGTCTGAGGTTTAAAAAAAAAAGAAAAAAAAGAAACACCAAACAAATGCCCACAAATTAATGTGAGACCATTAATTACTTCACTGCAAGTTATGTGATGGGGAAGAATCTCCACATTAACAGATCTGGAAGGAGACTCAATCAAAAAAAAACCAAACCACCAAACAAAACCAAAAACCCAAGCATACACAAACAAACAAATCCAATATAATTCAACAATTACATTTATTTATTTCAAAACAAAAAAAATTATAGTAAATTACTATCCTACCTGGGGGAAGTTTTTGCTTCAAAGATTTCTGGGAAATTCTGAAGAACCCAGTAATCCAAACACTTGAGTGAATCTCCAAGGAATTTAAGGGACCTTTTTAATATCCCATTACAGAACACAGCACAGTAGTAACCAGTCTTCATAAGCAGCATGAGAAAATATCTATTTACCATTATCATTCACTTATATAATTTTTAAGTCTCTTCCCTTCAAAGCAGCTTTCTCCCTCAGGCAGGATTCTTTGGACCTTCATTTAGAATTTAATCCATTCTACCAACAAATTTAAACTAGAGGCACAACATCGACTGGAATAAATGAAATAACAGCAAGACTCTGAAATTTCGGGTTTACAATTAGCTTACACAGATCTCATCCTTCTGTGTCATGAAACCTGATCCAACTCAGAACCAGCCTCCCAAGCAAACCAAAACCAGCGAAGAACAAAATCCATTTTCAGCCAGAACAGTGAGGTGCACCCTAAAACTGGCTTGCATCCCACCAGGGGCTGCACGATGAAACTGCAAAGATGCAGATTCATACTACTTACTGGGCAACCGCTCTCCCCAGCGAGCGAGCCACCAGCGGGGACGGCCTTGCCTCCCCCTGCCCAAACCCTGCCCCACCAGCTCCCGTGGCTCAGCCCTAGCAACCGGGCGGCTGCGGAGTGAAGCTGGGCAGGGGGCTGGTACAGCTGAAGATCTCCTTCCCCAGCTCACAGCTTAGATTTCCATGGGTACCTCAGTTTCCCAAGGGGCAGCCTGCACTCAGAGACGATTAATTATACTCTGAGTTGAGTGCTGAGGGTTCAGGAATTTAGCAAAAGTAGATTTCCACTTAAGCTGATCTCTTCAGACCTCACACGCCAAGTCTGCTACGGCTAAGTACCTGCCTGCAAGCGCAGTGTCAGCAGTTCAGAGCAAGACACTTCCAGCCCTTCCCGCTCTCACCCGTCGTTCTGTACTCTTGGCAAAATCCCTGTATTTTCTGCGGCCCAGGTTATCATTTATAAAATAAGTGTTACTAGGAACAAAGGCTTGAAGCCCTTCACACCGAGCGAGTGCACATATTTTTAGAATATTGTGGGCTATTGCACTTTCCTGTTGGGACGGTTAAAATGTTGCTTTGAGTGCTCAGGATCACCGTGATTTTTAATGCATGGTACATAGTTTCCTGCAGCAGGCTAAACGAGTGACTTGGTTTTCCCAGCGAGAAGCAATCTACACACTCACCCGTTCCTCCCGCCCTTCGGCGAGGATGACAACGATCCTGCCCTGCCGCCTGCGCCCCGTTCGGCCCATCCTTTGCACAAGGCGAACTGGGCTTTTCTGAGCATCAAAGCAGATGATGAGGTCAACTTCTCCAATGTCCAAGCCTTCTTCCCCGACACAGGTAGACACCAGAGTGTTATACCCACCTTCACGAAAGCGTTTTACCACCTGGATGAACGATTAAAATGAGATTCAACAGGTATGCCAGAAGGCCCCTTTTTGTATTTTTTTCTAGGTTCAGACAGAAGTTGAAAAAATTAATTTAGATTTTAAAATTACAAAACTTAGACTTTCTGAATTTGTCAACTACTACATCGTGACCAAATACCATGCACTAATGTTGTCAGCATCAACATACCAACTCTTCGATTCTAAAATAAAGGAAAAAAAGCACACCTTATTCTGACTCCAACCATGGCATTCTTCTACAACTGATCTTCCCAACTTTGCAATTAATTTTTTTAATTATTTTTTTTAACTTTGCTAGATCAAAATTTAAAGAAATATCTTAATTTTTCTACCTACAAGGAAAAAAACAAAAAATCCCCTAAGTAAATATTTGAATATTTCCCCAGATTTTCAAATATACAAAATTCAGCATTTGTTAAGATATTGTAAATGTATAAAATATTTCTACTTATACATTCTGTGCAGTAAGCATAATTTTGGATACTCTGAAAGCAATTGAACAACACAGGAATTTACTAATGCCACTTTAAAGCTCAGTCACAGCCACACAATCTATATTGATACTCATGTACTATTTAATTAAAACTCTTTATCGCCGTTTCCTAATACAAGTCTCATCTTTTCTTTACCTCAAGTTGTTCCTTCTGCGTGAAGCCCTTCGTGTTCTTTCCTGTGGAGTGGCCAACAAATGTCATTACTCTGACAACCGGACTGAGCCGGGAAAGCATTTCTGCAATTTCTTGCACGCTGTCTCGAAACGATGAGAAGATCATCACTCTGGTGTCCACAGCATCCACAGATGTGCTTTCAGTTGTGACTTCATCTGTTTAATTTTAAAAAGCCAGAAAAGCATTTTTATTCCCAATTAAATAATCACCGGTAAACAGTAATGGCAGGTCATCCCATAAGTTACACATTCACAGCTCTCATCTCACTTACTTGGAACATTTTGTCCAAGTATACTGCATTTCACTTCTTTCATAGGAATTTTCTTTAAAAGAAATTTCATCAAAAAAATCTTAAGTAAACAAATAAAAAATCCAACAGTAGAAAAAAATGACAATTAGGAATCTCAGCCTTTTTTAGACCAACCTCTCAGAAAATGCTGCGAGACAGAGCTGCTCAAACAATTCCTCACTGGAATCAAAGCGGTATTCTATTTTTGTGGAATTTACACCAACTATGGTGAGAATGCCTTATACCTGAAGTACCATTATTAACGTTACTTTGAAAAGCTCAGGTTTGATGGTAAGTGTCATGAAAGCAAGCTTAAGATGCCTTCTTCCAAACAGTCTCCAAGGTGACTTGTAAATCTGCTACTCAGATGCCCAGAGTTAGATGAGGTTAGCAACATACAGCAATAAAAACACTGTTACTGTTAGTCTAGGATATAGGATACAGCATGGTGGAGTAAGAGAGATGTGTATCAGCTGTCATCACAACTGGTTAGATCTCTCATTTCAATAGCAAGGATAACTTCTCCCTTCTCAAAGAAAAGGGAAAAATAATTCCACTGATACATGGTTTCTTAGCAAGGCACCTTTCACCAAAAACACATTTCTTCTGTTATACCATCATGGATTTTGTCTGCTGGGTACACAACTTATTTTTTTTTCTTTTTTTTTAAACACATAAGGGTATCTGCTTTCATGGGCACAACCGAAAGCCGTCTAAGTGACATGCAAGTCTTGAACAGTCAGCTTCTCTTTAACCTATCCAAAGACTCCAACAACATGCTACGAAGTAAATCCCTGGTGTGTTAAAAAAGAGAATCTCTGAAAGGATCTAATGAATAACTGAAACTGGCACAGCTTGCTGCACTACCTAGACACAGCCCGCAGATGAAATCAAATAGATTTCCACAGATAAAGATCTCCTCTCTTACACAGTTCTTCCCAAAACACCTTTATCTCATTAAAACAAAGGTTAGACAAGGAATGAAGTGTCTCAAGAGCGAATGTGTAAAAAGATGTTTCCCTGAACACATGATGAGCAGTCACTTGGTGCTTGACAACGGTTTCATGCTATGCCTGTAATTCCAGCATCCAGCTGTTTCTTGAAGTTAAAGCATTAAGGGTAACAAGTAAGTATATGTATCTTTCCGACCAACTATTCGAAATTCAGGATTGGTTTCCAGTCGTGCATATCGACAGGCAGAAACGCAGCTTAAGTCAAAAAGGAGAAGCTGAAGCTACTCGTTTTCCCCATTTCTTTTTAAGATGAGCCCTGAATTCACAGGTAGGTTAAGAAGATGGCTGCCTCTGGTCAAAACAAATTTCCCTCCTGAGGTTGACAACTGAGCAGCTTAGCCCAGGGGATGTCCAGCGCTCCCTTCCAACTCGTCTAAATCACTCTCGGATATTCTCCTGCAGTGTTTCAGCACACTGCAGGTGATACAGGAGGTCATCTGTCAAGCACAGAAAACAGTCCCCAGTGAAGGCCTAGGAATGAAATGGTGAGTATGATTCAGAATTTTTAGCTAGAAACCAGACAATTGCAACACTGCTGTAAATGTGTTCAGCATAATTTGCCATCGTGAGCAGGCTGACAAGCTATATATTCCAGAATAAGTGCAGGCTGTATACATTTTACACAAGTTCATATTATTCTCTTCCACTAACTTTATTCTGAACACCATTATTTTGCACCTATTTTTAGCATATTCTCATGACTTGAATAGCAATAATACTCCGTAGCATCTGTCCGTGTACTGTAAAAAATGTTATACTGCTGCCATTGCCTCCTTGACCTTTTCCGAAACCAGACTGCAAGACATTAGCAGCCCATAATCAATCTGACAAGTAATCCAGGTAGGGAAGATTAGCTGGAAGAAGCTCATTGTGCTGAGCCAACATTTCTTCAGGGCTGGCCAGAGTGTTAGCTTGCACTTACTCGAATTGCTGTTTGATGGCAAGTGTCGTCAAATAAAGCTCTTCAAAAGTTCATCTTGCAAAGCAGTGGCAATAGCTACGTGGTCAGGAAGCTCAAACTTAACCTGGTCAATCACTAGTTATAAATGGTTTAGAGTTTGCACAGGCAACTTGGCACTACTCCCACAAATTTTCATATGTGAGGTTTCATTTCAAGTGGAAGAAAAAAAGCTAGTGTTGATCCTGATATGGCTGATGACAAGTTATTCACACTCTCCTTTTCTATCTCAAATGTAGGGCTTTTCAAGGAAAATGCCTTGCAGAAGTAGTTATTGGGTTTAAAAACTAAACAGGCATGAACACAGTAAATTATGATTCAGAGTAGTTCAGTAATGCATAATTGGAACAAAGCAGAGTGAAGTGCAGGGGTTTTGTTTGCTTCAGTTTTGTGGGGTTTTTTTCCCTAGAGATACTACACACTGGCATGAGTTCCTGAAACAAACGCCGAATGCATTTTCCACTGCCCACATAATGATTCAGGCTTTCACTTCAGAGCCTTCTGATGGAGCAAAGACACATGTGAGTATGTTTGGAATCGTAATAAGTACTCAAGTTTTTATTGACAGACTCCTGATAAATTCTTGTTTGGAGGAGTGCGAAATCAGGACACAGGTGTGTACTCTATTCAGTCAGAGTCCAAAACCAGAATTTCGGGTGTAGCTACTCATGTATCTGTGCATTGAGTTTACATGCAAGAAACACAGAGTAAGGGTAGAAATACATGGTTTGGGTTATTGCTCAAAAGGCATCATCAGAGACACTATGACACAGTGAACAATAAGGCAAATAAATAAAATCCCAGTGTCTCACTATTTCTGTCAACTGCCCAGTGCATTTGGGTTGGAGATGTGTAAGCTTAGGAGACACAAGCTGGAGCTTACTATGTTGCCTAAGTTACTAGAATGCCTCCAACTTTGTGATCAGACTTCAAATTGTATAGTGCTTTCTGGCCTTCCTTTATAAACAAATGTCTCAGGACTGCTTAATTGTACTTGTTTTAAATTTAACTACGTGCATCTAGAGAATTGACACTGCTTTATATCCCCTGTGGCCTTTCCTTGTATGTTACTCACAAGGTTACAGGGATCAGGAACAAGGAATTCCAGCAAGAAAACCTAACTTACCTAGCTCAAGATGTGACTAGCTATGCTACCACAGCTCGCCAATTATGCTGTAAAAGATTATGTATTTCTTCCTCCACAGTTACAGTAATTTTGTATTTACTATGATAAAGACTTACAATTGATACCTACTCACGTCTGAGGTTGACGCACACAGGCACAAAACACAAAATCAGAACATTTGAATATTTATTACCTGTTAGTAGCATTAACAGACATGTCTGACCAACACTGAAAGGAAAAACATATCTGATGGGATTCATATGACAGCAAAATCAATGCTATCAAAGGAAGATGGAAGAGTATTTAATATGAAACTTAACGTAACTCCAGTACAGAATACAGAATGTGAAAACAAAAGGCAATAGCTTAGAAAGATGCTGTTACAGGAAACAAGACAGAGGCATGTAAGGAGGCAGGGGGGACAGAGAGAAGTATGGACGGAAAGAGGAAAAAAGAAAAAAAAAAAAAGTAAATTGATTAAATGCATTTAGATGTATTATAAACTAATAAAAACAGAAATGAGGAAACTTAAAGTTGCCTACTAGAAAGTAGCAGTCATTTAAAGTGTATTCTGAAAATCAAGTAACTAATATAGAAGAAAAAAAACCCCACAAACCCACAAAACAAAAGGGTAGGTCAGAAATTCTCAGGACTTCACAGAGCACAAAGATCCAGACCAGGAAAAAGTGAAGTTGCAAAAAACATTGTTGTTACTGATGTCATCACTCCAAAAGCAACACCTGGATCGAGAAGCTGAAACTTCCTAAAACCAAAGACATCTCAACGATTCAGAATGTTTTGCTTCATAATCTCATGCTACTGTATGACGTATTTTTGTTCTCCCTTTCGGTCAAGATGAAAAGAATGAGAAAAAGATGAATGTAATTGAAGGTTTTAAATGTTGAATCAATGCCTCAGAGTTTGTTGTTCTTAGCAACAGGCTGGATATCAGAACTTTTATCCTTCAGCTCCATAACTATGTTGCACCTAACTTGGCAGGAGGTAACGCTAGCCCTGCACTGAGAGATGGTTTCCAGAACAAATTCTCTGACTACGAAAATCATGAGGAACAGTACCACTAGGAATGAGTTTACCATCACTGTTTTACTAAGCTGTTAGAACAGTCTATATCAAATCAATAACGACAGCTTATAGAATGTTTTTTCTTAAAGAAATTTTATGGTATAGTTCTTCTAAAGTGGACTCTTCCACACTGAAAATACACAAACACACAAAACAATAAAGAAGCACTTGAACAATTTAATAAATGAATAAGATACTACTTGTTTTCATCCGCAGGTTCAACTGTCCCGATACTTTTTCCTTTGAGATGCTGGTACTTACCAGAACACCCCTTCTTCCAGGATTTGAAGTGTTCTATTACAATTTCCTCCAACTTCCTTAATTTTGGATGACTGTAGATAAATTCCTTTTTATTTTCAAACACTGAAAAGGAAATAAAGAAATTACAGATATAAGTAAACCCGCAACATGTATGAAGGTTTACATTATACATAGATATATATACACATAGTAATTCCCTGAGTCAGACACGGAAATTCCTGAGACCAGTTCTAACTGCATTCACCTAAACAAATTAGTAAACTACTTACAGAAGCAGATGTGTTAAATCAAGTTTTTGAGAAAGTGCTGTTACTGTTGTTACAGTCACACTGTAAAAGATACGTAGTCAAACAGTAATATTTTAACCTTTCATTTTACATCAAATTAAAAACTTCAAACATAGGAAGCTTGTTTGAAGGTAGCTAAAACCACTGAGAGAAGATAGACAGACAGATAGACAGATAAGAGTCTGGGGAAAATGATGTGGAATAAAGAACGCTAGCTGTGTGTATCACAACTAATAGCTTCCTGCATCTACAAACTGTGTAGCGGTATCTACTGTTTCATGTAAACTGAAAGTAAATGTTCTGTCCCTAAAAGGGAAACACTGACCTGTTTTACTCTTGTAAACATTTCCATTTGCTGAAGCCAGAGGTGTGTCTGAAAACAGGTCTCTAAGCTGCTGATAGAGCTTCATGAAGTCCTCATTACGACCAAGTTCATTCTTCGTACGGGTTAACCCTTTTTGTAAAAAGTTGAAATATCTTAGTATTTAATATCTAGAGTGAATATAATTTTTGCTATCCAAAAGACAAGCTTTCTCAGAAGCAGCAGGCTCCTTTCAAGAGCTGAAAGATACACGTTAACTTTAGAATATGTAATAAACATTGTTTGGCATCAATATATTTTCAGGGAAGATGGCATTACAGAATTTAAACATCGTTGTAGGCCCCTTCCAACTGAAATATTCTATTCTGTTCAAATATTCTCTTCTAGTCAAATATTCTATTCTATTCAATACCAGGCAGGGATTTAAGTAATCTGAGGAACTGTGAAATATGTTACATGCTCTCCAGTGCCTGTGTCTAACAACAGCGCTACGCCATCAGAAATGTAAATAATCTGCATATGCAAAAGCAATAAATTGTAAAAATGTCAAAAGCATAAAATGAATGAAGAATTATTCGAACATGCATCCCATAAAAACATAAGCTGTAGATATTCTATAAGATGAAGCAAGCACTGTATGCTTTTGGTTCAGATGACAACAAGGCAGTGTCATTTTAATTAAGCAGTGCTGTAGGCGAAGTAGCTTTTTTAAATTATCACACAGTTACACAGCTAAGTGTAAGCCACAATGAAGAAACCCAAGAGCCACGCCATGGAGTAATGTGCACAGCTGGAACCTTCCCCTCCCACATCCAGTGTTTAAAAGAAACTTGCAGTTAAGGCTGACATTGCCACGTTGAAATCTGTCCCCTCAGAAAAGATGTCAGTACCAAACCAGGTCTTCCAGATGGCAATGACAACCCAACAGGTCTAAAAATGACTGTGGAGAGTTGCAAGAGACTCACAATAGTCAGTGACAGAACTAGGAAAACAAACGGAGGCCAGAATAGAAAGTACTATTGCATCACTGTATGAATTCATGCTGTGTCCACATCTGGAATAGTGTGCACGGTTATTATCATCTCATTTGAGAAAATGAGAAGAGATACAGAGAAAGACAATAATAACTTTATATTTTGCTTCATGAGCATGGAAGATGTTGCACAGCTGGGATAGAAATTCTAGTGTGATGTGTCCAAGTCTGTAATCGTCTGGCAAAGACACTGAAAACTCATGCATACATGAGTTTTGCTATAGGGGGAGGAATTGCTTTACAAGATCAAACTTTTTCTCAGTCTAAATCGCTTAATGGTTACTCTCTGCCTCTCTAGAGATATTACTGCCACTTACGCTGAGTTCTGCTTGTGCCTTTTTTTGTCTTCCAGAAATGCTGCGATATAAACACGTTTTCTTTCCCACATGTACTCTAACACTGTACTAACATATTTCCAACAGGAATGAAGGGGAAAAAAAATGCCAATTACATCTGCAACCCATCCACTATATACGCTGTTTTGTGTGAAACTAGCCATGCAGATGAGGTAAATTGAATGAGAAGGAGTGGAGACAAGAGGAGGGATGTTTCTTAAGACGTTTCACCTTTTGATCCATCCATAATTCCACCAAGGTAGATAAATAACGACCGTAATCCCATTTGCAGCAGCAGCTCGTAACCATGATATAAACTGATACAAAGTGCAAAATCTCCTTCAATTATGCCTTGATGTATGCCCTGTGAAAGCAAAACAGACCCACCACTGAATTAGGAAGTCGATGAGCAGCAGGAATCCTACAGCAAATCTTCTGACAAAAATAAGAGTGACATCTCAGAAACAGAGCCAAAGCACAAACTGATGCACAGTGAGTAGTCTATCAAAAACTTCAGGAATCAGGTTACACAGCGCTTAATGATCAATGAAGGCAATCTTTTCCCACCTTCAAAATGATCTCCAAAACACCTGTATTATCTTCCAAGATTAGCTCACTACTTTACAAAGCAGCACCACTCAAAATCTGACAGGTGAACCATCCATCAATATTCGGCAAAACAAAGCATTTCCAGCACATCTACCCAGGCTACAAAACAAAAGTCAGGAAGAATGGCTTGCCTAGTGTGAAATGTATTTCCTAATGTTCTTTTATAGTTACACAGTTTTTTTTTCTTTTTTTAAGGTAATAGTCTTTTTTAAGTCTGCAAAATTTGAACACTCCATGAGAATTTACAGAAAAATACATGTAATAATGTAGTTCTGAAGGAAAAGTGTAAACTTGGTAGTCAGTAATTACAACCGAAGTCTCAAAACAGTTTCAGTTTGGAAATGGAGTTCTTCATCTTTTCCGTAACTTTCCTCCATTAGCATCAAGAAATGCAGAACAAGTGGGCATATCCTATTCCAGGGCTAAAAAAAGAATGTTACAAAGGAAATTTAACTGAACATGGATCAGGAAACTTTGTGCGCTGTGCAGTACTACTATTTACTCACTACTTTAATAACATGACGGAGGGTTTTTTGAGGGTGACGGAGCCCTGGCCCAGGCTTCCCAGGGAGGCTGTGGAGTCTCCTTCTCTGGAGATATTCCAGCCCCGCCTGGCCGC
>Ga0181612_158474_pt1 | contig 14047 bp, 8 predicted proteins | sample HoacroProtozoa21_FD_119630 | JGI IMG/M metagenome (GOLD analysis project Ga0181612, IMG submission 119630) | Hoatzin crop microbial communities from Cojedes, Venezuel. Combined Assembly of Gp0051906, Gp0051904, Gp0051908
GCCAGCACCCCCAGGTCCTTTTCCGCTGGGCAGCTTTCCAGCCACTCTTCCCCAAGCCTGTAGCGTTGCATGGGGTTGTTGTGACCCAAGTGCAGGACCCGGCACTTGGCCGGTAAACTATCTTTCCAATAGAAACACATGTTTCCAAAGAAACCTTATGCATCACAGACACTGAGAAAATACTTAAAAAGAGAAAGTGGAGTAAAAAGATACAGTGGAGTTTCATTTCATCAGCCTTCTCCTTCTGAAGAGTTTCTGGGATGGAAGCCGAGTTCAGTGTGATGCATCTACTAGTTGCCTCACTCCTAATCTGCATGTATTTGCTTTAACACTTGATCATTTCCATGGTGGAAAGAATGGTTATACTTTCTCCTTCTCCGTCTTTTTTCAGGACTGAACAGCATTCAGTATTGAATCCACTGACACAGATTTACTACTTGGACCCACAGAGGATGATTTCAGTGAATGCCTGCTGTAGGGCCTCCTGCTCTTTTAAGGATCCGTGGCCAAAGAGCGCTGAGAGAAGCAGGTTTTCGTCTTACTTCTCTCATGCTAACTGCCAAATGTATTTTTAGCAGTATGTCTCTCTGGCCCTGCCAACTTCATTCTTAGTGAGATCCTAATAAGTGCTGGCTATTGCTCTGGGACCGTGGTTGCTGCTTTCGGGCTGATTCTGCTTGTCTGCTAGAGCCTGGCTACAGGGAAATGCATCATGCTGTCTCAATGGCAGGTTGACAGCTTTTCAAGCACTTCTTGAACCTGATTCAAACAGAGCTTACCAGTGGGACAGCTTACAGTGCTCCTGCCAGCGAGGGGAACCCAACGTGTTTCTTCACCTTTGGCTAGATTCCTCCTGAGGATTCATCTCCTGCACAACAAAGTCCCACAGCTTTCCCCTGGGCAGACAAATGGCAGGGTCATAGCCAGGGCTAGCAAGAAAGGTATGCACCCTGCACCCATGTGTGGGGTATCAAGAGGAGGCAAATACGCCAGAACTTTTGTAATTCCTGCTGCCACTGTTGCCTGCGCAGCAGGTTGGGCAGGCAATAAAGTCAGCGAAAAGGCAGGAAGGCTGAGGGCCAGAAACAGAGAGGGGAGGAAGAGAAGAAAGTGGGACGTGTGGAAGTGTCACATCTTCTTCACCACACTCTGGTCCTCTGCCCAAATACCATCCATCCTTCCATGTTCCCACTGCAAGTAGAAGTAGGGTGAACATGGTGCATCCAGGCTGCACGGCTCAAACATGGCTTTGCTTTTTCCTTTCTTTCCACCATGTGCAACTCACTCCCAGGCTGGGCCAAAGGACACAGCTGGCTGGGTCAGGCAGCCTGAGGCAAAGGGGCTGTCGCTGGGGTAGTTCTGTGCTTTCACTCCAGCCCTTTCATGACAGCTGGGTGTTGTACTGCGTTCAAGAAATGCAGGAGGTGTTTAAATGATCATTATTAGAATGTAAGCATACAGTTTATACATAGTCTAGTTTAGCTAGTCTGTAGTTTAGCACATAGAAGTGACCATTATAGGCAGCTCAGCTTAACTTTATTTTAGTTAGGCCAGCTGGTAGTTATGGGATCAGAAAATATCAGAGGAACAAGACAGATGACTGAGGCTTCCACAGGCAGGAGGGTATAATCCAAATGCCTTTAATATTTTTGAGCTATTTCATAACCTTGAGTTGGATAATGAGTTGGATAAAGAGAGGGCTGGCACTCTGATTGTACCCCTCTGACCCTGAGCGCTGCTCATGTAGAACTTTCTGCCCACAAATTTCTGAATTCTTCTTGAAATACGATCATGGAACCTAGGTAAGGCAAAACAGTGTCAAAATAGGTAGTATCCTTATTAGCATTTCTTTGACGTAATCTCTACTCTTGATTTTATGTATCTACCTTTCTTCTTTTACATTTGCTTTTATTTTCTTTCTGTATTCACAGAATCGTTATTCGCATACAGCCGTTCAGCACCAGTGTCACATCTGTATCCGATTGTTCTTTATTTGCTCATTCTGCTGCATGACTAAACAGCAGAGTAAGATTTTTTTACCTGTTGCCATGAAAACCTCATCTTTGGGGATATTTCTCTGAAGTCTTGATTTTCCAACTTGTACCTGGTGGAGGGCTCTGATGGCTCCTGAGCTAATGCAGATGAAGAAGGCCAAGTTGGGAGGAACAGATGGGCTTCTGGTGGAGGGAAAGTACCCATTCCATCAGTCTAACTAACACTTGCAGGCTTAGGACAGAGTTTGTTTCGTTACATTTTTGTTCTGCTAGGCTTTCAGTGCATTAGCGCTGCTTTCCTGTGTCCAAGAGACTCTTTCCGTTAGGATGCTTCACGTCTTGAACTGTAAGACAAGTCAGAAGTGCCTTACTGACATTTCCCCATCCGGGGCTGCATTATGCTTCGCCCATTTTCTTATCAAATCCATGCTAGAGGCAGCTTAAGAGTGTTTCAGAGCTGAACGAAACATGTGCGTCCTTTGCAGTTGTTAGCTAGTATCTAAATGATTAAGCTATACCTTGTAGTTTCTAGGGAATTGGTGGATCTCACAAAGTCCTCAGCAGGTGTAACTTCCCACTGCTGAGTCAGCAGCTGCCATGAACCTTCCTGGGATTCAGTCTCCCTGAGTGTATCTTCCTAATTTTAGTTTTGCATATTAAACGAAGACCCAGAAGCAGGCTGCAGCAAAGGCAACCTACAGGAAAAGCATTGAATCCTCTCTAGTAATCTGTAATCCTTATGTTTGTGGACTGGGTTTTCCTTGCCAAAATTCCCATGGCTGTAGTGCTATGACACTGGCTCCTGGACTGTGTACAGAAATGTGTTAACTACATTTTCTATAACATTCATCATGTGCTGCTGCTAGGTCTGTTGCTTTTGCCCACCAGTACAAATGTTCCCTTGAGCTTATCAGGAAAGCGCTTACTACTTTGTCACTGCTCTCTGCTTGCTTGTTTTGACAATCTGCAAGATTTGGATTTGCTTCCATTTTACAATGTCATGTTTTCCGGGATGACAATTCCTGCATATCCAGGAAAACGTTACTTGCATAGAGACACAGGTCCAGGAAGGATGTTCCAGCCATCCTTGGCCTCAAGATGAAGCTATCTTTGTCAAAATGCAGTGCTATGCAATACTTGTGCTCTACCCAAAACCCCTCTGGAAGACATGTTTGTCCCTGGCTTAGAGAAGCATACGCCTCTTCTGAAACTTTCTCAGCATGGGATCAGGTATCCCAGCTCTCCATTCAGATCTTACATCTTCTTTCTTGAGCTCAGCCTTATTGAGATGTAATGTACCTCTTCCCAGTATTAACCTGCTTCTTTGCTGCAGAGCACAGATTGTTGAGAAATTGTGCTCTCTGCCTGCATGTGCTGTAACCACTGGAACTGATTGTGGTTTTAGGAGGAGAGGAAATGTTAATTGCAAGTCATTTAACTCAATGCTTACAGCCTCCCTTTTGTCAAAGGTAGCTAACAGCAAGTCCACACCATACGGCCAGAGCAGGTGGTGAGTGAAGGTGCCCTCAGATGATACTTCTTCCTCTATGCCCAAAGCTTTTGTGGAGCTCACTTCCTTCCCCAGCTTTCACTTTGATTGCTGTAGTCTCACACCCTTCACAGTTTGATGTCACAACTGGAGAAACAGACAAATGAAGGAGAATCAGCAGAGCTCTGGAAAACCCCAGGTGGCAAAGTGGGAAGTTTGAGTCACGTAAATCGTTAGGCAAAACAGGTCGGGCAATTGTAGCATCATAGGCTATCTCAAGTTGGAAGGGACCCATAAGGATCATCAAGTCCAACTCCCGAAAAGGGGAGGAGGAAGAGGGGAAATGCGTATAGTTTGGCATTTGTGACAGATTTCCACATGCAAAAAGCAGGATCCAGACTTGCACCCACCAGCAGCCTGCGGAGTGCCACATATTTGTCCTTGAGCATTGATTCACCACCCCCCAGGGCTGAAGATTAAAGGTAGAGATGTTTATGGGTGGATGCAGATGTTTCTGAGGCACTTGGTGGAACCAGATGAAGCTGCCCATGTCGGCAAAGCCTCTGTGTCCCCACATTGGAGGACAACGTACAAGGTGCCTCTTGTCTCTTGGCTGAGTTGCAGGGAAGGGTCCTACTGTAATGACCATTCACTTTGAAGAGTCCTGGCCTGGTGCCACCCTTCACTGTCCCTTCCTGGCTTGGATGCCAAACCATCATTTCTTCTGTTTCTTTCCCTTTGCCTCCAGTGGAGTCCTGTCCTTGGTTTTTGGCAGCGACCTTGCAGCCATCAGGCATGTTTATTTTGGCAGTACCATGCAGAGTTTGCACAGAGCCTGCTTCCTGCCTGCCGGCTTGATTTTTTTTTTTTGTAATCAGGTCATGCCAAACTGGCTAACCCCAAATCTTTCAAGGGCAAAATGGTGGGGCAGGATGTTATGACATGTTGCAATTATTCCACAGCTGAGTGTAGTAAGGCCACAGAATAACTGCAGCTTTTGTAACCAGGATTCATTTCCATCGTTTTAAACTGAACTTGTGCATTGGTAGTGTTTTGAAGACAATGACCTTTAGAATTTTATTAGAATTTTTTCTTGGAGCAGGGAAGGGATTTATTTCATTTCACTATTGCTGTGTAAATGTTGTGATGCATGGTATTTTATAAATACTTCAGTAGGAAAGTTTATTTTTAAAAAGGGTCATTTTTACAACATTTTCCAGAACAGCAAACTGTGCATTTTCAGCTACAAGTAACAAAAGCACTGACTATAGACAACGGAGTTAGTTAAGAAGTCTCTTTTCATGTCAAAGAAAAAGTAAGTTGTTATCTTTCTAAAAGGTCTCTTGACTGCCAGTAGTGCTTATTTCAGCTTATTTCATCTGACGATAATAACAGTTTTGTAAACGTAACTTAATTCTGTCCAAATACTTGACTATGTAGGTTCAGGTCACAAGGAATGCTGAAAATTTCTGTGTTCCTGTGACAGTCAATAAAATTAAGAGGCATTTACCTCCTTTCAAAAACTGGACCTTCAACGTTTCCGCATAAATATTTGCTCCAATTTTTGTTTTCATCTAAGGATGGGTCATCTAGCCATCTAACTCTATTGGCTTGAAGAGTCCCAGCAACAAAGAAGTATGGTTTATCAGTAATAAGACTTAAAAGGTCTCTTATAATAAGACTACCCCGGAAGCATCCTGCCCTGATGGAAGCATGCTACACTTATCTCCTGTAACACTTTGGAGATCAGAAGTGGTAGCCTAGATGCACAGTGCATAATGAATGATGCCTTTGATTCCAGAAACGCAGAGCTCAGAGCACTTTTTTGTTACAACTCTCTGGCCTTTAGTGCAGGATCTCCATCGCGAAGGCTGGCAGGGAGACATCCTGCCCTGGCCTGTGTTTTCTGTCTTAGAAATGGTTGTCTGTCGGCCGAGTTATTTTCTCTTGTAGCAGCAGTGCTAAGTGCATCTCCTCATCAATTTCTTTTGGACAGAGGATGTCGGTGTGAGAAAGAGGGGTGCTCCTGCAGTACCCGTTCATCTCATTGCTTGTAGAAGTCATAGAAATGCTCTGTGTATGTTTTCCTTTGCTTTCCAGCCCCCTGCTTCTATGGTGAGCTAATCTCCGTTCCAGGAGGCCATTTCATCTGCTTTAATTATCTGTTGAGCCAAAGTTCTGCTCTGGCATCCTATAGACATCATGGCTCAGGAAAATCTCTTAAACTTCTTCTCCTGACCCTCTTCCCAGAAGGTCCAGTTAACTGTGGTCTGGATAGAGGGTGACTAACTCTCACTTCATCCAATTATAAAACTTAAAACAGCACATTCCAGAAGTGCGTGGCTCAGGGAAAAGAAATTGAGGCCAAAAAATGGAGACGTAAAACAACAAATAAAAATAAACAGGATTTTAACTAGAAGTCTTCCCTGCATGGATTTTCAGTTCAGTTTTGTTGCAAGAGAAGCTACTGGGACAGAGAACTGTAATTAAGATAAATTGTCTGGGAAAAAAAGAAAGAAGTTTTCAATAGTTTATACCAGAATTTTAAAAATGCTACTTGCCTGGGTAGCAGTGAGCCCAACACTTCCTGTCTTTGAGGGTTTATAACCTGAATATTCTTCTAAATAGATAATTTAAGCTTCCGTTCCTGGGATACATGCCCTTTTCTTAAAAAGAGATATGTAAAATGCCTTTGATAATATCTTGTGCCACAATTAGAGTTAGGCGTTTACTTCCCAGCACAGATCTCTATCCCCTGAAGAAACAGATCGAATAGTAGTGGGGTGGGTGGCTGCTTAGAGGAGTAAGGGAAAAGGAGTAATATAGAGCAAAGTTGCAGGATGAAGAAGTCAGCATCTTTTTCATTTAGTTTGTTGGCGGATTGCTCCAAACAGAAATCCTTCAATGTTACAGTTTTCTCTACACAGTGCCTAGGGACTACTCCTCAAAGCAAGAGTGACCTTTGACAGCATCTCTGTGGTACTGGTGAGATGGAAAAGAGCCAAATGGGAGAATGAACTATTTATGTCTGCCTCTGAAGAAGCTCCTGCTTTTTCACTTTGACTGAAGATCTCCTAAATTCCTTTGGGCCAAGTAGAGAATTCAGTACGTCACTTCAGCGAAAATGGCACTGACATATGAAACACGGAGCCCTGAAAAGGGGCACATGATATTTCAAGCATTTTTCATTTGGTTTCTTTGTTTCATTGCTTGACTGCATTCCTTAGTAAATGGGGCACAGCTATATCCAACCTGTTAGAAGTGGCACTCATAACTCTCATACAGTATTTTTCCATACTGTAGCAGTTACATCATCGACTGTAACTCTCATGCAGCTAAAAGGTGGAGGCACACAAGGCAGGCAACTAAGACAAATGCAGGTGTTGAGCAAAGAACTTATTTTCATGCAGTGCACATATTGTAGTGACTGTGTTTTCCCACAACTACAATCTGCTAATCAGCGATCAATGCAGCAAAGAAGCTGGTAGTTTAATTTTAGAGCCAAAATCAAATGGATGTGTGCACTCCAAGTCCCACCAGGGATGGTAACAGAACTGGGCTGCTTTTTTTTTTATGTTTTAGGTTTGCTTATGAATTTAGCATTTACTGAACTCTCCTTCTGAGAACAAACAATTTGGCAATGCGGGTTCATGATCTTGTTCCATAATAGACTTTCTGTGTGATGTGGTAGAGAAGACAGACTGTTTCATATCAAGAGGGAAAGGTTACTGATCTTCCCTACAGGTGTTTCCGAGACTGTTCATTTCTGAGTTGCTTAGACACTATTTTGAGGTGGTTTCTATCATACACAAAACATTACGAATTCATTGAGATTAACATGTATTCAGAAAGAGATGATTTGCACGTTTTGCTAAGAGTTGGAGAACACAACAGTTTTAGCAGGACTACATTTACCCTATCAACTGATATTCAACTAAACAAAACCAATGCTGGGAAGACTTCACTGATTTCTCTGAATTGTGTGTATCAGTGAACCGATCTAGAATTTCCAGACACTCTTCTTGTTTCGATGTCATGCTTTAGTTATAAGTTACACCATTTAAAAAGCAAAGTTGATTCATTAACCATCAAAACCAAAGCAAGAAGCATGCATGTGCATGCATCCTTCATAAAGCGAATTAGAAGTACTGAGATGCTTCTTGACTTACAGTGTTTAAAGGCAAAGGAGGTGGATGATACAGAAAATAGGAGCTGCAAAATTATTTGTGTGTGCATTACATCATGACAGTTCGTGTAATTATGGAGATTAGCAGTGTTGCCTGCTGGGAATGACTGACAGCTCCCCCAGAAGACTATTACTAACTGCGCATACATTTGCCAGATGTAATGAATGGTGTACAAATCGTCTGTTCAAGCTGTTTGTTCCAATCCAGCACCTGTTGGTGGCATATCCTGAAAACGTCAAGTGTCTCAATATGCTTTCATAAAATTCCCGTGAAGTCAGAGGAGCAGAATTGCCCTTCTATTAACAGTGGATTAATTCAAAGTCCAGGGAAGGTCAGAAAACAACAGGCAACCCATGCTGCAATGAAGAGTTTTACCATTTCGGATGTCCTGCCCAGCCTAGACACTGCAGATGGACCAAGTGACAGGGATATCAATGCCAGAGTTAATTAAAGAGAAGGCTCAAACTCTTCAATTTTGCACAACCAGAATCACCAGAAAGAATGCGCACGCATAAAACAATCAGCAAAATACGCCCAGCACACTCCTTTCCTTGTTGAAATCCCTGTCCAAGACGAATTAGACCACAATGAAAGCAGTCACAAATTGCATCACGAAAACACTGATTGTGAAACCCTTTACACTGCCAAGAAGCAATTTCAGTGTGTGATTCTTTCCACCAGTGCAAAACTTCCATGTATGACCCTAGGCTCCTATTTCATCTGTCATAGCGTTTATGCTAAGCTTTTGACCAGAACCAACTTTTTCCTTCTTGCGCATAAAGGGAAAATAGAACAGCAAAACAGAGCTACAGTCTTGAATTCCCCAGGTTCCGAACAGCACCTTCTGAATTGCTGCATCTTGTCAGTGGTGTGGAATACAAGCTGCCAAGATGTTTTCGGAATTACCCCACAAGGATATGCTAGAGGAACTGGCAGAAAATCTTGTGCTGAGGGGCAACTCCTGATTAATTAATGACTCTTGCTTGGTCTTAAGCATTTAAACAGAAATATTCTGCTACAGCTTATTCTTTCAAAAAAGCCATTCCTGTCACAACATTCGTTTTAAACCAAGATGGTAACAAAGTTCTTTTGTAGCAGTTAATATTGGAGACAGACAGAAAAGAGCTGATGATCGTTCTTTGCTCTTTTCTGTGATGGCACAAATCTGGTGTTGGTTTTCATTAATGTGTTACTCAAGTTTTATGGCATTACTAGTGAAAGCGGGATCTAATGTTTTAATGGCTTTAAATATTATAAAGCAGTCTTGTAAAAAGTAAAGATTTTGTGATAAAATTATTTTAAGTGAAAAACCAGAATCAAGCTTTTAGGCTCCAGAGCTGGCATGTGTATGTCCTGCAGTAAAGGAATAAAGTCACCTTGCTCTTACCTACTGCTTTAAGTATAAGACAGGAAATACTAACTCCATTTTTAAAAACCTTGAAGTATAAGACTTCTGCTCTCCGAATCATGTTCACTTAACATGCAGTGAACTAGACTTGAAAGGTCACAAGGTAGCACTGAATCATTATCTATTTGAGAGAATTAAGGGATAAGGGTGAAAAAAGTCAAGTCTATTTTTAGCTTTGAAATTTATGGCTGTGATAGCATCTGGCCAAATGAAAGTGATCTGATCAAAAAGCTGAAAGGCAAGGATATCTACCCTTCATGCATCTTTAGAAACAGTCCAAGCCAAGATGTTGGAGCCATAGGGAAGAAGTTAATCTTACCTTCAACTAAAAGATTTACTAAAGCCTGTGGCAAAGTATTTAAATGTTAACAGATCAATTTCTCTTGCAGAAATACAATTCTACTGATTCTCTTACATTTGTTATTAATTTACAGGCAGGGATCTGTAGAACAGGCAATTTAGGACGGGAGCAAAGCAATTTGTCTTTGTCTAATAAGACCACATGAAACTATACAGCCATTAAGAGCTTCTGTGTGGCCTCAAACTTGTGAGATTAGGACACTTTTTGTAGCTAGATAGTCAAGTCATTGAGACTTTCCCATCCCACTTCCCTCCACCTACAGGGAAGAAACTGCTTAAGCACTTCTGTCTGTGTATAAGGCTGTGTATCAGGAAGCTTTTTTAGGGAAACCTAATTCAAAGTTTTGAGCATGGTGAGAACTGGGGCCACTTTGATATACTGTAAAATAAATGCCATAATCCAAATTTATTTCCCAGGGCAGTTCTGTCCCCTGCACTTTTGGTCCCTCCCCTGGGTCGACAGTTTGCACAGTTATAGCAGAATTTAATTTTCCCAGGGACCCATGGTCACAGAAGTACTTTACTTTCCAGGCTGTTGGAAGAGTAGGTTCAACACATGAATGCAAATGCTGATCTCAACTCTACTCAAAGGGAATTTCTGTGGCTTGATAGTACTGACTTGGAGACCTGCGATGATATGCAATATCTGCCGGACTGTCCACTAGAGAGAGGTTTTGAAAGCCTTACAAAAGATATTTTTTTTTCCCTTCATTGCGGTAGACTATGAACCCAAGATTTTCTTGAAAAACAGATTTTAAAAGAAAATCTCCCGTGAAGACATCTTGTTTGCGTAGTGGATGTCTCCATGCTAGCTGGCTTCATGGAAACACCACACACCAGCAGCACTGTGGAAGGGTCACCAATCAATTTCCTGCATTCTTCACAGAAGCAAAGGAAGATAAGTCTTTAATGAGCATGGTAAGAAATACAATCTGTTGGTCAGGAAAATTAAATCTGCAATCCTGATGATGTTAATGTTGTGGGAGAACAGGATCCATGGCTATCTATTTTGGACACAAATTACGCAGAATTTCCTTTTGTTGTCTCTGACATCCATGCTATAATATAGTGTTTAGTCTTTCAAGCAATCCCAGACATTGTCGATATTATTTCTGTGACATCATAACAATTTTTCTTATGTCTGGCCTGTCTCATCAGATTTCGCTTCTATTGGAAGAATTTTTGCTGACTAGATCCCCATCAAACTGAATCCTGACAGCCAAGTTTTCCGTATCTATATTTCTTACCATTGTACACCTGACATAAATCATTCCCTCACCTGACAGACACTTCAATTTGTTTCTTTTTCTGGCATAATTTTCACACTCAGACTAACCTTCCAAAGGTAGCAGGTTTATTGTCATAGCACCACAGCAGTTACCAGTATTTTGCCAGATTGTTTGAGACTTTATGTCTTACAGGCACTTCACAGAATCACAGAATCACAGAATCACAGAATCACAGAATCACAGAATGGTTTGGGTAGGAAGGGACCTCTGGGGATCATCTAGTCCAACCCCCCTGCCGACGCAGGGTCACCTACAGCAGGCTGCACAGGACCTTGTACAGGCGGGGCTTAAATATCTCCAGCGAAGGAGACTCCACAACCTCCCCGGGCAGCCTGTTCCAGGGCTCTGTCACCCTCAGAGGGAAGAAGTTCTTCCTCATGTTCAAACGGAACTTCCTGTGCTTCAGTTTGTGCTCGTTGCCCCTTGTCCTGTTGCCGAGCACCACTGAAAAGAGTCTGACCCCATCCTTCTGACACCCACCCTTCAGATATTTCTAAGCATTTATAAAGTTCCCTCTCATAAACGACCTGGAGGAGGCAATAGAGTGTCATTCATATCAGATTCCCAGATTACACCAAACTTGAGTGGAGAGGGGGGAACCAGCTGATACAGTCCAGATCAGGTGTGCCATCCAGAGGGACGTAAACCAGCTGGAGAAGAGGGCCAACAGGAACCAGAGGAAGCTCAATGAGGGCAAATGTGAAGTTTTGCACCTGGGTAGGAAGCACCCCTGGCTTGGGACTGACTGTCTGGAGAGCAGCTGTGTGGATATGGGGTCCTGGTGCACACCAAGCTGGACGTGAGCTAGCTATAGGCCCCAGCAGCAAAAGCCACCAACAGTATCCTGGGCTGTGTTAACAGGAGTCAGTAGATGGGGGATAGTGATTATCCACTGCTTGGACCACATCTGGAATACTCTGTCCAGTTATGAGTGCCCGCCCCTCCAACTAAAGAAGTATAATTCTAACCAGATGTTTCTTTTGACACACTAGTACCACTGATTATTTCTTCTTATTTTCTACCTTACGCTTAACAGTCAAGTATATCTTAATATGTAATCAGTATCTCTCATTTGTCAAAAGTTGTTCCGGACTTGGTTCTGTTCTTTAACATATATACAATTTGTTCCAAGCTAGGTTTCATCTACAGAGTCAGTAAATATGTTTTCAATAACTTAGAGGAGTGCAGTAATAGGAAGAAGAAGAATAGTTTGGGGCTCAAAACACAATTTACTTTTCCTTTGTGAGAAGTTATATACAGAAAAGGCTGTAGAGGGAAGATGATGTTGGAAAGCTAGAAAATTGCTTCAAGCTGAGTGTTCATACAGTCACATCTCTATCAGTGCTGATTGTCTCACATAATAAGCAAAATAATGTCCTCAGCTGTTTGAAATGTTAATATGGCTGGAAGTTCTGCTGTTTTTCTGACCCTATTCATGGTTAAATAGCTAACGTTTTCAATATTGCCAGCAGTGTGAAGTTCTTTTTTTCCTTTTCTTTGCCCCCCCTCCCCTTTCCCCCACAGCTGCTTGGAATGTGGATGCGAGGATTAATACCTCCGAACAGAATTCTACTTCTTTCTCTTCATTTGGATTAACTCCTGGAGTTTCTGGTATGTATGCCCTTCCAAAGATTTTTCCACTCTCTTCTACCTCACCAGGTGGAAATAGTTTGCCAAGTGTTAGTAATATGCATCTTTCTCATTGTTATTTGAAAGTAGTACTGGTAGCTGTACACAAGTAGAAGACACATTTTATGAAAGCCTAGAAAGCTTTTTGTTATGCTCAAATTGTGCAATAAAGTAACTGTTTTAAATTGATAGCCAAAAGCTAGATCAGTAAGAAGGTGATATTTCTTATTTAGCCTTCCTGTTTGTGTGTTGAGTCTAAATAATGGGCATCAGAGATTGCTCAGTATTGCTGTGTCTCAAGTTGGAGATCTGAAGATTGCTTCGTAGGAAAGTCTATTTATCCTGATTTTTTGGGAGGTGTATGATTTGGTGGTTGGGGTGTTTTTTCCTTCAAGGAACTGAAGCACTACTTTCAAAATAAGTTCCATAGGAAGGATTTGAAGTCATGAGTCTTTTCTCTGTACGACGGGTGGGAAAGCTGAGCTGAGGGTTTTCTTGTTTGGAAGGGTAAAATTGCTATAGAGTGCAAACCTGGCTTCATAATAAATCTTGTGTGTTAAACTACTGACGTAAGTGCTACAGTGATTTGTTATACATTAAAGGGATTGTATGTCAGATTTTCTGCTCTTCCTTGCTGACTCCTATTGTCGAATGAGCTTGGCATGGCTATTTGCTTTCAGGAAGTAGCTGGCCAAGTGCTTATGCACTTAGGCTATGTTTACTTACATTGCAGTTTACAGTCTTTTAACTGTGGAACTCGAGCTCATGTGAGCTGTAGGACACTGAGTGCTTCATTCTCTGTGCACATCTGAGCCAGAATAATAAAGAAGTTATAAATGCCAAGGTCTAATTATCAGCCTTTCCAAAGAACAGTTCACTTAATGAAAATGTACAGAAACTTTGTCTTAAAGGAAAAACAGAGTCTTGACTGTACAGGGAGTTTTAGTAAAATAACAAGGGGAGCCACATGAATTCAAGTTCAGACTCTAGGGTAAAACGTAAGAAAGTTGAGTTAATAAAGTAGGACAACAGACTGATCTGAGATTCATGTGCAATACCACTGTTCCAACTTTAATTGAGAGAGTAGAGTGAGACAGTGAAGTATCTTTGATGCACATTAGCCAGCAATGTTTTAATACAAAGGGACCACACTAAATAGTTGCTTCTGACTTGTGACTGGCTCGCAAAAAATGAGAACGTCAAGGTTCCTGTCATCTGAGCTATCTTTTGCAGTGGTGTTGATAAAACAGGCACTCAGGTAGCTATGGTCCTATTTAAACTTCTTTTCAAAAGTAAGTCTTATCATAAAGTACTACTCAGTCTCACAATTTAGTTTTTTGGGGTTTATTTTTTTCTAAAATTCTTTTATTTGCTGATGCCTCATTTTCTTAAAATAATGATGTTATGTTAACATCATCTTATATGATGTTATAATGATGTGATGTTACGTCCTGCTCTGGACCCGCTCCAACACATCCATGTCCTTCTTATGTTGGGGGCTCCAGAGCTGGATGCAGTACTCCAGGTGGGGTCTCAAGAGAGCAGAGTAAAGGGGCAGAATCACCTCCCTCAACCTGCTGGCCACGCTTCTCTTGATGCAGCCAGGTTATGGTTGGCTTTCTGGGCTGCAAGTGCACGTGGCCAGCCCATGTTGAGTTGCTCATCCACCAGCACCCCCCAAGTCCTTCTCC
>Ga0181612_101485_pt1 | contig 14046 bp, 7 predicted proteins | sample HoacroProtozoa21_FD_119630 | JGI IMG/M metagenome (GOLD analysis project Ga0181612, IMG submission 119630) | Hoatzin crop microbial communities from Cojedes, Venezuel. Combined Assembly of Gp0051906, Gp0051904, Gp0051908
AGCTCCTGGCTGCGCGCCGCTCCTTTGTCCGGGCGTCCCCGGGGCCGGGGCCGGAGCCGGGGCCGGAGCCGGAGCCGGAGCCGGAGCCGGAGCCGGACGGGGGGGCTGCTCGCAAGTTTTCGCCTTCTTTCTGCTCGGCGAACGCGTTTTCGCAGCCGACTGAGAGCGCCGAACTGGCTGGCGGAGCGCTGGGAGGGCTGCGTGGGGGCTGAGGGCAGCCGAGGCGCCTTTTCAGTGCCCCCTCTGGGAAAACACCGCGTTTTCAGGCATGACTGACCCCAAAGGAACCTCACCCCGGCGGCCGCACCGCCGAACTCCCCCGAGGGGCTGGTAGAAGACCCGCTGGGTGTTCGGGGCACTTCGCTCCGCTCGCACCCCCCTCCAAGCCTGCGAGCTGCTGACCCCCCCCCGTTCCCCTTGCTGCAAAAGACCCTCTGCGCTGCAGGAAAATGGCACTTAGCTGATAGTCCCGTGGGCCTGCAGGCGTGGGATCCCGCTTTTCACTGACCCCCTGCTACTCAGGGCTTCCCTGCCTTGCCCAGAACTTACGGTCCCGCTGCGGGCTTGTACCAGTGCGTTGCTGTCCCCGGCACTGAGGTGAAGCTAACTGTGCAGGCGAGCCTGCTACAGCTGTACAACCACAGAAGGCAGTGCAGAAATGTGCAAAGTTCTGTTACCTGTGCGTTTATTCCGCACCAGGTTTAACAGGTGGAGTCTTCTGAGATGTCAGAGCTCCCTGCAAAGCGAGTGTTAAAGGGTATTAGTTATTATACGTTATTATTATACAGTATTCTGCAATATAAGCCAATGCTCGTATTTTGGAAATGTATAAAACAGATTTCCCTGCCAAGTTTATAGCCGTGGCTGTCCCATGTTTGGTGAAATGGGGGAGTCACAGAGATGTGTTGATTTTATGAAATCAGGGTACATAATACTGACGAAAAATATTACAAATGCATTGTCTTCTTCCTGTGTATGGTTCAGAGTCCTTCGCTAACAAACTTGCCAGTCTTAAGTAATTAGTAACCACACTTATCTTTCCCTCCCCTTTATTCAAATATGTACACCTGGGGGACAACCTTGCCCAAAATACAACTCTGTTGTTTCTGAAGAATGACAAGCCTGCATTTGGTGTGAAAAGCTGAATCTGCCCACACTGAAGTTCTGCTGGGCTGCGAAGTAAGGTTGCTGGCTCTGGAGGGGGTACCTTAAGCACATATCCTTGCATGTGCCACCTGGCGCACAGTAAACAAGGAACCAGCTTGTCTGGAAACACAGTCTGCTACCCCACATCCACATGGTGCACGTGGAATAAATCTCAAAAAACTGCAATTTCTGTCTGCCCATTTTTCTTCCCTTTGTTGTTCACAGTGTCTGCCCTTCTACACCTTCACCAAGCTACTATGGCTGCACAGACTGCAGATATTTTTATCTTCACAAAAAGAATAACGTACAACTAACAGTTTTTTTCTCTACAGCCGTAGTAATCTGAGTGGGACTACAACTATGACCATTTGTTTAACAGTTTTGCTATAGGAGGAAGTGCTGAGACATAAGCACAATAAAGTTCACTATGCTTCAGGATACAGGGCTGCGAGGAAAATATCCTCAGACTTCCTTCTGTTTTGAAAACAGTCCACGCACTGCTCCTAGAATAGGAGAGAAGCTTCACAAGATAGCGTTCCTGCAGGACTTCGGTCCTCAGAGGCTTCATTGCTACAGATAAACCTCATCTGAGTAAGTCTTACAACGCCCCGGTGCCTTGCTTTCTCTACCCATGCAACAGAAATACCAAACCTTCACTACCATACGGTGCTGATTCAAGGTTGCATTCCCCGAGGACTGCAAAATGCATGCAAAAAGCTGTTGCAGTGCCATGATAGTGAAGCTGTTTGGGGGAAAAGTATGCTGGGTAAGGAAACGGCAGAAGCGCAGGGCTGTTTGCTTCCAGACTGGAGGGCAAAGCTCAGAGGTGAGCTGTAGCAAATGTGGTAAGAGAATAAAATAGTATCTCATCTGCTCATGTATATATTTTTTAAAAAACTCTTCAAACTACTGTGTTATAGAAGCTGGTATTGTTGAATCTGTCAGAGCCTTTAGTTTTAAGTGCATTTTACCCCAATAAGCAAACAAGTTTAATCACTTTGAGTTCTTGAAACAAGGAACCTGATTTAAGAACATCACTGTACTTCTCAGCAAGGACACAGACACCTTCACAAACGCTCAGAGTGGTGGCCCCATTTCGCTTTGACCACAAAGTACAGAATCGTTTCAAGTATTGGCTGGAGGTCAGTGGAGTCTGCTGCTGCAGACGGAAGGTGCTGCTCAACCCCGTAGGAGGTGGAGGGTGGTATGGGTGAATCCTCCTCATCCTCCTGGAGCATGACACTCTTCCTAAGCGCCTTTGTGTTGTAACAGGCAGGAAAGGTGTGGAGTGTGGGGGAGGAGGCCTCTCCATTTGTTGCTTGCAATACCCCAGTCTCCAGGACAGCTGAAACTGGTACTTGCAAAATAAATGCATCTGTTTAGCAAACCAAACCACACTTTAACATAAGAAGAGTGCCATTTAAATGTTACAAGAAGTCCATCTGAATGCTTTGCATGCTTCTTACTGATGGCTGCTTCTTCCAGGTTCCTGCAGTACTGCTTGCTGGCATGACAAGCCCTTACCAGTCTTTGTAGCTGATGCAGCAGCCACCGAGTTCAGCAACAACAGGAGCTGATCTCTGCTGGCGTTTGCTGGGTCGTGCAGGTTTATGGGCTTATGATGTACAGTATGTACATTAAACAACAGCACCAGCCGTCGCCTGGGCAGGGTGCAGCCGGGCTGGGGAAGAGCTTTCCACTAAGATACAAACTCTCCTGGTCAGGTTCCCTTGGATTCCACAGGAGTTTTGTCACTCTCTTCAAACCCATTTCTCTTCAGCAAAAGAAAACGTGCTTTCTCTATGACTAGAGGGTGTAAGCATAGGACCATGCCACAAGCATTCAGCATTGTAATTTGATTTGGACCCAAATGTCATCTGTGTGGTCTGGACTTTGTTCTGGGCTATTAGGGCAAATACAGAGAGAGCCCCAAACTGGATGTGGGGAAGGTAGGGTATGGGTATATACCAGTAAAAGCTTGGGCTGCAAATGGCATTGGCTGATAAGACAGAATGGAAAATATTTTTAAGGTCTGGTATTTGATTTCATCCTCAATATTTTGTGAGGAAAAAATCCCTTGTGCAAAAGAAATGTTTTTAATGCAGAACCAGAGAAACTAAAGAATTCACAGCATTAGTGATCTGGGTATTGAATTTTCACAAAGCTTATTTAGTTGAGTGCTGGATACCAAATTTATGTCCATGGAGATAATGCAAGTACATTTTTGCATATTGGGTATGGCATCATAATTAAATGAATATGTAAATCAGGATGAATCACTCATGCTGTCTCTATAGTCATAACTTAGACCATACTAACAAATACTTTAAAGAAAAGAAAGCGCGTTCCTAAGCAAAGTGAATTGAGTGACATACCACAGCTGACCATCTGCGAGCACACCACAGGTGAAAAATCCTGACTTTCCCTTCTGCTGCAGCTCCGGGACACGTACTCCAAGAGCGGCATTGCTTGTCTCACCGGGGAGGAAATCGGAGATTTCATCCAAAACTTGGATCTAATTGAAAGCGAAGACAGAGCGGCTGACCCCTGCTGGCAAGTAAAGTGGCACCTGGGAAAGTTAATTAAAAAGGTATTTGGGAACCGACATACTGAAACAGTGGTGATGTTATGATTTAACGAATCCTAATAGCAGAATAAAGGGGGGCTCTCAGATTGTTTTATTGCAAAGCAATAGCCAAGCCACAGCTTCAGCCACAGAGCGCTTGCACTGAGGCAGAAAAACCCCTCACAGTGGTTTCACTAGATTCAGGAAATAAGAAGGCAAAGACAATCAGTTTTTACTAAGCTAATTTCAGTGGCAGGTTGCTTGTCTGAAATACCTCAGCGCAGAAGCCCTTGGCTTGCGCCTGTTGTCCACCTGCCCATACAGAGCGTAGGGCCAGCAGAGGCATCACTGCCTCTTCGGAAAGACAGGGAGATTGGCACGAGGAAACGAGATGCGGCGGGGCACGGGGAGAGGTAGAAAGGTGCCTGAGGAATGGTCTGCTTGCGAGCTGCGTACTGTGTCAGGGAAGGAAAGAGCGAGCGAGCACACAGCATCGGGCACAGCACCTTCCTGGCTCAGCATTCAGAGAACACCATCTCCTGCGTGACTTATACACAATGCGTATAATTTTGGCTGCAGAGAAGAAAATAAGCCTGGCTGAGAAATCGGAAAGGCTAAAATCTTCTGCAGCGGTTTTCAAAAACCTGTCTTTAGCACAGAAAAAAGCTCATCCATAAAAATTCACTTCTGGCTGAAACTTACCTGGCAAGTGTTGCAGCCCAGGATGGATCCTCTATCTGTATGCAGAGATCTCGGCTCCTTTGGTGGAAGTTCTGCCAGCAAAGACCCTGAACTTCTGCATAAAGAAAACATTGTTTAATTTGGTGGGCATTTACACATCTAATGTACCTACTAGCTCCCTGACTGCTTAAAAAAGATAGCCTGGGTGGCAGAAATAATAATAAATTATAATTACGATAATGATAAGGATTATGATGATAATAATAACAATCACAACAATAATAATATAGATGGATGGATAGATGGATAAATAGAATTGCGGCAGGGTGGGACCCGTCGGTAAGTGGCAATACAGGGCCCACACTCGTCGCCCAGGTCAATCGTCTCAAACCATCAGCCCGCTTGCTGCAGCTGCACCACTGTCGGTAGCCAAACTTGTTCCTTTCAGCAGTCAGCAAACAGTTATAAAGAAGGGGAACGCACAAAGTATGATATGCTGGCTTAAGAGCTTAGATGGATAAGTGGTTAGAGGTATAAAAATAAATGAAATTAATTTCTTAGAGCCAAGGTCCCACAGAAGTGCACACTGCCAAGTGTTCTGCAAACAGAAGCTGATGCTTCTACACTGTATCTCTTCTTATTTGAGAAAACCATGAGGGTCGCGTTTTCCAACACACTTAAAGCCCAGATGGCTGAGCTCTCCTGAAAGTGTTTTCCCATGTATTTAGTTACATAAAAGTTGTAAATATAGAAATACTTTATTACAACAAATTAATGGGGTTTTTTTGATTTGCATGTTGATCAAGCTCAGAATACCATTTATTCATGAGTTTGAGAAAGGAGTGTCTTGTTCCTGTACCTGTCAGTTTCTACTGATGAACTAATTCATTTTCTCTATGTTTGTTGGCAGATGATGGCAAGAAGCTATGAGGAAAACATATCTGCAGTCAACGGTATTATAACGATTTTAGTTTCTGTGGCAAAAAGTTGCTGCTGGTGGCACCTGATGTGTAGTGACTCAAGGAACTTTTTACAAGTGCAGAAAACACTGGCTAAGATCTTGTACTGGCAGCACATCATTGAAAAATTATTGCTTATTACTAGAAGGCAAATTTTCAGGAGCCAGAAATATGGTCAGGTGGTTAGAGGAAGGTAACCAAGGTGGATGCAGAGAACTCGGCTTCTAGACCCGAGCCGCACAGCGTCCCTGGGAACAGGGAGCACTGAACTGCCGTGTGCAGAGCACGGTTAAGGAACAGCCCTGCTGAAGCTCATACAGCTCTAAACGCGTCGAGCGAAAGCATGGTGACCTCCAAGCGGAAGCTGGGAGTAAAGATGATAAATACTTAGCCATAAAAGATACTGATTGTGAATGTGAAAATTTGGTACTGTGGGATATTTTACGTTGGCTGCTCATAATTTTGGGGTGGGGCAAGGAGAAGAAGGAGAACAAGGAGGTATATAAAGACATTTCAAGGAGACCAAGAGCAAAAGAGACACTTGAGCCTTATTAGCCAATACACAGCCTTCAGTCTATGATTTAGTCAATTAAAAAAATAACATCCGTATTCCTTAAAATCAAGTCCGATGGGGCAGATGTGCTTTCTTACAGCCTTGCTTCTAACATGAGGTTCCATTTCTCATCTTTCCTCAGCCGAAAGAGCCCTCACGCTGTCACACACTGAGGGGCAGCCACCACGCAGCCCTGGCAACAGGATCGCAGCGCATCTGACGGGCAACAGCAATAGGAAGAATTCTCTGTCCCCACGCAGTAAGGAAAAACCTTTAAAAATAGTTAGAGATCACAGAAATTACTCTCTCGTTGCTAGCCCGCTGCTTACATACACTTTTTAATACTTGCATTGAGTTAACCATCAGAAGCAAATCATTAAAAACTCATCTTGCCCCAGACAATGTTTTTTTCAGCTAATTCTCGCAGGACAGGAGAAAGCTCGTTCCCTCCGGGTACCTTACTAACTTCTCTTCTGGAACTTTCATTAGGGGAAAAAAAATAAATATCCTTCTTCCTAATGTGAACTTTTCCTCTTTTCTTTCCTTTAATGTCCTTCTGTTAGTTGTGCGAGTCCCAGCTGCTGTGGTGACAGACCTGTTAGAAACGTGAGCCAGGGACAGGAGGGACTTGACATTCAGGCCGTACTAATGAAAGGCTTGGAAGGGTTTCTACAGCTTAGGCAGGTATCAGACACAAGTGGTTATTTTAACTTTGTTACTAAGTAACAACATGAACATGGTGATTTTTCTCTCCTTTTGGAGCACGAAAATTAAAACTAAAGGCAATTCACATGAATTCCCACACAGAGCTAAACAACGTACTCCTGGATCTTCAAATTGTTTTGAGAAGGGACCTAGTAGCCACTGGGAAGAATGGGTTTCCGTACTTTGTTGTTAAAAAATCAGACTCCCCGACTAGCAGACACCTAGCTTCACTACCCGGCTTCTAATTTAACTTGTTCTCTCTTTTTTCTCAAGTAGATTCCTCACCCAGAAGAGGGAACGGACAAAAAATAAGCAACTGGGAATCATCGAGGAAAGGCCACTCTTTCCTGTACAACGTGGAGCTGAGAAATGGCGAGTTAGTGATACCCCAAACCGGCTTCTATTACATCTACTCACAAACTTATTTTCGCTTCCGTGAAAACGAGAACGAGGATTCGGATTTGTTGGCACAAATCAGGAACCCCAAGCAGCTTGTCCAGTATGTTTACAAAGTGACTAATTACCCAGAGCCCATTTTGCTCATGAAAAGCGCAAGAACAAGCTGCTGGTCTAAAAAGGCAGAATATGGCCTTTACTCCATCTACCAAGGCGGTGTGTTTCAGCTGAAAAGAGAGGACAGGATTTTTGTCTCTGTCAGTAATGGTGACATAGTTGACATGGACAAAGAAGCAAGTTTTTTTGGAGCCTTTATGATCGGTTAAAAGATGAAAATCATGCTCCAAAGGAGCCAGTTTTTCCTAGTCGGGACCAGCTTAAAATTCTATAAACTAGGGGATAATGAGCAAACACTGAAGCAATACTGACAATACCAGGCTCCCCTTTCTCAGCTCACTCGGCGCGAGGTCCGACCGTGCCGAACACTCTCCCACCAGCCGTGAAGGAGCAGCGATGCTTAGTGCAGGCATGGGCACCACAGCTCGCTGCCCGGCCAGGCTGGGGACGTGCGAGGATTTTGCACGCCGCAGTTGATACCTTCAGCCAGAAGTCCGGGCAGGTAAGCGCTCGCCAGCATCTCCACAGAGATGCTCCACACCAGCTCAGCCGCGGCAGGTGGGATGGGGGATGCTCCGGGTCCAGTCACTTGAGGCTGAGACTGGGGATCAGATTTTATTCGTGGTCTCCACTGGGACCCCGTCTTGAAAATCTCAGCTCCTTTAAGGAGCCGTTGCAAGTACTGCTTCCCAGATGCCTGCAGAATTACCCTGGAGGTTTTTGTTCGAACCTGAGTTTTACAAAAGTTGAAAGGCCATCAGAAACTCAAACTGCGCATCTTCATCTCATCTAACAAAGCCCTTAAGCACTTAATTAATTTTAAGCGCACGGTCTGACGAAATCAGGGTATTTACATGCTTGAAATTAAATATGTGCTTAAGCATTTTTCAGGATCATGGCTTGAGTAAACACATTAGTCTGTCTTAATCAGGATATTGTACATAAAACCAGCTGCTGAAATGGCACAGAAGAGGTTTTGAAATCAATCAGTATTTTGATCAGCACATTATGATAGTGCCTATTTACTTAATTGCTGTGCTGCAAAGATTTCACCAGGCTTCCAGTAGGCTCAGTAATGTAGCTGCTGTTAAAATTGTTGACAGCAAGTACTTGATTCAGAAAAAAGGTGGTTTTCTGTAAATACTGAATTCTGTTAGACATTTGCCACAAATTAAGCGTGACATGGTTCTTCCACTTTTTTTGTACTGGCCTGTATTTGGTAGGATGTAACGCAGAACAACACACCCCAATGACTAATATTTTAAGGAAAACACAACTCTCCGTACTTAACCAAGAGCGGCAATTTGCGTAACGATGTTTTGAGTTTTATTTTATTTTTAGGAATGGGTGGAAAATTGTAATGATTTTTTTTTAAACCACATTATTTTAAAAAACTGTCCCCTGTATTTTTTAGTAAGCTGTGTGGGCTAGATCCCCAGCAAAAGTCAGGTAGCATAAATCAGTACATCCGCGGCGTTATCAGTGGAGCAATACCAGTTTGCACCATGAATGCATTTTGCCCAGGTTCAGAGAAAACGGTGGGGAAAAGAAGGTGAAAGGGAAAAAAAAAATTGGAGGGAAAGGAAGACAGTCGTTCTGCAAATGTTGCTTTACATCAGCAGCATGATGCCAGGAGAAAGTTGGGTTGTCTATTTTTTTAATATGCTAAGGTTGCCGTGGGAACCTTCACATTCACCTCCACTCTCTGGTAATTAAATCACATGCGAGTACAGCCCTCGCATATGGGCCTGGCAAGTAAACATGCATCATTCATCCTACTACTTTGTCAACAAGAGGAAATGAATCGGCACAAGCCCCTGCGTCGATCTTGCCATTCAGAAAAGCAGTTACGTTGGCTCGCTTCAATCCCTGCGTTTGAGCAGCAAGAGAAGAATGTCAGGAATACCCCTCCTTTTGACAGGTCAGGGCAAAGAAACACGCTGCCGTAAGCTTAAAATGGAGAGTCTTAACTTTCGCCTGCTCTTTTAAGACAGCGTCACGCATACTGTTTTCAGTGGTAATCAAATATTTGAAATCCTTTCCCGTTTACTGGAACGCTTCGGTTTGCCTCAGTCTCAAATCGTCTGTTTCGAAAGAGGACAGAAAATATTTCTGCAGTTTTCTTTCTGATGTTGGTATTTAATTCGTAAATTTTCTGCCTGCCAAAAAAGACTAGAGAGAACAAAGCTATTCCCTACATATCTGGATGTCTGCTATACTGGAAAAATGATTTTTGTAGGTTCTCCTTGCAAATGGACTGTGCTTTTCGATCCCAGCACAGGATTAACCCATGCTATCAGGTTTGAGGGTTTCTTTAGCAATTTATTGTGTTAAAAAGTTAATTTTTTTAGCAATGTTATTTTAGGAGCTTATTTGAAAGAAAATTTGTTTGAACTGTGAAGAACTGTTTTGGATTTACTGGTGGCAGTGGAGAGTCAGAAACCCTCCCTACGACTAAGAACCGATTTGTGTAACGTAGGAGTCCTGGCTGCTAGAAAGGACTGGAAGTAAACCGTGGGGACTCCACTGACTTGCAGCTGATGCTAAGACAAACTATCTACTACACACAGATTTTTTTGCTCCGTGTTCTCTCCTCAACTCTCAATGTATAACACCGTGCCAGCTGTCACCTGGGGAATGCTGGCATCATCTTCCTTTTTTATCTAAATGGACATATTCCTGCTCTCTGCACGCAGAGCATATCGCAACAGGGATCACACCAAATAATCATATTTTATTTCTGAATAATCCAAAGGCATGCTTGCCAGATACTGTCTTGGGGAGAGATTATCAAGCAATACCAGAAAGTACACGGTTGAAGATGAGTGGAAAGATGTAGCAAGTTCTCTCTGTGCATTTGCACCCTGAATCATACTGTTCATCTCACTTTATGTTGAATGGCGAATGTAGCAATTTTCTATATGTGGATGTAGGTTGTGGTAACAGGTAAATATTGTCGTTTTTCTACTTGCATTTTGTATAAAACATTTTTAGTAAGTAGTTATTTAGTCTTGCAGTGATTATTGGTGTCATCCTATGCCTTCCCTAACAACCCAGTCTGAAACCAATTTCTCTGGCGTTGGTTGGTATCGGTTATAATCCATTAAATGCCACAAACAGTTACAATGCAAAGGACAGAACGCGAGCCCTTGAGCAATGCCATGTTGTGTAATGCCGTAGAACTGGCCTCCATACCCTGGTTGGTGAACATCATCTGGAAGAAGTACGTGGAAGAAAGCACTGAAAACGTTCTGGTGAGCAGACACTACAAAACCCTGAGCACTTCCTCGAGGTCCTTCTCGTGTTTCTGGGCTTTGGCAATTACTTAAGCACCAGGAAATCTGTTTACTACGGAAACATCTAATTCTTATCCATTGCTAAACTACAGTGAAAGATACATTGAACTCAGAGGGACAAGGACCATTTACAGGTGGTGTAAAGCAGCAGTAAACTGGAGATCCCCTAATGCTGAGAACAAATGCACTCCTTGTCCCAAAAGCAAACACGGGATATTGTTTGGTCTACCCCCTCCACTTCCAAAATTTGCCCCCACCGAAAAAAGGGTACGAAACCCAAGCTATCCCTGGAAACTCAGCAAGGCATCACGTAACCTGACCCCCAGCCCCGAGATGGGAGAGGGGGCGGTTTTGTCCTGCGCGGGCAGGGCAGGGCTATGGCTGGAGCAGCCCCCATGTGCCACCGCAGGGCACCCGGCTGCTCCCGGGGGACAAACCCCCAGCAAAACTGCCCCCACCTCAGCGTGCCTCCTTTTGATGCCACCTTCTCCTAGTGGTTCCCAGTATTATCTTATTGTACTGGGCTCTTGCAGCCCCCCACGTCACTGTTTCATGCACATCTACGTGATTAAAAAAATGGAAGCATGCCTCCTGAACGGACCCATAATCTAAATACATTCAGCCCAGTGTTTGTGTTAGGCTTCATTTAGATTAGGTGGGCATGCCTCAAGGCTCGATAACCAGCCGCCTAGGTCAGTGTGTGCGGCCTCTCCCCATCCCCACCGAGCCCCACTGGAACCAGTATGCCATCACTGGGGAGCAGCAGCCCCCGCGACCACAGCCCTGAACTGCAGGGATGCCCGCAGGTTTTAAAAAGAAATTAATTGTTTCATAGAGACTGCTTTTATTTCAGCAGAGGCTTCTCTCTTTCCTGGTGTTTCCATGGGAAAGAGGACATGCCAGCTAACTGGCTTTTATTGTACCTTTCATTACTTCATCGAAATGGACTTCTATTTTTTGCCTCGCTTTGCCTTAGTAAATGTAATCATTTTTGTTTGTGTTGCAGCAGTAGCCGCTGTCCAGGTGGGATCAGGGATGCATTTGCTGTACTGCGTGCAAACAGTTAAACAGCCCCATTCAGACACTGAGATTTTGAGACATTAATAATTTTAGTTTTCAGATGACATCTAAATATTAGGGTCTGAGAAAAGACTGGATGTAATGAGCAATATGATACAAATAAGCACACTGAGACAAGATCTCATTCATCCCTCCAAGGCACCTTGTGCCATTCAGTAGCAGAAATGGAAGATAAATTGGGATATTGTTGGGTCTGATCCAATTTTCACAGGTTGGGGTTTTTTTTCATGTGGAGTTACATGGAAGTTTATCTCAATTTTCATCAGAATGATCCAAAATTTGGTTCTCCATACCTTTTTTCTGTATTAACAGACTGAAATTGCATGCTGTGTAACATGTTAAAAATCATTAGTTTTCCTCTGATTACCCGGGTGCCACAGCTAACTGCCTGACCCCCACATCACTGCTATTTTGTAATACCACGCCTTTTCCCGAGACATTCATAATCTGAACCTACACAGACCTCTCCATCAATTTTTTCTGAAAGTTTTAGAGGTGATACCGAGTTGGGACACTGGGTCATGGCAGAAATGCTGTCAAACTGCTCGTGGCCAGCAAGACAGGGCTGCAGCTTATGGCAGAAGCCTGTCGGTTTAAGAAGCTTCCTATTTTTATGGGCTGTTCTGTCAGAGTTAATATAAATCACACTCTTTGATGCACGTAGTACTTCTGCACTGAACACATCACGTATGTAACACTCGCAGCATTAGCAGACATTAGGGAATCCAAAGTTGTTCCAACCGCCTTTCAGAAACCAGCAATTTAAATGCAGCAGAATCCAAGGCACAAATTCCTCCTCAAGATACTTTCCGTTTTGTCTGACTGTGAATTCTTCAGTGCCTATTATTCTCAATTTGTATTGAGTCATGGGAATTTTGTCTTCACCCGGTAGTTGTACAGGCTAAGTGGATTAACTGCAGGTTTGCTGGTGAATTGAGCGAAGTTATCACTCCTTGATGTAACGTGAGATAAAGGTATCGACAAGAAAGTATGACCGGGAATAATTCACTACGCAATCCCATCCTCCACGTTCTGGCACTAAGGAAACTCAAATCATGATGAATATTAATAAACACACGTAAGTCAGGTGAACATCTCCGTCCAAAGCCAGGACAGCTTTGAGTCAAAACCTGCAGATCTTTAGAGAGAATGTCCAATTATATTAAAAAAATACAGGATACATCTACTACTCTCTTGCTAGAAATTATTTAATAAACATTAATAAACTCAGGGTAAACATACCTGTGGCAGGTGAACCATGTTCTCTCCCCGCTTGGTGAACAAGTGGGAGGAAGAGGGACATCACTGCCCAGGGTGTGAGCTGGCGGCGCGATGAGCTGGTGAAACATGGCAAAAAGCTAAGCTCGAAACGGATGCCTCCGAATCAGTGGCGTTAGAGCACGGCTTTGCTGATTAATAAACTAGTGCTGGTTTGAAGTCTGCTTGCGGATGTTTACTGCCGTATAAGCAACTGTAAAGACATTTGAGCACATCCTGGGTTTTACGTTAGTCGGTTGGATTACCACAATGTCATCAGCACTACTCACTGATGATGGCTGCTACACCGTAACCTATGGAAGCATACACCAGATGCTACCTTCTATTCTTGAAATTGCGTATAATAAAAGTCAAAACGTCTTCTGCCCCTGGATATAATAAAAAACCTACATTTGCTTTTCCGTGAATCATTGGAGATGATGCACCATTTTAAAACGGGACATCTCTCCCTTGAAGTCTGTTTTCCACTTTCATCATCTCTCCACAATAAAACCATAACCATTCCATATTCAAAGCCTTCACGTATTTCCATGACAACAATGATATAAACAAGAATTAAAACTTTATTGGATGAGAAGAAAATGGAATGAGTGGAACATCGGAGAGATTTCAAAACTCCATAAATAGAAACGCTCTTCTACCTTATCGCCAGTGCTCAACACAACTTTAATGATGCCGAAGAGGAGCACCAATATTTAAAGAGTTCCATGAAAGGTAAATGTCTATTATAATGCTTTTTTTAAAAAATTATTTTTTTAATGTATCTATTTTGTTCATACATCCAGTCAGTGGATACAATTCTGAATAAAAAGTACGTAACTTCTGCCTCTTTCTCTTCATTTCTCTCATCCCAATATCATCAATGACTTCAATCTTTTCTGCAGTTGTTAAAGTAACATAGAAGTACTGTTCTTGCAGCTGAGGGCAAGTAGGTAACTTTCTGCACCCTAGAGCCATCTTCCCTCACAGCTCTTATTTCTTCTGTCACCACCATCTTCACCACTGTCCTTCAGCGTATGCAAAGCAGATGCATGAATTCATTATCATGCAAAGGATAATCCCCAGTTATAATACTGGAGATTCTCCTCCCCCTCTACTCTGCCCTAGTGAGGCCCCATCTGCAGTACTCTGTCCAGTTCTGGGCTCCCCAGTTCAAGAAAGATGAGAAGTTACTGGAGAGAGTCCAGCGGAGGGCTACGAGGATGATGAGGGGACTGGAGCATCTCTCCTATGAGGAGAGGCTGAGGGAGCTGGGCTTGTTCAGCCTGG
>Ga0181612_168504_pt1 | contig 14046 bp, 10 predicted proteins | sample HoacroProtozoa21_FD_119630 | JGI IMG/M metagenome (GOLD analysis project Ga0181612, IMG submission 119630) | Hoatzin crop microbial communities from Cojedes, Venezuel. Combined Assembly of Gp0051906, Gp0051904, Gp0051908
AGTCTAGAAGGGGGGTCCCCCACCAACATTTTTCCACAATATACCAAAACCCCCACACCCCCACCCCCAACCTTTTTTGAAAAACCCGTAGATTTCTTTTACTGTGGGGCCCCCCCCGTAATTAAAAAAAAAAAAAAAAGCATCTTTGAACATGAATTATGGTTTGTAATACCCTCAGTTTGCTTGCCTCCATGCATGGGAGTGAGGCTGTTGTGGAGGACCTTCGGCATTCTCATGGACCAACATCTCTAAGATCTCTAAGATCTAAAGGCTATTGTACAGCCAGGGAAGTGCAAGGAGAATTTGGGGTCACATTTACAAGTGGTGGGGACGAATAGAAAAGGGGTGAAGATTGGTGGGGTGAATGAGACAGTAGTTCTGACTTGCAGGAAGCACTTACTAAGGAGTAGTTAGTGCTTTACCAGGTGGCAGGCTCCAGGAGGCAGGTCTTTAGGCAGATCCCAAAGTCTGATACTCCATTTGAAAATCAATGCCCTGACAAGATCCATACATGGGACTTACATTCTGCTACTGGGAAGAATGGAAAGGAGAGATCTGGATCATGTTGTCCTTGCTGTAGCACGGCTTTGCTGTACGTGACGCTCATCCTGTGCAAACCACATGCACTATTCAGCCACATGCCTGTAACGGGATGCAGCTGCTGGCTGTGACAGTGAGCAACACGGCATAGTAGGACAAGCAGAGGTGAATTTCATTCGGGGCAACATAATTTCCCTGTGCTTCAGGTGTCTCCTCTGCCAAGTGACCGCCACATTTTGCCTACTTCAGGATACTTACTTCAAACTCTAGGAGTGTATTTTGCGAGAGGCTGTAAATTGCAAATTGGCCTCATCATGTCCCTCTTACAGTTTATCTTTAATATCGTCTTTTTGAACTTATTTTGAGCTGCTCCCTACTGCTGTTAGCACTGAACAGGTGCAGTATTTCCCTTTGGAGGGGGAATACTGTTTTCAAAGAAAGGTGCTATAGAAAAAGCACATTCATTGTATACTGAAGTTTCAACCATGTGGTACAGCCTTATTTTCAGTGATGATTTGAGTGTTAACTAAAGGCATGTTTGTATTATGAAAGGCTCTTCCGATGTTACATTTGCTTTTTGATGTCACCCATTTTGTCCTCCAGGTTACTAGCAGCAGATGGTATTAAGGAACCTCATGAGAAAAGTATTAGTTTTTCTGAGTGTGTTCGTATGACAAATGGCCAGTTATCCCTTGAGCTTTTGTAATTTACCTCTCTGCTGTGCTTTTTTGTTCTTAACTGCGGGATCAGACTGCCTATTTCACTACTATGAGTTTTTAGAGCTTAAAGTGGCTGGAGGAGGTTTGTCCTGGTGCTTTTCTCTAGAGAAGAGATGTTTTCTTCCCTTCCACATGTTGAACAAGAGTTTGCAAGGGAAGCTTATTTAGAGCCTTCAGGGAGCACATCCAAGGAGTCACACGCTTTTTCCAGACCTGGTATTTAAATGTCCCCATCTCCCTAATTGGAGGATTATTAAAAATTAATCTATAAGATTAACAAGTAGTTGTTATAACTAGAGGATGAACTGTGCCTTTTGATCAGTGTTTAAGTGGTTACCCTTTCCAAATGCCAGTCCTTCCTGCATTTTCTTCTGAGTTGGTTCCTGTTGTCCTTGATGCTTGTTTTGTTGCAGGAAGCCCTGCTCACCAGCCTCAGGTCTTACCTGACCTAACAAATTATTTAATCCCATCAATGAATTTCCTTCTGGATGCCATTGAAAAACACTGACATCTGTAACTTCCCCAAAGCAAAGCACTTATGTATGGAATGGTGACAGGGAAGCAAAGGGTTAAAATGCAAAAGACATTATGTAAACCTTATCTAAACATTAGTTTGCCCTTACAAATTTACATCAGTCTTGCTCACCTTTTGTAAATGTTTGTATTGAAAGCCAAAATTGGGAATATCCAGTAGGAGGGAGTCTGAACATCTGGACCAGGAAGTTCTGGTTTGAGTCTTCATGCTTTGAAGTCTCTGTATTTCAGAGCACAATCCTGTTGTTCTTGCAGGTTGCATCTTCATCCCATGCTACTGTTTCATCAGTCCAACTGCCTGCACTAATGCAGCTCAGCAGTATCTAATCCTTCCCCCTGGACTCACACCTTCCCCAGAGTGCTTATGTGGCCAAATAATCTATTTCATCTTTTAGAGAATGCCTGCACATTATCTGATACTTCTTTTTTCACTGGATGCCTTCTGAAAGGCCCCTTTCAAACTGAAATCTCAGAGAGAAATTTGACATTTTGTAATTTACAGACTGGCTATATTCCTTGTCTGGGGTTTGGCCTTTAAGAAAAATGAGTTTCTGAAGCAGCTGTTACTTCTTCTTTAACCTCCTAGAAAATACCCCAGTAGTCATTTCAAACTGGAAGGATAATACTTACGTTTTGGGATAACTTTATCTTTCGTATCTTCAAAACTAAGAGGAATCAGAAATAGATGGGGGAGAGGTATGGGCTGGCAAGTTCCAGTTCTGGATCAGACCCTTGTTGTAATGGGATCAGGAAACATTTTGTCAATGTGATGCCCTAGGCATAAAAGCTGACAATCTGAGGATCCTGTCTTACACGCGAATCCTCTCTGCCTGGATTCTAGAGCCTGTGGTAAAGTCCCTATTTATTGCTCCAGCTTTTCACTCAATTCCAAATGTAAAGCCCAAGAGAAAACAGCCTCCCTAGAGATCTGACTATATGTATTTTCAGAAGGAATACAGAAATTCCTGTAATCATTTAGTGGTTCTTTGTGAGTTTTTAAAAGTTACTTTTAAAAATACAAAATGTATTTTAACAATATCTATTAACTTTTAAAACAGCTGCAGATTTCATAGATGTCCAGACTTCTGCAGATAATGAATGTGTAGAGCAGTGAATATACAGAAGATTGAAGCTGAATTTTTTAAATCTAGCTTTGGTGGGGGTGAAGTTAAAGGCAGTTTGACAAAAGCAAATCATGTAAGCTAATACACTTTTTCTGAAAACTTTGATGCAGTTTCCTGTAACAAAAAACTGCCTATGCTCAAAGCTCTAGGAAATGAAGGGCAGGAGATTTACTGTGAATATGAGACTTATTTATAACCCTTACCCCTTGGGAAATAAACTTTAGAAAATGCTATGTCAGCACATGTGCAGGAATGCAGTATAGTCCCCAGTAGGTCAGCCAGCACTCTGACAGCTGCAGTTCATTTTCTGTTTCATATGAATAAATGCGAGAGGCAGAGGAACCCAGTGAAGTGAATTGTTTAATACTACTCGCATTATACCGGTACTTTTGAACTGATGCGTATGTGTTTCCATAAAAAACTCTTAAACCAAGCAGGATTTTACTGGAACTGGAGCATGAGAGGTGCGGAAAGAGAGTGAGTACATGTCTTCAGTTAAGTAGAAAAGCTTCTATTTCAGTAGGCTAATGGAACAGAGATTTTATTTTAGCAGAAAATGCAGGTATTCCTGGGACTGCGGTGGTAAACTTAGTTCTTATACAGCTGCTGGCATTCAGCCCATTCAGACACAGAAAATTCTCAGCCCTCCTTATTAGATAGTGACTGCGCTGAAGTTTCCGAAGTGAGTGAAGAGCAGTGCTCTTTGGGAAGGCTTCTCTTCAGCTGGTGGGTTTTGTTAGCCGCTCATCTGATTGCCTCAGACAGAATTCTGCTGCAATCTGATGATTTTAGGATTACAGTGATGGCAAACGAGGCTCCCTACACAGAGCTTCCCTGTTCCAACCACAGCTGCCCTGCCCAGGAGTGGCAGTGAGGGGTGCTCTGAGCACCATACTCTGTATTCACACCACCTGCTCAAAACACTTCTTTTTTTCCTTTTTTTTCCTCTTACTGTTTGTTGACCTTCAGGTTGACTGCCCTGCTGTACTGGGTCACTGGGCTCATCCTTGCTTTATTTAGCCAACACAGCTCCCTTGGCTTCAGTGTTGTTCAGTGTTAGCACTGTGCAGCGGACCCTTCCTGCACATGGGTTCTTTTAGAAGTGCTCTGGCTTCTCCCTGATGAATGTGAAGCAAATATAGAGTTCCATGTGCAAAGACAAACACATGTTTTTCTAGCTGACTCTTACTGCAATTTCTTCTTCTCTGCTTCTCATGCTTTAAGGCAAGTGAGTATTGTTTTAAAACTAGTTTAGGTCCTGATCTGCTGAAGTGTACCTACTACCAGTCGCAGTTACTGAAATACTTTTTTTCAGATCAGGATGTTGACAGTGGCTCCAATCTGAGTCTTCCTGAGACCACAGGCATTTCTTGTTGGTTTTGGTGGGATCGCTATGTCCTCATGGAGTGTTGGTTTACTGCTTCCTCCAGGAAATAACTCATTCAAGTGTATGCGTCTTAGCCTGCAATAGCTGGTTTGACTCACCTGCTTCCTGGTGTTCTTCTGAAGGTGCAGGGCACAACTGTGAAGTCTTGTTACCTAGCTACATGTCTTTTCTTCACCTTATTTGTTTACTTTAACTTTTAATAACCTGTTGCTTCAAGTGTCTGCATATAATGACGTATTGTTGACCACCCAGTTGTTTGTTGCTGATCTCTTTGCATTTCTGCAGCATCTCTTACTAACAGAGGCCAAAAATCCTGACACGGTTGACGTCAGTGGTGGAATTCCCCCCAACTTCCATAAAGCCAGGATTTAACCTCTAGTGACCAAATGCAAAAGCTGTTGACCTGCTATTGTTTTTTATACTGTTGCAGTATTCATTTCCACCTATTCCTTCTCCATGTTGGCATTTTGTTTGCTTTGTTGACTGCTGCTACATTTGGAAGAGTGAAAAGATTTGATATGATCTCCTTTTCAAGCACTGTTGGTGAATGCAGAACTAAAAAAGGTGTCCCTGACTGAATGGGGCTCACCATTTTGCTTTCGACACCATTGTGGCAGACCTTCCTCTTACTGTGTATGGCCATGCCACCTTTTTTTCTTCAATAATTTCTTTAAATAAAAACATTGAAATTACCTTCCTAAACAAACATGTATCTCCTGTAGGATTTTGGTTTCATCCTGTTGGCCTTCTGTGTTGTTCTTATCTCATCTGAGAGTAGGATAAGTATCAAAAATATAAAGAATCTAAATCTTCTGAGCACTTGTCTTCTGCCAGAAAGATTTCTTTAATTGATTTACATTTGTGGGCAAAAGGTATTGTGACAGACATAGTGAAGAAGATGGGAACATGATGTACACTTTACCAATGATCAATATCAGTAAACTGGATAGCTGTTAGAGATGGATTTAAGTTGTGTTAACTGACTTGCAGGTAGATGCTGAATTCTTACGCTGCTTCTATATCAGGGACGCACTTAATGATTGATATATGAGAAAGACTAATGGAGCAAATTAAAATTATGCTTCTGTCCTTTACTTTCTCTGCATTTTCATTTTTCTTCCTTTGACATCTCTGATGTATGGTGCTGTACTTTCCCTGTTCCCACTGTATGGTTGGAAGGTAACCAGAATGAAAAGAATTTTCTCCTGTGAGTAACGGGGTCCTAAACATTCTCTGAGTGAGAGTGTGCTGCATTTGCTTGTGACTGAAGAATGCAGTATTTCTCAGCACACCCCTTGTTTGCGGGTTTCTGAAATGTGTTTATCTGTGGCTCATGGGAACCTGCACCCTCAGTTCCTGTAACACTACTGAATATGTTGATATTTCAAGTGCAGCATCCCAAATGTGGAAATGAAGTTAATGACTACAGATTTTTAGGCTAAAGAAGTAGTACATTTAGAATGTGTTAAATCTTCTGGGTTTAAGAGGAGAGGCTTTTGCAGCTTTTAGCACTCTGCAAATCATAGAATTGCTTTGTCAGTGAGAAATTGGCAGCTTGAGTCGCTGTTGTTCACACAGGACTGTGAGGAAAGGGAATGGTCCTGAAGGATAGACCTATGAAAGCAAGAGATGTACATTGGCTTCTTCAGGTCTTGAGTTTTGCAGAAAGTCCTGAAATACATGATTGCAAAAATGCACTGGCTGGGCTACATATGGGAGGGGTCAGCGATGGCATAGTGTTTCAAAGTACTGCCTTACCAGCTTATTGACACACGCTGGTACTCTAATAGTACAGTGACTTTAAATGTTCACAGCACTAAGCAGTGCAGAACTCTGATAGCACCAGTAGGTGCTCATGAATAATGATGTCCCCCGTAATGATCTTCTGCCTGGTCCCGTGTAGCCTTCTCTGGCCATGCACTGGTTGCCTGCATCCCAAAGCATCAGGTGAAGCCCCGTGCGAGAACAGCTGTGCTTCCCTGAAAAAATGGTATAAAATGGTCTTGGCTTACTGGTTGAAGTAGCCTTATACTCCTAGTTATTTTTTTTGCCTTTGTTTCTGGTATCAGGGGTTGTGTTTTGAGGAAGGAGAAGGTAGTTGGCAGTGTGTATGCTTTCTGTACTTTTTTTTATGAAGTTTTAACCTAAAAAAGGTATGTAAGTGTGTGCATTCACACATACGTGTCCTTAAAAGTACTTGAGCTAAGTAGTTCAGTTGACCGCTGAATTTCCTGCATAGTTAGCCAGGAACTCTGATCTGTCACATTTATGCTTTAAAAGATTCTTCTTCTGCAGTTTAAATGTTCTATGGGTTAAATGAAGAGTATACTTTCTCTCTTAGTTGTGAATCATCTTTTATCCCAGAGCAGTGTTCTACTAAACTAGTTTTGGTTTATTTCTGCAAGGATGGTTGAATGTGTTGTTTTTCTGAGATCTAATTCTTTGTGTATTCTCTGATCTTACAAACAATTGTAAGAAATATAACGTGCTTGTAGCTTTTCAGAACATCACAGGTTAGATTCTTACAAGGAATCTATCTCTAACCAGTGTTTGGCTAGGTAACTTTAATGGGGTCTTAACAGGGCCCGGTTCCTCATTTACCTGAATTTGTGGGAACATTTGACACGGAGTTTGAAATCCTGTGGGTCAGACTGCACTGATAAAAACAGGAAAATTAAATTTCAGGCAAAACCAAACTGGTCTGTAACAAGTAGGTATTACTAAACAGATCTGATATCTACACGTGCCCTTTCAAGAGCTTTTTTGTCATATGCTTTTGGCCATATCATGTTAAACATTACCAAAAATATCCTGAACGCTTTCCCAGCATCATTTGGGATCTGGTTTCTCTAGTGGCTATAGGGAATACCATTTGGCCTTATGGTCCAAGCAGTCAGAAGTAGATTAATAAACAATCTTAATATCTTAAGATGGAGAAGGAGGAAAAGACAAAATCCTTGAGCAAAATAGAAGCAGCTCGAAGTATGAGTTTGCTTTGGGAAGTATCCAGTTTTCTAGAATTGTTCTGATTCTGTTTTTAGATTCAGGAGGCCTTTTGTTACCTTGGCTAAGAGAAGATTCTGTGATTCACTGTTTTAACAGTATACTTCGATGGTATAATATGAGTTGGGAATGAGAGAAGCTTTGTGGACCACCTTAGCTGAGCAGAGGCAGTGATCCAGGCATGTGTGTCGCATCCAAGTTGCACGTGATGTGCAGATTGCGCGGCTGCCTGTCACCCTGCTGGAGGAGTGCATGCTGGCACCCAGCCTGGTCCCGCAGCAAGTGGCTGAACCTGCAGTCATGTAGACACCCAGAGAGACCAGCTCTTCGGAGTGTCCATCTAGGCTGTGGCTTCCTATGTCTGTTGGCAGCTTGAGAAATTCCAAACTGCCAGCTGCCTAGAGGGTTTTTTTAATCTGTAAATGTTTAAAATAGTCAATTGCTTTTGCATATTGACATGTGTGGTGTGTGTAGTGTACCATGAGAATTCCAGCAGTTGCATTAAATGCAGTTGCTTTGTGAAAGATAGAATGTTACTCCTTTTAATCTGATTATAATTGCTGGTTTCCTCAGTGTTTGTATCCCTCTTTCTGCTGTTAAATACATGAAATTGTTTGAAATGGCATTTTTGCTGTCACACAGGTAAGCTTAATGAATATTGCTAGCATTATCAAGAAAGGTGTATATTTTTGGGTCATGTCTTTTGTAGTTCATATGATTTGTTCCCTGAGGGAAGGATTCATTTTTGTATGTTTCATCACATAAAGGCGTGCATCCATGTTAGGCAGGTGGTCTGGCAACAGTGAGATAAGAACATCCATAAAACATGTTGGATGCCAAACATTGTGGTTCACTTGCTTTGTTAGAAATCGGGCACGTGGCATGTGAATATAGTAAGTGTGAAAATGAATGTAATTCTAGTGAAATGTACCAGACTGATGGTCTTGTGCAGAAGTTGAAATTTGCTTTTCCACATGAGGCAGCCTCAGCTCAGCAAGACAAAGGCTCTGCTAGCTCAAATAATTAAAGAGGGGAGATGGAGATCAGATCTCCATTTTGAAATGGCAGCTGGAGATGGAGGTTATCCATAATTAGACACACTTTGTAGAGCCTTTGGATGTAAAGGAAAGCAATGCAAAAACCAGAAAAACAGTATATTGACAAAAGTCAGGAGAACATAACCATGGAGAAAAGGGCCTTTTTGAAGAGAGTGTTCTCCTCACTTTATGGAATGTATGATTGGACTCAAGAATGGATCCATGCATTCTATCCCACGTACTCCAAAGACCAAACTGGGAAGGCTGAGCACACAGCAATATACAATGTGTAAGGACGTATACACAGATGGACTGTATCTGGAACATGTAGGGACCTGCGTGTCTGTCAGGTTTGCGTAGTGTCGGACACATCCATGCAAGCTCTAACAGCTATTCACAAGGCAGAAGGGAGATGAAGCACATTGTGTTTCGGACCACACTATGATGCAGACACAGGCAAGAGATTCTTACTTAATTTCAACATTCTGCTGTTTGCCTTGTTCCTTGAATTTCTTCTGATTTATATTTCTTGTTTGTGATCTGTTAGCCTTTTTGACTCCCATCCCCATTGTATTCCTTGAACTATACATTAAAGCCATTTGGTCTGTCATCTTTTCCTTTCGTTGGTCTTTCTGTTTTGTTGAAAACATATGATCTCGTGATTGTATTTCTGTTGCTGATGATCTCAGGCACAGCTGTAAGTTCAGAACCTGGAATAAAGCTTGTTAATTCTCCTGTGTTTTATTTCCAGCCTGGCTTTTTGCCTTCAGGTTGTTTTTCTGAGTGTCTTCCACTAGATGAAGTGGCTTGATGTGAACATGAATGAGCAAGCCCTCCAATGGTCATTCAGCTACTCAGCAGTTCAGCACCTCACCATTTCAAGCAACATCATTCTGTGTCCCACTCTGTAATTCTCATAAGATCTAACAATGAGAATTGCTGTATGAATGGGAGCCATTATTGCTTATTCATTCTCTTCTGCAAATTTTTTTATTAAGAAAAGCAACCATTTACCCAGAAGACTTTTGTTTATATGTTGCCCATGCCACTCATTGTTAATAAGTGATTTTACTAGATATCAGTCTTGTGCTTAAACTGTTATTGTGAAATGCAATTGTAATGCACAAAATGAGATTAAAATGGTTTTCAGATTCCAGGTAGAAAACCACAACTAGGCAGTGCCCTAGCCAGTCTAGCCTAGTTTATATAACTGTGTCTCAGTTGGGCTGAGGCATCAGTACTTACCTTGTAGAGATCTGTGGCTGGGGCATTAGAATAAGAACATCATCAAAACAAAGGACTCTGCTCTTCATTACTGAGATTTTAGTTGGAGAACTCATTAGATGAGGATCTTAACCCATTTTATCTTGTAAGATAATGTAACATAAAAGTTGTATTGCAAAATGGGGAATATAATGCTCTATAGGTCACTGGTATGTTAGAGAATTACGACTTCAGGGAGCAGGCATGTGCTAGGTTCACACATAGCCACTGGTGGCTTGAGGAGGAAGGAGGAACCTCCTCTGGTGCCCTCTGCCCTCCTTTCCCAGAGCAAAAGAGAATAAAGATCCATGCTTAACTATTGGGTTTTTCCTTGCAGTTTCTTCTCCAGGTCTATGAGCAGAGATAAAGATGGATTTAGTATTAGCCAGACTTAGGACTGAATGTAGCTGTGTATTGAGGGATGTAGCCAGAAAAGACATGAGACTGCTTGTCTGTTGTCTTCTGTTTACCTGCCTTAATGACTGAAGACCAAAATGTTGGAAACAAAATCCAAACCATTTTACCAATATATTTTTCTCCTTACATCCAAGTTGTATTTATTTAAGGTGCCCTCTTGCTGAGCCGGAGTTAAGTCTACAGCTGAGTTTGGAAGATGGTCAGCATGATACATTGGTATTGTAAGTGCACAAGAGCAGCTATGGCTGCCTGAATTGTTACCGGTGGATGGGGACCCTTCTTCTGGCTCAGGTGATAGGAACTGGTGTTTAGAGATTCACAAGGCTTCTGGGTTTGGCTGTGTAAGTTGTGTAAGCCAGCAAGATGGAGAAGGCAAGATGAAGAGCCCTGTAGGAAAGCAGGTGTGAGCCGAAGCAACTGCTGAAGGAAGGAGGCAGCTCTGTCGCTCACAGTAGGGAGCAAATTCAAGGGGAAGATCGAAAAAGAGAGGAAATTTGGGAGGGGGATCCAGGCAATTGCAAGCAAGTGCATCCAAAGTTTAGAGAAATGTGTCACTGTAGGAATGGGTAGCAGTTTTTTCTGTTTTTCAGGCATTTCCCTTCTTCTGCCTTCCTCTTTGTTTCCCTAGAGCCAGGCTCTGCTGGGGACCTTGGAGCAGCAGCTGGCAGTGAGTGGCTCAGAAGTTACAAGCTGCACTTGTAATTTTTTCCTATCTAGATTTTTTTTTTCCAAAGTGTCTTCTAGGTGGTTGTAGTTGAGTAGGATGGTCTTTGAAAGGCAGGTTTCCTGTTATCCCATGCGGAAAGACTGATCTGCTAAAGTAGAGTGACACTTGCTTTAAATGGTGACAATTGTATGGTCCATGCTGGCAGATGTTGCATATGTCTTGACCTTTCATTCAAGTGCAAAGACTAAATGCTTTTGCAAGAGTGAAGGAGAGCTTATTTGGAGGTGTAATTGCCAGACTAGAATATGTCTTACTGTACAGTAGGAACATACTAGAAAAAGTCTCTGAAGACCTTTATTTGTACGGTAGTGATAGTACCATAATAGAAGCGTAGTTTTTCTACTTTCTTGTCAGCATTCATTTGTAAATAAGTCGTAAAAGATCCCAGGATGAATGTACCAGTGATGGATATAGTGTGAAAAGTGAGCTTTTGTTTGTTTGCGTTTAAAATAATTTTTATCTAACATTTCTGTTCCTCACTTAGTAATTGTGCCTGTCATTAAAATCTACCTATTCCAGGAGCTCCTTCCATGGCATTACAGCTCTTTTCTATCTTAATTACTGGAAAACATACGCCATCCTTAATGTGTCGCAGCATGGGAAACACCAGCAAGCACTGGCTCTATTTAATGGCTTCCACTGCACTTTTTCCTGAGGGATAGGTGTTTATTATTTTATTTGTAAAAGAGAATTAAACAGCACAGCTAGACTTCATGAAATGTATTACTTAGAGGTGTTTCTGTTGCTTTTTAAATATTTAAAAAAAGAAAAATTCTGGTCCTTTGCAGAAGCTGGCAAGAAAGCACTGTAATTTCTTTCAGTGGGGGTCCTGCTTGGGTGGTCATAGTGAACTGAAGTTGCTGTTGCACAGCAAAACTCAGTTGTTTATCTGTTTTAAGCCCAACACGTTTTAAAGTGTGTGTGTATGTAAACTGTGAGACTTGAAACATCTGTTTCAAAAAATGTCCCTGATTAGATGGCAGTCTAAGAGAGGGTCCACTGGTGACCAGGGGCTGAAGTAATTTTATCTGAGTGTTGGGGCTGCTTGGTAGTTCACAAGCCAACCAGATTGGAAACTGTGGGTGTTATTTGCAAGTCTATGTTGAAGCTGGTAGTGGCCAGTGGGTCAGTTCTCACTCCTTGAAAATATGGCTGAGTTGGTGTTTCTCTCTGCTTGTTGGTGTAAGTAGCCCTTCAGAATACAGATTTTGGCCAGCCTGGGCTAAGGCTGTAGTGAATTTCCTGTTGACTTTATGGATGTACCAGCTTTGTGTGGTAAAGAAACTGAGATATGAAAGAGCACTTAGGTGGCTAGGAGTCCTTTAGAAATATCACTGATACTTAACTATATGCGTGCATGTACTCCATAACCCTTAAGGAGTATTTTTCAAGACCCCTTTTTTGTTTAAAAATGATCACTCTTTCAGTGACAAAACTAACTGTTCACAGTCATCTACTGACTGAAACCTCTGATAGGTATGTTTCCAACAATAGATCAGTAAAGATAATGTAAGCATCTATCTCTTGCAGGCTCCTGGCATCCATCAGATAAAATCAGTTCTGGAAGCAGAGGCAGAAAGACTGGTTGCTGTGGGGCAGCTAAGAGTATGTTTGCTCTGCCTCAGTTACTGTGTTGTGCAGTACAGGTCTGGTCCTCCAGCCTGTTCATGCTTATTGAATTTTAGCACATGCTTTTCGACACAGGTGTCTGTGTAATTTCAGTTATGCTCCCTTGCAGGCATCTTCTTCAGCTATATAGCAGTATTTGGGGAGCACTGAGTTAACATGAGGAACCTCTGCTTTGTCTCATTTTGTCTTTAGGAATTTCATCTGGACGTCTTTGACACCTAGAGGTGGATTTGGGACCGTCATTTGTGAGGAGCCGTGTGTGTTGCTTCTGGCAGACTTCTTGGCCATGGGTCCTGTTCTTTACTACCATTTTCCCTTGTCCCACATAGCATTACTTTGTTTACCTCCCACACATCCCTAGAAGGCCAAGCACAGCCTGCTTTCCCCCACACCTCACACATATGCAAGGACAAGTCTGTGTGCTTCCCAGCTTGCGTTGGTCTCTTTTCGTCATAGCTTGAGAACGTGTCCCTGCCCCCTTTTTTTTTTCTCCAGTCTTCTATAGCTTCAATGAACTTTTTTTTTTCTCTGTTGCCATAGTTATGCCGCCTTTGATGAATAAAGCTAAGTCCTTCCCTTACTGTTGGAGTCAATTCTTAGCGGTACTGGTTCTGGCAGTAGACCCGTCCAATGTTAGTCTTCACATAAGCATCATGTCCATATTTCTGGGGCTCTTTCTGTGTTTGTTTCTGTTCCAGGAATACTGTTATCTATGTAAAAATAGCTCATAGTCATCTTGAAAATCAAACTCAGCCTTGCAGTATGCAAATCTGGCATTCAAGTCAGTGGTAATTAGGCCACAACTATTCCAGACCTTAAATTGATCCTTGACGATTTTAATCTGGCCATCAGTCAAAACTGGGAGGGTATGCCCTGATCACTGATCACTTCTCTCTGTTCTTCTGAAAGTCTGTTTTACTGTCTTCTGGGTACTCCGACTCCTACATACAGAGGATTTCAGAACATGGTATTTACTTCCTCACATTTTTACGGGAGGAAGTACAATTTACATGTGTCAACTGAGGCAGTGCCCAGGACTGTGTTGAGAGGCAACTGGTGGTGTAAGGAAGAGCCTGCCTGCTATTGTAAGCATGTGCTGAAGTTTTTGCCTTGCCTTCTTCTCGTTTCTCAGTATAAAGCTTTCAGGCTGCTCTGGGGATGTGCTGTAGGAAGAAACCTCTGGGAGCACATGGGTATCGAAGTGTGGGTGTAGCATGTGGGTGCTCAGCCACCTGGCCTGACTTGATGTGGACTTTAGTCATTGAAGGTCACTTGATTGTAACAAATCATAGGCAAGAGGTCTGAAAACAGTGTGTTATATCCAAGTTGATGCAGGAGTCACTGCACTTAACTGTTTTGGGATTTGAGGCGGGGAGTTGTGTGTCCTGTGTTCGGCTGGGATAGGGTTAATTTTCACTAGAAGTCAAGAGGAGACACAGCTGGGCCAGCTGACACAAACTGGCAAAACAAACGGGGTTTTGATACCATGTGCCATCATGCTCAGTTTTGAGGGGGGGAGCTGGCTGGGGGGAAGTTAATCGTGGCTCAGGAGCACACTGGGCATCGGGCAGTGAGAGAGTTGCTCTGTGTATTCCCTTGCTTTTGTATATTCTTCCTGTCAGTGTTGTTGTTGTTACTGTTTGCTTCCTTTGCTGTCCTGTGAAAC
>Ga0181612_182357_pt1 | contig 14046 bp, 11 predicted proteins | sample HoacroProtozoa21_FD_119630 | JGI IMG/M metagenome (GOLD analysis project Ga0181612, IMG submission 119630) | Hoatzin crop microbial communities from Cojedes, Venezuel. Combined Assembly of Gp0051906, Gp0051904, Gp0051908
ATCTGCCTGATCCCCACGGCATATCTCAGCCTCAGGAGTGTTGTGAAACAATAAAATTCAGTCTTGCCTTCTCTTCCCTTTGAAACATTTGAAACTGGAAGGTTAGCAAAAATTAGAGAGAAATGAGGGATTCATTCCAGGCTTTTTAAATTCATGGAGACATTCAGATACTACTCACTACCTCCCAAGAGTTTATGATTAGATGCTTTTAGGAATGAGGCCATGTGAAACTTCCAGAAATTCACAGCAAGCATAGCTTTGCCTTCGGGAGCCTTAGAAACCCCTGCATTTCAAGTTATGCCCCTCAGTTGCCTGGGTGCAATGTGTGAACTACAAAATGGTGCCAACCCTGTGTGCTCCCGGGACGTGCCAATGTGGTGTGTGATCGGTGTACGCACAGCTGCCGTGGCGTTGCTTGGTGAGTGAAACTCAGGGCGGGGAAAATAGTCTCTAAACAGCTTTTCCTTTGCCTGTGACTGACAGTCATGTTCTGCAGATAACATGGGTTGTGGTCCTACACCTCCAGATAATTGACTGAAAGTGTCCCAGGAGCATTCAGCTGAGGGTTGTACACGAGGGCAAAGGCTTTCAGGGAACAGCTGTATCACTGGGGCTTTTCTACTGGCAAAGGAATTTATTTGCCAAAAGATTGTCGCTTTCTGTATCCAGCAATATCGCAGCTTTGTTAGAGTTGGAGGAGCCCCTCCTGCACTCCTGTGAGGATTGACTGCCCTGCAAGCAGCTGTGTGGCTGAACGCCTCGATCTCTGAAAACGGTGGATTTTTTGGTAAACATTTCTTAAATTGCCTAGCAAAACACGTAGGCTAATAAGAGGTGAGTGAGGCATGCACTCTTTACTCCTGCAGTGAAACCAGCTGCTTAGAGATTCAAGAAAATGAGTTGTTGTGTTCTGTGTCTTAATCCTTGTTATTACTGTGTAAATGACTCCATCCAATTAAACTATAATGTGTTGACTTTATTATGTGATGGCAGATTGTGCTTGTGCTCTAACAACCGCTGTAGCTCACTAGAAAATAGGTGTGCTCAAAGCATGATAATACTTTGCTCAAACCAACACTGTGAGTAAAATTGCTTTCTCACTGTGCATATTATGGGGACGATCTGAATAGCCTCTTCCCGTTGGCTTGCCTGTGCTGGTACTGCTGTCAGTACGAGCTTTGCCATTGACTTTCGAGGGAGCAGGCAGAGGTCAATAGTAAACACTTCTCAGAAGTGGCACTCTGCTTGATGCCAAGGGCCAGTTTGAGTAAGGACAGTTGTACCACCAGGGCCTTGGATGGGGCTTGAGAAGGAGCTGGCTCAGGTCCCTGCTCTGGGCAAGACTACCCCTTTGCCCCTTTCTTGGAGATTAAATTCTTTGTCAAGTGGGGTTAAGGCTTTTTCCATTTGTTTGTCTCTATTTAGACCCCACTCTAAAGTGTTCTTATCATGTCTACGTGAGCTGCTTGATCTTTTTTCCCAGGTGTGATGGAGGCTTGCTTGTAACATATGTTGCTCTTAAACCCAACTTATTAAAGCATCTTCAGAAATGTCTAGAGCTAAAGTTAACCAGATATTAGCCTGTGTCCCTATGGCATATGTTAAAATTTGAAGAGTCACAAAAGCTATTTATAAATATATGCTCAGTTAATGTATGAACCTATCGCTTCCTGAGTTTGACAACGTGCACTATACTTAAGCAGATAATGAAGCTCCAACTGCAATTTACAAAAGTGCATACTTGAAAGAAACTAATTTCTGCAGTTGTTTAAATACAAATTAATTTTTATCTGCTAATTTGCTTTAAAATGTAGCTCTTGGAGATAGCAGGTGAGTCCAAGTGGATATTTGCTCATCCAAATCTCTGTAACGCTCAGCAGTATCAGATCAGAAAATTCTATATACGTTAAGTTTGTATCCAGCTGCTTGAATGACATTGCAAATATTTCCCAAATTCATTGGATATTTACATGAAGTTGGAAGACAATATCTTCAACAGAACAGTTTCAAAGCTGGATTTTTCCCCTTTCTCTCGCTAATCAAGACACAAACTTGTTCTCATATCAGAACTAAAACCCCAGCAGAAGTTCACAAGGAATAGTCACCGTGCGCAGAAGAAGGGTTCATCCCTGTGGGAGGCTGAGAGGCTTTGATGGGGACTGTGGGAACGCTCTGCTGTTAATTATTACCTTTTCTCATGTTTGTTTTAAACTGCTCATGCTGCTTCACAAAGCCAGCCATCCTCCTGTCAGGGTGCATGTGTTTTAACTCTATCTGCAAGTAGTACGGTGGAAGCTGACTATTAGGCAAAACCAGATGATTTGAAGCCTTTCTGTCAAGATGCAGGTTGGGAGCTTTGGCTGTTGTTGTGCTTGCCCTAGTGCCAACTCCAGTGCTCGTGACTGTCTGCCAGGGGAAAGACCTGTCGGAGTGAATGATTTTTATGGACTGTGTGGGCCAGTAAGGACTGTGTAAATACGCTGGCACCCGATGGAGGTGCTGGTTTAGCTCAGAGACTGAGCCCCTGTTTGATGTGGGGCTGTGCCGGGGGTGAGTTAGCCTGGAACAGAAAGGGGCTGCAGGCGACAGGGAGGCCAGTGTCATCACCAGGACCATGAACGAGCCATCTCGCTGTACCTCGGCGTGGCTGCTTTTCGCAGAGCTTTTTAGAAATCTAGGTCACTATCCTCAAATGGGGCTGATGAAGACAAAGTGTCTCACTTCCATTTGATTTTTAGACTTACTGCAGACTAATTTACATGTGTGTTTTCTCATATAGGGAAGCATGTTTTTTAGAAATTTTCTTCTCAGCAATGCAACAGATATTCACTAAGCTGGACAAATCTGGACATCTAGTTTTTAATGTAAGTTCATGCCATTATTTTCTGTAAAGTCTTTTTTTTTAAAATCAAGTTTGGTATCTGAAAAAGTGCTATAAGATATAAATGATCATAATTCCAACTCAAAAACAATGTCCAAAATTCACTTATTAAATGTTCAAGTCCTAGGTGGTTTAGTTAAGTAAACTTTCATTATTTTACCTGTTGTAATATTTGAATGGAGTTGTAAGGGGTTACTTATGCGTTACTTTGTTTTAAATTTATGACCAGCAACTTACTAATATTTCTGAGTTCAAATGTACCTAATCACTTGTGTTGCATTCTGAATCACCCTCTCTTTCCTGTAAGTTTCCATGGCAGAGAGGGATGCTCAGGGACTACTAATGGTACTAAGAGATGCAGAAAATCAAGTGTACGGAGCAATTCGTCAAATTTTGCACAGATTCAAATGAAATATTCCCTGTTTCTTCCAGGTCATTAGTTTAAAAGGTCCTTAAGTTAGGATAACTGTGTTAGTCAAGAGAAGGCTGGATTAAGCAACTTGAAAATTGAATTTATTATCAGTTTTATGAAGATTGCTTCAAGGGTGTGGAATTTTTAATAACTTTCTTTTATGTTGAACTGCCTGCTGCAGCCTTGTTGGGGACATAGAAGGAGCTGAAGATGAAATGAACGCTAACGTGTCTGTTTCCTGGCTTTACCTTGGCAATTTTATAACTGGCAAGAACTCTTCTGCTGTAAATCAGTGTCTTTGAAAAAAGCCATGGGACTGCACATGGGTTACAGTTATTCTGTACTGTACTAATGGAAAACAGAACACTAAGTTGAAAGAGCGATCACACTGTATTTCTGAAAACTCAAGATAAAACCATTTTTCATAATGAAAGAGGAAATAAGGAACATTTCTGGCATTCGACACAGTCAAGCTTTTATCTAGGTTGCTGCTGACACTAATATTGTGCACGGGCTACAAAGGTTGAACTGTCTGTCACGACTTACCTGCAGCCCTGCATTTCCCACAGAGGGACGTTTCCAAGCTCGGAAGGGGCTTTGCTGGGAAGGGGTATGGGGGAGGCAGCTAAGGAAGGCACCAGCCTTGCTCATCAGCCCGGGCTGGTGCAGGCGCAGTCACAGGAATCGCCGAGGATGCGCTGCAGTGCGCGGTGCTGGGCACAGGAAAGTGTCTGCTGCCCCAGAGATGCCCCGTAGCCAGCACCGAAACATATGGGCTGCGTGCTTGTAGGCTGATAAACACCTATGAAAGAATCATTTCACCTGGTATGATTTGTCACATTCCCAAAACATTTGGTTTGTTCATTCTTCCGAAGTACATTGTTGGGTTTCAGTTACTGTGACTTTTCTATTTAGTTCTTCCCCCTGCTTTTCTGTTTTGTGCATGCTGGTTTCCTTCCATGTGACCTTAGCTGATACAAGGTCTTAGAAACCAGTGCTCAAGGAGCTACTGTTCCCCTTCATGCTGGGTTCATAGCATTGGTTTGAGAACTGGCACTACAGAATTCACAGGGGTAATTTAGCACGATATTTAATGGTTGTAGATCTATTGCTAGTGCATTTTGAAGTATTCCTGCTTTCTACCCGTCATTTTAAGGGCTTTCAATGATGAAGTGGGGCAGGATTCACAGATAATTTGGGAAGTAGTGATGCTGAATGTTTGTTTGGACTCGGAAAAAAGCAAACTCTCTCTTCCTTTCCTGGTCAGCTCTCACTGATTCTTCACTCTTGACACAACGTCAGATTCAGTCTGAGAATGCTAAATACAACTCAGACAAACGCTGTTTCTCAATTCTGACAGCCTGCTATATGAAGCACTTCTGTGTTATACACAGGCTTATGATGCTTGGCATATCTGGCGTGTGTTCAGAGTTTTCAGAGTCTGCCTAATTAAATGTGGTGGTATGAATGTTGAGAGAGAATCCAGGCAGAAATAAAACTAATGGTGCCTTAAAACAAAAAAAAAGGAGACATAATACAAGAGTAATCAAAGAATTGAAAATATTTATGTAGTAGCTATAACTGTTAAAATTCTCAAGGCCATTTGTGCGATTTGAGCATTTTAACCACGATGCAAGCCGTTGCAACTGCAAATTTAAATCCTCTGTCTGGCTTTAAGAATCTCCGTCCTTTTCTTGTCTCTGAGGTGTGGCTCACAGAAGAGACATGACTAAAAATGTTTTTCTTCCTCTTTGTGATATTTAAATAGCAAAATTGTTGCTTTTACTACTAACATCTGATAAATATCTCCTATTAGGTTTCTCAATGAAAATAGTTTGGGGAAAATCTTTATATATTTGCTGGAGAACCGCTGTCAACACCAGAAATAACGTACTCAGACTCATTTCTCTATGTGGAGAACAGGCTGGTTTGCTCTGTTTGTGGCACCACAGTCATCCGACAGCGCAGGGACTTGTGTCTGCCAGCTGCACCTGCTGTCATCTTGTTTTCCTCTTCCAAGGCCAGTAGGGAATCATCAAGAGTTAATTCATGTTAAGATCTGAGGAAAGCCACAGTGAAGTCCTTGGTTGCATGTATAGCTTAAATTTTAAAGGTCGACTGTACTGGAATATCAGTAAGGGATTGAACAACCTTGCAACAAATTCCAAACATCACTTTGAAAATTGTTGTTAAGGTAGTGTTAGTGTTTCCTGATGGCTTCTGGATGAGTTTTAATTTGAGCTCATAAAAACTACTGCTTTGTCAGTATTGCTACTAATGGCTTTAACCTTTGATTTCAAAGAGTTTCCTACTTTACCCTGAGGAATTTTTCGTTTCTCCCTGAACAGGAGTTGCAAGAGCAAGAACACTAGGTGTTCAGACAAAAGAGATTCAAGCAAGAAAATAAAGTATCAAAACTGCATGTATTTAAAAGGGATTCCCTGCCATGGTCTTACAGATGAGTCTACATGCCATATTTTTACACCTAGAATATATATATTTATATAGTTGTATATCACTGTAGGTATACAACATTGAACTGGGGTTTACAAAGTAAGTAAGTACAAATCTTTGAAAGTGTAGTTACAGAAAAATAGTCTTGATACACAGCTATGCTGTCTGTTTCTGACAGGTGAATCTCTCTGAGGTGCCAGAATAGCATGCAGGTTTATACCTGTCCATTTTTACTGCTATGTATAATATATATGCATGTGATTATATGTGTATAGTCATGTCGCTATACATGCAGTGTGTACTGACAGTCCTTCCTTGAGCTGATTTCCACATCTGCCTCCAGGGTGCGGTTGCTGAAGTTAGAATTTGCTTGGAAAAATACAATAAGTAAAACTGGTGACTGAAGATGAAAAAACATTTCATAACTTCAGAGTTTTCTCAGATGTTGTACCCTGTTTGTTAGTGTGATCTTCAGCGATTTATGACAGAAATGCCTGATATTTTACAATTATTTCACAATCCACAATACTTATTAAATTCTCCAAACTTTAAGATTCAGGCTGAAGAAAATACCCCAGCACAGAAATCTGATAAGAGACTGCTGATCCATGAAGTCTGCTATGCCAAAGGGCAGCACTTGATCACAGGTTTCTCCTTTTCGGTGGTTATTGGCTCACATCATTGGATAAAGACTCTGTGTGTGCAGTTTACAGCTCAACAGTAGATTAATGTGCAGAGCAGTGAAAATTTAACTAGGAATGAGAATTTGATCTTATCCTAGAGCTAAACACAGCCTGAATCACTGTGGTTTTAGATTTGAAAACCATTATTCCTTTCCAGGAATCTAATTTAGTTTTACTCCCCTCTCCATGCCAAGTTAACCAGGCTTCTCTACTCTAAGGTTGGTAAGCAGAAAAAGAGGAGCAAAAAATCAGCTGTTTAGTTACTACCAGCAGAGAAAAAAAGATGAAAGTACTGAAGTTCTTGTAAGAAAACTTGATCTTGGAAGGTTTTCACTTACTGTTTATGTCTGAAAGGATTTGGATAACAAAAAGAGAAACATAATTCCTAGTGAATCAAGACTTCAAACTTTAATGTCTGTTTCATATTGTTGAGTGAGGAACCCAAATGGTGTTTGAGTGTTTATTGCTCAAGACACATGCTTAGGATACTAGCAGAGAAGAAAAAAGGTGAAAAGTTTTGTATTAACTGAAGAAAGATGCAATATTAACAAATCATTGAAAGCTATTATACAACTTTTCTATCCTCTCCTTGGAGAGGTCCTGCTACTTTTCTAGTTTAAAAAGCATTGAAGACATGGATTTATAGTTCCTTCCTATCCCAAGCTAGCTTGTATTTTTAAGCCATTTGACATGAAATCAAAGATTTTTGGGACCATTGAAAAGAACTTTGTTTCATACTTTGTAGTTTAGACTTTGATACCTTTTGGTAAGGCTGTTGGATTTTTCTTTTTCTTCTTGGACTTCTCAGTCAAAGAAACAGAAAGCACTGAGAATGTGAAACAGCCTGGAAATGTTTTCTCTTCCATCAAGAAACACAACATGTCCTTTCAAAGCTTAATTGAGCTGCACAAAGCTAATTAGCTGTCCGAAGACATGCCATTTAATTCACAATCCAGCATTAATTTGTTCTACAGACTGAGCTTATCGCATATATAAATGCCTTGCCCTGTGGCTTTCCAAACAGCTGCAATATACAAAAAAGACTGATAACTCTGTCATTTAAATGTTGCTTGCTCCCTTCACTTGTGCATAAAATACCGAACTGCATGTGAATTGGAACTGGAAAGTTTTCGCTGTCACAGTGGAAAAAAAAATTTGTATTTTTATTTCCTTCTAACTGGGAACAACATTATCACTCTGGGATGCAAAAGCCATCATTTGAGGTTTGCTCTAGATTATCATGTGCAACCCGCTAATCTAATGTGTAATTTTGATGGTGTGTTGAATAAGTAGTTTCAAAGCTTTTTGTGAGTAATAACTAATTGCCTTATCACTTTCCCTTTATTGTAAAAATATTTGTTAGGCTATTACAGCACAGAAGAATTGCTACAGTTAATATGAAAGAAGCTTTATGCTGCTAATCTTTGGAGCATATAGCATCATTTTCAGAGACTATTTAACAAATTCTCTCCCTTCTCCATCTTCAGTAAGAAAGTCATGATTTTCTTAGGATATGCAATGAATGAGTTCACGAAGTATGACTTCTCATGCCCAAATACTAAAGCCTATAGTCTTACACTGGCTGTCTTGCTGAACCCATTGTTGTAGCAAATGTTTGCAATTAATTTCCTCTCAGTACAAGTTGATGCCTTTTGTACATTATACTATTTTTGTAAAGCCCCATTAGAAAAGAAGTTTGGAGCCTTTTTTTCTTTGCGGAGTCCAAATGATACACTTGGTCCTTAAAACTTGTTTGCACTAAGGATTTTTTTTCATCTACAAATTTGTCCATGTCAAAGAATGGAGGTGCTCCTCTGGGACCCTAGGCTTTCCCCAGGCTCTGACCCATCCTCGGGAGCCAGCCTCCAGCAGAACTTCCCTTTTAGGATGAGTCCTAAAGGCCAAAGGGACAGAGCTGCTGCTTACCTGGGCTGCCAGAGACTGTGAGTAGGGAAGGAGAAAGTGAAAGAGGGGAGGAATGAGGGAAAAAGTTTATTACGGAATGGACTGGAAGAGACAACTGTGTTAGTAAGAGTACTTTTGCCAGTGTAAGAGAACTTTTGCCAGTGAAGTGAGATGTAATTTCCCAAACCTTAAACCTAATCCATATCAAGTGACTAGGGATAGGAAATAAAGATTTTTCTCTTCTATTAACATTCTTTTGTGCAACCCTTTCTCACAGATGGCTTGTGTGGTCCAGCTGGCAGGGAAGTCAAATGTAACTCCCTGTCAGCAGTCAAGTGGGTAGCTGCATGGTCTGTATGTTCTTTGGGTTTTGAATTTCAGACTGACATGTTCGAGCCTTAATTGGATATAGCAACTCGAGCCAGAGGAACTAAATGTTTCCCTGTTGTGGGCTGGAGGATTTGGCAGCCTTGCAATACTGGAATTTGGTACCTGCTTTTTTCACTTCAAGCCTCAAACTTCCCAAAGCCCAATCCCAGCTAAGGCAGCTTCCCTCTAGCAGGTCTGACGTTTACCTGTGTGAGAGCTGCTGCTTGCTTGTCGGAGGAAATGGCACTATTCACCCCAAACCAGTGCCTGGGATCTCTCCTCTTCCTTCCAAGTTGACTCTACTGGAGTCCTGTCTGAAGTGTCTCTTACTAATAGATCAGCACTGGCACAAAATGCTTAGTGCATCTGGTGTCCTAGGAGACACTTGTCTACATGTGTCTTCTGAAGGGTTATCCCTTATCTGCTGAACTCAGACTTCTGGTCTGGACATGTGAGACTGCTACACAGGGTGGGAGGCTGGTCCGCAAGGGGGAAGAGGTAGAAAGACAAGAAGCAAAACCTGAAAGAAGGATCACGTAAAAGCATTAGCACAGGCAGACCTCCAGTCACATGTAGGCTGCATACTGTGCTTTTTCCAAAACACAAACCTGATGGTATCTCTGTTGCATATGCAGACTGAGCATTTTTTTCATAGCTATCCCTTCATTTTTTTTCAAATAAAGATGAGCTGACAAGTTGTTGAGCTTTTTTTAGGTGTAGATGAATGAAAGGTAGAGCTGTGATACTTAAGGAGGTCAGGCAAGTTGTTCTAGTGGTCCACTCTTGTTGGTGACCAAGAAGAAGTGGATATTAATCTGCTGCCTATGAGTGTGCTACACTGCATTTGACAGTCCTGTGCATCCGCTCTAGCTCACGTGTCTTTATCCTCTACTGTGTGGAGTCTCTGATCTGTAGCCTCCTTGGCCTCGAGTGGGTCAGCTTTGTAAGGAAATAAAAAGTAAGGAAACTGCATTATTATTTGCTCATATAAATTGGTTTCCCAGTGTAGACTAAAGGACTGCCAGTGATTTATAAAGCTTATATATCAAGAAAAGAGATAATGGAAAGAAATTTTCTGTTTTTAATCCTTAAGCAGAAAAAACAATTATCCCTATGAATTTTATTGCTAGGTCATAATACATCTTTCCTGTAGTTAACATATATTTATATTTAGAGAAGCCAGTACTGAATTTCAGGATTTGTGGGAAGCTGTGTGCATTGTCTTCCCAACCTCAGCTTGCAGCTGCATGCCTGGAGGAGGTCTCTGGTGCAGGCAGCACTCCTCCAGCTATTGCTCCTCAGCATCATCTGGTCCTGAACTCTGCTTCCTCCAACCCCTTACCAACCTAAGATGAAGGAGCTTCCTGTGACGTTGTGCTCCCCTCTCTGCCCTTCTGCAAGTGAAGAAGTGGCTTTCCCTCCCCTGAAGGACAGAAGGGATGATCCAGTTGCCAGATGGCCAGTGTGCAAATGGAAAAGAGTATTTTTACCTAGCTGAAAGATAGAGGACGAATTATCACTTCCCAGGATAACAGACAGGAAGGCAATCAGTCCATCCTCAGAGCAGTTTTCCTGGGAACATGATCTCCTGCTCATACATGTTGGTATTGTTGGTTGACTGAGCTGCTGATCACCCTTTCCTGCTGCAGAGACTGTGGCAGCTCTGAGTGCAAGGCACGGGGGGAGTAACTGGGAAAGGGCTTTTCTGCTGCTGGTATGAGAAGTGCTTTGGGGCAGTTGTACACACTGTGTACTTTGTCTTGTTTCACCATAAAGAAATAAGATGCAAAAATGTGAAATGTTTATGGAATTCTGATATATTACAAACAAATATGGCACCTGTCACTTTGAGATGTAAAAGTTTGAAAGTGGTTAAATAATGCATAAATGTCCTTTTGCTGTGGAGCAACTCAGGGGTGGTCTATGCCAGAGCAGAGCCCTGAAAAGGGTAACCTGACTGGAGTGACAGGTAAAACTGATTTTGGTTAAGGCATTTCATTTTGGTAGTCCTGGTTATTCCTAGAGACTGTGTGCATATTTTTTTGGATAAGCACTTGATCACGCTGTCTAAACAGAAACTATGTCTTGCAGAGAGGCTCATATCCAATAGTTCTTGCTGACAGTGTTTGAAAGCCTGTTTTTTCAGACTTTGCTTGTTGAATTTTTTCAGCTACTCATGACAGAAATTTTTCTTCTGGTATGTGATTTTTAAAACGTAGCGTGTATCTGGCTGTGGTTGCAAGACCTGCAGACTTTGTGAAGCAGTAATCTCCATGTTGGTTGTTTAAAGTTAACATTTAGCTCAGTAGTGGATTTTTAAAATCTGGAAAAAACACCCTGTGGCAACAGCCTGATGGTCTGAGCTAAGCAGGACAGGACTGAAAGAAGAATGCTTCTTTGGAGGTACTTGGGGTTTCCTGGGTGAACAGCTTATAGCTAATTTACAGGTGAAATATTAAGAACATTCAGCCTTGATTTTTTTTTTTTAATTTATTTTCTCTTTCTGACCAATTTTTTATCTTTGAAATACCTGGAGAATGGATTAGGATTATTACTATTTATAACAATTTATATTTCAGAAAAGTTTGGATTATCTATTTTATTACAACTAAATTAGTTCCTTTTTGTTGCCAAAGTGTGCTATCTGCGTAAATAACTTCACTGCACATCCTCAGTTGCAGCAATCCTTCATTTTGGCACTGACTTTAATGTCATTGTTTATTCTTATCTATTATGTTCCATGTAAGATTAAGAAAAGGTTTATTTTTTTATTAAATGGCAACAGTTATTGCTGATGGATGATAATTTACAACACTGCTACCAGTAAGAAAGAAATAAACCTTTTGTTTTTATTATGCTCTTGGAAATGATTACTGGTATAAAAGAAATAAAACAACTCATATATCCAGGAAAGCTTATTGCATTATCAGGCAATACACCTGCCTAACTGATGAATAGGACTCAGTCTTGCGGTTAATAAAAAGCTGGAGTTATTTCAGGCTGAAATATAGTAGAATAAAACAACACAAATATTGTTCCTGACAATTTCACCATGGTAAGAGAATCGGAGGTCTTAGCTGTAAGTTGAAGGCAGTCAGTGTTCTGCTTTAAGTCTGGACTTCTGGCTTTTCAGATTAATCTTTTGTATTGTTTTCTAAATGTCAAAATGGCCACTTTACCTTTAAAATATGTTCAATGGGAAGCTGAAAATTACTCCATACTAATGTAAGTGTTGCAAATATATAAAATCCTATAAATTCTTCTTTTAAAAAAATATTCTGGATAACAGACTCCTGTTATCCTAACAGTTACAAAATTTTGCTCAGCAGTATTTTATAGTCCACCATTAAACTACTGTTTTCAGAAAATTAATAACCTAGCAGAAGCAAAACGAGTCGTTCCCTTTCCAGGCCTCTACCTTTGCCCACAGCAGCAGCACTGAGAAATAGGCTACAGAAATTCTACAGATGACAAGAAAGGGCAGGGGAGCAGGATGAAGAGAGTTCATAAAGGGGAAAAAACCCGAACCAACTGCCTCCCCCTCCCCAAGCTCCAAGCCCCCTTTTCTCTAAGACAAATATACCAACTCACTCCTTGTGATACCTATTGATTTTACCGAACTTTTGGCAAGATATCTTCGCCTTGGTGAGGACTTGAGTTTTGCAGCTTGTCTGAGCTCAAGGACAAGCTTTGCATACCCTCTTTGTCTTCCTCCTTTCTGACTTCTTTGCCTTGCTCTTCAGTAACTGAAGATAGGACTGGGCTCATGAGACGCAGTTTGACAAGATCCAAGTGTCTGGTTTCATCTAAATTTTCTGGAAGACCAGGTATGTGGTAGTGCATGTCATATTATTAACGGGAAACGCAAGTATTTTGTTATGCTAGTCTACATGTATTCAAAAAATGACAACTCTTAGTTTGTGGTTTCCATCATTGTTTGAATTAAATTTTAGTGAGAGGCTGACATTACGGATTTTAGGTAGGAGAAATTTATAATCCTTTTTGTCCTTGTGTGTCTAGGGCAAGCTTTCTTGGATGACGTTGCAAAGGAGATTTGGACTTGGCAGCTCAGTTAAAGTGTCTCTTATTTTTTGCCTCAGATACATATACTTTCAAAATAAACTTTAAGTATGCTTTTGGGCTCTCCATGACAATTATTCTTGTCTCCTTCTGCATACAGAAAATCTGAAGAGTATAAATTCACTGTACCTGCTTTACCTAGATCTTGCTTAGTTAGATTCTATGCTAAATTCTCGTGGCTCCCATTGGACACCACTTTCTGATTCCTGTCCCCTTTGAATGGGTGAAAACATATTTACTTTGTAAATAGATGCTTTTCTCAGTGTAATGTAATTCAGGTCATTAAGGCCACTGCAAGTCAGCTCAGTGAAAGAACAGCTAGGTGACTTCTGAACCTTTTAAAAGCAATCTAACGAAGTTATTGGAAAGTAGCTGTCAGATTCAAAGGTATTTGGCTCCATATGGTATGTTTGCAGCATTACCAGAAACTAAAATAAGTTACTGCTTATCAGAAAAAGCAAACTAGGTCTCAACTCCCATTTTCTTTACATCATTCTGAAACATTAACGCATAAATAATTGTGGAAAATAACCAGATTGTTGTTTTGAATGGAAGAAGAATTATCCTCCTGAGAGGGCAAGAGCATAAAAATTACAAATCTTTTAATAATTTCCTTCCAAGATCCAGTCCTTTTACTCTACCTGACACATTCTGGCTTCTCTTTCAGTCTCTCTTGATAAAGAAAACATCCAAGAATGGCAAATATTAATGTGTACAGGGTGTTCTTGGTATATTTGGAGAGCATGGTGCCCTCACAAATCAAACATCTGAATTATCTGAAATAGTACTGTGGTGGGTTGACCTTGGCTGGTTGTCAGACTCCCACCCAGCTGCTCTGCCATTCCCCCTTCTCAGCTGGATTGGGGCAAAAAATAGGATGAAAAAGCTTATGGGCTGGGATAAAGACGCTGGAATCATTCACCAATTACTGACATGGGCAAAAAGACTCGGCTTGTGGAAAATGAATTTAATTTTGACCTGGGCTGCGGTTCCTGTCAGGAGCACCTGCTCTCCAGAGCCACAGTTCCTTCAGGGACTGTCCACCTGCTCTGGCCTGGGGTCCTCCATGGGCTGCAGTGTGCGCATCTGCTCCAGTGTGGTCCTCCCCACAGGCTGCAGGGAAATACCAGCTCCAGTGCCTGGAACTCCTCTCCCTATCCTTCTTCTCCGACCTTGGTGTTTGCAGCACGGATCGTGGTGCTCCTCACTCCTCACTGCTATGCGGAATGTCCAGCACACGGAGCCCCTCTGTGAGAAGAGGC
>Ga0181612_103330_pt1 | contig 14045 bp, 7 predicted proteins | sample HoacroProtozoa21_FD_119630 | JGI IMG/M metagenome (GOLD analysis project Ga0181612, IMG submission 119630) | Hoatzin crop microbial communities from Cojedes, Venezuel. Combined Assembly of Gp0051906, Gp0051904, Gp0051908
AAGGGACCCCAAAAGAAAATTGAAACGGTAAATTTTTTTTTTTTTTTTTTTTTTTTTTTTTTTTGTCAGGGGCATTATTTGCATCAAGTTGCTTTAAGCAATTTTCCATATTTCCATGAATGATGACCATTTTACAAATTAAAATTTGCAGGTGCATAAGAAAAAGTAGAAAGTAACATCTTTTTTGCCGTTACTCATTGACTTAACAGGGAGATCATTAAGTGTATCTCATGCGCTGTTAGGCTGCACAATTAAGCTTGAAATCAAGAGAACTTTTCTGACAAGCCTTGGTAATAATTTGGTGGAATGATAGCTTCTGTTTGCTCCCAGTCTTCAGTATGTGTTTGCATATACATATATTATATGTTTGTGCATACATGTATATATATGATACATTAATCACATAGTGATATACAGTAATTAACCAAAAAACTATTCAGGCAGGAATACTAAGGCATATTAAGGAGTACTGATGTTGTGTGCACTTTATTGTCTTTAAATATAATTTGAAAACATAGAGAATTCTCTAATGCAACAGAACTCAGGACTAAATAAATGCGCATGACTTCTTACAGCCCCATTTGATTGTTCACATTCATTCTTGCTACACAGATGAGATAAAAGAGCATAAAACGCACTGCCTGTCTGCGCTACCAAGGTGTTGCCCATCACTGTCCCATACAGGGGGAAAGCCATCGTCGTTTACCTCTTTGCATTGCTAAACAGCAGTTTACTTTAACTTTTTGATTGATGCCTATTTGTTTATTAGCATAAAATAATTTTGACTGCACTGTAAACAAAAACATCTATCATCTTTTTTCCTGATTGGGAGGTGGTGTGAAACAGGAACAAGGTCAAGTATAAAACACTGTCTGACAACCCTGCAGTCACTTCACCTCCGATGTCTTAGTCAAATCAAGTAAATTATCCTTTAATATATCTGTGAACTGAGCCTATAACCTCTATGAATTCAGTCCTCATTCTAGGTTTGGTTACTTGGTCATAACAAATTTGTTTTCTGACCCATTGAGTCAATAACCTTCATTTCAAAATCAATCTTTTCAGGCTTCAAACTCACCGGATCCAATTATGAATCCAATCGTTCCCTTTAAATTTAATATTCTGAAACTTAGTGGTCTACTGCTTTTTGCCCTTACGTGCCTCTTTGGTGCTTAACTTTGTATCAGTTGGCCTATAAAATTAAATCTCTAAGGAAGGGAGCATCAGAACAGCTCCAAATCTTAAATCTCCAGTTACAAACATTAGTACGAAATGCTCCCTTTTCCTGCAACACTTCCTTTTAATTGGTATTATTATGCACAACAGATTATCATTATACACTAGTTCATTATGTGTATTTGACTGTGCACACTAGACCAAACAGGATCAGGAATGCAGATCTGGGTTATTTTTGTTTGGGGAGTAGGGGGGGTGGTATTTTTCGTTTTTTTCTAAATTGGCTATAGTCTAAACACTTCACTCTGCCTAAATGGGTAAACCCCCCAATTTTTCCTTCATTTATTTCTAGTAATTTAGATAAAATTACACACTGTGGGGAGACCCATTATAACTTCAATATATATATATATTTCTATTCTTGCAAGGCATGTTGCTAATATAGATAATTTTAAATGATCATGACTGCAGTATACCTGGGGCAAATTTTGCATTTCTTATGAGAAAAGCAACTTACAGTTGTACAAGTCTTTCTCCTTAAGACTTTCCCATCCCAGCCGTGAAGGTCCCTGACAACCCTGGCTGCGTACGGACGCCAGCGGTGCAGGGGCACAGCTTCTGGAGCACAAACGGACACAGCCCCGCTGGAACAAAAGGCAGGAGGGAGCGATGTGCACCTCTGACTGAACTGCTTGGGTTCAAACACTCCCGAGGCCAGCGAGGTCTTGATAAGCCTACTGGGGGAGAGGGCTGGGATGGAGTTAGAGGTCGGGAGCAGTCAGTGCCCAGCTAACCCGGGGCTTTGTTGTGCACTCTTGTTGCTCTCCAAGGGCACTTCAGGGTGGTCTCACGCCAAGCCTCCTCCCAGCTGGGAACCTGTGGGCATGCATTGCTTCAGCATGCATTCGCCCTGTGCATGGGAGAGGATTTTGTTATTAGGATGATGACAAAAATCCTAATTCTGAACACAGCAACTGGCATTCAGGGATGGATAATTTGCAGCATTACTTAGTGAGGCTTTGAGACATTAGCAATGACTTATTCTTTACTGTTTGAACAGTCCTATCATTTTAAGCAAGTGCTTATTACAGCACTTCTTATCTAGGGGAGGGAGGGAAGACTGCTTAACACGATCCATTAGGAAATTCAAGCCTTAAATGAAGTGACCACAAAGTCCTATCAGCTCCCAGAAATGCAGCAACTGTACATATTTAATGCAATACAACACTATATTGTTGGGAGATCTGCTGTTTAAAACATACATACGGCAGGTGAAACGTGACTATTTAACTTCTCTGTTTGAAAAATAAGAAAGTGTAGGGTGGCATAATGTCTCAAATACATAAATAACCATTAGATTCATGGAGAAGACAGGTACGCTGTTGGACTAGTAATAACAGATTAAAGGTCAGCAGTTGAATCTGAAACTATTGTAGCCTTTTCCTTTGATCTTGTTCCTCAAGACTCCACTCTATTACTAACAGGTGAAGTGCAAAATAAGAAGCATGAGGGTCTGCTGAATTCTACTGTACCTGTCTTAATTTAACGGCAGCATTTCCTAACTATTCTATCCTCAGATCATCTAATGCCATAAACACACCTGCAAGGGGAAGCTCCAGATTTCCCCTGCTGGGTCAGATCCTGCGCAATTCCAGATTCCACAGGTGTAAAGAGCAAGAAAATTTGACTCACTGGCTTAACTCTGAAGCGGAGCCAATGTAGCAACCATCACGTTACCAATTATATGTCATCTTGTCATGTTTTGCCAAGTCCTCCCATATGATATTTTGTCAATTTGCAACCTCTTTAGTGAAGAATAGGACACTTCACTGGGATACGATGGCATACGAAAAGATTAGGAGCATCTACTGTTATTTAGATATATACAAAATAATGAATACAGAGAGCTTTCTGAATGGAAATATTCAGCATCTTTTAGCTTCCAGAAGAAGTTAACAGAGGTGTAGGAAAGGGAATCAGAGAAAATGAGATGCTCTAATTCATCCTTTCTCATAATACAAGGACAAGGGCCTCCAATAAAACCCACAGGTAATAAATTGCAAGTCAGGTAACAGGGAACTTTTACTGCCTGACTGATTGAATTCATGGCCACAAACTGTTACTGAATCCTACTACTCATTGGTTAGTAGAAGGTTGAAGTACACCTATGCATTATGTTAATGTGTATTTATTTTCACTTAGTAAGGGATCAAAACTCCTATTTCAGGATCTAAGCTGTAGATGAAGGCGAATACCCCATGAACTGGCTGCTCCTTCATCTCCCTACCCAAGGTTTCCCGAATTATCTGGTACTCATCACTGCTGGACACACAGGACCACCTCACTAGTATCACTGACAATGCCTCCATTACTATGAACTCTTTTACCAATGTACATTTACAGCTGAAAGTCACAGGAGTATCAGCTGACAGTGATCTGCATCCTGTCACCCCAGAGCATCCTACACATTGTAAGGCACATTGAACTGCATGTGCATAAACATGCGTGTGTGCACATACACATACATCCATGAAAACTTGTTTTTAAATGAGGAACATCTAAGGACCATGTATTTCCCTCCTCTACACTTCTTCTAGATAAGAAGCACGTAAACACCACTCTTCGCAGAAGACTTCTGTGACTTTATCTTGCCTGTCTGCTCCAGTAGACATTATCAGCTTGATTCTCCAAGACTGCCACTAAAATTCCACTCTACTGATTTTTGTAATTTAATTCTTCAGGCATTTTTCTTCCCTTTTTTTTGGTGGGGGGCAGGATGATGTGACCCAAATTTATAAGGGAGGGTAATTTGCTATAACATGGCATCCTGAATCTAGGATCCATATGTACTTATTTGGTATTACAACAGATGTAAAAGACCAAATTTAGAGACTCGAATTCAGTTTGAACTTGAAAGGCTTTGAATGTTTTGTAGTATGAGGGAAAATGCCATTATTTAGAAAAACAAAATGTAAAGGGGTTTATGAATAACGAATATTTCTAAAACAATAAAGGCCACTCAAAGACTACACTATTAAGCACCAAAAGGACACAGTTGCTTTTTCAACAACTAAAAATACTGGAGCGTTCTTTCATTATTTTTCTTTAAATGACATTTCTCACATTCCGCTGCAGAAACAGCTGCTGAAGTAACCTAGGGGGCATTTTCAGGCACTGTACTTCAGTGATTACAGCAATTTTTGTAGACATTCAATATTAGGATTGCATTCTAATTTTAGACAGAGTTAAATATTAATTGAGTGGGAGGGGTTTTCACGCTGCTCTAGATGTTCTAACATTGCTTACCCCAACCCAAAACCTGCATAGTCTCTGAATTTTGCAGCAATGATAGTTTATTAGTAATGATATACTTTAAAAGAATGAAACTAGAGCTCACTAGCAGCAGTTGGAAGATGTCCGCTGTTGTGATGGGACCCAGACTTAGGCTCTAAAACCATTTACCCACTAGCCATGATCCCAACGCTATGGGACTTAGTGACGCTGTCCTAGGCAACCCTTCTCTACCCTTATTTTCATGATTCCTCCTCTTGGCTGAGTATATGCAGCAAGTATCCTGAGACTCTTAGGCCAAATTGTGACTCTTATGTTACTGCTTATTAGTATTTAAATTCCCTGACTCTGACAAAACCCAATCATTGAGCTGAAGGAAACTGAAAGAAACAGGGTTAGTAAAGGGCTGACAGTCCAACAGACAATACAGATGGAAAGAGGAGGGACTAGGTGAAAGAGAGAAAACAAAAGAAAAGAGTTTCTATTAGATGCTAAATGAGACTCAGGCTGGGCCTGATTAAAGCTATGTCTATGTAGGTTACATCTTTCCTTATTTCTCTTACCTTGTTTCTCTTGAAATATGCTCTTCGGCAAGCTGCAAAGCACTTCTCGCTGCAGAAGCATTTCACTTCACTTCCCATACTCAGGGAATAGCGCTTGATTCCAACTTTCTGGCACCAGGCACACATTATTTGTACATTTGACACATCATCTTCTACAACAAAAATATAAGAACAATGTTTACACGAGATGAAAACACCTTCCTCAGACATCTGCACGCTTATTCTTAGATACAACCAGCACCGGCTCATCTTATTTCTAAATCCTCGCTGTCTGAGAGCAGAACTGTGCATGCCTGTGATCACCAGCTTTGTCCTTGGGCAGCTGGTGACCTGTGCCAGCCAGGCTCCGCAGATTGGCAAAGCTTCTAAGATGGCTGGAAAAAGATTATTAGCTTAAAAAATGGTGCACTGCTGAACAGCCCTGGAATTCTCGAGAGCTTTTTAGCACGTCTAACAGTGCACAACTCTTCATTAAACGAGTAGCCAAGACTAGAGGCTTAATGAGTATTGCTGCTTTGTTCTTCTTACTTACAGTCTGTTGTAGTGAGCCCCTGAGATGTTCTGCTCAGCAAGCTGGTGATAAAGCACACCCAGAAGGTACTGCACCAAGGCAGGTCTCTGACAAGAGCCCTCTTCCAAACAAGTAGGAACATGAAATACCCCTTCTCAGTGTTGTTTCAAAAGAATGACTAGAGTACAAAACTGGGAGCTTTCATGTGAACACAGCAGTCACAGACACACCGACCTGAGCAGGAAGGAAGATGCAGCACTGTGGTACAGTCTGCCGCGTTACTTTCCAGGCTTTATGCTCATCAGTCAAATTTTAATTCAGACAGAGCTCCCGAGTCTCTTTCGAGCTCTTTTCTAACGTGTGGTATGAATGTGGCATGTATGCCTTCTGCCATGTGAAAAAAAAACCCCAGGGCTTATTACTAAAGTGCTAGCGATATCCTTATGTGGTCATCATTCCCACCCCAGCTTTGCAGGCAGTGGTAGTGAATAGTTACGCCTCCTGAACAGATCAAGACAGTAAGTTAGCAGGAATCTTTCTGACTTGAAACTCAGAATTATTCAGCTCTTACGTCCCGTCTATGATACAGCGTGATCTTTCAGTTACAGACAGCAGCCATTGTCTAACTTCTGGAAAAAAAAAATAATCCCCGAAGACTAACTGTTAAAGCAGTTCCTGGTCCATGAGCTGTGGAGAATTCATAGCTCAGAGAGTCTGTCATGCAGCCATCCCATTTCCCTATAAAGGATTTGTTTTTGAAGCTACACTGTCATCATTCTGTAAAATTATTGGCAAACTAATTTTTAGCGGAGTGATTTGGCTCCTTTCCCCGGCCATCATAACTCAGAACTACGTGCCGCATTTTATTCACCTTAACGGAATAAATACTGCCAGTTTAATAACTTTTTTCCTTCCACAAATTGTGTTATGATTTATAGCTACAAATAAAATTGTACAATGTAAAATAATGACCTTTTAGTTTTAATCAGACTGTCTACCTTTAAACCTATATTCAAGGCTATGTGATAACACAATTTGTGTTTAATGTATTTTACCACTTATCCTTTAGAGTGAGATTTGCCAATACTATAAATGCTTTCATATACTCAGCATGAAGGGAAATCAAAACAATTTGGCCAGAATTATCACTAGCCATCTATAGGGCCATGAAGCCTGCCCTTGAGCCAGTTGCAACCTCAGCCAGACGCGCAGGAGCGCAGGGTGCTGTTAGGGTGGTGTTGGGCGGTGCTGTCGCAGCTTTCTCTCCGGACCAGTCTTGGTGAGGATGCTAACTACTCCAGCACAGCTCAATAGCTCTTCCCAACATTTTTATCCTGAGCCATTTGAAGTACTAAGTTTTTACAAAGGTGCCCTGATTCAGCTACTTTTGCACCATAATAAACCAATTCCTCATAGACTGAACTTGCCCCTTTGAATCTATCAGGACAACAGAAGATCCTGTGAACCAAAGAAAAGAGACTGCAACGTCTTGCTTCAGATAACAGCAACATATATTCTCCTACTGATAACAAGTATTTTATCTCTGAAAATTGAAGATCTACCAGTGATACCTTTCTAATAGCCTTCGTTTCTGGTGAGACTAACTGTCATAAATGAAAAAAGAAAATTACAGAGCTGAAAGAGAGTTCACTGGCAAAGTAGGTGCTGGAGTAGCTCTTTTTGAAGCAGGCTGGCTCATCTGGAGGGCAGTTTTGAAGAACAACAGAGCTCTGCCACAGGATTCTCAGGGGCTTTCATGCGTGATTTCATAGGGGAAGCACCCCAGCTACCATTCAACTCCTGTTCACTGACACACATGAACCGTCTCCCACAGGTGATCAGAAAGACCACCCCATTGTCCTTTTTCAATTACACAGCATCGCAGCAGCAGCAGCAGCAGCAACAACAGTTTACATGCAAAAGCCGCATTACACACTTCTCTGCGGGAGGTTATGCAGAACAGTAAGGCTCCTCCCACCTCCTTCTGCCAAAGACTTCCTCCAAGATAGATCCTGGAAAGAGGAGAGGAAAGGGAGAGGTACCTACTCTGTAAAGTTGTTGTCATCCCATGCCCTGACCAGCAGAACTTCACCACCACCTCACAGGGAATCCTTTGAAGCAGCATTGCTTCACTTATGGTCCATGGATCTGACAGTCAATAAAAAACCAGAAAATGGTCTGCAAACTACTACTTTGAGCCACTGTCTGCACTTCCAGGAAGAGACAGCTGATATCCAGAAGGCATCATCAATATTAATCAAAATGTTCATCATTTTGGAAGAAGAAAGGGAGAAAGGGAGGGAAAGAGTCTGCCTAAATACAAAGAACTTCTATTATTTCTCTCTTCTACTCCCTTCTCCCCCCAGTCATCAAAGAATGGTGACATACAATACAACCCTTTTAATAGTAACAGTAATAATAAAACTAGATGCCTCTTTCATCTAGTGGACTCAGGAACATGCTACAAAAGGATTAGCTGAGCACGGCCACATAAAGCAGCCAGGAAACAGCAGCACTTTAGAGCAGGCGATTCCTGGAACAGTACACTGATATGGCACTTTTAAGTCAGCTTTGCTCCCTCAGGTGTATGCTTGCCCAAGTAAACTTTCAATGCAACTCTAACTTCTTGTAATGCAATTCATCAGGTGAAAGAAGAAAACATCCGATATCACATGACTAAATTCCCTGTGGACCACCAACATGTGCAGCCCACAGGGAGGAAGACTTGCTCTAAAACCAAACCCTTTCCTTCAGCTTCAAGTAAAGCTAAGAACAGTAGAGAAAAGGACCCGTTCTTGGTACTTGGCATGGGTACAGAGCCAGGCCCTACGGCTTATGGGTGTGGAGGACAGCTGGGGACAATGATAAATGTTCAAATCTGATCTTGTGCTTTCCTTCTTGACACTGGTTGCAGTAGAGATCTGAGCAGAAGTTGTGAAAAGAACTAACAGGGATGTTTCATTACAGTGTTTCAAGCTTAGTGACCAAAAAAGAGGACTGCCACATTAACAGAAAAGCAACAGTCCATGTATTTCAATCATTACAATCCACAACAGTGGGAAGAAATAATTTAAAAAAAAAAAAAGCAAGAGTGTGTGAAATAAGGAAAGCCAAAGGCTGGTGATTTAATCATTGTCTTTTGCTAAACACAAATTGGAATAATCCAAAACCAGTAATTCAAATTTTCCATGCAAGATAAGATTTCCCCTCACTTTTTCACAGACCTCTGTTCTGTAAGGCCAAATTCTTTAAAAATCACTTTACCAGACTCTTGCCCTTCTTTCAGGAAAATGTATCAAATTCCCATCCCTAAAGCACTCAGCAAGAAGAACCTACAGCAACAAGAAAGCAAGGAAGGGGAGAATTTCAAATCCAGTAGTTTGAGACTGCTTATCTGCCTTGAATACTTATCCAAATGTTTTCTAGATTAGGTCCGCACTAAGAAAGCTTCTCCACAATAATTACATCAGTATTCTTCCATGGCAATGTTCTCCTTTGCTCACAGACAAACTTTTGCTGATAGGCTAGCTTAGCATATCCGCTGGGGTAACAAGAGCTCATCCTGACAGCATGCCCGTGTCCATCAGGTGAGCTCTCGCTGGAGTGAAGTAAAAAAATAACATTTGCAAGTCGTGGTACAGATCATTTTGAAGTGAAAGAAAATATATTTTAACAACTGTATTTTTTTCTCCATCTGGGCTTGCGACTTTCTGACCTGTTCTAGCAATGTGCCCGGCATGTTCTCAGATCTGTCATGCTTACGACAGGTAGCGTGGGTGCTCGTACAGGTGAGACAAAGAGGAGCTGGCACACATACAACTGAATAGTAACAGGAGGGTTTTCAGCTGAACGTCGGTACCACTGTCCTCCATAATTACACCAGGTAACAGAAAGACATATTCCTTCCACATACAGCACAAGATCCGACTTTCCAGCCTCTGGTTCTCCGAGTTCTCAATTCTTCATAGGGAGAGCTATTGTGGGAGTTCCAATACTGCGTTTTTCTGCCCCTGGGTTGTGTCATTACAGGTGGAAGAAGCACTCCCTGCACCCACCGCACAGATACTGCTCAGATACATCTCCCCATGTTTTTTAGCCTGCGTATTTTTCATAACGAACAATGCAATAAACACAGAGTGTTTGCAGTGTTAAATCATGTTCCCAAAGGGAGCAGTTTGTATAACAAGATAAAATTATCACATTATAATAACTAAATATGCATCAGTCTAAAGCATGCTTCAATTAATCATTAAAAGTTTGCACCGCCTCTTTAGGACTTAATTAAACAGAATGTTTGGGGTTTTTTTTTTCCTTTCAAACCAGTGTGAAGGAGCTGCAGAAAATTGTTCCTCTTAAACCCAAGGAGCAGCAGTTTAGACTAATCGATCTTGTATGGAACCGTAATTTGGAGAGGTGGGGGGAAGAGAAGGAAAGCAACAAGTACAGCAGCATAAAACATCATGTACAGCTCGGTCCCTTTGTCTAAGCAAACCAGCACAGCGTACAGTGTTTAGCAGGATGATCATAAAATCCTTACAAATGCAGAGTTTAATCCTGATCAGTTCACTAACTTTTAGGCTGCAATATTCTACTAGTACTGTTCTGAACTAACTAATAAGCATTTTCAACTTTAACTCCAGTCTCAAGAATTTGAGTGAAACTAAATACAGCTACAGCTCTAATCCTGCAGATGATGATGATCCTTGGACAAGTACTCCAAAACCTTACTTTCCACATTTTCTTGCAAGAACTTCAGCAGGAGATACTCAACTCTTCTGGCAAGAAGGAAACATCACACCTGAAGGTGTCCAACTGCAGTACTGAGAAGTGCTGGTGTGCAGAAGACCATGAGGGGACAGGGTTTGGGACTGAGATCTCAGGGTACATCCCCAGGACTGAGTGAGCCTGTGTGAAACCTGTACCTTGGCTGTATCTGTGATCTGATACAGAAAATATCTTGGCACCCCATCCCTCCTCGACGGCTCCCGCCACCCATCTCTCCCTGGCACGTGAGTTTCCTTCCACCACAGCCATCAGCAGCCGTGTCTCCCCACTACCGCTTTCTTCTGTTCTCCTTTCTTTTCTCTTTGCTGCGTCCCAGCTCCTCACACGGGCAGTCTGGATCCCAGGGTTTTTTGGGGGAGCTAGAATAGCCCTTTTACCCCATGCTGGGAACTGTGCTCAATCCACTGGCATACATCTTTAAATATTTTAGCTGCTTTCTCTACTACTTTCTAATGAAAAGCTGCAAAACTTCCTTTTTAAAGAAATTAGATCTTAACTTGACTCTAGCATCTGCAGCATTAACAATACAGGCTCACTGTTTCCACTGGGACATGCCAGGATTTCAGAATGGTTAATTCTGAGTTACCCACCAGCCACTCTTGAAACCCCAGCTTGCCACTGAAGAAAACCAAGCAGCACATGTTTCGTTTTTTCACTTCAAAGCAGTTCCTGAGGTTGACGATCCCAAGCAAGGTAGAAGAACTGTTTCAGACCTTTTTCTCGCATCTGAGATGCTTTATCTAATTAATCACAAACTAAAAAATGAACAAACAAAACTCCTGAGACATTGCTGCAGACCCCCTTGTGATAGCACTTAACCGCTGATCCTCTAAATAGATGGGGGGTGTGACAAAATTAAGGTACAAAAAGTGCCTTGGAAAAAGCAATTACAAAAGGAAGATTAAAAACTAGGGCTGACAACAGAAAGCTCGCTGCAACCATCGCTATGGAAATACCTCAGGGGCTCTACAACGCGTTTCCTTTTAAGGACCAGTCTCTTGGAGTTCACTACTCTGCCAATAAAGCAAAGTGTCCCAGCTCCTTTTAAAAAATCATTTTGGGGAACCATGGCATGCCTACGTTTTCTATGCATGAGTTGAGGCACATTCTCCTGCATAGTTCAGGAAGGACTTAAAGTAAAACACAAATAAAAGCAGGCACTTAGGCAGGTTTTAAACATGCAAATAAAAAAGCAGCTATTTCATCTAATAGGCGGGAAACTCCCTGTGTATTTTTAATATATACTATTAAAGCGCATACGTGGACTTTGTGATTTTCTTTTTAGCACAAAGGAAACACCTGGCCCTCCACAGAGACCAAAAGACATCAACAGTGGGCTAGATGGGGCAGGCATCCTGGCAACCATTGGCATTTTAAAACACAGGCACTAATAACCCTATGATCAATGTAAATTAGACGATTTTTCAAACTGAAAACAAGAGAAAGAATTTGAAAAGTAGTGACTATAGGATTTGTTGCGGTGGTCTTTTATTAGAGACCTAAACCTGCAGTTAGAGAAATTGTAATGCTGTTTAGCAACTGGAATAAGGTTTGGGAAATAATGAAGCAGAATCCAGAGCGTAGTAAAATGAAAGTCTCCTCAATATATAGATTTCGTTAGATTTGATAATACAGTCTTTATTTAAGGAAAATTGCCACTGGGTTCCACCTGAACTCAGACTTCTTGGTAAAGCAGTCATAGAACCAATTCCTCGGTGAATTTAGACAAATGATCTTGAAAATCATTTTTACAGCCCTGCTAACTACCATTTAAAACATCTTTTCTGCTTCCAGATTCCTCCAATACAATTTAAATATCGAGAGAGGTTACAGGGGGCAGTTCCAGAGTGTTCGCAGGGCAGCGACTCTGCTTAATCCCACGTGTCACAGCACATCAGCCCTGCTGACGCACCAAGTTACTCATGCACACTTATATTTACAAAAAAAATCCCATAAACTTTAATTTTAAAGTTATGCTAAGCCATAACACAGAAAATCACTTGTTCCTTTCTATAAAACATCTAATTACTCGTTTTAGCATTTGAATGACATTTCTTTGCCAACTTTGGTTGCAGGCCTATCTTACAAGGTACTCAGTACTGGAAATGCTTCTGCTCCTCCTTTAAGACATTTTGCCTCATCAGATACAGTTCCTCCAGCCCATTCCTCCTTCATTTTCACTAGTTCTGATAACTTTTGGTACAAAACCATTATCACTTGGAAACCACCAAACCAAATATTATGTAGAGGCACTGATCTGCGTTAGGGGATTTAAATTCCCTTTCCTTTCCCAAACGCACTCATTATCTTGTGAAAACCCTGGGAGGGAGCGTTATTTTTCCCTTGTACTTCTTTACCCTGTGGAAAGCTCAGTCAACAGCAGGGTATCAACCTCTCTGCCTCCCTTTCCACCGCGTCCCCTGGCAGCGACCCCCCTTTGCAGTGCTCTTGCTTGGGGTGCTTGGAACAGCCGCCGCGCTCTGTGCATCCCTTGCACAGGGAAGGGAAGGCTTCTCCCAACACCCATGCTCAAAGGCCAGACCAGACAGCCATTGTACCTCCCCTACCGAGGCACTGCCACGGGGATCACAAGAGAAAGTAAACCAAAGAACACTCTTAAAGACCGGGGAAACTGAGACACCGAAGCCTCCAGCAGGTGCCGGGGGGAGGAGGCAGCATGTTTTCGCCTGCATTGAAAGAATTTTCTGCATTCTTCCTTGACTAGTCTTGATTTTAGCCTTCCTTCATCCCATGTAATAACAGCCGACCAAACTTGTCTGAGCGAAAGGGCAGAGTCACCCTAAGTGCCCTCTCAGATTTACTCTGTCTCTAAGGGCTGCAGAATAACAGTTGGGATGTTTGCGTGCTGCATACTATGGCCATATACCCTGCACAGCTGTGGAGGAATTTTTATTTCTAGATAATTCCTGGCTATTGCATTTCTGTTCTTTGCTGTTTCTACGTAATTTTTCAGTTGAAAAGAATACTTCCTCTACGTTGCCGTGTAGAAAATAAAAATGTTCTAACACCAAGCAGAACTAATCTTGAGATCAGTTTGTCGCAATGGGTTGTACTTGAGACTAACCCTGAAGATCACTCGGATTCTGGTGCCGGCACTAAACACGGCAAGGAGACAGTGCCTTTACCGGAGCTGTTTGTATTTGGTCAGGTAGCAGTCTAATGTTTTCGAGGATTGTATAAGCAAATGTTTACCTAATATTTCATTTGACTAAACCAGAAAGCTGAGCGGCCTGGAGATAAAATTTTAGTCAGACTGCTCAAAATTATTTGATTTTCCAAAGGAAACAAAAAAAAATTACTGTAAAATAAACAGGAGTGGAAAAAAAAGTAATTTTGTTAACTGTTCAAGGTTTTAGTCTGTTCATTCAAAGTATGACTGCAGATAGGACACCGTCCAAAGTTCCCCAGCACGCTCAAGGAAGACCTAATCTGCTGAAATCTTCAATGACTGTTTCCTAGACACGGTTCAGGATCAGCACTCCTTCTTCCTCCTTCCTGAGCTGGTAGCTGTTTCTGATACCAAGAATCATACCTGCCTCCCTGGAAATCCTGTCTCCCTCAGCTTCCTGACTCTCCTCCCCTAGTGCTTTTTCTACCTCTGCAATTGCTATATCAGCACACATTGCGGAGTATCCTTCCTCTTTCAGGACAAGGGGCAATGGGCACAAACTGAAGCATAGGAAGTTCCATCTGAACAT
>Ga0181612_134734_pt1 | contig 14045 bp, 16 predicted proteins | sample HoacroProtozoa21_FD_119630 | JGI IMG/M metagenome (GOLD analysis project Ga0181612, IMG submission 119630) | Hoatzin crop microbial communities from Cojedes, Venezuel. Combined Assembly of Gp0051906, Gp0051904, Gp0051908
AACCAGGCCGTTTTTCGCCACTTTGTGCAGGACCGCGTTGACCAGGGACGCGGCAAAGCCCGCCCCGTTTTTGCGGACCAGCGTCACGCTTTCATTGATGGCGGCGTGGTCCGGAATGCGGTCCATAAAGAGCAGCTGATACGCGCCCAGAAGGAGCGCGGTATAGGCACTGGGATTCAGCTTTTTCAGCGGCTGTTTCAGGTATTGTTCCAGGTTGTAGTCGAGCGTCAGTTTGCGCTCTACGACCCCATAGACCAACGCGGTAAACAGGGCTTTCTCCGCGCCCGAAAGCGGGTGTTCCTGCAGAGAACCGGAGACCGCCAGATTGGAGTAGGACTTGTCCCGGAGCAGCTTCCGCAGGACGCGGAAGGCCAGACTGCGTGCGTCCATGGTCAGTCGTTGTTGCGGCGGCTTCCGCCGAGGAACATGACCACGAACCGCAGAAGGTTGGCCAGAGCGGTGGCCGCGGCCACAATATAGGTCATGGCGGCAGCGGTCAGGACTTTGCGGGCTCCTCCCCGCTCCTCGTCCGTCAGCATGCCGGTCTCATTGATGACCTTCAGGGCGCGATGGCTGGCGTCCAGCTCCACGGGCAGCGTGATGAACTGGAAGATGGTGATAAAGGAATACAGGATCAGGCCGATATAGACCAGGTTGAGCGTGTTCAGAAAGACGCCCAGAATGGCGATCGGCAGACCCAGTGTAGAGCCGATGTTGCAGACCGGAATGACCGCGTTGCGCAGTTTGATGGGCACATAGCCCTCCGCGTGCTGGGCGGCATGACCGGCTTCATGACAGGCCACGCCGATGGCCGCGATCGAGGTGTGGCCAAAGGTGCTGTCCGACAGGCTGATGACCTTGGTCTTCGGATTGAAGTTGTCGGTCAGTTCGCCGGAAATGTGCTGAATGGTGACATCGGTGATGCCATAGTACTGGAGCACGCGGGCCACAGCCTGCTCCGCCGTCAGGCGGTTGGTGCTCTCCACGGCGTCGTATTTCCGGTAGGTGCTCTTGACTTTGGACGACGCGATCAACGCCGCAAAGAAACAGAGAACGACTAACACATAGGTCCAGGTGTAGGCCGGATCAAAATAATAGCTTCCCATATACATAGTGAACCCTCCTTACGGGTTGTCAAAACAGGTGCCTGGGGCGATGGGGTGTCCTCTCAGGTAGTCGGCCGCCGCCATTTTGCGGGAGCCGAGGGGCTGAACTTCAGTCAGTTGCAGGTAGTTGCCGTCTCCGCAGCGGACGTACAGGGCGTCCTTGCCGGTGACGATTTGGCCTGCTTTCGCGTCTGCCGGGGCAGCGGCCGGTGCGGCCACTTTCCGGGAGGCGTGCAGTTTGAATGGTTTGCCGGCCAGCGTGGTGGACGCCGTCGGCCAGGGATTGAGACCGCGGATCTGGTTGTGGATGTCCTGCGCGGAGCGGGTCCAGTCGACCGGCGAGTCCGCTTTGGAGAGCATGCCCGCGTAGGTCATCTGGGAGTCGTCCTGCTGGACCGGATGCAGTTCGCCCTTTTCCAGGAGGTCCAGGGTCTCCGACAGGACGTCTCCGCCCAGAGCGGCCAGGCGGTCAAAGAGTTCGCCGGCGGTCTCGTCCTCCCCAATGGGGATGGCGCGGGACAGGAGCATGTCTCCGGTGTCCAGGCCCTCATCCATCTGCATGGTGGTGACGCCGGTCTCCGGTTCCCCGTTCAAAATCACCTGGTTGATGGGGGCCGCGCCTCGGTACTTCGGCAGCAGCGAGGCGTGGACGTTGATGCACCCGTATTTCGGGAAGTGCAGGACGTCCGAACGGAGGATCATGCCATAGGCGGCCACGACGATCAGGTCGGGCCGGAGTTCCTCCAGAATGGGCATGGCTTCGCCGTGTTTCAGCGAAGTGGGCTGATAAACCGGAATGCCATGCGCTTCGGCGGCCACCTTGACCGGCGGCGGCGTCAGCGTCATGTGGCGGCCCTTCGGCTTGTCGGCCTGGGTAAAGACGCCCACGACATCATGGCCGTCCGCCACCAGGCGTTCCAGCGGGACCACGGCAAAATCCGGGGTGCCCATAAAGACGATTTTCATCCGGGCTCACCCCTTTTTCCGCAGTGCGTTCGGGTCCAGTTCCACCGGGTCGTTCTCCGCCATGCGGGCGCGGAGCTGTTCCTCCTGCTCCTCCGGGGAGTGCGGATCCGGGTTCAGATGCTCCAGGAACAGATGACCGTCCAGGTGGTCGATCTCATGGCAGAAGCAGACCGCGCGGCGGGCGGTCTCCTCATAGGTATGCCATTCTCCGTGGCGGTCCTGAGCCTTGACGACGACCCGGGCCGGGCGGATGGTCTCATAGTATTCGCCGGGCACGGAGAGGCAGCCCTCGACGTCGAACTGCTCTCCTTCGGTCTCCAGGATCTCCGGGTTGATCAGTTCCACGAGGCCGGAGCCGTCCTGCATGTCGATGACAATGGCGCGGCGCAGCACAGCGACCTGGACGGCGGCCAGGCCGACACCGTCGGCGTCGTACATGGTCTCCGCCATGTCGTCCAGCAGCTGGGCCAGACGGTCGTCGAACTTGACGACCGGACGGCTCTGTTTGTAGAGCATGGGGTCTTTTTTGGTGATGATTTTACGGATAGCCATACGGGCAGGATCCTTTCTTCGGTTTTCGGAAGTATTATAGTTAAGTTTACACGAAAGTATTTAAAAATACCTTGAACAAGAGTCTACAAGTGGGTAACGAGTCGGGAACAACTTTGTAACCTTTACCGCTCCGGTTTTACCACAATGGAGATTCCCGAGTTGCCGCGGCTGCGGCCAAACTGCGTGATCAGGTCCGCCAGAAGGGCGCGGGACCGTGCGTTGTTGTGGCATTTGAGGACCAGACGGTAGTGGTACTGGCCGCTGACTTTGACCACCCGCTCCGGCATGGGGCCGAAGACCGTGAGTTTCACGTCCCGGTAGTCCCCTTTTGAGGCTTCCTGCAGCTGCTCCAGGAAATGAGCAGCGGCAGCCTGGACGCGGTCCGGATTCCGGCCGCGGAACCGGATGGTAAAGAGCGCGCAGAACGGCGGATAGGCCAGCAGACGGCGCAGTTGGATCTCGTTTTGGAAAAACGAGGGATAGTCCTGGCTGCGGGCAAACTGGATGACGTCATTCTGCGGGTCCAGCGTCTGAATGATGGCCTTTCCCGGGTAGCGTCCCCGGCCGGAGCGGCCGACGACCTGGGTCAGAAGGTCAAAGGTGCGTTCCGCGCTTTTGAAGTCGTCGTTGAAGAGTTCCTGGTCGGCCGACAGGACCCCGACCAGCGTGACGCGCTCGAAGTCGAGGCCCTTGGCCACCATCTGGGTGCCGAGCAGGATGTCGTAGTCTCCGTTGCGGAAGGCGTCCAGCTTTTCGTCGTAGGCGTTCTTCTGCATGGTGGAGTCCGCGTCCATGCGCAGGATCCGGGCCTGTGGAAACAGTTCTCCGAGCTCCTCTTCCACCTTCTGCGTGCCCTTGCCGGAGTAGCGGACTTCGTCCGCGCCGCAGGAAGAGCACCGGTGCGTAAACGGGACAGAATAGCCGCAGTAATGGCACATCAGGCGGTTGTTGGCGCGGTGATAGGTCAGCGAGATACTGCAGTTGGGGCAGGTGACGACCTCGCCACAGGCCTCACAGGCGGCGTACGTGTTGTACCCGCGGCGGTTCATAAGGAGGATGGCCTGTTTGCCGTCCTCCAGGGTCGCGGTCAGGGACCGGACCAGGATGCGGGACAGCACGGTCCGGTTGCCCGCGGAGCGCTCTTCGCGCATGTCCGCCATGACGACCTCCGGAAGGTTCGCTGTGCCGTAACGCTCCTTCAGTTCGTAGAAGTCATAGGTGCCGTTCTGCGCTCGTGCATAGCTCTCCAAAGAAGGCGTGGCCGAGGCCAGAACCAGCAACGCGTGGTCCTGCGCGCAGCGGAACCGGGCAATGTCCCGCGCGTGGTAGCGCGGGGTCATGTCCGACTGGTAGGTGTCCTCCTGTTCCTCGTCCATGATGACCAGTCCAAGCCGCTCCATGGGAGCAAACACCGCAGAGCGCGTTCCTACGGCGATCTTTGCCTGCCCCTGTTTGACGCGTTTCCATTCGTCCAGACGTTCGCCGGCAGACAGAGCGCTGTGGAACACCGCGACGGTGGGACCGTAGCGGGCGTAAAACAGGTTGAGGGTCTGTGGGGTCAGAGAGATCTCCGGCACCATGACGATCACGCCCCGCCCGGTGGGCAGGACTTCGTCAATAAGCCGCAGGTAGACCTGGGTCTTTCCGCTTCCGGTGACGCCGTACAGGAGAGCGGCGCCCCCGTCCCCGTTCAGACTGGCCGACAAGCCTTGGAACGCAGCGTCCTGTTCGGGCGTCAGCTGGATGGGAGCCGTGTCCGTGCGGTCCTTGTCATAGGGACGGCGGAAGACCTCTTTGTCATAGAGGACCAGAAGGTCCTTCCTGATCAGATTTTTGATGACCGATTCGCCGACGCCGGTGAAGTACAGGAGTTCCTTGACGGAGCAGGTCCCGATCCGGATGAGTTCCGTAGCCACGGCACGCTGCTTTTCGGTGAGCTTCCCGGGGTAGTCCTCCAGGGCCTCCTCCGTACCGTAGCCGTCCGCCATCCGAACCATGCGGACCGTGGCGTCCCCTACGGGGCGCTCGGCGGCGGTCTCCCGAATCAGTTTGCCGTCTTTGGCCATCTGCTCCAGAAGGTCCGAATCCGTAGCCAGTCCGAGGTCGGTCAGGATGACCTGCTTTTTGACCGCGCCTTTGCGGTTTTGCAGATAGGCCAGGACCTGTTGCTCAGTCTCATCGTCCGGCTCCGGAAGGTCGGTTCCCTCCGGCAGGTCAAAGGGGTCCGGCGCGCGGTAATACGCGGTGGTTTTCAAGTTGATGCCGGCGGGCAGCATGGTCTTTACAGCATCAAAAAGAGTACAGAAGGTATGGGCCTTCATGTACTCTGCCAGTTGCATCATTTGCGGACCGACCAGCGGTTCCGCATCCAGAACCGCAGCGATCTCTTTGTAAGGGGTGCTGTCCGTGTCCGGATCCGGTTCCCGGTGCAGGGACCAGACGATGCCTTGACGCACCTGTCCGCCCCGCCCAAAGGGGACCAGAACACGGCAGCCGGGGCGAAGAGAAGTTTCGTATGCGGCAGGAACCCGGTAGTCGTACAGTTTGTCGAAATGAAACGACGCGTTCTGTACGGATACGCCTGCCAGCAGTCGATCTTTCATAGTCTTCTCCCCTCGTCGCGAACGGGGATCAATCCAGATTCTTGATCTCGTCCGGGACCTCGATCTTGTATTCTCCGCTCATGAGTTTTTCCAGTGCCAGCGAAACCGGCTTGTTGGTGGACACGTCCTCGGCGCCTTCGCGCTCGTTGACGGCGTCATCCACCAGCTGACGGGCCAGCTTGGCGGTGGCGGATACCAGCGAATACCGGCTGATGCGGCCCTCTCCCGGATTTCCTTTGAGAATCTGCTCCAGATCCGGATTGAAGTTGTTGTTGTCTGCCATAACGTAAGTACCTCTTTTCATGAACTTCGAATTGGTATTGTAACCCCCGAAGGGGAAGTTTTCAAGTTTGCGGTTCGTCCGCCTGGTTGCGGTGGCGGTCGATGACGCCCTGAATGTTGTTGACGGCGTCCTCGATCCGTTCGTTGACCACGATGTAGTCATAGGCATAGGCGCCGGAGATTTCCCGCTTGGCGATTTCAATACGCTGTTCGATTTCCTCGGGTGTCTCCGTGTTGCGGCCCTGCAGACGCTTGCGCAACGCGTAAATGGAGGGCGGCATGAGGAAGACCATCAGGATGTCCGGGTGCTGTTCCTTGACCTTGGCAGCGCCCTGGACTTCGATTTTCAGGATGACGGTCTTACCCGCCTCCGTCCAGGCACGGATGGGGGCCTTCGGCGTCCCGTAATAGTTTCCTCCGTAGATGGCGTATTCGAGCATTTCGCCGTCCCGGATGTTCTGTTCGAACTCCTCTTTGGTGACGAAGTAGTAGTGGACGCCGTCCACTTCGCCCGGGCGCGGGGCACGGGTGGTCATGGAAATGGAGACGACGGTCTGGTCGTCCCGGTCCAGCAGTTCCTGGATCACGGTGTCCTTTCCCGACCCCGACGGGCCGGAGAGGATCATTACAAAACCGTTGCTCACGAGTCGCTTTCCTCCCCTGATTCTTCATCTCCGTTAATGCGGGTGCGGATGGTGTCCGGCTGCAGATAGGACAGAACGACGTGGTCTGAATCCATGAGGATGACGGCGCGGGTCTTGCGTCCGTGGGACGCGTCGATCAGCGTGCCTTTTTCCTTGCCGTCCTGCACGATCCGCTTGATCGGCGCGGAGTCCGGGCTGGCCACCGCAATGATGCGGTCGGCGTTGACCCCGTTTCCGAAACCAATGTTGATGAGTTTCAACCCGATTACCCCTTACTCGATATTCTGGACCTGTTCGCGGATCTTCTCGACTTCGCCCTTGATGGACAGCACCTGGGAGGTGATATCCAGGTCCGAGCACTTGGAGCCGATCGTGTTGGCCTCCCGGTTGATCTCCTGGACGAGGAAATCCATTTTGCGGCCGACGGCCTCGGTCTCTTCAAACATGCCTTTCAGCTGTTCAATGTGACTGCGCAGGCGGACGGTCTCTTCGTCCACGGCGACCTTGTCGGCGTAGATGGCTGCTTCGGTCAGAAGGCGCTGTTCGTCGACCTTGACGTCCCCGAGAAGGTCCCGGATGCGGGTCTTCAGTTTTTCGTTGTACTCCTTCACCGTCTCCGGCGAGCGCTGTTCTACGAACGCGACCATTTCCAGGATATGGTCGGCGCGGCCGCAGATGTCCGCCTGGAGTTTTTCGCCTTCGCGTTCCCGCATGGCAATGAAGTGGTCGGTGGCCTCCGCCAGGACCGACTGCACCGCAGCCCAGATGGCCTCTTCGTCCGCGGCCTCTTTGTGGACGGACAGGACGTCGGAGAACCGGCTGAGGGTGGTGGCGGAGAGGTCGTTGCGGACCTCATAGGTGGTCTCCAGTTCTTTCATGGCGGCCACATAGGCCTTGGCCAGAGTATGGTTCACACGGACCGTTACGGCGTCCGTGTTCATCTCTTCCAGAGTGACACTGCACTCCACTTTGCCGCGGCCCAGACGGCTCTGCAGGTAGGACTTGACCTTCTCCTCCAGGAACCCGTACTGGCGCGGGACGCGGGTGCTGATTTCCAGGTAGCGGTGGTTCACGCTTTTGAGTTCCACCTGGATCGTATACTGTTCGTTGTCCAGCCGCGCGCGGCCGAACCCGGTCATGCTTTTAATCATAATTGGATATCCCCTTTAAGTATCAAGTTATTATACCGTAACCTTAAAGAGAGTGTCAAACGCGCGCGCTGCGCTTCAGCGCCTTCACTTCCCGCGGCTCCAGTTCGCGCCAGGAACCGGTCTGCAGCATGCCCAGTTTGACCGGTCCAATGGCCGTCCGCTTCAGGCGGGCCACTTCCAGTCCCAGGCCTTCACACATCTTGCGGATCTGCCGGTTGCGGCCCTCCACGAGGGTCACTTCCAGGACCACGCGGCCCGGTTCCCTGGTCAGCACTTTGACGTCACAGGGAAGGGTCTTGCGGCCGTCGATCATCATGCCGGTCATCATCTCCGTGATCTGGTCCTCCGTAATGTCCGGACGGACCGTGACGCGGTAGATTTTGCTGACGTGTTTGGACGGATGCATCAGGCCGTTGGCGAACGCGCCGTCATTGGTGAAGAGCAGAAGTCCTTCGGAATCCCGGTCCAGCCGCCCGACGGGATAGACCCGGACGCCGACGTCCGCCACCAGGTCCGCTACGCATTTGCGGCCCTTTTCGTCGCTCATGGTGGACACAAACCCGCGGGGTTTGTTCAGCATGATGTAGCGGAGTTCCTCGTCCATCCGGATGGGGTCTCCGTTCACGGTGACTTTGTCCTTCGCCGGGTCGACCTTGTCCCCGATCGAAGCGGTCTTTCCGTTGACCTTGACCTTCCCGGCCGCAATCAGCTCTTCACTTTTGCGGCGGGACGCGACTCCGCATTCCGCCATGTATTTCTGCAGCCGGATCCGGCTGTCCTCGTGTTTGTCCGCCATTGCGGTCCGTCCTCCCATTCGTCAGAACAGCAAAGCAACCATCCGGCGAAGACGCCGGGTGGCTGCAGCATTATTTACGTTTCAGTTGGTGTTGGTTACTTCTTGATCAGTCCGGACATCTTGTCAAAGACGTCGGCGCCAAGACCCGCGACCTTTTCGGCCGTGTTTTCGGTGTTGGTCAGATGTTTGACCGTGATCTGGCCGTCCTGGATCAGAAGGAAGCCGACCGGCTCAATGGTGACTCCGCCGCCACCGGCGCCGCCGAAGGTCTCCTGGGATTTCGAGCTCGGCATGTCCGAGCCGCCCGTGGCAAAGCCGTACGTGACCTTGGAGATCGGGAGAATGGTCAGGCCGCTTTCGGTGTAGACCGGGTCTCCGATGACCGTACTGACGTCGATCATTTCCTTCATCTTTTCAAACGAATTTTTCAGCATCTCGGCCGAGTTGTTCTCTTTACTCATAGTAAGCACCCCATCTTAAAAGAATTATTCTTGTCCGGACATGGCCAGCTGATCGGCGGTCTGCTCGATCAGTTTGGCATGTGTTTCCTCCTGGCGCCGTTTCAGTTCCTTGTCGGCAATAGTGGCGCCCTTGTCCACGAACTTGAAGGTCTTAAGACCGACCTTGGCAAAGTAGGCCAGGAACGGCGTCAGGACCCGCAGCGGACTGAAGGAAATATAGTTGTGGAACTCCGCCGAGTTTTTCTTGGCAATGAAGTCCGGCTGAATGTCCAGGTCGTATTTGCGGACCCGGGCATTGGTGACCAGTTTTTCCAGGGCCGGGAACGCCACCGCGGCAACCTGGCCGTACTTGACGGCGGTCTGAGCGGCGTCCGCGCCGGTCACGGTAAGGCCGACGGAGAACTGCTTGATGAGGAACCGGCGGCCGACCTTTTTCAGCGTGCCGGTGGTCTGGCTCCCCAGGAATGAGAGCAGTGCCGTGATGGAGTCAAAGGAGAACCCGGACGCATAGCTGCAAATCAGGTTGTAGGCCCCTTCCAGGTCCATCGTGTCGAGTTTGTCCTTGATGGATGCCAGCGTAGAGACCTGGGATTCATCCACAACGTCCGGATAGGGGTTGCCGATTGCTTCGGCAATTTCCAGTTTCCGAACCTCTTGTTCCGCCTTCTCCATTTCTGCGTTGAGTCGTGCTTCCTCTTCCGCAAGGCGCTCCGGTTCAGAGGCCAGGTATTCGGCTGTCTGGATCTCTTTCTGGATCTCACCCAGTTCCATCTTCTGCTTGCTCTTGGCTACGAGCTTGTCTTTCAGCTTGTAGGCTTGAGGCTCCGCAATGTCCTTGGCTGCAGCCGATACGCTGCTCTTCTGCTTCTTCGGTTTCTTTTCCTTCTTCGGAAGGACCTTGAAGCCGATGAGTCCGTACTTGATTTTCAGAGCGGTGCCCGCGTCGTCATAATCGAGTTTGATGCCGACCCGGATGGACAGCAGCAACAGGACCAACAGAACAGCCAGGATGATCAGCACAGCGACGATGCAGAAAATCCATAAGACGATTTTGAGAAATGCCAAACTACAACACCCCCTTATCACTTTCAGTTTCAGTTTCTCCGCCTGTTTCCTCAGACGGGACGTCCTCCTCCGGTTCCGCGGTGGGAAGCGGCGGAAGTTCGTCCAGAGATTCTATACAGAAGCACCGTAAAAACACGGGCGTCGTGCCGTAAATAATGGGACGGCCGGGAAGGTCCAGACGGCCCTTTTCCTCGATCAGACCCTTCTGGGCGAGCGAGGTGATGACGCCGGAGCAGTCCACGCCGCGGACCTGCTCGACAAAGGCTTTGGTGACCGGCTGGTTGTAGGCCACCACGGCCAGGACTTCGAATGCCGCCTGGGAAAGCGGCGTGTTCCGGTGAAGTTCCAGTTCGCGCCGGACGGCGTCCGAGAATTCGCTGCGCGTGCACAGCTGCCAGCTGCTGCCGAGCCGCTTTAAGCAGATGCCGCTTTTGCGCTCATCCAGGCTGGCGCCCAGTTCCTGCAGAGCCTGTTCGGTGGTCTCCACGTCCGCGTCAATAGCCGCCGCAATTTTGCGGAGCGGGACGGGATCCCCTGCCGCGAACAGGACCGCCTCCACGGCGCCCTGCAGATTCAAAAGGTCCAAATTCTCAGCTCCTTCGAAGCTCAATGTCAAAATCTTCTCCGTCCCCGGTGGTGGTGACTTTCTTGTCCCGGATGAGTTCCAGGAGGGCCAGGAAGGTGGCCACCATGTCCGAACGGGATTCGGAGGCACCCATCAGGGAGCGGAAGCTTTCCCGTCCGCCGCGCTTCAGCCGTTTCAGAAGATAGCTGATTTTGGACGAGACGGAGACGATCTTCCGGGTGACGATCTCCGCGAACGATTCAATGGGCGGCGGCAGTTTGCGCTTGCCCTTGCCCAGAACCGACTGGTACGCGGTCAGGAGTTCGTCCGGTTCATGCAGCAACTGGTAGGTGTAGTCCACCTCCGGCGGCTCCGGGTCCCGGGTGTAGAGGTCAAAGCCGTTGGCCGTTTCGGCCAGTTTGCCGGCCATGATCTGGCAGTCCCGGTACTCGAGAAGTTCTCCGGTCAGTTCCTGCTTGAGTTTGTCCGCCTCTTCGTGGACGGGCAGCAGGGAGACGGTCTTGATGTAGACCAGCCGGGCGGCCATGGCCAGGAAATCCGAGGCCACTTCCATGTCCGACTCCTGCATTTTGCGGACGTAGTCCATGTATTGGTCGACCAGTTCCACGATGGGAATGTCGTAAATGTCGAGTTTATGTTTGCTGATGAGGGAGAGAAGAAGGTCCATGGGGCCTTCAAAAACCTCCAGCTTGTAAGTAGGTTGATCCAAACTGTGCCCTCCTTATCCGAACGGCAGCCAGGACAGCCAGAGGAAGAACCTCATGACGAAGTCCGACAGCCAGGCAATGGGCGTGGTCAGGATGCCCGTGAAGAGAAGCACGATGATGACGATGGAAATGATCTGCTGGTTGTTCCGGACCCAGTAATAGGCGTTGCGCGGAAGCAGGCCCTCCACGATGCCGTAGCCATCAAAGGGCGGAATGGGCAACAGGTTCAACACGGCGAGGTAGATGCTGATTTCCCCGGCATAGTAAAAGAACATTTCCAGGAACAGTTGCAGCCGGGTGTTGTCGATTGCGGAGATCTGCGTGCAGCAGACATACAGAAACAGGAAGAGCCAGCCGAACAGGATGTTGGACAGCGGGCCGGCCGCCGAGGTGACGGCAATGCCGAGCTTCCGGTTTTTGAAGTTGTTCGGGTTGATGGGCGTGGGTTTTCCCCAGCCGAACCCGATCAGCGCAATGAGGATGGCGCCCATGGGGTCAATGTGAGCCATGGGGTTCAGGGTCAGTCCCCCGGCCGCTTTCGGCGTGTTGTCCCCCATTTTGTACGCCGCGTAGGCGTGGGAAAACTCATGGATCGGGATGACACAGAACACCAGAAAGACCGATGCCACGATGGCCGCGAGGATGGTGGTCATGTCTCCGGAACGGAGCGCAGATAACAACATGCGGAATACTCCTTTATAAACAAAAGCATACTAGAATTTAGGGGAATCGTCAATGTGTATTCCCCAGGATTTACACCCGTCGGGCGCGGACCACACGACCGATCCCGGCGTGGTCCATAGTGATAGCCGTCTGCGGCAAAACCGCGGAAAAGAGGTCCGCCACTTCAATGGCCTGGTCGTCCCCGCATTCCACGGCTGCCATGCCGTCCGGCCGCAGGTGCGGAAGCCAGAGGTCCGCCAGAATGCGATAAAACTTCAGGCCGTCCTCCCCCGCTTCCAGGGCCAGAGCGGGTTCATAGTGAACTTCCCTGGGCAGTCCCTGCATTTCCGATGATGCCACATAGGGCGGGTTGGACAGGATCAGGTCCGGTTCCGGCAGAGAAAAAGCCGAGAATCCGGCCGTGATATCCCCTTCCAGGACCGTGACATTGGAGGCGTCCAGGCGAGCCACATTGTCCCGCAAATAGACCAGCGCCTCCGGCGAGACCTCAATGGAGGTCACATGGCACTGTGGCGCATGTTTCGCTACGGCCAGTCCCACACAGCCGGTGCCGGCGCAGAGATCCAGAACTTCCGGCGTGTGGTCCGCCGGGTCCGGAGTCCGCAGAAATTCCAGCGCGTGGTCCACGAGGATCTCCGTCTCCGGGCGCGGGATCAGGACGCCCTCTCCGACGCGAAGCGTGAGGTCATAGAAGTCCCATTCGCCCAGAAGGTACTGGAGCGGGTAGCCGCCGGCACGCCGTTCGATCAGCGCGTCATAGCGCTCAGAGACGGCCGGGTCCATGGGTTCGTCCATACGCAGAGCCAGTGCGGTTCGGTCCAGGCCGGACGCCAGACAAAGGAGCTGGCGCGCGTCAAAGAGGTCATCCTCATTTCCGGCGGCGTAAAGCCGTTCCGAGCCGGCGCGCAGGGCATCTCTCAGCGTTCTCATTTGATGGCGTCGTCCTCCGGATTGTCCGTGCGGACGGCGTTGAAGGCGGCAATACCGACTTCGATCATGTCGTCCTCGGGCTCCTGCGTGGTGATCCGCTGCATCCAGAGGCCCGGCGCAGAGAGCACTTTGGTGACGACGTTGTCGTGTTTGCCGGCGTATTTGATGAATTCATAGCCCAGACCCATGATCAGCGGGATCATGAGCAGTTTGATCAGACTGTAGAGCCAGCGGATCTTTCCGATTCCCGGGAAGATCAGGACCAGAATGGTCCCCAGCAAAATACCGAGCAGCAGCATGACAATCATAAAGCTCGTCCCGCATCGCGGGTGGAACCGGATCTGCTTGCGAACGTTCTCCACCGTGAGCTCCAGGCCGTTTTCGTAGCAGAAAATGGTCTTGTGCTCCGCGCCATGGTACTGGAAGACCCGGTGGATGTCCGGCGTCTTGCTGACCGCCCACATGTAGATGACCAGGATGATGATTTTCAGAATACCCTCGAAGAGCGGATGCAGGTTGTGCGCCTCCAGGACATTGTTGGTCAGGTGGCCGTCGAAGAGGTCGACGATCCAGATCGGGAGGTACAAAAACAGCAACAGGGCAATGGCTACACCGAGGACGGTGGAGACCACGCCGATAATGGGCATGACCTTGTCACTCATGTGCTCTTCCAGCCACTTGTCCAGCTTGCTTTCGTACGCCTCCATCTCCTCCGGCGTCATGCTCTTGTCCGCCGAATACATGAGGTATTTGTAGCCAAATACCAGCGATTCAATGAAGGCCACCACCCCGCGGATGATGGGGAGGCGCGCCCACTTGTGACGGTCTCCGAAGCGTTTTTCCTCCTGCGGAGCCAGGTCGATCTCCCCGTTGGGCAGCCGGACGGCTACCGCAGCGCCTTTGGGGCCACGCATCATGATGCCTTCGATCAGGGCCTGTCCGCCGATACTGGTCTTATGTTTCGTCTGTTGATTCAATGGAATTCTCCGTTTCTATGGGTGTATTCCCGCCCCCGACGGGTTCAAATTCCGCGGTCGCTTCGCGGACGGCGTCCGTCAGGTCCGCCTCCACTTTGACGTAATCGACCGGGATGGTAATGATAACACAGGTGCCGACCCCGAGTTCACTCTCGAGGTCCAGAGTGCCCCCGTGCATGCGGATGATCTCGTCACAGACGGCAAGGCCGATGCCGCTGCCGCTGACCGAGATGTTGGACTTGTAGAATTTCTTTTTGACGTTCGGCAGATCCTCTTTGGCGATCCCGCATCCGGTGTCCTCCACATAGACGCGGAGCGTACCTTTTCCGTCCTCCGATGCCGGCGGCAGCACATCCGCCGCAACGGTCACCGTACCGCCCTGTTCCGTGTACTTGAACGCGTTGTCCAGGAGGTTTTCAAAGACCTGTTTGATTCGGGTGGGATCCCCCTCGGCGGGGGGCGGGGGGGGGGGGGCGGTGTGGAAGAGGGGGGGGCCCCCCCCCCCGGGGGCGGGGTCGGGAAGGAGGAGGGGGGC
>Ga0181612_141371_pt1 | contig 14045 bp, 3 predicted proteins | sample HoacroProtozoa21_FD_119630 | JGI IMG/M metagenome (GOLD analysis project Ga0181612, IMG submission 119630) | Hoatzin crop microbial communities from Cojedes, Venezuel. Combined Assembly of Gp0051906, Gp0051904, Gp0051908
AACAGAGACGAGAGGGCTTTGTTTTTTTTTTTTTTTTTTGTTTAGTTTATGAGATTTAATTTAAAAAATGGGGGTGGAAAAAAAAAAAAAAAAAAAAAAAAAGACAAACAACCTGTTTCCTAGATATTGGAAATATTTACATACAGTCAGTTAAATAACTGAATTAGGTTCACCAAATAACATGCAATAATTGTCCTGTCTTTTTGTCCATTTATTTTCAGTTTTGATACAGGCAGATGTACACAAACACAATTCTGTGTCTATCTGATAATTTCCATTTAACTCCACTATGTTTGCAATGTTACACACAGATAGAGGTTTTCAAGAGCAATTAATTATGACAAACAATATGAAACAACGCCCAAAAAAACATTTATATCATTACCATAAGCCCGTATAGACTTAGAGCTCAATTTAATTAGAATTGACAAACCACAGTTTAGAAAGTTAAACGCAAATGTTCTGAGATACTCTTATCAGGGAAAAGAAAGGGAAAATACTCAGTTTACTCTAAATATTTAATAAGCTACTTTATATATTTGGAAGAAAGAGTTCAGTTCGCCTCCCTTGAGTTTAACAGCAAGTTTAAATTCTCTATAAACATCTAGTCAGTTTTAATCCAAACTCTGAAGTGTGAGTTGTCTAAAGTTGTACTGAAGAACCAAACCAAAGTCATACTTTATACTGAAGTTATACTAAAGAGTTTTACTTTAATGATATTTGAGCATAAACAGTTACTGTAACTGTGGCAACTGAAAAACTATGAAGACAAAATAAAAGTCTTTGCCAATATCAAAAGCATGTATCTAAGAACTTTTAAGTTGTACAGCCACAGCAAAAGCAGAGCTATTGATATGAAAGACAAGGTAATTCTCTACTGTAATCTTTTCACAACCTGTATCCCTTCAATAGGTACAATCAAAGTTAAATTGTTCTTGGTTGTCTTTACTTTGTCTTATGTCGGAGATAAAAGTCTCAGCTGAAGTTTCAGGTAAGAGTGGGGACCTCATGTTTTGGCCTGAGACAGATAAGTTCATGTTTATTCAGACTTCTCCTTCAACTGATTTAATACACTGAAAATACAAAGACTTACGCCAGCACACTGACATACGAACAAAAAAATCTAAAAACCTAGACAATGCAGGAAGAAAAAAGAGCGGATTAAAAGAGAATAAAAGCTGAAAATGTAATAAATAGCATAAGAGACCTTGTAAATCAATGGATGATGAATAAATATCATTTTATCACAAATAAAAATGTAAAATATTTTACGGTTTCTTTACACTATGGTATCTTCTTGGATTAGAAAAGTAACCTTATATATGGCGTTATCTTGCACTTCATGTATAAATTATTCATTGCAATGTAAACCAAGGGAAAAAACCTACAATGCTAAACTCAATAATTTCAAATAGAAATGTTGCCTAAAACTCAGTACCTAGTTCAGATCTCTCCCCATATTGTTAATACTCAGGAGAGAGGGAAACTACGGACTACCTAGTGTTATTTCATTATACTCAGAAAGCAAATCTCAGCTTTATTGATGCTTTCAGAATCACTGTGTTTCTTAGAATCCCCACAGAACAGATGTTAAAAATTCGGCTTTATTTCTTATTTGCTTGGTTTTTAGATAATCATAAGCCTATCTCTTCCTCAGATCTGAGGATCAACTAACATTCATTTTCTAAAAATTATTTTTGAATGTTTTAGAAATCACAACACATTTTCAGTGCAACCAGTTTAAATTAGATTCTTCAACAGCATCTGTAACGTAGAAAATTCACTCAGTAAAACACCAGTAGCTCTAACACCTCACTTCTTCACATGCTCACACTTAGCTGTGTAGGAAGGAGTGGGCTGGTGCAGACACACAGAAGTGGTCCTCTGTTTATTTATTCGCAGTCTAGACCCACCTAGAATAAGGTATACAAACTGTCAATTTTATTTAGCTTGCATCAGAAGAATTGAAGTCACTACTTGAAATAAATTCTCTCTTTCCAGACAAATGCTTCTTTAGGAGGACACCTGCATATAGAAGGACTTCATTCAAGGATCCACTACTTTCCTGAAAAAGAGGAAAATACTGCAAAATACTGAAGTACTTCAAATATTCATTAGTATATGCTAATCCACAAGACAAACTGCAGGTTGTGGAAGAAAGCAGAAACTTAAGGCAGCTAGTTTAATAATTTTTAGTGTATAATATGCATTCAGAAATCTTCTGCACATTTGTACCCAATTACAGTTAGCAATGCATAATCTATTAACATACCCCTTTTTAGAAGTAAATAGTCTGCTAACCCATGCAAATTGAACCACTATCTCTGATATACAATTCTGGAATAAGCAAATGCTAAGCACTGAATTAACTATGGCAGTGAGTTTTTATTAATAGTTTTTGATGGTACACACCAAAAAGTTTGCACAAAGTCTATCAACACATACAGTATACTACTCAAGTGGGGCTTCTGCTTCATTGCCAAGAATACTTCATTGTCAGGAATGAAAAGGGATTTTTAAAATAACTTCTTTGTGAATTAGAGTTGTTTTGGGTTTCTTTCCACTTTCCAAAAATAAATCTAAACACCTTTTTGTACATTTTAAATACTGGAACAACAACAATAACTACAGTTGTAATGCTGAAATCTTACCGAAATCAACACAAAAGGAATTACTGCTTTTAACTCTGGTAAATATTTGCAATATTATGGGTATTATTTGTATATTTCACAAAATCTCTAATCTGAGTCAAGTAAAAGCATTTCATGCTTACTCATGAACAATCTAGAAGTACAAAACCAATCTTCTGCTTCAGATTCCTCTCTATACTGTAGTGTTTTAGAAGGAATAGGGGAGAGAAACTGCAAGAAAAAGTGTTTTCAGCACTCCCCCATTTGTGACTATTAACAGCTACAGCTTATTTTTTGAATAAATAATTACCTACTCAGAGCACACACATTCACGAGTTTGACCCAGCTAGAGCACATTTGCATCACTTTTTCAGTACAGGAGGTCATTTTCTCCCCTATTTCTTTATCATCCATCTGTTCTTTCAGCATTCCTGTTTAAGCAGTGGTCAATGAGAGGCATTGTCTACCAAAATGCTACCTACTGAAGTTGGATTCTAACTAGACATTTATTATTCTGCTGCAACACTGAACTGATATAAGAAATCCACCTAGATCCCAGGCAGTTCATTACAGTGAAGCTAGACTATTACCTATTACAGCTTTAATGGTATTGAGACAAAACAGTGTTTAAAACTTTATACTTTTTTTATAAATGGAAGAAAAATTAATAAATTGGTTTTCTTGCTCAGTTAACTGTGGTTTATATATTGCTACTACACAGCTACAACAAACTTCTTCCAGCTATTACTGACAATGTCATTGTGCTGTTAGCAAATTAGCCCCAAAATGTTTAAGAAACCAACAATGGAAAAGGATTCAAAGGTTCATGCACCTAGTCATGCTAAACTGATCTGACCAAAGAATCCTGAACATAAAGTCAAGCAAAGAGTCAAAAAAAATTCTTAGAATTCACTCAAAAGTCATTCAAACTGAGAATAAAAGGAAGTGTATCACCATGCTGAATAAAATTAAACCACTTGTTGGATGCAAAAGTTCTTCTAGACAAAATAGAAAGTGTTGTATTGTGCAATTATTAGCTCTCAAAGTAGCATTCTCAATGAGATCAGAAACAGTAACTTCAAACATTTAAGAGAGCTAAATTCATTCTTGAAAAGTAGTAGCCGTGTTCTCAGTCCATACTTAAGAATTCAGCTAAGCTACAAAGATGAAAGAACAGCACCACCTAGTTCTCTATTTAAAAGTTTTCAAATATTATCATCCATTGATTTACTTTTGTAATCCTAATTTACATATGTGTGTGTATTCTGCAATGAAATCTGTCACATTTCCATAAAAAACAACACTAACAAGTTTGTCAGGAGTTATTAAAGCATCTGATGTAGATATTTTGCAAGTGTATTCTACGAAAATACAAAAAAAAGTCTGCATGTGCAAGAATGCTAGAGACTTGTAATAATACAAATATTGTTCTGAAGCACCATAAACACTGAAAGGATTACTGATCCATCCCTAATATTACTTTTGGGACCACTTCTCTAATTTAACGAAAACATTGTATTTGTATTCGTTCCCCCATACAGGAGTCTGATACTTTGCAGGATGCATACGTGTTCCAGACGTAAAAAAAATATTCATGATACAGACATCATAAGATCCTCAGTAACATGTTTAAAAAACTAATTATAGCTCATGTGAATTGTTTCATATTTACTTTTCTACCCTGCAAATATTAGAAACCTTTCAGCCATGGGGTAGATAGTTGTCAGCTGGACTGAAAGTTTGAATGTCAAGAATTTCCCTGCTAGAGAATGAGATGTGTATTTGAACAATCTAGAAGTTTACCTTAACACAACAGCAGCACCTAAGAAGCTACCTACTTCTACTGCGCAGACATCTTAACCAAGTTTTACTGCTGTAGCTGCCCAGTATTTCAATTTGATAAGCACATAGTTACACATGCAGAATAGTTAGGCTGCTCTTCTAGACATGCTGGATATTCTATGACCTCACTTGCATCAAGAGGACATACTACCAGTAGAACTTTATTTCTGAAGACATCTTCTCTTCTGACACTGATATTCGTCAGCCAACTCTGATTTCTTACACTACTGTACGTTGCACTAGATATTTTCTGTAAGGCTCAACTGAAATAACGCACAAGTGACATATTGATACTGTAACTATTCTGGATAGTACTGTATTTTACATTGCAATGGCATGTGTCCTGTATAATTATAGAAAAAAATAGGAATTAACTGCATCTACAAAGTGTCTTGGCTACATTTGACTGAAATGTTCAAATAATTTATCTAACTTAGAACAAGGAAAATGAACTGCAGCAACATTGAAATTCTCATGTAGCACATTAGCATCAACCTGATGAAGTTCATCTAAATTCCTGTTTTTCATACGGTAGCTTTTAAAGTATTTTCAGCTCTCAAATCTGACCCTACCTACCAATGCCTATAAGAAGTCTTGCGTGCTGTACTGATGCAAAAAAAATGGCTCTTAATTGACAAAAGCGACTAAAGTCTTATGGCTACCTCACTAAAAAGTTCCTGTAACTGGTGCCCCAGGCAGGAGTCAGGCCCCGGTGCCAAGGACTGACTTCCACTGGCTCCCTTCCTCACTTCTGTTAGTGCACATTTGAGGAAGGTAGAGGGAAGTATGGGAAAGAAAATAAAACAATAATTTTAGAAAGATAATCAATCTAAACCTCCTATCACATCCCTCCCAGGTATCTTCTCCTCCAAGGAGGAGAGAAGCATGTCCTCTCAGCTTCCACAGAACGTGCTTTGCCTATAACCTTCACTTGATGCATTTCATTTCCTGGGGAAAGGAAGAGGTGGAGAGTCATAGCAGGAGAAAGATGAAAAGGTATGCTGTATCCTGCAAGCCTGAAGTCATACAGTGTTTTGTTCCAGTCTAATCTTCATATGTATCTTGGTCTTTCACAGCAAAGGCTTTTGTGGTAACTCTGGAGGGGATGTTTTATTTCTAAAGAAAGTAAGTTGCCCCATTCCCTGTCTCCCATCCATCTATCTACCTACCTATGATCCATGCAGGCCAGCTAGGTGTTGGCATACCATAGCTCACTGGTTGCAAAGATGACACGTTAATGTAAACAGGTTATATAAGATCTAAATTTGAGGCCTTTATGCTCACAGTCTTAAGAAAAATGGCTTTGTGCATACAGAGTAGGGCTATTGCCGTTTTCCCCGCTTCAAGTCTTGCAGCAGCAAACAGAAGAAACAAAGTATTGTTTTCTTGACAGGTATCCTAGGCAGACAAGGCAGTGAGATTACTCCGCCTTTACCTGCCACCAGCTAGTCACCTATTTTGACATTTCTTCCTTAAGATATTTCTTTTCTAGAAGTTCAAATGACAAGAGTTTAGAACAACCAATTGAAAGAAAAAAGCCTGTGATACTAACAATTCTTTAAACTGCAAATTTTTATTTGTTCACATTAAATGATATAGACTACTGGATTCTGTTTCCCTGCTGATACTCACATTTATATTTTGCAATAGGTATAATTTAATGAAGATCAAATGCATCTGCACTTTCAAATCCTGCAATACAGATGTTGCAGTAAATGAAGAATACAGAACATGGTCAACTGCCTTCATTATCCAGATTTCCTGTTACTCCATTTTGCATCAGATTAAGAAAAAAAGTGTTTTTGAAGAACAGAAGTATCACTTGCTTTTGTAACAGAAAAAAAGCCAATCTGTACAAAATCTGACACAATTCTTTTTCTCAAAATATAAAGACAGTTTGAGAAGTTCTGCAAGCATGTCATCTTCAATGACACACCCCCTCTCCCCAAGTATTGCTTATTCAAAATATATAAAGACTATCATTAAAATTTTATATTCCAAGGTATTTTGAAATTACATTAATCTTGTGTTAAACATATGTGAACATCCCACAAGTCTATAAGACACTGAAGTTTTTACCTACTGTAAACAAAAAACAAATGGTCCATATATTTCTATTGATTGCATGCCTTCCCACCACCTCCAAAATTCACCATTCAGAACACAGCAAAGCAATAATGATTTATAATTTGCAAAACAAAGAGAATGTAGGAAGCAGAAAACATTTTAATTTGAGTCTGATCCAATTCGAAAACTCAATCTTATTTTGTGGGGAAAATACTGAAACTGTATGAGCTCTTGACCACTCTTTAAGGAACAAATAGGGAACTCCTCTTTAATACAACTTCTTCCCCTCTAAGAATGGCATACATTTTGCACCCCAAAACGCAGCATTAACCAGCAGTTTGTAACCCACAAACTTTACATTTAGTGCAGAGAGATATGCCAAATACTTGACAAAAAAAAATCCAAATCAGGTAAGGAGAATGCTCTGAAGAAGCTCTGTAGTCACGTTGCTAGCCCATACTTAACTGGTACACTACTTGTGTTCACACACATCATCTTGATGACATTTTTATAAGCTGCAGCCAAGATATATCCTAAGATTTTAACATGTTAGATTCAGGACCCGAGCCTTCAGAGAAAACACAGCATATAAAGCTAATTCACTGCTAATTTGTTTTTATAGCAAAAGATGAGACACACTCTCTTGTAACATGTAATGTCCTAGTAAATGTCAAACTTCATATTTGTTTTGAGAAGCTCCTTCATGTCAATTGTTGATAACTTTGCTGCAATTAGTTGTAACTTAAAATTTAAGAGATTCCCTTCGGACAGATATAAATCTTCATTAACCAAAATGATCTTTAAAAAAGATGGTACTCATCGCTTCTTCCATATTCGTCCAAATCTCACCTATTTTTCATGGTATTACAAGGACACTATACAAGCCTGGAGACATCAATAACATTATTAGAAATCTGCAACTGCAGTGGAAACATTAAAAAATGACAAAGTTAAGAGGAAAGTGCAATGCCTTGCTTACTCTAATGAACAAGATACTTCATATGTCACAAACTCATGAAAAATTGCAATGTTAGTTTAAGGTTTCCTCCAAATCCACAGAAAATGAGTTCTGTCATTTTCACTACTATTATTTCAGATGTTAACAAAAGAATTAATTTAAAAGGAAATGCTACAGCATATTCCTGTTTATTATACTATTTTATGACCTATCACAGAGTCAAGATACTCTGTTAATCCCTGATTACTAATCAGTTCAGTGAGTAAAATCTCTAGTCACTGCATTTATTTTCCAATTTGCGAACAGCTGCGGTCTGACATTTTTGTGTATTTGTAGATAGAAAAAAGTTTATTTCAGTTGATGACCTGGCATGTGAACAAGTGTTTTCAGATATCAAAAAAAAGTTTTACTTTTCCTGTATAAACTGTGAAAATATTCTTCAATTTACATCCATCAATGTATCACAGTGAAGCACCAACTGGCATGTCAATATTTAAACTTCACATATAAAAGCCATATAAACTCTCAGGGAAGAAGAAAAAAGCCTCTGAAAGGGATAAAGTGAGCTTGACATTGGAACATATTTTGTACAATCTTTTATTTAAAAGAAATTTCTAATAATAAACTCCAGCTTGATTGTGTCCATACTATCTCATTACCTTTGCTTGATATTTTGTTACAGAAAAAAATCATTACCTAACAAATTTGTATTGCAAAGTAACATATTTTTTCAGTAGCAAGCTCAATGACCTTAAACCCTTTGTAATTCTAAAAATTGATTGCTTCTGCTTCAACTAGTACAGCTTTTCCCCTCGTTAGGGAATAACCAGAACAGCCTTCCTGCCTTCTAACATAGCAGGAACAAAAGCAGGTCAAGTTACACTGTTAATCCGGCAGATGTAGGTCAGTTTGGGATAAATATCGGAACAAATGCAAAATATCAAAGTGCCTACTACAACTGCTGCTGTGAAGTAATTTGGCCTTATTGTCTTCATAGCTGTCAGTCAGTTGCAGTTGTGAAGTTTCCGGTGTTGAACTTTGAAAAGCCAGAGTTTTTAAAACTTAGCTTCTGCCAGAAGAAGAGGCAATAATGTAATGCATGTTATATTTATAATAACCAGAAAGACATAACCATATTTTCATATACGGTCACAAATTATTTTTGCATATAATAGCCTACTCAGGTTACTTTAGCTAAGATTTGGCAATTGAATAACCATGATTAGAATCATTGTTTGATTAATATTGTGGTATGTAAGAAGTTTAAAATGTAACCAGAATATTTTCACCTTTAACATAACAAAACAGTCTCTCTCACGCTATCCTTTCCATGCAACAAAGACAGGCAGTCAACAAACTGTTTATAGAAAGATGACGATAGAGGGAATATCAAAGCTATGCATACAATCACTATACTGCATATATGACGATCTGCGCTGTTTTACAAATAGCCTAAACCTTGCCAAGTCCATTCACAGAACAAAGAATAAGCTGGAGAGGAGTTCAGTAATATGTCTCTATGGGAACAAAACTATATATATGTATGTATATACACACACATATAAAGAAATGTTCAGCTCTGAAAGAGTTTCAGGGATCCAAATCGATAAGCATAGAATATACACTATTTTTCTAAAACTGAAGAGCAGCTGTCTATGGGCAGTTAATCTTCTTTAACAGCTATGCAAGAAAAAAAGAGGAATCCTAAACTGAGTATTACAAAGTAGAAAAAAGTTAAATTTATGAATTTATAGTAATGTAAAACTATATTAACAGTGATTTGCTGCTACTTAAAATGTGAAAGCTATAAAGGCATTCACACTCTCCAAAAGCCATTTGATTAAACTAGAAAGCAGTAACTCAGCTCGTGGTTAGGAAGAAATGGTCTTCCCTCCAAAAATCCCAAACTTGCCACACAGCAAAAACACTGCTGAATAAGGCTAACATAGATCCCAAGATCTCTGTTTTGCATATAAAAGGATGGCAAAGGAAGCAAGCATGAGGGTTTTTATTTTTCCATGTTTACAGATGTTAGGGAAAGGGCATAGGACAATAGGTAGGCGGACATGGTTAAAGGAAGAAACAAGGAGTCTCCCAATCCATCTACAACAAAAATATCAACCTATGTTCTTCACTAAATCCCTTGTGCCTGTTCCAAATTCTCCATGTTAGAAAGTCCTACACACAAAACATTAGTATTTAAAGAGAGCACTGAAAGATGCAATACACAGCCTCCAGTGTTAGCACTCTGTTTTGTAATTGAAATAGATGTTCTCTGCTTCTTCCTTTCCCCCGTTAAAATGCTATTATGATAGTGTCCTATGTATTAACATTTAAAGCACCCATTCTGAGCTTATTGTGCATTAACATGAGAGAAATCGTAAGCATTTGGACCTTGTCTTTAATTTTAATTTATAAAATGAAGGGAAAAGATCCTGAAATAGGTTCACAGAAAAAAACAAAACACTCGTAAACAAAAAACTGCAACATTAAGAATCCTTGCCAAGACACCCACATTCATTTTTCAACATAATCGTTTTCAAAACACTTTCATTAAGAAGAGAGATAAGCTGTTCAAGGGCAGACTCCTGAGAGAAATAATGGTTTTACAAGTTACTCCTTGCCACTGGAATTTGATATTTGCCTTTCTTCCTTTAAAATACACCTCAAAAACATCTTGGGAAGAAGAGATATGCTCATTAAGATCCTACTTAATATTGACGTAATCCCAGAGAAGACACATACTAAACTATGTCTAATAACTTTATCATTCCACATTTGTTTTGGAATGTGTATTTTAAGAAGCATGTCAGTGGCATTCTCTCTAGAGAGGACCCTCCATTGTTTTGAGAGTGTCTAACAGAATTAGCCTGTTGTTAGATTCATGTTTTAAAATAAAATTGAAGTATTCCTTCTTTCGCTTGGAGAAGGCATTAAGATGACAATGACAGCACCTTCTATTTCTACTTTTTAAATATTACATGAAGAGGTAATCGTCATTCTACCAGTCAGTCAGCTACACTCTGGTTATACTGCTATTCCCTCAGCAATTACTTGATGTCCATGTCTTTACCATACATACAGTTGTTACCAGTTATACATCACAAAAGCTGATGAACTAAAAAAAAAAAAACCACACTCAAAATCCAATTTTGACTTTACATAGCAATATTAAAAGATTAACTCTTTGGTGGAAAGAGTAAGGGCAATCACTTTCAACACATTTTGTCAACAGTAGAATCAGGCCAGAGTGATAGGAAAGCTAATTATCAGAACTACGGCTTCTGTAACAAAAAACTCTGGCTTAAAGATATTTCTAGCACATTATAATGTAATTGCAACTGACAATTAAGTAAATTTAAAAGCAGAGAGAGAGAGTCACTGTTTCACATTTCTGAAATAAAAAAGAAAAATAAAAGAGAACTAACAAGAAAGTAAACAAGAAAAATGTTTTTGTTTCAATGGAGTTGATTCTCTTGATCAATACTTCTGTGGAGTTACTTCTCCAGTGAGAAACTTCAAAACCATTTACTGTTGAACTGATGATAGAAACTTGATAAATATTTTGAGTGTAAGAGTCCTAAATATGATGAGAGTGAGTGATTCCTATTCATGTATTTCTCAGGGAAGTTTTGCAAGGTCATCCATGGGAATTTGGATTGTTTAGTTACTTCATGTTCTAAAACTGAACATGAACTGCTATACGATGACAATCAACAAAAATACATAAAGAAATCAAGCAGACGAATTCATAAAATATATACAAACCTGTAACACATAAAAAACATAACCTGAGAACAAAGCAGCTAATAAGCCTACCAAGCTTTGGTTAGATTGATGAAAGTCATATAAAGGCAGGCACCATCAAGTAGAGTGATACATTCTGTTTCAACTTTTTTGAAAATATTCCAAATAAAGATTGTATCAAGACTACTGTCTTCAATTCTGTGATGGTCTATACCCTAACAGAACTTACAGAATTACAGCAATATGCTTTTTACTTGCTGTACACTGTACAGAGTAACAAGATTTAGCTGTGAAGACAATCCCTACACATACAGCACTGGGTTGCTGAGATTTTGCTAACAGAAATCCTACTGAAAATTCGAAACAGAATCTAGATCCACAAGTCATCGAGTAATGCATCACAACTTTGTCTTAAATCAGCTCAGATAATCTGAGAAGTAGCCATTTGCATATTTGTTCTTTTTTTTTTTTTTAAATTCAATTCTGCTTGCAATAGATCTGGGCTTACAAAAAAGAGTCTCACCCGTAAGCGATTATCTGTCTTCACTGATTTGTTGCATCAGTGATCACAGTTTCAGACAGATTAAAGCATCCCTACATTATTTTCATTAGTAGACAGGTTGCAAGCATTTGAAGTGTCTGAAGAAACCATATTGAAAAGATTTGCCTGGTGTTGGCAGAGAACCGAAAGTGGATCATGAGCACGTACAGCACTATCCAGTGTCCTCCCAGAAGCAGAGCACATCAAGGCATTAGATGCCATTTGCATTATCACACAGCAGGGGGCTACAGCAGCTACAATTCCAGGATAATCTTAACCTGTATCTGTACACTATGAATCCAACAAAACTATTTTTAATATTACAGTTTCTCACATAACTATTCACAGTAAAGACCTTACTTTTCAGGTTGCATAAAAATAGCTCAGATGATGTACTGGAGTTACTTTAAATATATGCTGTCCTCCAACTGTTAAATTTTATCTAAGGAAGGGTAAACTCATGAAGTGGAAAAAGCAATCAGAATGAAACAAAAGTGTAAAGCCAACTGTAAACACACGTAACACTTTAACCCCTTAAGACATCCTTTAAGTTCTCCAGAATCGTTACAGCGCAGAAGCTAAGAACAACAGCAGCCAGATATCCTACTATTTTCACAGCCAACACTGGAGAGAGCAGAGCAGACCAATATCATACCCAAACTCAGTTGACAAACTGCTTCTCAGCTCAACATGTTATTACTCCCTCTCCCACCTCCACTGCTCCCCTTTCACAGCAAGCAGTTGACACTGGGCTCTTTTACTTCTTGTTCGCCTCCTTTCCAAAGGGACTGCTTGCTGTTAATGCTATTCCACGCACAAGCTGAGAAACATTATTCTATGTCCTCTTCCCTCAGCTGATGCTTCATCAATACCCAGGACAGATTCCTTCAGCAAGCCTCTCCACAGATCATGCCAGAAAGGCACACTTCCATACAAGACACACGTCAGCTTGACTCTGCCACCTCATTTTTAAACTTAATTAGCTTCAGTTTCACTAACAGGAGCCATCCTTAGTGACAATTCAGAAATGCTTCGAATCCTCTGAACAAAGATCTTACTCACAGAGCTGAAAAAAAACTGTGTATCCCACGGCCTACAAATAGAAAACTGGAGGAATCGAACAAATCCATTGAGCCACTTCATAACACAGTTTGGGGAAGCAAAGCAAGCCAACGGGGAAAGCTACTGTTAAACGCAGGTATAAATCTGCCAACAAGAAATGTGTCTAATATGGTAACTGTATCTGTTAGTTGTGCCAAAATAAACAGCAGAAACTGCGAAAACAGTATTTATGAAGTAGCACTAAGACAGACCAAAACAATTTGATACTCTTATTTACAGTCACTATTCAGGACAGTCTCCTCCTAGAAAATATTTACTCATCTACTTCTCCATCCTCCTTTACCTTAGGAGAACAGGATAGTAGAAATTATTGCCTCTCGCTCCTGTCCGAGGATTACAGGTTCTTTATATCCCTCCCCCTTTTTTTTTATTAAATAAGGGCTAGCCTAAGTGCCTCCTGAAACAGCACTCTGCTGAAGTGTGGTATACAGAGTGCCCAAGTATTTCTGACTGCAGTTTTAATCAGGAGCTGAAAAAGCAATCGTGTGAGAAACTGAAAAGAGGGAGACGTTTTATACACACGGAGGGCAAGCTGGGTAACATATTAAGCATCGCTTTTCCCCCATCTGCAAGGACAGGCCCAATCTGGTGATTTTCACACAGTCGCAGTCAGATTTGCATCGCACCCCTCTACTTGCAACATGTTTTTTACCTGACGCAGTTCGCAGAGTTGCGTTTTGCCTGGCACACTCCCTAAAGTGCTGTGAAAGACATCACTGTTTTTAATCACCGGTTTACTCTCAAAACTGCGATGCGCTGAATGCAGCTGATTGCATCTTAGGGAAGATCAAACCCTCCTCCTCCAGCGGCAGCCCCGATTTCACTGGTGACAGAAAGTCAGTCCAGACGCTTCCCCCCCCCGCCTCCTCCGCAGGGCAACGAACTGACAATCCACAGGGAAACGCAGCAGGCAGAGAGGGGCCAGCCCCCAGGTGCAGCCCGCCACATGTTCCCCCATCAGTAACCTTGTACAGCACCAACACCGCAGCCCCTGGTGCACCGGGGCACCGGGCAGCCCGCAAACACCGGTAAAGAACACAGACAACGCGCCGGGTGACGCTGCCCTTCGCTTCTCCCCTCGCCCCTCCCCCGCGGCCGGTAACTCGCTGGGGAGGCGGCAGCGTGGGGGGCGGGGGGG
>Ga0181612_178770_pt1 | contig 14045 bp, 4 predicted proteins | sample HoacroProtozoa21_FD_119630 | JGI IMG/M metagenome (GOLD analysis project Ga0181612, IMG submission 119630) | Hoatzin crop microbial communities from Cojedes, Venezuel. Combined Assembly of Gp0051906, Gp0051904, Gp0051908
ATTCAAAACTCGCCTGGACGAGGTCCTGTGCAGCCTGCTGTAGGTGACCCTGCTTTGGCAGGGGGTTGGACTAGATGATCCCCAGAGGTCCCTTCCAACCCCTACTATTCCGTGATTCCGTGATTCTGTATGATTCTGTGTCTATACTGCACCCAGTTACATGATTTCACCTGACATCTGGCCAAACCTATTCTCCACCTCCAAGCAGCCAGACCACAATTTATGTTATAAAACTTCTCTGAGAAAAAGTTTCATTACTGGTTATTTAGTTTACACTAGGCTCCAGCTATGACCACCACACTGACATAGTACTGCGGCCTGGCTGATGTCACCTTAGGTATAGGTGCATAAGCTGTCCCGGACACCCAACTGCAATGCAGAGCTAACTTCAGTGATGTGAAGGTGCACTATGTCTTGCAACACTAGCAGAGTTTTCAGAGAGCATAGTTTCAAAAGAAGTGTACCCACTGACACTTCAAAAACTCAAATTTGTGCTCTATTTGCAAAGTCTTCATTTGCTTATATACAATGAATGCAAGAGAAAAAACTTACACTCCTATAGTGCCTCACACTTCTCTAATCTACAGAACTTAGCAGGAACACAAGACGGTTGGACTTGATGATCTCAGAGGTCTTTTCCAACCTTAATGATTCTAAGATCCTATCCCAGGTTACAAAAGCATTGACCTACAGTGATGAACACATCTGCATCGATTTGAAATGACAAAGCAACTTCTAAATTTGAGGGGGGGTGGGAGGGAGGGTGATTAATTATAGCACACAAATTGAGTAACTACTAAAGATACAGCTCATGGAAAACCACATAATAATTGTCCATCAAGTATACCATCAAAATAATTTTTGAGGCTTAAGCTGAACTGTTACAAAAAGTACTGCTTTTTCTTGGAAGTCAGAAAGGAACGAGAACATAATGAACACTGCTGCTAGAGTCTGAATAGCTTTTTAGTAGAACAGACTCTTACACAGCTGTACAGACTTTTCCTTCATTTGGACTGCTTTGTTGAACTCACAGAAACCTGCTCAAAGAAAAAAACAAGAGGCAGAAGTAGAAAGAAGAAGATATTTACTCAAGATATGCTAAGAAATACCAAAGATTTGTTCACATGCTTCAAAGTCAAGTTCCATCTAATATGAAAAATACTTTGTTCGTATCAGCATCTTGTCTACAGAGGCAAAATAAACCCAGCCATCATGGAAAAATCCTGATCCTGAACTGAAATTAGAAGAAACTTTCTTTAGTTTTCAGTCTAGTCACTACAAGCCCATTTTGCACCTCTGTTTTCAAAGTCTAAATCTCATATAAGAAAAAAAATATTATTTTTGTCTTTCTCAATAATTTTCCATCTTCGCATTTGGATGCACAGTTCAAGAGGTTTGTTACTCCCTCTGCGTTCTGAGATAAAACTGGAGCAGAAATATTTGCAAAAATACAAAAAAAAATCCCAAAAGGCAACCAGTGCAGCTGAAGAGCTTTCCCTGCAGTTTTCTGCAAGAGCAATACAGTGAAGTCCATCCTCACATGGACACTGCATACTGGCAAAAATAATTCCCAATTATACGTTAACACTGTGCAGACCCAGTGGGGTGGGTAGGTACTTTATCCCAGCTACGCGCAGCTTGCACAGCTTTCCTCCCTCTCTCTCCGTCACAAATACACACGATATAGAAATGACACACTTGGCAAGAGCAGGCTGATGATATTACTGAAGAGGGCTTTCTTGATAAGATCATCATCTGTTTCTGGACTCTTGGGTACGCTCCTTTCCTCAGCAGAGGAACAGTCGCCCCTGATAAACGTCCCTTTGTGTGCAGATTTCCCCCCGATACACGCAAAGACGTTTCAGTCCTGAGTCTGTCTGTTTTCTCTTTGCTTCTTATAGCTCAAATACAGTTAGAGGTGTATGGAGCATTGTATGTAAAGCAATAGAAAGTGGACACAATTGAAAATACAGCTTATGTAACTCAGACTGAAGCCTTTTCTAAGACAGATGCTGTTCTGCCGGGACAAAATTAAACATTTCAACATCACCTACACCAATCTTTCCCTCGGACTTTTTGGAATCCTTTTAGTTGCAAGATGCTAACATTTTCTTTTTTACAATATTACTTGCATAAATATATATGATTAATAGTTAAAAAAAATAATTAATAGATGTTTTATGTTTACCCAATACTGTTGGATTTCTTTTTCACTGGGAAAAAACGAAAAATAGCAAGGTAGCCTGTGTTGTTAGTGAATGCAGAAAGCTACTAAAGTTAACTTAATATGAAGACTGCTGTATTAATATTGACATAATGAAATGTATTAAGTGAACAAAAATGTTTTGGAAAGTGTTCTTTCTAACTCTAAAAGCAAGAGCAGTGAGATCATCTGTGACTGTAACTGTGGTGTCTTCTCAGTTTACAGTACTTACGCTTAGAGATAGAAGGCTCTATTTTCATCTCTCATTTGTGTAACAGCAGATGAAGTTCTTTGCTTTCTACCAGATACGCATGCTCAGAACTACAAAACCACTGCTTAAATGCCAATTTCTAGCTCATAGTATGTGAGCCAAACTGCCCAAATGCCTAGCAAAAGAAGCAGATGCATTAATATGATTTCCACATCTCCTTTCAATGTTTGCAACACATTTCTGAAAGAAGGAGGATACCAAGAAGAAGACAAAAATACCAACAACGACTCAAATTTATCAGTACTTAGTGTGACCCTCCAAAAGATCTAGTTACTGTTGAGATTAGGAAGGCGAGAGGGGGACTGGGACAAAGGGAAATTGAATGCCATGCTCCACTGCATGCATGCAATATATAGTTCCATCCATTATAATTATAATTTATATGAAAAGTAACATTATTATAAATAGAGATAAATGTAGTATAACTATAATGTGCAATATCAAGATTCAAATTAATCATTTCTTTGCACTTGCTGGGGATGGCCATGCATAACAGACACATGGCTCTGCACTGCTCCAGCACTCATGAGTTATGTGCTTATCTACATCTTCTATGATCAAGTACCAGCAACAACCAACACAGATTTTTAACGCTGCTGCCAGACAGGAACTGACTGCTGATTTTGGACATGGACCAGAGTACCCTCACTCGCTCCTTCAGTGCCTCAGTCTGGACTATCACACTGCTTTCACATACAGCGATATCTTGGCATAGCCAAGGTTCTGAAGCCGATATAAAGAGCGATGCCCATTTCTAAGGCAGACTTGTAACCTTGAGTGAAATAAACCCTTGGACAGAGATTGAGCGCAAGTCCTGTGCACTACCTAAATCCTACTCTGAGGCTTACATAAGACTGAAGTAGAATACTGGTCTTGCAGCAGCCTTCTGTACAGCAATGATCTTGACCTTCATATGAGTAAGTCCGCAGGCATCATGTGTGTAAGGCATACCCTAAATTGTTTTGCCTTACCACCTTCCCCTTTACAAGCATAGACTTTGAACACCCCACTGCCGCTTGGACAGACGCAGCGACTGGGGAGCCCAAGCAACAGCCACGGTTGGCACAGGGAGCCTGTTCTGCGGCAGGAGGATGTAGACAGTCTTTCTCCCGGAGAATGGCTGCCCGAGACTGACTCTTCACAGCCTAAACTTTACCTCTGAAAACAATGACTGAGAACAAGGTCACACCCTCTATGGCCTGAATGGAAACTTCAGCCTAAATAAGAAGCTCGGGGTCTCAGAGCGAGTCAGTGCTGGCAACAGGAGCCCTAACTTTCTATAACCGTTGCAATCACTGCTTCTGAAAACTTCACACAACACATACAAGAAACTTACTATTTTTAAGAAGCAGGAAAGTATTCCTGGCAAGGCACAGCCATTAAACAGGCAGTGTCAAAGAAGATCAAAAGAAATATAACTCATAATGTATATGGGCTATAGAATTGTTTTGTCTTTGAAGCATTAAAACTGCACCTGCAATGGTGATGTACTATAAGGATATAAGAAATATAGCTTGTTATTTGGCATTAAGTATATAGAGTTAAAACAGTTAAGTATATAGGAAACTATCATATTGAAAGGGCTGCAGGTTGACATCTTAATTCTCCTCAGCAGCTCTCAATCGGCAGCTCACAAAATTAAATAAAATATTAAAACTCCCCTAAAAATATCTGCTCCTTCTCTTCCTCCCCAGTAAAAAAAAAAAAAAATCATGTGCATCAACGGAGAGAGAAAATTTCCGGTTTAGCCATGATTATTATTTTGATGTACACAGATACTTATCAACTTCACAATTTCTTTCTGATAGGCACAGACAATTCACTGTACAAGGAGTCTTGAAGAAGAGCAGTTTTGTTCTACTATTTTTTCCCCATATGTTTTCATCTCAGTTAACAAAGTACATCAACAAGATACACAATGCATTAACTTAAAAATATAAAAAAATATAGACAAACAAATCCCACTTTTACATATCCAGTGGTGTAGGTAGCAGTTTCCAAATGAAGCCTTACAACTTTAGAAAAAGCTCGAGCCTTCACTGCAGCCCCTTGAGCCTCGGACCACTCTTTTGCAGATTCCGGGACCTCAGCACAAAAGCTGTCTTCCTATCCTGCCTCCCGCAACCCGGATACCACTCCTCTGTCCAGTTCATCTGCCACCCCGTCTCTCCTGACTGCTTTCTGTGGCCTCACTGTTCCTCCTCTGTGGCAAATATTGGGTCATACCCAAGTTCCCACTGACTGCCTCCAACAACGTCCACGAGTTATTGTCAGAAAAACAAGAGGAGTAAGGCACATATGCTTTCCTTCACACAACTGGCTTCTAGCTTTCCATCTTCCCCTATTGGTCACAAACCATCTGCCAGCCAAGCCTAATCTGCCCCTTCACATTCCCAAAAGCTGTTTCCTAGCCTCATCAAATGCAATTCAGAAGCTGACAGCCTTTTCACCAACATCTGCATCTTGTCTCAGTCATCAGATACCATCCTCAGTGTAAACTTTTCTATTCTCTTTACCGTACTCATCATAGAAGTTCAACACTTCAAAGAAGATTAATTTATTTTGCCAAAGAACTGTTTATTACTCAAAGTGGACCTCCCTAACATATGGGGCAGACTTAGCAATAGTGGTGTTACTAGCACCTTTCTTCTTGCTTATGCTTATTATTACTATTTCTTCACCTTGCACCTCTGTAAACTCTATGCTTTACACAATCAGTAGAGAATAGCAAGGATCTTATCTTTCAGTCCACAAACAGCATCTCCTCAATGACCTGCTGCTAACCTCCCACCATGAGGATTCAGGAGAGCTACTAACTGCATGATTTCTACAACAGCACCAGTATCCAGGTGTGACAGCAGATGTCCATGAGGAGAATGTTACAGCACGCCAAAGCTAAGTGATGAAGAAATAACAGCCAGGGACCAGTTCTCATCTGGAAACAAAAAGTCCAAACTTTATATCATGAGTAGAAGCTTAATAAAATGTAGGAAAATGTTTATGTTTGCTTTTTAATCAACTGCTCTTGTTCAATTAAATGCACACTGCTCTCCTATCAAATCTCTTTTTTCAGACAGATATCAGCTTTGAAGTCTCTATTCAAACACCCATGAAAAGATTCCTATATTATCTCCAAGCAATGCTGGCAAGCCTTGTGGTACTGTCCCTGAATTAGGCTGCAGCCTGCAAGAAGGCAGGGACCATATTTCACCTATTAGTAGAACTACCAAGAACACTATCTGGATTAGATAAATAATAAAATAGAAATAAACTAAGAACACATCCTAATAGAAAGATGAAATGAAGACTGAACTGTGAACAATTCAGTTTCCCCAGAAAGACTGAGTGTTCTCTACATGGTACCACAGGAGATTTGTGGGATCTCATGGTGTAGATCTCTGTATCAGTGGATCTGATACTGTACTGCACTCTTACAAAGCTGAAACTGGAAATCATGTAGACTAAGAGCAATATAGCCTTTCAAACTGCAGTAGAAGCATTAAGATCATAATGAAATAAAAAGAAATTCCACCCTCGTAAACTTCATACTGGCGAAGTAAATAAAGAAGAAATTATTAATAATGCTTGGAGAAATATGTCCTACTATGCTCCATAAAAGTTTTGTATTTTTTCCACACTTTTTGTAAACTGGTATAGATATGGTAGTACTCTAAATCAGTAAGATAATTTCATGGAAAAAATAAACCTCATCTATGGTGAGGTTGTACCATTAGCACCTTAACTTACACATATATGAGAATATACGTATAAATAAACACATGCAGCTTATAAAGTCTTCCACTGTGCCAAATATGGACCTAATACACTTAGGTAGTTTCTACATGCTTATACTGTCTTCTCCTTTTGATAACCAATAAAAAATACTGGAAATTATTTTCCAAAATGAGAGACAGACAGCCATTCAACAGGCAGTACCACAGAAAGCCTTACAAACAGGTAACTCCAACCTTTCACAGAATCACAGCTAGCTTCTAGGTAGTACTTTCTCACACATATCACAACAGTTTCAAGAAGCTATCAAATAAAGAATATGCATATGCATATTAGAGAAGGCCAGTCTTGCAGCAAACAGTCACAAATATGAAAGATCTGGGCTTGGTGAATTGGATCTAAGCCTACCCCTATGGGACCTCCAAAATCCCTCATAGTCTTTTAGTAACTCTGGAAGTAGTAACACTTTCTTTCTCTCATCTTTTCTTGACCTGTGTTTTTAGACAGCAAGCAATCCAGAGTGGGGCCTGTAATTGTGTTTGCATGTATAGATATGCATTTAAAAAATGTAAAACAGATACACAGATATACATTATAGATAGATAGATAAGTATGTATACACATTTTTATTTATCTATGAAGTACAGTATCTAGGACAAATGGAACTCTGTGTCAATAGAAACCAACAGCTTCTAGATGATACTGTAATACACACAGCAAAAAATAATATATCTTGGCATTCTGAAAGGGATGCCCTTTTCAAATATGCTGCATGTCTTTTGTCTCTGGCAAGTAGCCTTGCAAGAGGGCTTTGATTATGTTTCCGATACGTGCTCTGTATCATCTTTTAGAACAGTTAAACAAAGCTCAGTCCTTCTATTCTCTGAATAAAGTGAAAAGGCAGCCAGAGAGAAAGAAACAGAGGACTACTTTCATATATAGTACTTGAAGTTTGTGGTCTTCGCTTTCATTTAATTTTGGAATTTATCTAAATTCAACCATTGCATGTTTCTACTCTTGAAATAATTACGATAAACAAATTATGTAGGTAGAAAAACATTTGTTTATATACTCCTTTTTATCTCTTAGATACACTCACAAAATAGCGAATTATACCCTCTGAAATACCGAGTTCAGTTCCAAAATACTACATACAACAGAAGAAAGCAAACCTTTCACTCCACTACACCCTTCTTACCTGCCACTGAAGAACATAGAGGTCTCCTTTTCTAATTTATTGTCATCTTGCTAGGTATATTTGGACCAATTAAAATTATTTCAATTTGAGTGGCAGCCCACTCTTCAGTGTCATTCCATGACAAATGTGTCACCTACTTTTAGATACTTCTTTTACGATCATGCATCATTCTTTTTAACTTTTTTTCACAATAATCCATGTAGACACCTCCTGACAACTAAGCATTGGCAGCACATACAACAAAATTACTGCTGTTCCTCCCTGTCATGAACAAATGTAATAAAACCTCTAACAGCAAATCAATGTCTACACTTTGTAAGAAGTATAATTATGGTAGGAAGAGGCACGCAAATCAATATGAAGATCGTGAGTAGAAGCTTTGTCAGTCATTTCTAGTAGTTGTTTACATCTTGCACATTCATAGAGCACTTGGAAGAACAAAATAATTCTGTTTGAAATCTACAACACAGATCTCACAATTATCATATCAGCAATACATTTCTGTATCCACAAAGCTGTAAGTATTCTGATGGAGAAACAGGTATCACATCTCACCTGTCCTACGCCAAGAGAGCTTGGTATAAATAGTGTAGAATTTAAAAGCACTACACAATAAAGATACCAGTGTCTGACAAAACCATTATTTCACAGAGAGGTATGATACTTTCCTCTGAAAGGCAATAAAAAGTAAATTCCATGCTGCATTGTACATAAAGAACCGTTAAAATGAAAAATTTGTTGTGTGACATCCCATGTTGTTAACAATATAGGCAGATCAAGATAAGTGGGTGGATTTGGATCATCATCAGAAGACACAAGGCCATATTTGCCAGTCTATTATGTCATGTTTCTTGAATTCATGAACCCAAGAGTGCAATAACTTTTTGTGACATGATGGAGAAGTTACATTTGATACATGCTCTAAATACACAGGCAAGACAAATGAATTAAAACCAGCAACCATATTGGTTTTTTAAAGTGTTATTGAGCAATATAGCATATGGATAATTCTGAAGTCTAAAGCATACAAACTGTTCAGAAAATAGCAATGGAAAGCACATGGTGATTGCCAGACGATTTATGTCAAATTAGTCCCTACCTTTGTAAACCAAAACAGTAGAGAATACGGATAAGAAAAATATGTTAAAGACATTCTTCATTAAGTTAAAAGGGAGCACAGCACCAAAATCATATACGCTATGTCTGGAGCTGATGATTGACTTGAAATGCTGTCCCCTTCCAAAAATTGCTCGTCCCATTTGAAAGGGCTATAACATTTTAGGAGCAATGGTTATTCACATTGCCCTTCAATCACTCCCATTCAAAACACAGGTAGATTAAAAAAGAAAATTGTGCAAAGAAAAGTTTTAAGAGAAAATGGTGGTAAAGTTGTTAGAAAATGGCACAGTTCTATCCAAAATTATTAACTTTTATTATTTGACCAATTATTACTTGCTTTGATGTAAATGCACTTACCTTTTGTCATTAAAAATGTATACAGTTTTGCACTTTCAAACCTTTGCTTTAACAATATGCTAATTATACAGTTCAGATGATCTGGAAAGAAATCCATTTTGCACTGATGATATAAGGGAGTGACAGTACAATTTACATTAAGAAATGCTTTCTCATTTTTCTCAAAAATTGGTTTGCACTCAGCCGGAGAAATCTAAATTCGACCAACAGGCATCCCTCCCTGCTTCTCCATGGTTACAAAATAACATGACAATCTGAATGACGAACAAGATGCACATAAGAATGGGTTACAAAAACTCCTCTGGACACAGGTAGACAGGCAGTCAATGTTTTCTTTTGTCATCTGATTAAACAGACGATTACTGTGTAGGACAATATTGAAATGCTAGTAGCAGACAATTCTCAGTGACACTGCTTCAAACATTTTGAATTAGCTATTCCAGATTCTATAAATTAGCCCCCAGGGCAGCTGGCCAGCCCACATTTCTGACTTTAAGGGATGACTTCTAACTGGAGAGACTAATATAAAGGCTTCCCTTTTCTTTATGGCTTTGTTCACATACCTTTCTTTACTCCAAGTTTAACAATTCTGTACCACAGTGTGCTTTTGGCACACGTTTTCTTGCCACATGAATACCAACCTGTACAGACAGAGCTTGAAAGAGAGTGATTGGCTCGCAGTGATTTTCCTTTTATTGTTCAAGGGAGACAGACTGCTTCGACTGGGAGATGGCACAGTGAGAATCCCACTTCCTGGCACACTGCTCTTCATCAGCTACAGACATCTAAGCACATGAAATTTCAGGGCTAAAAACAGACTTCATTTATTCATTTGATTCAGGGCTATCTTGCCAGATATATTATGAAAAAAAACATTCCCATAACTTACCCCTCCGACTGATATGTTTCATTACTTTGTGAATTCGTGGGGAAACACAGAAAATGAGTTTCCCAAGTTTTTGGGACCATGTAGCTTTACAGCTACAGCTGCACCACTGTCGGAATGTAGTCACAGTCATTTGATGTAATCTTAAACCTGTACCTATGCATAGCAAAGATAAACTTAACCCATCGTAATGATTTGCCAAATATAAAACTAATTAGTATTTTTTCTTATACACCTAGACTAAAATAGCCTGGCATGTAGAAGTGCAGATCCAGAGTTTTTCAAGGCTATCAACAACAGTGGACAGAACAATGGAAAAAAAATATATAAGGATGGGTAATTCACGTAAATGATTACAAACCATCACACCAAACACTTTTGCATTTTTTTTTAATAAAGGATGTTTATTTAAACAATTTGAGTGAAACTATTAAATATTTCCATCAGACAAAACTTGGTATTTTGGAAGGAACATTTTGAGTATAACACCACCTTCAGGTAACCGTTTCCTAGCTTCTATTTGTATTACAGACGTATTTCTCACACGGAGGAATAGAACTTGAACACCAAATTACAACTAGAATTATTAGGAGACTTAACAGAAAGTGAGAAGACAGAAGCATGTAAGCCTGAGGATAAAAAAAAAAATAATTCATCATAATTCTGTAAAATAAAGACGAGGTTAATCTGAAACCTATGGAAATTAGTATCAAGACTCTAATTGACCTCAGCAGGTTTCACTTAGGGCCTGCATGTTCAACATGATGGTTCAGTGTGATTTTGCAGTGTTCCTAAAGAATGCTCACCCTGTCACCACTTCACCTTCTCTCAGCAGCTTTTTGATTTCCACTGAAATGGAGGTGTCTGAAATTATTCTCTGCAGTTACTTCTTTCTTTGCACAAAGATGTTTTCAAAGGCATTTTTGAATATGCAAAAGTAAATTTTTACTGTTACTGTTCTTCCTTTAAAAAAAGAAAGCCATGATGACTGTGAAACTCTGCAGTGATTTTCTCTGGAATATGTTAGGGTGATAAATTGCAGATTCTGAAAAAAAAAATACATAGAAAAAACTGATGGTAATTTCAAACACACACATAAAATTCACTACAACAGAACGTTTCAACCCTTACAATGAGAACCACTCACGCAGCACGATAGTAGGATGGGAGAGGTAGAAGACATCAGTGGGCCTGTTTAAAGTTCAATTTCAACTGAGAGATTTGTTTTGAAAGTGAGGGCATATTAAAAACAATAAAATTTTCAAAACTATATTTTGATTTTCAGATCACTGGAATGACTTCATAATTACAAAACGTTTGTCCAAATTAGGATGCCATTGTAGCTTTTTCACTAAAATTTTCTGGAGGAAAGTGTTTGTGGTTTATGTGCAGAAAAAGTGTTTTGTTTTGTTCTCCAGGACTTTGGGATGCCAACAGCTTAACAGCTACTGACAGCTTAACAGCTCTTTCATTCTTACTCCATTCCACTAAACCTGAAAGCCACCCTCTAGAAACAGTGAATTTGATCAGTATTTCAACCTAAACACTTCACTGTTTCAGGCTTCACAGGCGAAAAAACAGTATGATAAATTAGACTCAGTGTATCATGTCTCTGTTCACTTTCCTGGCACTATCTGCTTGAAGCCAAGAGAAGTCACAATCTGCCAGTTGGTATATCATAGTCCTTTTAACAATACAAAAGCATGTACAATGAATAAGCTGAGGATAACTCGCCATGGTTGTCCTTGTCCCCTTGTTCCACTTTTTCTTTTCGTTTTTACAGGAGAGAATGGTAAAATGTTTGCAGAAGTTGAAGAGATAATTAAAAAAAATAATACAAATCCTATTCGTAACGGAGAGCACTGCTAAAGGCGATGGGAATTCTAGAGACAGCACAAACATCTGAAGACAGCAATGGTCTTGTGATTCAGGCTCTTGACATCACATACCTGAAAATCTTCAGCGCCTGGTTTTGCAGGCTTGACTCTTCTCTTGCACTAGGTCTGTGAAACAGGACAAGGGAACAAGCTGAATGCTCATACGTAAGGAGGCCACGCCACCTGCATTCAAGACCACAATGCTGACACTGTACACAGACACACATACAAATGATTACCTGATTCGTGTCCAGTTCCAGAAACGCAGGATGCTGTGAGTTTTCTACCTAATACCTCTCATTTTGGCATTTCTGCTGCACTACTGGCAGCCCCCGACAGAAGAGTATATCTGACGTGCAGGGCTCCATCAAGTGAAATTCCCATTTGGCTCTTTTTATCTCATGAGTGCTAGACTCTGTACAAGTACTAATATAAAATATCTCTCACCTGCAAACGATTTACAATAACATAATCAATAACATTTTTCCTGTGATCCACTTTACTGTGCAAGAAAGCAGCATTCAGTGTGTGGAAATACTTTAAAAGAAGAAACGACAACAAATTCCAGTCACGTTTTTTATACAACTGCTTTCTCTCACAACTCTGTTGTGTTTATGCTCACAACAGTTACACCAAGAAAAGACCATTCATTTATACAACTCACCTACCACGAGACATTACTAATAACAGAACATTTTCTAGATTCTGCCCAAGGGCTCTGGGGTTTAAACTGCTGTGCTGGCCTTTGCTTACCAATGGAGAAAAGTTGCTACCACTTATTTTATCTCACCCACCCTGCATGCCTCTTGTACATAATGACATTTTTGAGGCTTTAAATCTCTTTGCTAAAGGCACTAAATGCAGATGTTTGCTGGGTTTGAGGCTTGTAACTTGCAGAAGAAAAAACAGAAGCTGATTAAATGAATTCTGGGTGAAGGATTGAGCCAACTCACTCTGAACTCATGATCTAAAGCACACTGACAGTTACCAGCAGTTAGACAATGTACAGAACTTGCTGACCCACAACAGCATGTTCACATATCCAAACCCTTAATTCTAAACAATAATTTTTCCATATCAAGTAATATTCTTTGTCCTGTGTTGCACATTATTAATTAGATAACATAGTTATGTTGTAAATCAGATTATCCACTTGACAAATAACTGGGAGAAGGTGGGCCGGAACAGGGGTGAAGAGAAGGGTTATATGGGCTATTTACCCCTGCCTCAGCTCTATATTTGTATATTATTACAATCAAATGAAATTGTAGGGGGAAAAAAAGCAGCAACTTACTCGGGGTCCCAGTAACGAGCACGTGTGCACACAGGCAACGCAAGAATGTAAGAGCTGTGTGTGCCTCCATCGCCTGCAATGACCCCTTCGCTTTTTACCTTTTCTGATTTTATTTCTTCTATCAACCTAACACAGCTCTCGCTATCAAACCTCCTTATTGTTACAAGTACAAAAATTTTGTTTACACAGTAAACCCTACACTTTTTTTACTTCAGTTTTCTTCTTTCTTCTCATTCATCTTCTGTCCCACCTCCTCAGACCTCTTCCTTGGTTTCCACAAAAACAGTGTCAGAGAATCATAAAATTCATCATTACCATAATAACCTACACAGTACCACAGACTTTGCATGCAGTACTTTGTCAAGATACTGTGTACTGCATGGAAATCCTTTAGAAATTCCTTTTTTGATCTTACTTTTTGTTACTTTCATCCAATGTATTATCATTTGATATTGAAATATGTAGGTAAAATGGAATTCAGCAAGCATGGCCACTTGATCACAAATAGATTTAACAATTCTAATAAAACTATATCCAGCTCATGTAGCAACAAGCATCTTGATTTACTCATCTCAAGATCCATAACAAATACATGTTTAATTCCTTCTTCTCAAAGTAACTGTTTTTGAAGTTCTCTGGATGGTTTCTTTTATGTTTTTCCCAAGTCGACATTCATTCTCCCTTTTACAGTTAGCCCTTCTACGTATCTTTGCATAACTCCTGTCCCAATGACTTTTTGCAATTACTTCCAACTTTTTCATTCACATGCACTTCATCCCAATCTTCAAGACCTCAGTCAATTCTGGCAACACCCAACTTGCTTGTCTGTAACAATTTCAATAAACTGTAGTTTAAAGACTGCCAGGTACATACAGCACCACACTACGTGCATGAAGTTCAACATGGCCAAGTGCAAGGTCCTGCAAGTGGGTCGGGGTAACCCCAAACACAAGTACTGGCTGGGCAGAGAGTGGCTCAAGAGCAGCACTGAGGAGAAGGACTTGGGGGTACTGCTGGATCAGAAGCTCAACATGAGCTGGCAATGTGCACTTGCAGCCCAGAAAGCCAACTGTATCCTGGGCTGCATCAAGAGAAGCGTAGCCAGCAG
>Ga0181612_139552_pt1 | contig 14043 bp, 10 predicted proteins | sample HoacroProtozoa21_FD_119630 | JGI IMG/M metagenome (GOLD analysis project Ga0181612, IMG submission 119630) | Hoatzin crop microbial communities from Cojedes, Venezuel. Combined Assembly of Gp0051906, Gp0051904, Gp0051908
ACACAGGTACGAGAGCTCAGCTGCTGCCGCTCCGTACAAGAGCTCAGCCTAAAGCTAAGCTTTCTCAGGCCTGAGTCCAGATTTTCATTCCTATCTCTTAGCACCTCACACATGGCTGCGTCTTAACAAATTAACAGGAACAAAAATTCAGATTGGCCTCACAGCAAATTTACAGCCTGATGTGGCTGAATTACCTGCTGAGCTGTTTCCCTCACTCCAGGGAAAAACACACGTACCTCATATTTGCTTGGCAATCACCACAACCTCCTGGCTAGATTCTGCTCTCAGCCAAGCTACACCACCTCAGCTACCAGGCAATAAGGTGTGATTGAAAAGTGGGGCAAAACTGTGACTTGTACAAAAACTATCCCCTTCATCAAACCACGTGAAATTTTGTTGCAGTGCCTTCTTCTCCAGACTTGCTCTTTTCAGCTTGCCTATTACGCACATTGGAGGGTCTGCTGTTGTTTAAAGTAATTTTTTAACATTTACTAGAGATCAGATTAAAAATTAAGCATGCAAACAAAGGCTACCCTGAGGAAAGCTTCAGCTCTGACAACCAAACTCTGCACACAGCAGTATAAAACGTACACTGGAAAGTGTTGAACAATGCATTTGACAACAAAAACCACGACAAAAAGGCTCAGAATTTAACCCAGTTGAGCCATACTACTTCAACACTGAATGAATACATTCACATGATGCTATCAGACGCTAGAGCTCCTTGGCAAAGAAGGGCATGCAAATCCGTGATCTGTTTAGGATCCCCTTGCTCTTGCTGAGTAAACACCAATCATGAGAGCAGACGGAGGAAGGAGGCGGCAGGTCCTTGGTTTGGAGCGCAGCTACCCCGGTGCTCTTTCTGAATTTGTCATTAGTTGGCTGGGTGATTTTGACTAAGCTGTCGCTAGGGTCTTCCCTTTCTTCTAAGGCAAATGAGAAGAATAATTTGATTTTACGGACTTCTGAGATATTTGGACAGAAAAGCTTTATAAATGAACATTATTATTGTCAGCGATACTGTTTGACCACTTTCATGATGATTCCAAATCAGACCCAAGCGTAGGGAACAAGAGCGCAATCTAACAGCTATCTGCACAACTAGGCCAGAGGGAGGGGTCAACACTTTAAGTGTTAAGAAGCTGCAGGATTTCCAGAGGAGCATCTTCAGTCATCATCATATCTCAGGCCCAGTTCTGAAGTCTGTTTAATTAGAGGGGGTGAAGAGGTATAAAGCCCAGAGGGTGTTTTCGCTTGGGTTACATGTAGACCTCTGTTTGTTGTTACAAAAAATGTTACAAGATTGAGTGTAAATTATTTCAGCCTTTGGCACTGTTCAATTATATATGCTAATTTTAGCTGTTGGTAGACTGTACTTGAAATAACAGGATTGCATATGAGCAAAGCCTTCTATGGTTAAATCCTGCTGATGCTCTGTCAAATCTTCCCACTTGCAGAGAGCCACCCTTTCTCCCAGCTGATCTTAATCTGACAGACTTTTACTGTGAAAAGAGGACTCGCACTCAGTGTGACAAATACGCAATTCAATGTAAAATTCCTCATTCAGTTTAACTGCATAGAAGAATGCACGTATCTACTCAGTAGCTAATGACAGGGTTTTTTAAATACTGTTTCACATGGCTTGATTTCAAGGCTTCCAAGGATATCAGAAATATATAATCCGCTCAAGGTGTAAATCACCCAATTTCTACAAATTAGGTGAAAATGTTGTGGTCACCTTATAATAAATAAATTGAACAATTTTTTTTTTTTAAACATGTTACCCAATACAATACAGCATTTCAGCCTTTCCTTGTTTCATCTTTTCCAGACACAGACTGCACGACCAGCAGCAAAAAGGCCAGCATAGCAGAGCCAGAAATAGTAAGGCTAAGGCTAATAAGGCTAAGCCTAACAATAGAGTTTAACTGCTTTTTGCACCTGGGTTAGCTGCTCTGCAGTAGTGAGCACCAACCCAGCAGCTCATTCGAAGTGCGTTGCAGTAATTTAATTTAAGGTTGCAGACAGTTTGTCAGACAATTTGAAAAAAGATACAGAGTATTAAAAAAAACTATTTTATATGTGGCAAGAACATGCAGCCCGGCAACATTAAAAATCTGGAGTCTGTGCAGAAACCTATCTTCCAAACAGAAACATCGGAATAATGCTCAACAGTGTCAGCATTATTTTATAAGTGACTTTTAAAGAATGGAGATTTCTGTTTCTTGTATATCTGCCCTGGAACTGGAAGAAATTAAACTCAAATCAGAACAAAATTATTCAGGGCTTGACTTTGATTTTTTTTGTTGTTTTGTTTGGGTAGGGGTGTGTGGTTTATTATTTAATTGCATTTACTTGATAAAATGGATGTCAATCAGATAGCAGAACGACTGCAAACGTGGAAAAATGATTACTGACAGTACTTCCTTCAGTAACAAAGGTTTAAGAGTTTTACACACACAGCAACAGTCCAAAACTCTGACCTCCTTTAGATCTTGGGTTCACACCTCAACAACACAGCAAGGCAGGTTCAAAATTTACAGCTTAGTGACAAGTCTGCCAATTCATCACCACTAAACCATCTCGAGTCCTCTTTGGAAGCAGCACAGGTCAAAAGAGGAAACCAGCTGCTGAAGAGATCCCTTTCCAAATAAATTCATTCCACGAGTAGCCAACCTGGCACCAGCACATGCGCATACACACACATACAGACTCTCCATCAACATCTGCGCTACAGTTGGGGCATAACAAATCTTGACTTTTCCAGTTACCTTCCAAAATTCTAAGCGTAATTTTTTTTCAAAAGTGTTACTGAACTTTAAGATGAGCCAATACAAAGAGTCGAGAAGAAAGTGCCACCACAAAGCTCCAACCTGTTCGATGGTTCAGTTTTCTCTGAAGACAAATGTGGCTGTCCTGTTTATTATCTTACACTGTGTCTTAGGACCAACAGTTGGACTCCTTAAGTTGAACAGTAAATGAAAGACAAGATCTAATTCGAATCAATCGTTACAGGAAACTATGAAGTAAACTAAAGAGCTTGCGGAAACATCCAAATAGAGGGCTTTCCGTGGAAATCATCCTGCTGTGGCAAAGAAATCCGAGGCAATTTAAGCTGATCTGACGAAGAAATGCAAACCCATATCTATGCACCTACAGTAGGTCTATCTGCATTAAATTTTATCAAATAGACTCACAGTTCAGTTTAGGAGCGACTTCCTTTACCTTAGTTTAAACCTTTATCCTAATTAATTTAAACCAAACTGCTATAAAGCCAAGTGAATGTTGACTTAGGCTTACGCATACAGTCTTTTGCATCAGTTTAACTACATCAGTTTGAAACCACACCTTTAGTCGGACTGGTGTCATTCTGCATAAGGTTAGCCCTTGCAGTATCACACACCCAAACTCCATCGAAATGCGGTGACAGTCCTGTGCTTAATGCCCTCAAATTCCTTAGAAAATCCTAGCCTAAACTGCGAGCAGACAGCAATCGTGCAAAGACTCCTTCAAGACGAATCAGGTAGCTCACGTCCCTACCAGACCTATTACACCTTTCTTTCCACCCCTCATTTCACAGCGTATTTTAACCACATGCTACTATTTTGCAGAGGAGCAGTAGGGTTACTCAGATGTTTATGGATAAGTTATGCTTAAATTCTTTGCTGGGACCTCAGAAACTACCGATTTGTGTATCTCTGCACCAGGTTTAATACCTCTGCTCCTCAATATCTGTCATCTAAAAGCACCGAGGCAGGCTGAGGATCGATGGGTTGGGGATCAGCCTGCCAAGTTGTCCTCTCATCCGGTGCCCACTGAGAAATCTGATGGGGAGGGCTGGAGTGCTGCAAGGCTCATCTCCCACAAACAAACTCACACCAGGAGCTACCAGAGACAACACGCAACCCCACTGAGTGGCCTGACCGAAGAGGCATTCCTATTTTGCCTCTCCATGGCTGCAGCTACTCTTAAGGCGGCTGTAAAAAAGGATCTGATGGCTGTTAGCCTATAACTTTGCATCCCTCATGGCTGCTGTTTCAGCAACAGTTTTCAGATGAGTAATTTGGCGACACTCACTATTTGCAAACCGCAAATTTGGTCTAAAGAGCACTTGCAGTGATGTCCACCAATGTTCAGGCCGTAGGATTCTGTTTACCCTGCTTTCCAGACCACCCATCCTGCCTGCTTCGTCACAGTATTCGTTATTACTTACTCTTATAGAAGTTCAGCTAACGCCTGTTCTGATGCATTGACTTTATCTTTTAGTGGAAATATGGGCAAGAAAAAGAATAATGTTAAAAAACTGCAGCCTCAACTAAAAAAGTACATGTCCTGTCAATCGCCATCTAGGAGAACTGCGTGGAGCAGTGGGATATAAAAAGACAAGTTCTCTAACTGGCAGCTCTCCACCAGCCTTTACAATTAACAAGCTTGCTCATTGTCTGGGTTGTTATCTAAATTACAGTCTAGGCATTTTCTGCTAACATATTTTCTGACTTTTTAAACACTATACTGTACAGTACCTAGTACAAAGGCGTCTTTCTCTAATTCTATTTAATTCACTATTTTCCTGTTTTAAAAATTAACTACTGTAACCATAGCCTTAAGCAAAGAAAGGGAGAAGGGCAGAAAGCAAAAGAGAAGGCACTTTTAGCAAGGAGGGAAGGGAGCTGAAGTTCAGGTGCTGGGGTTTTCTTCGAGGCAGAGGCAACAAACACTCTCTATTTTTTAAAAGACTTCAAATCAAATTAAAACATATCTGAATCATTAAGTTCCATTAAAATTGAAGAGTCACGTTTCTATTTTTGGTCCCATCACTTTTGTTTTATCAGCACTCATGAACAGCATGGCAGCTGACGGAGAGCGGGATCAGTCCTTTCTTATGAAGCTTCTCAACCGTACAGTATACTTTCACTTTTTCTTCTTTTTTGTGTTATTAAATCTAGCTCCATTAGAAAAAAAAAATGCTTAAAAAGTAAAAAGGGATCATACAGTAGGGGATCCAAAATAACAAATGCTAAGTGTCATTACAAAAATACATTCCATTATATCTAGTTTAGATATGGCAAACAAAGGATAAAATACACAAAACGTGGGAAAAGTATAATACGCATTTCACTAAAACATAGAAATAGGCATCTTTGGATCAGCCCCAAATAACGGGCACTTTAACCACAGACCCCATTATAGCTACTCTTCTTTTCACAGAATCACAGAATGGTAGGGGTTGGAAGCGACCTCTGTGGGTCATCTAGTCCAACCCTCCTGCTGAAGCAGGGTCACCTACAGTAGGCTGTAGAGGACCTTGTCCAGGCGGGTAGGTAAAAATGTCATCTGCTTCATCAGATGTCTGTTCATTTTGCATTTGTGGAGTCACTAGTTCTACTCCAAATTAAAATACATTGTTTTCTTCCATTGCTGAAACGAGAAAAGCAGCAAAGCTTTTTTCACTGTCTGTGTCATCAATAGGAATATTGCTTCTGTGACTGAAGGCAAGCTAGGAAAAAAAAATGTTTGCCTTAACTTTCATGGTGAATTTATAAGACAGCCCATCAATGAATCTATTTTAATTAAAAAGCAGCAATAATTACAAACAATTGAACAGCTACATAAAAAGATTCCCATTATATCTTTTCTGTTCGATTTTCAGCACAGAGTTTTACCAGCAACCTGTCAAATCTGGCTGTCATTCTTTAAACCAGAGACAAACAGAAGTAAAGCTTTCTTTGACCCAGAAAGATTACAGATATGGGAAACTTCTCAAAATTTACCACATCCTTTTACTTAATGGTTGTCCTGACACACTAAATCATTTCACTCTGAGAAAACACAGTGACTTCTGAAAACCTCCTTTACAAGATTCCTACCAGCGAGTTGGTGTTTGCCAAGGAACTTGTTTGCCCTTAAAACATATGCTTATTCCAATTCTATAGATTAATTCAGACAATTCTATATACCAGTAAAGAACATGGATTTGGTTTTGCTGAATTCATTACATTTCATATGGGGTGCGGTGCTGTGTTGACCGCCTTCCTTCTAAAGGTGCGGACAGAATTTAATGTGATTATGCACTGGGACATTTTTCTCATGCAAGAGCTATGGTTTCAGACTACATGGAGACATCAGTAATTTAAGATATGAAGACAAACCCTCTCGGTGTTTCTTATTATTTTTAATAATTCTTTCAGCCTCACTTTTCCCAAGCAGCATTTATTGCTAAGACACATTACCATCCCCATGGTTACAATTCCCTGCAGCCAGACAGCATAGGTGCCTCACAGCAAACCCTGGGCATCAGCAGCAGGATGACACCAGTGAGGTATAAACTGCAGCAACTTTTAGTCTGCTCCATCTGGCACCTGGAACAAAACCAGTCCTCTGATGGAAGGCTGTCATGATGGCAAGCTAATTCTGACCCATCCTTCCAGCTCCACACCAGCAAAAGCCCAGAGCCGCTTCGGGATCAGTAACTTAAAAAGCCGTTCGCTCTAATTTGTAATCTAAATAAGTACGTTGAGAGCCAAAGAACTGGAGGATTGAGCCCAGGCTCATTTCTTCTGATTTTGTACTTCCAGCAATTTGCCTTAGCCATGCATTTACCAATTAGTCTAAAAAATACCCACATTTTTAAGGTTAAACAAATATAAATTTTAAACAGAGTGCAACATATACCAAGAGTTAAGAACATGCAGCATTAATATTTCTTCAAAGTTTAAGGCTTTTATGTGAGAGAAAATAATAATATCTTTTCTTAGCTGAAACATTTTTAAAGGTTCATCTTCTCTGAGAAGAGCAGTAAAAAGCAGTGTGACAGATAAAAATACGGCACATACCATGTCCACTTTCACATATAAAACGATATTTTCAACATTTCAATTCAAAGACCAGCAATAAAAAAACCCCTTTCATATCCTTAGGATGCCAAATAATCATTTCATCCATGTCTCAGTATTGACTTACAAAGACATGACTTGCCTTTGCTGTGTAGTTTTCATATACAAACGAACTGAGGATAACTCATTGTTACGGAAGTCAGTGGGATTGTCAGCTCCTTTACAAAAAAAGAAAGAGCCAGCTAGATGCAGCTGGCTCAGAACTCTGGAAAGAATATTAAAGACGACAGGAAGCGCGTGATGTTTTGGCTCTTCTGCAGCCATTATGATATTGAGCAATATGCTGCAAAGAGCTATTGCAGTAAAGTGCTGCAAGACCACCTCCTTGCTGAGCAAAGGTCATGCAAGGACTCCGTTGAACACTCCAAGCCGTATGGCTTTGTCTGCATCTTCTGAGCTGGTTTTTTATACATCTTTCCACCACAAGTTCTGGGTTCTTCACATACTGACAGAAATGCCATGGTGCTGAATAAGATCATCTCATTCCAAACATCTGAATTATTTGTTCCATCTTTACCATCAAAACCATATTAGCTGTTCTGCTCAAAATAGCCAGAAGAGCTCTTCATGGTCTCTGCTAGAGAGTGGACAGAGGTGGTGTTCTTGCCTCGAGGAGAGGCAAGGGGATACTGCTGCGATCTCTTCTCCAGGGATCATGCCAGTTATCAGAGATGCCCCCACCGCAGCCGGTGGCGATGGCCAGTCTGTCGAAAGCGGCATGCTGGGATCCCCGTGGGACACCCACCCTGCCCGTCAAGCCAGGCCTGACAGCCACCCAGCGCCTGCCCCGTTCACGTGCCGCTGCACGGTACCCAGCACCCATCACTAGTGAGGGACCCAGTGAGGTTTAATTGGCCTGAACAGGCTTCTTGGTTTCCCCCTCCTCTGTTTTCTTTCTATTCTGTATACATTATATTCTTATACATGTGCTGTAACATAGCATTATATACAGACATGTATATTTCTGCCTACATAATGTATATAGCATATATATACACATGGTAGAGAACATGCACATCAGCAAAAGGCCTCTTTATATTACAAACAGGGATTGCACCAGTTACATTGATAGCTGACACCATAAAACAATTTTGCAATTTGTGCTGCCTTCCATATTTTACATTTTCAGAAAGGGAAAGCAAAGAAGACGCTACAATTTCTCCCTCCAGTTACTCAGACCATAGAGCCAATGCAATTCTGCTGTCTTCATTACATTATTTTTCCCCAGAAACAGTAATACTCCAAAAAGATTAAATTAAATAATACTTTGAAAAAACCAAGTAGTTCTTTAATTTCATTTCAGTACCATCTTGCTCTTCCAACAGTCTCTCCGATGTGCAGGAAATGGCTTAATGATGTGCCTTCATTAAAGGGAAGTGCTGAGGTATCTCTGTAGGTTGCTCTCATCCCCCAAAAGTTTGCACAGCCACCGCTCAGAGAATACATATCTGCCAGCAAAAATGTCTGCACCAGAGCCTCCTTTTATCGCAGAGGCTGCAACAAAACCAGCACTTAAAGGACATAATCATCTCTACTCACAGTACCTTCTGAACTGTAAACACAGTTTAAAAACTGCACGCCATGGAGCTCAGGCGTGTTACCTAATCCTTCAGAAACTCTATCCTACTCCAGACACGGGGCGCAGCAATGCCAGCCAGCACCATGTGCTTCCACTTACCGACCCGCTCCCTTTCCAAAGTTCACACCATCCCTCAGCCCTCGCCGCCCATCACGGAAACGCCAACGCAGCTCCCATGGCCAAAATGACTGGGCCGTTACCTGGGAAGCCCTGCTCTGCCTGTCGCCCTTCTAACGCCCCGAGAGCTAAAAGCAAGAGGAAGCATGCATTATCTACCGTTACCTACGCTGTTGTCTAGAGCTCAAAGAGCTATATTCCCTCCCCCTTGCCCACGCCCTCCCAGTACTACAGCTGGAAAATACAACCAAGGGAGTGCTTTTTTTAATAGAGTATTTGGGGCTGCCGTCCTTGCTCTCACTGGTGGCCTGCTGGAAATCTTACTTACCTGAGCAAGCATCATCAGGCTCTTGCAACACTTATTTTGCGAGCAAAGCAGCCAGACAACCCCGGTGACTTTGCAGCTGCCTTGCCGGGCAGCACTGCAACAGATCGGGTTTTGACAGCCAGACTTGTCATAACAAGGACGCCATGGGCTTTTTCTTTCCTTTTTTTTCCTTCAAATCTTCATTACTCAGAGCAAGGTAATTTGAGCTAACTAGAAAGCCAGTTGTTTGGGTTTTTTCTAAACTAACAGTGCTGAAGACTCCTGACAACATGAGTGAGCACAAGCTTCACTCTAAGTGGGCTTGGGAGCAGCAAGAAGTGCTCAGTATCAGTTTCAGAGCTGCGAGTGGCTGGGGCAGGAGCAGCTCTTCACACGTCCTCCTTCCAGCCACCAGTAAGCAGCCAGAATCCCCCTCGCAGCACCAACACAGACCCTCACCGCAGCGATGCTATCGTAACTTGCAATGGGCTGTGGCTACTCCATAATAAAATCCCAACGCTGGCTGTCAGGTGAGTAATTCTGGAACAGCGTGGGTTTTACCACCCGCCCCAAGTCCTGCCAGATCAAACTGCGCCTGCACAGATTCTCACTTTGGTAAATCTTACCAGTGTGAAAAGCTGTTGTGTTCTACAAAGTGTCAGCAGAGCTGTATTTTTCCTCCCCCCATACGTTCCATCCAGCTTACATCTGGTAGTAGGTTCACTGAGGACCTTATCACATTTTCTAACAGCTGTTACCCGTTCCTGCCTCTGTTAGTCTCCATCCCCACACTACATCTCATTTCAAGTGCTGACCCAGAGAGCGTTTAAGTCGTAACCTGCATTGATTTTTAAAATCCACCCGTAGAGAAAGAGGAATCCTCCCCTACAGATCAATTTACAAGACTGTCATGGCAGTAAGGTCACACACACAGGAACAACCTTCTGCCACGTTGTTACCCTGTAGGACCTGATCCAGCTCTCCCAGTGAAATCAGCTTTGTCGTTGGGATCATACAGGACCTGGGTTCGGGTTATGAGAGACACTGTTTCAAAATCACACACACAAGAGGAGCACACTCAAAGGTTTATCATTTACTACTATTTCTTACACAACACTAGTTTTAAAAAAATAAGTGCACCTTTGTTGAGGGACAGCCATACGGTGGATGATGCTCATTTGTACTCAGGCCAAACAACGCACTGATCAGCTTCATTCAACAGCTCTCTTGCATCACAGATATGTACTCAGCAAGCACAGCTTCAATACCATATAATTTTTCCCTCAACTACTTCAACGTTCTCTATAAACTTTACAAGATCTCTGAGACACAAGTTAACCTCTATTTGTACAGGAACAGAAACTAGAGCAGAAGATACAAAGTACTCCTTTGCTCCAAATTACATACCTTCATAGAACTCTCATATTGTCCCCAGATGAATTACTCAATCCAGTATTAATTTTTTACAGGATTAGCATACATTGGTCTAGCAAAGGGATGTGAAAATTTTTGTTTGCTTCAGGCCAAACATGACTTCCAAACACCACGGGAAGCCACACACTAAGCTAGACCTTAGTGGTACCCACGTGGAGATACAAGCCATGTTGCCTTAGACCATACGAAGTGTGATCACAGACCACATCCAACACGCAGACTGTGTCCTAGCAGGCCAGATGTTGTGTGCATGATTAACTACCAGCCTTCTAGGCGAATGCTATGAGCATACTTGTATATCTCCTCAATACAGATTGCCCCTGAAAATCTATTTTTTCACCTTGTAAAACAGAGTTATGCTGCATTTCAAATAGATTATAGGTGCAGTTTGACTCCCATTGACGTGACTTGTGGACTGAGCGATCTACAGCAAGGAAAGGCAGTACCAGCTCACAGCGAGCAGGAACTACCCTGTGCAAGTCCTCGCTTCAGAGCTCTGTTGGGAGCTACGCATTGATGTGCACCCAACACGCACTCACATGATCAGTCAAACCACATCATGACCTTCAACTTAGCAAGTATAATAACAAGGAATAAAGACACCTGTCCAAAGGTACTGCTGTGTTAACTACCTAGAGAGACACATAACCATTAATTCTCATGGAAGAGATGGGGACGGGGACCTAGTAACGAAACTGGGAGTCAAGGGAATGCAAGGGGTAAGAGTTGCCACAAAAAAAATTGTGTCAGAGGGAGCATGCGGCAAACCGGACAAGGAAGGAGGAGTAAATCTCTACTGGCCTTCACACTTGAGGCACTTAAGATTAAGAATGCAACGGTGCTAATCTGACATGCAAGAAGCATTTGGAAATGCCTTTTGGTTTTATTCTTTTTGCGTATAAAAAAGTTTAGACAGCACAGTGTTCAAAAATGAAGCATAGATTTCTTTAAAAGGTTTCTAGGACATCAGGTGGGAGCAAAGGCCTTACAGATCATGCTTGCCTGAGAACTAACGGAGACCTTAAGAGAAAGCTAATTCACATTTCCTAAGAGATTCTGAAAACATGGTATCCGTGTTGATCTTACTAGCATCAAGCAGCTGACACTACCATGAACGCTGCTGTGCAAATGTATCATGAATCTGTACCATTCAGCAGTGTTTCTATGGTACAGCTGAAGATGATAGACAGAGCATCAGAGGGAGGAGGAGATTTTTCTGCTTCCTAATTAGCTGTCAAGTGACACAGTGCTCCTTCTTGTCTGCAACAGCATTTTGGGAAATGGCTCCTCAGTACATTAGGTCACATAACCCATGGAAAGCTAAATGCACAGTTATTGCCACTGGATGAAGCTGCATTGGTTTTCACCAGAACTGCTTACTCACTTCTTGTTTGCCAGCTACCTTGACTTCCTCCACATCTCACTCCCTGTTGGTCCATCCCCCCGTCCGAAGTGCAAATAACATTGATTTTTGAACTCTTAATCTGCGTTGCACAACGCGTTTGTTCAATTGTATGTCCAACAGTTCTCTGCCATCACTTTGCAGTCACTTGACATTCCACTGAATTCACTAAAATTTTAAAGTGCGCCAGCAACACAGCAAAAAACTTATTACCGGCACATACTTCAAATGTTAGGCAGGACATCTAAGAAACTACCAGATGCACAGAATATAAGACATCACATTGTGCACCCTTGGGGGGGAAAAAAACCAAAAATACTTTTAAATGTGTTGCTAACTCCCCCTCCAGACATCAGATGAATACTTGTATCTTTTCTGGTTGCTTTACTGATTTCTGAAGTATTGTTTAAGACTGATGCTTCAACCTCTTTAAAAAGCATTAAGCCAGTTCTGCTTGCATTTGTGCCAAATTCTTGGACTAAAGTTACCAAACTAGCTAGCACCAGTAGATTGCTGAAAACTAAGCCTCCATCTAGCAGCTTTCTGCATCACATAGGAAAGGAATACCTAAACTGGTTTCTTATGTAGGGACCAGAGCTCAAAAGACTGCAACTCGGATGCTCACCGCTAGTTGATTGGCATCATGAACCCTTTTAGCTCATCAGCCCCTCGCATTCTGTGATCATTTATACTTGTGGATGAGTTTTGATTATAGCTCAGCAAATGTTAGACAAAAAATAATTAACCATAAGTGCATTCATTACAGGCAGGCACCCATAAACTTCAATATGAACATCAACTATGCTTCCCTAAGTGACAAGGAGTCCCTCAAGGCTCAATTACTTGCCACTTTTTGCTTGATTTCAGATGTTAGCAGTCCTACTCATTCTAAATGGGTAATAACTACCGATAACCATTTACAAGCAGCAATTAAGAGTTTTAAACTGATACCAATGACTTCTCTCAAAACTGCGACCAAGCTTTACTTATTTTTCACAACTTCATAGATAATTATCTCAGTGTGTTCCATTTCCCACATAATTTACTTTAGTAAATCACTACTACTCACTACATACACACAGCTAGAAGCTTACTGAAAATGCCTAGCCTGTAACAAGCATCCTGCCTGAAGCTGAGAGAATATGGATACCTCAGATGATTTTTTTCTCCATATCCTATATCCAGGAACAGTGGTTAAGGATGGAGGAGACCATGTTAGTTCAGAATACCTGCTTATATCTAAGTGCAATGCACAAAGCAGGATGAATAAGCTCTCAGAGCCCCATCTTTTCTAAAAACAACTCCTATCCCTTTTCAATAACAGGGCTTAGTTTCCCAAACATACTTCCAGCAATCAGTATCATATAATCACGTATTAATTAATTAATTGTCTATTGCATACCCACATGCCCACACTAGTGAGGCTCCCCTGCTCCTACACTCACCTGTTCACTGCACAAACCTGTTCAGACGGGAAACAACAACAAATCCAAACATGACTTGTCCCAGCAGCCTCAGAAACTGATTAGCCAGATCAGAGCCTGGCAACACATTCTGGATGTTGACAAAACATCCAAACGTCTGACAACCCACAAAAGGGAAAACTTCCAGAAAACTTCCAGCAGAGGCATCCAAGCTGATCACAACAGCAGAACTGTCAGTTCCCACCGCAGTGAGCGGGAGCAGGAGCAGCAGCAGCAAAGCTATTGGCACCACAGGCCAGCAGAATTACCCTGAGTGATAAAATACAGAGTCAGGTGTTTCAAGGTCTTCATCAACACCCTTTAAAAATATTACCTTTAATATCAAAAATTTCTTTTTTCCTCTTTCCTTCTACCCTGAACAGCAAGCATGGCACTTTGCATTCTACTTTATTCATTTATTAATGATGGTTTGACTCTCATCATGTCCATTAACCAGTGCCACCATCTACATACCAGACAGACACTTCCATGGACTCAGAAAGAACCTAGTGGGTGAGTACTGCAGAGACTATTTTGAAGACAGTGCAAACTTCCCTGTGTTAACCATGGAGGATATACCCTGCTTAGATTCTTTTATTTAGGATTCATTCCGGAAAGGAAACCTTACTCTTCAAACTTCTTCAACTGATTTTAAAAAAAAAAAAAAAAACAAACCACCACAACACCCTTTTGTACCACCTGCATCTCTCTTTCCCAAGGTTACACAGCTTGTGGCAAAGCATACATATAGAAATAGAACAAGAAAAGTCCTTTCACAGTTGTTACCCTGAAACCTAGTCAAAAGACAGAACCCAGAAAAATAAAATGAAAGAATCTATTTTTTTAAA
>Ga0181612_101799_pt1 | contig 14042 bp, 13 predicted proteins | sample HoacroProtozoa21_FD_119630 | JGI IMG/M metagenome (GOLD analysis project Ga0181612, IMG submission 119630) | Hoatzin crop microbial communities from Cojedes, Venezuel. Combined Assembly of Gp0051906, Gp0051904, Gp0051908
TAAACCACATGGAAAAGGTATGAGCTATGCACGTTTGGTGGAATTATCCCCCATGCATCCAGTGCTGCAATAAAGAACGCCTGCCTTCTAACACTACATTGGTCTTAAGAGGTTTTATTCCCAGATTTTCAGTGACAGTGCTACTGCAAGGCTAGGTGAAGCACTGCAGCGACATGGAAGAAAGGCATAAAGAAGATCTCTGAAGATTAACTTATCCTTATTCCCTTTCTCTGAGCTTTTGCTGCCTTACGTAGAAGCACAACTCCTCTGGTTAGAAATGTCCACATTGTGATAAAGCACTTTATCACACAACCCCATGCCTTAACCACCCCTTTCTGGAGCCCTCTGATTTAAAAGACAAACACAGCATTTCTGAGAAGTTCACTGAGACAGCAGCTGAATTCTATAAGCACTGAACTCTGGAGAGATAACCCCTACTTAAGCAGCTGATGAAACAGGATTTTAGTGCGAAGGTAAAACAGAAGCCAGCAGGCAACAGCTGAAAAATACTTCTGTTGTGTAAAAAGCTTCTGGTAAAGCTCTTTGTCCTCCAGTGAGCAGAGCAAGCTGAAGATGAAAGTGACTTTTGAGCTAACGTTTCCAGGTTCTCCTTCTGGTTCTACCTGGAGAAGTCCTGCAGCTATAAGGAGTAGGACGAGTCTGCTGGCACATGCTGCCCATCCATCCCATTTATAAATGCCTTGCATTTATTAGCTGTCTGTTAAGATAAGAAATGAGCTTTCATGTCTATGTGCAGAGTGATGGAGTCTTAATGTACCTTAGACCAGTCTGTATTGGAAAGAAAAAGCTTTCAGGAAGAGTCCACAGCTGCTATAACATTGTTTAATTGTCAGTTCCACACATACCCTTCAGTGCATTTTAGAAAAATACATCTGCTCAGTACAGTGATCCAAAAGCCTGTTTAATGGCCCCTCAGGCTGCAGATGCCTCTAGCAGCGCTAGGGCCTGAGGCCACCAGCCTCTACAGGCATGGAATAAAGGCAGAACACAACAAAAAACCCAACAGAAAGGACTTGTGCCAGGGAATCAGGTTATTGCAAGCCCACTGATACCCAAAGGTTTAGGTCCTTATATAAATATAGCAGCAGAGGCAGCACAGTGTCAATCTGAGGGCCACAGCAGTACCTTAACTAGTTGTAACAGCAGCATTGCCCTCTGTATTGCAGACTGGGTGAGGCACAGGGAGAAAATATGGCTTTAGGGGTTACAAGCAAATGCTGGCAAAGTGTTGGCAACCTTGGTGCCACTATTGGAGAGGTTAATACTGAAAGAGCATCACCGCTTAAGTTAAAGGGCAGGCAGAACTAGACAAAGTTTTAAAAAAAAGTTCAGATTAAAAGAAAAAGAATCTGAGCTTCTCCACCTTCAGAAAGTAGGCATTGCCTGCATGGTAAAACCAAAATGCTCCCCTCCTGCCCTTCAGGGGAAAACATTCCATCCAGGAACTCAAGCATCATTTTCATCACTGGCAGCCCTGAGCAAAGCACGTGAAGGCTTCTATTGGTAACACTGAAATAAGAACTAAGAGATGGGGGAGCGAGGGGAGGAGCCACCTAGGAAGCAAGATGCCATCCCAAAGCAGGGTCCCAGCTGGAAAGTCTAAGCCCTTCCCAGTCTGCTGCAGGGAGCAGAGGTTGGAGATGCTGCAGAACATCTGAGGCAGCAGTCCCCAACCTACATAGCAGATGCAGACTTCACACCTCTTGGCAAGAGATACTAGAGGGCTCCAGCACCCTGGTTATTGCAGAAACTCTCCACAAGTTCGCAGAAATTGGTCCCTGGAAGCACGCGTCACTAAGGACAGAAGTGAGCAAAAATGCAGTGGAAAAAGATTAAGCTCACTTCTGCAGTTTCATGAAACCCTCCACGGCTGAGTTCTTCCAGATCCCCTGGTCCCACTGCTGGAGGAAGGAAGACAGCCAGCATGACGTGAGGATCAGCTCTCTGAGCTCTGCAGGTCCTGCCAGTCTGTCTCGCTCTCACACCTGAGCCTTGTTTTGAAAAACTCCTTGATGAGTCTCTGTGCTTCTTCCTTCACTGCAAGAGAGGAAGCACCACCTTTGAGACAATACTTAAGACATCTACCCCCTCTAAACACATCAATCCATTTAGCATCAAAAGAACCCAAAATTCTTGGTGCCTTCCCCAGCTGCCAACTCACCAGTCTTGCAGGCAGGGGTCTGCTCCTCAGTCAGTAAGTGGGACAGGTGCCGAGCAAAGCCCTTAAACAGATCCTACAGAATTGGAGAAGATAAAGAGCAGAAAGCAGACATCTGTTACCTCACCAGACTGTTTCCACGTTCATCTTGCCCGTAGCACAGGCTGGCTGTAACACAAACCACTTGTAGATTTAGACTACAGGAGTGTTGCAAATGTGCAAATACACCTGACCCTGCAGTGCTGGAGAAGTACACACACACACACGCTGCCTTGCAGAACACGCCAAGCAAACTACAGCAGAACTGAACCCGATCCCTTGCTGCTCCACAGGTGGGAGTTCTTAAAAACTTCCTGGAGTTTAGTGTGCAAACATGAACAATCACAAACAAGTGTGGAACCAACACAATACTACTCTAAACTATGCACAAACCCTTTCTTGGGAGAGGTGAGTTGCTGCACTTAAGAGTCACTAAAACAGCACATTCCAAGATGTGACTGGGAAATGAACTGTGCTATCCAGATCATCTTCCCCCTCCTATAGCCCCAGATCACTAGGGAGATGCAGTCTAGAGAGGATCTTGAGCTCTGCCCTACCTTGGAAGCAAATTTGCCACCCTTGTAGAACGGGGTCAAACATTTGACAACGATGTCTGCTGTCTCTTTGAGGGATGTGCCTTTGGTCACTGGCTGTACCGTCTTGGTGGTTCCTTCTTTATCACACTGTGATAAGTTTGGATCAAAAGTCACCTTCTTCTTTGTCAGACCAACACTTCTGCCTTCTGGCTGGGACAGAATAGAAGATTTTGACACTGTCCGTAGCCGCTTGGTTGCAGGACTTTGCACATCCTGGAGAGACAGGAGAGAAGAAAACCAAACCCACCAATTCCTGTGGCACCATTACACTTCCGAGCAGCCAACACCTTCTGAGAACATGAATCTTTGCAGCACCCTGCAGGCTCTCCCTATAGCGAGTACCACGCAGGAATCCATGTAACGCATTTTGCTGTGCAGACATAATACACTGTTTCCCACACAAAAGGACTATGAGAAAAAACCCTTTAAGACTACCACATTTAGAAATATTCTATGCTCTTATTAGGGCAGCTAATTCTAGACCCCGTTCTATACAGGAAAAAGTGACAGAAAAAGATTTCCCAGCATGTCTGCTGAGAATACACCTCCCAGGAAGAATCAGCCACTTCAGGAGTGCCACACTCCTGCTCAATTTGAAAGAGCAAGGCAAAAACTGCACTGTTCAGTAAAGACAGCTACCGATGCCAAATGCAGAGCCAGAGGCTGAATGGCAAGGAAGGCTGTGAGCGTGATTCGCTTCCCAGTGGTCCTGTGCATCACTGGCCTGCGGTTGTTCCTTCAACTTGGGAAAGCCACTTGCTAATTATAGTTAGGTACAGATCTAGAGGGGGTGGAAAAGCTCATTCCAGGCAAGTCATCAGCAACGGTACAGTCACATGTGATGCAGAGAAGAGCAAACAAAGCAGAGCAGAGGGGAAGCTTTCCACTGCAGTCTGAGCTGCTGGCACTGACCCAGGGGGTGTGTGGCAGGGGGACACCAGGAGTGCAACGCAGCCATGGTTCTCCTCTCTGCTGCGATTGCAGCTGGGCCTTCCCCAGACAAATAACACCGTCAGGTGAAGTTCAGACCACGAGTGTCATTCCAAGAGAAACTTGGCGCAAGATGAGCAGAAGAAATAGAGGAAATTAGCACCTGTTAAAGTCTTACCTCGTCTGATCCTGGTCGCTTCCCGCACTCACCTTCCCCAACAACAGTTAGCTCAGTTTCTGTGACATGTTCAGCAACACTACTGGGAAGAATGGAGAGAAAGCCAATTTTAATCATTCCACTGTGAAGATATTACTATATTCACCATCAGTGGCCACAAGACTCTCCATGGTAAAGCAAGTTCCCTCACCAGCTTAGAGATCTAACACAGATTCCCAGTTTCCAGGACAAGGCTGGTGGGGCTTTATAGCTCATTAACAGGGCAACATAGGGAGCAAGAGACGTAGAGTTTTTACCTGGATTTTACTCCAATTTCTTCCTGAAGGAGTTCAGGTTCAGCAGCCTGCTGCATCTTAAAATCCTCCCCTCTCTCAGTCAATGTTACTTCTGTCTCTCCCAGCTCTTCACTCTCCGCCTGGGACTGTCCAGTCACATCTTCTCCAGAGACACCTTTGTTTTCCTGAGGTGTTGGTTTCTCTTCACATATGCTTTGAGAAGAAACCTGAGGTAGTGTGCTTGCAGAACAGCCATCATTCTTTGCTGAGCTGCGACTTTTGGCTTTAGACCCACCTTTGTGGAGGGATAAGAATTTGGAAATATCCTGCGATTCTTTTTTAGCCGCTTCTGCGAGCATTTGCTGCTTCTTGCTAGGTTTGGTCTTCTTAGTAGGACTATCCCCAAGGACAGCTTTTGTGTCTGGACTGGGTTGCTGTCTCTTCTTTTCAGGAAGGAGTACTTCTACCCCAGCACTCTCACATATTGCTTTGGTTGTTATTTCTTTGTTCTGGAGAACAGGGCTTCTGGTGTCCAGTTCCAGACTGCAATTGTTGTTGCCTTGCCCACTTGGACAATCTACTTCTTTTTTGACAGGCTTTGTATCACTCTCCTCCTGGATCTTCAGCAGTTCTGAAGCTGTCTGGAACAAGCCAGGTTTCTTTGGAAATCCTGCTCCCACACGCTTGGGTTTGAACTAGGTAGAAAGGCAGAAGAAGAAATTTTGATTATGAGAGCATTAAGGAAGCCCTGTGTGCAGAACAGCAGCTAACTTTCTGTACACAGCACACCAGTGTGTACAGCCATAAGGCGGGGAAGGCTCTAAAACTGACTCATCATCACAACCATCAACTGAGACATCAGGGAAATGGACGAGGTTAAAGTCACAGGCCTGCAGTAAGGAAACAGGCAGCATCCTTGGTTAGAGCAAGACAAGCAAAACTTATCTGAGGTATGGCCTGCACATAGATTATATTCACTAATAGGAACTAGCATGACTAGTTAATCTCACTCCAAAAACAAAGGACAGACAGGGAAAGCAACTGCAATTGAAATATACAGCTATGGGCACACAAAGGGCTTAAAATACAATAATGAAAAAGCAGATAGACACAGCACACCATTTCCTCCTTGTCTATCCCATCTTTACTCACTCACCGAGTAAACCTGGGATGCAGGGAGGAAGTCCTCTTCTGCTGGAGACCCAGATTTTGTTTCCAAGCTGCTGTTGCCACCAGTTCTGGACCCAAAGACTGAGAACAACTCTCCTTGTTTTGAGGCTTTGCTGATTTCTGCTACCTGAAAAGAAAACAGAAATATTCTCTAGTGGCCGGCAACCTATGCGTTCCTGCCTCTGTACATACTAAAAGACATAGTGGCAAAACAAATGTCTCCCCTGGAGAGACACTTATCTCAAGAACAGAAACATCTTCAAAGAGACTTACGGCAACCAGCTAACCTAAACCAAGGCTTTTCCATCAGTGACAGTCTGAGGAACTCCCCACTCCCTTTATTGCTAGACCTAGGGGATATGTGGATAGCTTGCATTGGTATGTAGGTTTCCAAAGCCTTTTAAACCAACAAAGATGTAAAACCAATGTGATTCTGGGCCCTCCCGGAAACAAAGTCAAGAAGAAAGATTTGGAAGACGCCAAAGGCAAAGCAGAGCATCTCCTTCATCTTCGCCACACAAACTCTGCCCTATTTCCTCTCAAGCTGAGGCCACATCACGTTCAGGGGAACACCAGCAGACATACGGCCCTACCTTCTTTAGCACAGTTGCCTTGTACGAGTTTGCCATTTTACTGGTTCGGAAGGCTTCGTACTCCAGGTCCACAGCACAGGTATGAGGGTCTAACCTGTAACACAGGCTGGGGTGATTTCTGGCAAGACACACTTCTACGTCTGCAAAGGGAACACTAATGCTTAAGCACATCCCAGAAGAAACAAAATTCACTCCTTCTGGTGCAAGAATAAGGAATAACTTCCAATTAAGTCCTAAGGGATGCAGTGGTGAATTGCTGGAGAATGGAAAGGGTGGTGAAAGCAGTTTTAAATCCAAGTCCTCTTGTCCAGTCTCTCAGTTTGAGAAGTACAGTATCCCCATCTCGTGGGACAGGGAAGAACTACGACTCTTAGGATCAAGCTGATTTAGCAGAATCAGACACAGGTGTCTTCACACCCGATCCTGAACATCACGACAGGAAGGATGCTGTTAAGTGAAACTACATCCTTGGGGCAAATACCTTAAAAAGGCATTCCCTGAGGGTGGTAATGTTGCTCAAGGAAGAGCAGGCCCTGTGTTAAGGGATTCCATATGCTACCCCTTTTCTCTCATCTAATCTCATACCCTTTTCCTCCTGCTGCTGGAACATTTTGATTGGTGCTCAAAGCTTCTTCCAGCATCTTTAAGCAGTGTTCTCGTCCCTAGGAAACAGAGGATACTCAGACATGCTCTACAGAAGTCATAGCGCCACTTGGACTTCCATCCCTGAAGCAGTTTGAACACAGCAGGCAGAATCTTTGTTGGTCTTTGCAAGTCAACAAGACCCAATGTTAACCAACATTCCTTACCTTCACCGTGAGCTTAGAGATTCTCCTGCTGAAGGCATCCTTCAAGGGGCAGTCTGCACCTGCCACAGAAGAGACATTTGGAAAAGCCATCATAGCAGGGCTGGGGCTGATGGAAAACATATCAGCTGTCACTAGTAGGGTACCAGTCCAGTAGTTTGGCATGCTTCTCCCTGCAAAGTCACCCTAAGCACCACTACAGTCACCCTTTCTAACTTGGAGAAGCTACAAACTCCAAAAGAGTAGGCGGAAGCCAAAGTGAGATTTTTCTCTCTGGATGAGAATGTCTACTTCACTAGTTTATGACTAACAGCTTTCCAAAACCTCCCCATCTCAGAAAACCCTTTTTCAAGGAATCCCAGCTCTTAGGAAACTCAACTCTTTTCCACTCCCTGCAATACCACCCAAAAATAAAGAGGCTGAATAGAGTAACATGAACTACCAGGTATTCTTGCACAACAGTGTAAGAACTGTGTTGCCAGACAGAGGCCAAAGTAGCACAGTTACAAATGGCAAAGTTTTTCAGTAGTTTCCTTCTAGCCCAGTAGAATACTGTTGCATAACCACTGCAGAAGCAGCCTACAAAGTCAGGTTAGACAGAGTTTTCCTTCTTTCTTGCTTATTTGGAAAGTCGTTCAGAATGATGCATTCCATATCTTCACCCCAACCAAAGCTAAGCTCGGTCCATCTCCTCCAGCCAAGCTTTCACGGCCAAAAGCCTAACCTCTGTGCCCTGGGACTGATACCTCCAGTGTTGATGCTACATAAATTGCACGCAGCTGCAAAATACAAGACTTCCTTCTCCCAAAGAAAACCCACTATAAATCAAAGAAGATATTTACTTGGAGGAACAAAATCTTCTTTTTCTGGTTCTTTGCCCTGGAAGAAAAAAAAGATCAGTCAAACATTTCCATGCCTGCATCACACATGGAGGTCTAGAAGCACAAAAGACACATTTTATACCCCTGCCTTAGGGAAAATTAATGCTGAAGTTACAAAGGTACTGAAAAGGCACCAAAATGGGGTAAAGGAGACAAAGGACGAGAATCAAAGCTAAAAGTTCACCTTTGCTATAGGAATATGCAAGAGAAGATGAATGGAGAAATTTGCTTTTACTGATATCAAAGGCGTTAAAGACAACAGGACTCTCTTGATTAGCACTGCAGAAAAATCAGTACACGGATAAGCTGGGTTCCTTCACATTATGGGACTGACCCAGAATACGGAAGACACAGCAAAAGCAGAGGTACAAAAAGTGCAAAACAGAACACGCAACAGCAAGATGCAGTAATTTACTTTCGCTGTGGCTGTAAGACAAGCTCACAGCAAATAATCTGTGAATTTCTTACCGAGGGATACCAACTCACTTTGCGCAGACTCATCTGCTTCTTGTAGAAGTTGTTCCACTCCCGTTTCCGACTCTCTTCATTGGCTTCATCCCCATTCCCACTGCTTTCTTCGTCATACCTGGATAAGGCAGGAACACAAGAGGAATAAACATATCTGTAGCTGCAGCATTAACTTGGTGACAGGCTTTGGAACGCCTAGGTTGTTCCAGTATTTACAAAAGAACATATATTTCACATCCTTCCTGAACAAGTCTTAGCTCTTAGTTTCACTACCATCCCTCAACCTGGACAGGAGTGAGTTTCCTTCAAAAATTCACGGAATTTGCTAAACTCGTGAACTAGTAGGCAGTAGCGTGAACCAGTAGCATGTAACTAGTGCTCTGAGAAGGCAGGGCTCCTTTTCAGCTCTGCCTGCTTCTCCCATGGAGTTGAGGAGTCACTGACAGGTGTCATGTACCCCATCCGTCAGTCACGACTGCCCTTGGAGCAGAGACAGCAGAAAAGGCAAAGCATCCATTCCTCAGCCTCAACTGCATGCTGTACGTTGGCTGTTGTGTTAAACGAAATCCCCATCACTACTACACTGAAATGCAGCAGCTGATTCTCGCCAGACGTAGCCCAAGAGTTTACTGCCTTCCACAGCTGTCACAGCCAAAACTTCCCGGTATCACAAATCAGAGCTTTAAGGCTGTTGACTATTACAACCTCCAAAGCAAAGCTACAGCCAAGTCATGGAGAGGCTCAACAAATCAAGTGGCAAACAGCATGTTGTACAACAGCATTGGTTGTGTCTTCTCAGGTCCTGAGATCAAACACAGGCTTAGGCCACAAGTACACCAGTTTCCTCCGAGTCAGCTGGACTTATCTGAAGAACAAAGCCACCAGTCTCAGGCTGTTTAAGCTAAAGCAGAGGGCTAGGCCAGCTGACAGCGCTGCGCATCCTGGCAGAGCTTCGCAGGCAGTGCAGGCAGGGAAACTCGCACCCTGGCAGAGCTGCACAATGGCTGCAACTCCGCCAGAAAATAAGGAGGAAGAGAAGTTGTCACCTCCACACTGCCAAGCATTTTACAGAATTAATTATGTTTTCCACTGCACATCCTCCTTTTGCTGTCAGCCTGATAGGGAAACACTACAATTTAGCAATCTGCAGAAGCGGCTGACACCGGCACTCCACTGCATTCTCTGCGATGACTCCAGCCTGCCAGCGGTCCCCCAGCTTGCTGGCCCGCAGACAGCCGTGCAAACTCAGGAATGAACTCCGGATCATGTCATCCTCTGCTGTCACACTGGTCTCAACTTAAACATTGTTATCCTTGTGACTGTGAACGGGCTGAGCCTACTTACTGCTTTCAAAAACTTTCCGGCTAGTTTCTTGAACCAATTACATTCTGCAGGGCAATTCTTAGATCAGTCAACACAGCTTTCGGCTCTCTGGGACATGAATGTGATCAAGGCTGCCAAAGTGTGTGGAAAATGAAATTCCAGCTCCTGCTGCCAGGAAGTTACAGGAAAATACTACCACACAGAAACATGTACTGAAAATAGGAGCGGCTGGGCCTGCAGCTGGGAGCTGCTCTCTTCTCTCTGACAGTTCCTATGAGCTGAGTTTGAGCTACCAAGTACAGACCTGCTAAAACCTCTGCAACCTCTCCTCCCGCCTTCATACAGCTCTGGGTCGTAGCTATCCCAGGAGGAGCCCGTGGGCCCGATGCAGGTTTTGCTCCAGCTGTTGCTGCAGCACTCCAGTGACTCCAGTTGCCTTTTCACTGCCGCTGGGTTCTTGCAGAAGTCACAGCACTTGTTACAAGGTGGGGTGGCATCGCCGAAGTACTTCGCTATGGCAGCATGGCGACAGCTAGGAAACAAAAGTGAAAATGACCTGGTAACTATTTTCTTTGACAAGAACTCCACCCCCCAAATGCAAGGTGTCTTTTGATAAAGACTTGAGTGTTTTTTCACCAAGAATGCCTGTTCCAGCAGCGATCACAGGGATTAAGCCCTGGAGCAGAACTGGGGTTCTGTTCCTGCCACCTTGATTAAGGTCTCTCTGCCTGCACTTCCCCACATGTAAAACAAACAGTGGCATCAATCTCTTCTGCTAAATGCTTTCAGATCTTTGAGATCTGCAAAAGGCACAGTGGATGAAATATGCAGCCATTAATTCTGCATCATTGGTCAAATATATTCCATGTCCAACCAGAATGGCTCTAGGATAAACATGTAAAGAGGTCCTGGTGATCCCGACACCTCAGAGTTCAGAGCATGTCTGTGTATTTCACATTGAGGAGTTTCTATTTTTATTGTTTGTGGTTTGAAGGTGAAGAAATCTACATCTGAAGACACAGAAATGTAAATTAAATCACAGAAATAGCATCCAGACTGAGGTCACGAGGGAGCACTATTCCAATAGTACAGCCTGGGACTCGATCCCCTAACACATGCTTCAGCTCAGCAGCCAAAGTTCAGGTAGAGTCCCACATCCATGAAAACCAGTCCATTTGCTCATACAGCATTGCACAACCAGTTCTGCCAGCCTTAGCGAACTAGCCATGTGAAGATGATTAGATCCTTCCAGGAATCTCCAAAAGATTTCTGGCAGACATCAGTGCTTTTGGATATGCAAAAAAAAAAAAGTTTGGTGACAGAGATATGTTCGTTAGCAATACAGGCAGGAAGCAATTTCTCTTCTAGAACACTCCCTAACTCAAACCATTGAAGACACTCATTTCACTGGAGAAAGAAGAACCAGATGGTTACTTTTTTTTCTTTTTTCTTTTAAGAAAGTAGGCAGAATTTAGAGGAACTTTTTAAAACTTGGGTTTCACAGCAGAGGTGGCCAGTTGTCTCTTCATCAAAATGCTGATACTAGATACACAGAAACACTTACTTCACCAGGCATTTCGAGATCAAATCCTGCAGCCAAGCAGCAATGTCATTTCAGAAGAGAACTATTTTACTGCAAGGAAGAACAAAGCAGAGATTTTTCTTCTTTACCAAGGAGTGCCCTAGCTGGCTTACCACCTGCATCTGCAAAAAGTGGGTCACACAGGGGAAAAGTAAGACAGTCAGCACTTCACTTATTCTTATGATAAACCCTTTAAGGCGTGTTTGAACTTGTCAGAGATCTAACAAATGCAATTTGCTTAACTTGTGTGCGTGCGTGTGTCTCGGGGGAACAAAACTGTATGTCTACCAAAGCACCACAAACCAACCCTGCAAGGGTGTACGGCAGCAGCTGGCTCACTCATTCCCACGGCCTGGGAGGTTAATTTGCCAAGCAGAAGAAGAAGTGAAGCAGCAAAGCAGCAGGTTGCAGACTGCTGTCGCCGGAGCCATGAAACGCGTGTGTTGAGGCGCGGAGGGCCTGGTGCTGCTCAGGTAAGGAGGGCTGCAGCCCGGGGGACGTGGCACCGCACAGCCCAGGGCACTGAGAGCCGCGAGAGGGCTGCGACAAAGCTGGCTTTATGTCCCCCTGCAGAGCCGCACTGCCTCACGCTCCTCTTGCACTCAAAGAGCTCCTTTCACATGGTTGGGGGGGGATGGGGGGGGACCGGGATGGGGACAACACATTCGATCCCCTTGTCCTGCCTCTCCAAAAGAACTACTGGTGCTGCCTGTCCTGCCAGTGCAACGTGACTACAGAAATGTCAGCGAGCTGCAAGTCAGCTTTTTGTTTCCCCAAAAGAAAACAGGCAGGCATTCTCATTAGTCCCCGTCTCTTTCTCTCGCACGCACTGAGCTGTGTTAGAGTTAACTGAGGCATACAGTAATGGTCAAGCCCTCTCCTCACTCCCACAGCCTACTCACCAGGCTTATGCTGGGGAGGGACATCCACACACACCTCTGTCTCCTAGTGCAAACAAGAGAGATGCCCCACGGGAGGGCTTTGGTGGAAGCAGAGATCAGCTCTGAAGGCACCGGAATTCAGAGTTCTACTTTCCAACCTATCTGGCTTGTAACGCCAAGCCCTCTCCATCCAGCCTCCTGCAGCTGCCTGTATCTTCCTGCAGAATTACCCAGATCGGGGCCACAGCCCCACTTTAGCCAAAGGTGCTCACGAGTTGGGTCATTAACGGAAACTCAGTTGCAGAACTAAGATTGTTACCCAGACCAAGTTGTCCTGAGACACTGCTGCTAGCAATGTCCACTGTATCACCCTACCCTTCCTCGTTTAAAGCCCGACAAGAAATTAATCTTATCTAAACAACGTGCCTTTGTCCAATGAGCAGGAGATGGCTGTCGAGAGCAGAACTTTAACTGATGTATTACTAGCCCAGCTAGTAAACCATGAAGAAATGCTTAGACTTGCCAAAAGAAACCGGTAACGAGGGGAAAGGTAATTCTGGGAGGGGGAGATGGCGACCACCAGCTCATGGACCACCTACCCCATTTATACCACCAACTCAAATGATAAAGTTGAAGAAGAACAACTAAGCACGCATACTAATTTACATGCTGGGCAAAGAGGCTTTAACCAATTATTTAATGAAATAACAATGCATATATATTAGGAACTTGAATATATTAATGCTTTATGTATAAATAACTATTAATTTGGAAGCTTGGGTGTGCTAGCTTTGTGGAGAAGCCACCTAGCTCCCAAACTTGCACAAATTTGTAATAAAATCAGTATCTCTGCCCTTGTGTGTATTTTGGCTCATTGCACAGCGGGTAACGGATCCGCTTTTGGACAACAAGACTGCACTCCTATAATTAAAGTCAAATGGCCAAAACCTGAGTTACCAATAAGGATGCTGGGGGTAACCACTGGATTAATGCTTAACCAGCTGTGTTTCAGAAGCCTGAAACATAGCTGGTTGTGCATTAACATATGGGGGGAACACTTCCCGAGTCACACGAGCACCTGACCAATGTCCACGAGATGCAGAGCCAATTTACATAAATTAATGGTAGTTTGCATTATTATACATGTCCTAAAATTATTTCATCTTTTAAATACGCAGCTGTATTATTTGCCTCCTCCACCCTTCAACAGGAGTACGTATGAGCTGACCACTGGTCATTACAATGTCTAAACAAAATCATTATTGCATTTGAGGTATCCTACTCTGATTTGACACCATGGGATAGGATGAAGAGCAAATAACAACCAAGTTTATTAACATGTTTTTTTCCGTGGCAATACACTTCAGGACAGTGCTAAACTGACCACACGCCTGCCTGCTCCACGCCTCCGTTTGGTACTCCTTGCTTTTGTACACCAGGCAAAACAGAAGCCCTATTCCTGCAATCAGCAGCAGCAGATGGACAGTCAGAGAAGAAGAAAAGTCACATTTTCCTCTCCCAGAATATACCAGAAAAAAAGCATTCCTTCGTATGAACCAAAGAAGGGTACACAACCTCATCAGAAGAGCTCCCTGAAAAAAAAACAAACCCAAAACAAAACACAAACAACCCAGTAAGTCTTCAAATAAAGCCAGAGATGAAAGCGTTAAAAAAGACAAAAATCATATGAAGAAAAATTAGCTACGTAGATACAAGCTGCTGAACAAAAGCCATTTAATGACTTTTATCAAGTAGAAGAGCAAATCATGAGGCTGATGAAGAGCAAATTATCAGGCTGATGAGAAATTATAATTTTGCACTTGTCTGAGGGACCGTATCCTTTGTAACATCACTTGAACTTCAATGACCCTCTGAGGCAAGACGATGGGGGGTCAGCTGTCCTCAGAAAAAGCGGCTGAGGAAACTGGGGCTGTTTAGTTTGGAGAAGAGGAGGCTGAGGGGGGACCTTATTGCTCTCTACAACTACCTGAAAGGAGGTTGTAGTGCAGCAGGTGTTGGTCTCTTCTCCCAGGTAACTAACGATGGGATGAGAGGCAATGGCCTCAAGTTGCATCAGGGGAGGTTCAGAATGGATATTAGGAAAAATTTCTTTACTGAAAGAGGGGTCAGACATTGGCACA
>Ga0181612_147559_pt1 | contig 14042 bp, 8 predicted proteins | sample HoacroProtozoa21_FD_119630 | JGI IMG/M metagenome (GOLD analysis project Ga0181612, IMG submission 119630) | Hoatzin crop microbial communities from Cojedes, Venezuel. Combined Assembly of Gp0051906, Gp0051904, Gp0051908
GTGGCGGCGTACAGGGGTACTCACGCTCGACCTCGTGCCGGGGGCTCCCACTCCTGCAGCAGACTGGCCCGGCGGGGACACGCTTGCACGGGTTTGCAGCCACGCTGCTCTTAGTCCGAGCGAGAAGCCACTGCACTCGGGCAGCGCCTCTGCGGATTGTGAATTCGAGTTTTGTCTTTAGCAGCCTCCTGAGGATTTGTGCCGGGTACATTCAGAGCTCTCTGTCCAGTTTCTGCCGGCTGCCGCAGGGGAGGTGCTGCCCTGGGAGCAAAGCTATGCAGATATAGCAATCACCTACTGTAAAATCCACACCTATTCTCACATTTTGCTGTCTGCCTTATGACCATGTAAGTCACGCTCCTTTTCCATTTCTGAGCAACTAGAAGCAGTTGGACTTGGTTAAAGCTAAGTAGTCATGTCCCAAGGTCTTCCAGAACTTGTAGAAGGGGCTAGGTTAGCCAGGAACAGGGTGCTTTTGTTTTAAAATGGACTGTCTACATCTGGAGTTTATGTAAGTGTTACCTACATAAACAATTTGTGAATAACTCCACATACACACAAGGTTCTCCCCCATTTGCTTGTTGAACAGAAGCCCTGGCTGAAACGCTCAGAGAATACCCTGCCAGGTCCAGAGGGCAGGGTTTCGGTGAGAGAGGACTACCATGCCCCTACAAACTGCGTCCGCCTCCTCTCCAAAACCTGCAGCGTTAGACGCAGCCACACTTTGGAGGAATAGGTGGCATCGCCACACTGACGTACGCGCAGCCTGCACCAACTGGAACCGTAAAGCCGTTTCTGTTTTCTAAGCTCCCCAGCTGGAACTGCTGCACTTGACAATCTACCCTCTCCCAACTCTAGCTGTGCCTCCACCGAGTACACGCTGCCCTTTAAAACATTAGAAGCACAAGTTCGTTTCCTTTTAAATGTAACTTACGTTTCTAAAAAGATTGTAAGATTGCAAACTATACAACTAAGTATGTAACTTATGTTTGTAAGTGTAACTTGTGTTTCTAAAAAGAATGTAATGTAACTTCTGCTTCTAAAAAGATTATAAGATTGCAAACTATACATCTAGGTTTGATCTGAGAACAAATCTATTTTGTTGGATCTAGAGAATCAGGTTAAAAGTGATGTGATGGAAGTGATTTTCTTCTTTCTGGAGGAACAGAGCTAAGCTTTAGCCAAAGCCAACTTCAGATTACATACAGTTCCCCCAAAAACTTCAGTGCATAACTTGAAAGCACGCGCTTACTGGAGACGGGGCTTGTGGTGCCAGCGGAAGGGGGGTCTGACCCTCAGACCCCTTTTTAAGTCCCCGCATTGTCCCAGCCAGCCAGTGGGCTTGGAAGCACAGTGCAATTCCAAAACACTAAATTTCCCTTCACAGCAAGAACGGAAACCTCGAAGAAGCTGAGTATTTCAGTTTAAGCGCAGCCTCCTAAAATCTGGAAGTTGGTTTCTGTCTGTACGATCACCCTGAGGTCTTTTTGTTTATCTCAATCTTATTCCAGCCTTCTGAGTACGCAAACCTGAACTGGAAATCTACCAAGCACGGGAGTCTGCATGACATTTCCAGCCTGTCCTGCTTTTGACCTGGCCAAAAACATTGGCATATCAGACTTGCTCACAGTTTTCCAGCATTTATACCCTTGGTCACGATGAGAGCAAGGAAATGCAGAGCAGACCAAACAAAAAAATAATTAACCAAGCTTTCTTAGACTCTCAGAAGGGGCTTGGTTCAAATCCAGTTGAGATGTAGATGAAAGTTCAGCCCGTTCATTTTATTACGGTTTGTTTACCTACATCTAATTTCATTTTAACTTGTTTTCCTTTTTTCATCTATTTTGTAGCTCTCCCTTGCAACAAATAAAAGAGATATGCCTGTTATGAGCATAGCTGTCGGAAGAAGTGAAGCCCCACAGGCAAGTCCGACCCCTGCTAGGCACCCCCCCCGCCCCGGACCCAAGGGTTCGTGTCAGGGGTCCTGTCCGGGCCAGCCAGCATCAGCTCCGCGCGAGGTGGGGACACGCCAACATCTGCCCGACGGCGTGATTCCGGGCTGGCCGGCAGAGCCCACCGAGACGGCGCTGCCTGGGAAGGGGGTGGGTGAGCACGGCCCTACGTTCCAAGACTCAGCCCCTCTCCCAGAGACCTTTGCCAGAGCAGCTCCTGCAGAGCTCCGGCCACAGGCACGGGCGTGATGGCGGACAAATACCCTTGGAGCTCATAGGAATTGCCACGATGCCCACAGCGGGGTTCAGAATGTAAACATCACAGGTTATCTGACAACAAAATGCAGCTATTTGCAAACTAAATCACTCTCCCGCTTCTTCCTTGTCCCATTAGGTACCTAGTTAGCTCCGCATCATACACCTTCATCTTCCTGGTGCCATAGGTGGCTCACATTAAGCATGAAATCATATTATTTGCACAGGAAGGCTACTAGCCAGCGTGCCACGTGACTGAATATCGCATTGAGCCCCTTCTGTTCAACGGCTTCACGTTCAGCTTAGCTCTCGCAATGTCCGCTAAATACAAAAGCATGTATTGCGCTGAACGTGTGCTAAAATACTCAGCAACTATTTGGAATAACAGTTCAAAAAAATTAAAATTAGTTCTTCTGTGGTTCATTTTTAATGGGCAGGGCGAAGGGCTGGATTTTTTAACCTTGATTTTATCCGACTTAAATAAATAGCAGAGGAAATGAAGGGGTTTGGCTGTTTTGTTTTTTGTGGTTTTTTTTTTAAAGATTTTTGCCTTGAGTGATTTGTTAGCTTTTAGTGCTTTGCGTATCCTAGCATTGTTACAGAGAGCAGCTCTGAAAATGTGCAGTGCATATCAAGGAAGAAATGCAGCCCTATAGAAGGCTTACACTCTGACAGGGAGAAACAGGCTCCGCTGCACCTGAGGACTTAGTTCATCAACAACTACAACACAGAGCAGGAGTCTCCACTGGTTGATGTTATGACTGGAATAACACAGGGCATTTAAGCAGCACGTCACGTTCTGGGTACCTGAGGTATTTTACAAACAGCTTCCCTGCTGGAAGGCATAAAGCAGAGTTTCACTTGCTATTGGATCCTCCACCAGTCATCTAATGTCACATTTTTGTCTGTGCGGTTTCTCAGAATTAGGTAATACACAGTATCTTTAAATGCACCTGGGAACTCATGAGTCTAACTACTGACCACGATTGCCAGTGTCAGACATCTCAGTTTGAAAATGGGATATTTGGAACTTGACCATAAGAGGCCTTAATCATAATGAACGAAGTGCACTTCAGCACAGACTTTCAAGGAAGATTGCTCCCATTGAAACAAAAAAAAAGAAAGAGAGAAAGCCAGCAATCATTTAACACTACACACCCTTGAAGAAACGTTCCTGAGTACCACCCCAGAAGCAAACCCTCTACTGACCGCTGAAACTGAGGTCAGGATGTAAAAAGAGCCGTATCTCCATGTAAAGATGTAAAGAACTCTATCTCTTTTCCCTGCTTGTGGGAAGACTGCAAGGTGACAGAAACACCAGGGCTTAGGAACAGGCTTTCAGAATGATACAAAGCTAAATTTTAGTTCTTCTGAAGCTAAAAAGGAATTTCCCTCTTGATCTCAAGGGGAGCAGGGTTTCCCTACTGTTTAAGATTCTTCATAATGAAAAGGTGCTTTTCTGTTTCGGTTCTTGCAGCCATCTTGCACATTTGCTGGGACAGAACAAAAGCAGAAACTACATTTTACGACACACTTCGAGCCTAGTTTTTCTAGCAAACTATACATTTACAAAACAAGTTTTTACAGCCAGATTTGGGATAGAAAAAAAAAAAGTAAGGCCATCTATCCTTCAAGTGTCTGTGTATAGGATCTTGCCTAGATCAGAGACCTGCTACCTTAACGTTACCTACCGCAGGACTAATGGGAAGGACAAACCCATAACCCACTCCTTCACGGAGCTGGCATAAGTCTGTATTTTAGGAAGCTATTTGTCAGGAGGCTCCCCCCTTTCTAGAGAGACTGTTAGATTTTCAGTCTTTGCTGTACAAGAGAGTCTTTCCTGAAGCTAATAAAACACTTTGTTTCTGGAAAAAAAAGTGTAGTTTTACAAACAATTATTTTCAGTTGAACAACGTAACCAAAAATGCCAGCTTGGCTTCAGTTTTTCATTAGAAATATGTTCAATTTTTGACAAAAAGCAAAACTGCCTCACTTTCCTTTGGGCAAAGGTCGGTCTCTCATTTAAAACTGTTTTGATAAAAGATTTCTGATTAGTGCTGCCCTGGGTCTCTGAAACGTTTAGCTGAAACGCGTGGCGGGCAGGAGCACGGGCCAGGATCTGGGCTGGAGCCCTCGGTGGCTTTACCTCCAGCCCACCGACAGTGGTGTGGGGCTGCCCCACGCTGCCCCGGAGCCCCTCCGCCGCCCTCCACCCCAGCCAGAAGTCACTCACCAGACACAACGTTTCAGGGAAGCCCTAGGCCAGCAGCACGTTTTGCTGCTCTCTGACTAGAAGACTGTTCCCAGTTTGGTCTGGTATTTTAAAAGCGCCGTTACCTTGCAGCAGCTACTGCTACAGGACCCACAGTTACTTGCGTCTGGGTTAGAGGCAGCTCCCGTCTCGCAGAACAGTTGTAAATAATACAGCGCTCATTGTGCAGATAGCGGGGTTATTCAGCTACACTGTTTGCTCTCAACTTCAGTGTTCCTGAAAATTAGCAGAAAAGCTATTTATCAAGATCATACAGCCATCACATCACCACAACCCTGATCACACCAAAAAAAGGGAAAATTGGGCTAATGTAGCTTTTTCTAAATGGTGATTATAGTCAGTCGATAGAAGTGCTGTTTGCATGACCGAAATCAGCTTGCTTTGTGCAGTTTCTTCCAATAAAACTATTATAAGATCCTTAAGGGCGGAGTGGCTTGCTCCCTCTTACCCCCTTGTATCAATAATAAGCTACCAGGTTGTCCCACTCTCCTTCCCCCCTTTTCTTAAATTTTATTTCCCGAGTCCCGTTCTGCGGCGGCTGCAAGCCTTATTTCAGTTCTTTAGCGGCTGCAGAGGGCAAACACACAGCAGATGTCAGTGCATTACAAAACTTGGTTTGAGCATAACAAAAGAAGCCACAAATGAGAAAGTTAGACCAGAAAAACAAAACGCAGGGAACTGCAAAGCTTTGAAGCTATCAAGGAGGTCATCCCTCTGTGTTTGACACTATCTCCTTAACCACTAACACGGGGAGCACTGCTGCGACTTGACAGCTTCTCCTGCCGAACGCTTCCACAGCTTTGAAACCCTGCACCCACCCAGGCTTCTCGGGCACTGACGCACACGCTTCCCAGCCCGCACGGGAAAGGGACGCCTGGGTATATTTTCCCCTTTTGCACAATTTAGACAGTAGAAGGTCAGCAGGGAACGGAGCAAATGGAAAGCACTGCTGCTGCTCACTTCGTTCTGTAACTAGAGATTCTCTCCCTGCTGTAGGAAAGCCAGCCTAAGCAAAAACTTTCCCTGGCCGGGGTGTCACGGCTGCGACGGAGGTGGGTCGCTGAGAGCCGAGCTACGCATACCCCACACCAGACACGGGTCCTGCCCCTGCGCCTCCCGACGTCGCTGAAGTCGCAGCAATCCCAGAGCAAGAGAGAGACCCAGTTCAAGGCCTCCCTCATTTGCCCCCGCAAACAGGCGCCCTGCTCGAGCGCCTCGGGACCCTTGGGCCACCAGGCCCGCTCGCCGGCAGCCGCGGACACACACCTGGGTGCGGGGCTTCCTCGCTCCGTGCGACGCGGATCGCTGCCTGGCAGGGGAGAGCCTCGGCCCCAGCCAGCCGCGCAGGGAACGGCGGAGGGGTGGGGTTTGTGTCCTGCTCGGAGAAGCAGAGCAGAATGTTTGTCTTTCTTATCTCAGAAAGGAAACCTATGGGAAATGCGATGCTGTATTCCCCACTGTTCTCCTGTCATATAATTATAATGCATTATGCAAAGCAAAACCTTTTGGAAAATCAGTAGGGCTAATGAGAAGACAGTCCCTGCTTAGGAGGTGCTTTGCTTTTCTTCCTAAATTCCACAAGTCTCATCTGAGGAGCCATTAGTACAAAAACAAAAGATGAGCTACACGTTTGCGTCAGGAAAGAACGAGGCAGCCTGAGAGCCCCGTGGCATTAGGAGAATACTTGTTGCACAAGGCAAATCTCTTTTCCCCAGATAACGGACCCAGGCCAGATTTTTTTCGGACTTCAAAGGAAGAACACAGTAGGGCCTTACCACTGCCAAATTGCTAAGTGGAATAAAAAATTGTGATTTTGCCATTAAATACTTGGTAGAAATTCAAGACTTTAAAAAAAAAAACAACAAACCCAGTGATGCTATTGCATTCTATACTGGAAAAGGATTAATTAGAATTTCAAAGGCTCTAAGCGGTCACTGGAGAAGAACCCGTGCACATAGCATTTCTGCGCCACGATGCCCAGCTTACCGCATTTATGATCACAAACCCCGCCAAGCTACATTCTACGTACTGTGAGGCCAGCGCAGACGATAACAAAGCAGCATCTAACACTGATGATCAGTATGTGCCTTACATTCTGCCAACAGAATTTGCCCTTGAAGATTCACTAAAAGCTCACAGTATTTCTCTTAATTCCGCTGCACTGGATTAAAAAACAACTCAGAAATAGCTGGGAAGGCTGACGTGAACAACATCTCTAATGAGCTTTAATTTTCTTAGTGAAATGCTTAATGAAAATCTGATGAAGAGGATACTCAGACTATATAAGATGGTGGTAACAAACCCAGCCCTCCAACAATGCAGTCACTGCAGAAACTTTAAAGAGCTCGGGACTAGAGTTTAAAGAGCTGAGCACACATAGATAGGCACAGGTACACATTTTAAGGACTGCTCAGCACTCCGTTGGTACCACTGTGACTCTAAGAAACAGAGCTTTTTTTAAAAAAGAAAAAAATCTAAACCACTGAGCTCTTTTCAAATGTAGCGACTCGTTACCAGACCTAGATGGGAACCAAAGTCCTCTGCAAGAAGTACGATCCATATCAGTTTCTGCTTCTGCAGCCTGCACTCCTCAGGGTTGCCTACAGACACACACTCAGGAAATTACACTGAATTAACGTTTAAAGTGGATTAATTAATTGGCCTCAGTCCCCAACTTATTCACAATCAAGAGGTTTTCAAGTTAACTAAGTTAAAGGCAGTTTAGAGCTCTCAAAGAATTCCTATGCAGGATTTTAATGCCGTTAAAGTAATTTGTTTTAAATTCACATCCTCACTTAATTTGGTGGGGTTTTTTTTAAGCCTTCCTATGTAAATGGGTGTTAAGGCAGCACAGAAAAAGGAGTTTGGGTAAGTAAACTTGTCATTTTTAAAGTTAACCAAAAAAAATGCTTAATATCAGCAAACATTCCCAGATCACTTCGTGAGGGCTCTACCAGCGAGCTTTGAAACTGTGCTGGTTTTTTTTTAAGGGAGCATCAGCACAACAGCAAGAAACTTGTCGAATGGGAACGCTTCGCCGGCAGGTACCCGGCTCTCCGTGGAACGCATGCAAGCGCCAGAAAGTGTCCGCAGGGACGCCAGGCCTCTCAGCACTTTAAGTGAAACCGAACATTGTCACCCCAAGAATCAGGTAAAAATAACGAGACCACCCCAGGCCCCCTGCGGGCCCGGGAGAGCAGGAGGCGTGCCAAAGGGCGTCCCTGGCCCTGGGTGGGATGGGGTCCAGGCAGGTCCGACCGCAAGGGTCACAGCAAACACAGGCAGAAACGGGCGCGTTTGTACCTGTGACAGCCACGACGCAGGCATCCTCCGCCTGCCTGCCTGGAACCACTTCTGCAGGGAAGCAGGCCCATGGGCACGGACCCTCTGGCAGTCGCTGAACTGTACTGTATTTACTACGATCAGCTTTTTCTTTCTGTGGCTGGAATTTTTAGTTACTACAAAAATGCGTCTCTCATTGCTTCGCTTTTCTCAGTTGCTGCTTAAAAATAAAAGGTTTGTGTTGGTTGAAGTCTATTTGTTGTCAGCTGGCTTCATGTTTAGGCGGCCTGTAACACCTCGCGTCAACAGGAAAACCCTCAGCTCTTACTGTGAAACATTGCAGGCCTAAATCTTAAAGGTTGGAAAACGGGAGATAAATTATTTATTCAGACTTCAGTATCTGTCATACTTGCTTGCATTAACAACAGTAAACTGCAAAAGCAGACAGCACACGACCGGTGCAACGGGCAGCGGGACTGCTGGCAAGGCACAGGCCGCAGAAGGCTTCTCTGCAACCTGACCACAATCTGCTGCAGCCGCTGGGCCCTCTTCAGACTGAAACACAACCAAAGTAAACGCGGATCACATCGCTAGGCGAGGCCTCCAGCACAGCTGATTTTAACTTTGTTCCTTTATGTGAAACCATCACCTGTATCTGAAGCACAACAAATGACACCTAGAGAACACAGTCTAGCTGTTGCTCCCGAACCCAGTTTATTTCCCACTTTCCACTTACAGAGTGATGAGGTGTTGCCCTTCGTTCCCTGCTACTGCTGTCCTAAGTGCTGTGGGAGCACGCTGACTGTCCTTCTGCCGGCAGACCTGGCCATAATTTGACCAAGCACAGGATTAGTCCTCTACTCACACAGAAAAACAACTCCAAAACAAGATGTGCATTTTGTCTGCGAGATTCTAACTTCACTGTTTATTGCTCTACAATAGCTAAAAAAATAATAATCCAGACTTGCATACTCTTTGGAGGACCTATTGCCAATACTCCATTGCATTCGCCTGCTTTCAGAGGACAACTTCACTACTTAAAGCTCACTCACAGTGTAATTCAGTGAACTCAAAAAGAACCACCTCCATGTTATTATCAGATTTCATCCACATATTAGGTTTCATCTGACTATTTCTCATTTGAGAACAGGGCTACACAGAGACACCACAGCTCTGGAATAAATAATTACAAGAGAGAAAGTTTGTCCCAGAGCCTGCACTTACCAGTTACAAGGATCATAGTCACTACACAGGTTAGTACGTGAAGGAAGGACTTGATACATAGAAAGGCGCTCTTTAACTGCTCGCGTTTGCTAGCTAGACAAGCTTTTTTTAAAAGAATATGACCAGAACTGGAAGCCTGAAGAGAAGGCACGCTGTGCTTCCTGGATATTCAGGAGTCTACAGAAAGAATTCACTGGAGCCCTTAAAGCAGTATTAAGACAAACTAAAGCAAAACAAGAGTATCTGTGGGTTAAGCAGCAATATAACGTTTCTTTTATCTCAAATAAATTTAACCGGATCAAAAAGCTATTTAAAATGCAACCGAAATTATTGTGGAGATTTTAGGGTTTTGCTTATATTATAATGGAAACAGTATTTGCTGCCTTTCAGTGCTTTGTATACATCCTAGTGTGTCTAAATGAATGCGGAAAACAGCAGCACTGAGCTTCTTTGTTGTCAAAACCGCACTCCTACTCCAAGCAGGGACTTCATTACAAAGCTATTTTCAGCAGGCGTTCAGCTGCTCGGATGGAAGCAAGCAGATACTCCTGTTTGCGCTGTGCTCCTGTCGGAGCACGACACAGCGCAAGAGGGGACGAGGCTGGAGTCACACGTGCAACTCCAAAGCCCTCACACCAATCCGAGCTGGAAGGCAAACGCGCTCTGCTGCATAATCCACTTTTGAACATGGATTTTGAGCTTTTTGAAAGCACACAGCTCTCGCCTGGACATGCAGGCAGGCAGCCCTTGGGCCAGAGTTGGGCAGCACGGACTGCTTTGGAAATGCCACCTCTCGTGCGAACTGCAAGTGCTTTTTAAGGACTGAAATAATTCCGGGTGCGAGTAGTTCCTGATTGCACAGATTTTCAGATAAGGATGGAACTTAAAGAACGAGCTGCTTCTCATCACACACCGTCTCTCCAGGTGCCTCTCGCACAGATGCAGCAAGCTGGGACTGCCGTTCCATCGCTCGTGCTTTAAATGCGTCTGCCAGACCGCTTGCTACCTCTGGCTTTTGTACAGGGCTGAACGAGAAATGTCTCCTTCCACCAGGAAATCTGCTTCACTACAGCAAATGGAAATTTACTGTTGACTTTACCAAGTCCACGTTTACACGGGTCTTAGCAACAACTAAAATGACAAGGAATTTCTATTTCTACAAAAACCAAAGTTCAGAATAATTCACTGAAGTGCAGCAGTTGCATGCAGGTATGAGCCTAATCAAATGCTTAGCAGCATGTATGACAACTGCTGTGAGAAGGCTGTGCTTTTTTTTTTATAATAAATATCAATGCCACAAAACTGTGCCCTTCTCAAGAGGGTCTTTTAAATAATGTAAGTAATTTTGGAGCAAAATACTAGTAATCCAAGTAATTAAATTTATGCATGGTATAACAGTAAGACATTTAAAAAACATAATTATCAGGTATTCCCCGTTGAAAAATATAATAGATAACAGTAGACGAAGCCCAACATTCAAACACATCTAACAAAAGTAATCAGCGTCAGTTTCCCCGAGTAAGTTCTTGTCAGAGGGAGAAACACATCACTTCCTTCTCATCTTTTCAAGTAAAAAATTTATCCTCTCCGTGGCTTTTAAAACGCCACCCAAAGGGGCTGTCAAAGCAAACAGAGAGGAGCTGCCTGTTGGGAATACTCACTGAAGGGAGACAGTGTTTTGCTGCAGCTTCATAAAATTTTAAATCTGTGCATGATTTTGGATTTCCTTACCCACTGTCTCCAGCTGCCTTCTCCTGCTCCGGTGTTTCTTAAAGTGACCCAATTATTGTCACCTAATTAGTGCTGGAGGAAAAAAAGGGCTTCTGTCAGACAGAACTCCTTAAACAAATTAGTAAGGTCCTTAAAGACATGAATCGGGGTTTACAACCTATTGTAAAGATTCATGCATCAAATATGTTCAGATTTGTGAGACAAAAGGAGTGGAAAATGAATTGAAATTATTTACTGCTGAACATAGCGAGACTTGTGAAAATACTGGCAGAGAAGTGTACAGTAGAGATCCTTATCGCAGCAGTTCAGCCACAGGTGTTTCCCCATATTACTAGGTTATCCTTATCCAGAATAAATATTTAATGTTAGTATTAACAAAGAAAATCTGTAGCTCCAAGAACAATCTCTGTGTATTTAAAGCTCAGTGATGATTATCCACTTTAAAATCAATTGAATTGTAAGTATTCAACAATTTTACACAATACAGATTTTCAAACTGTAAAGAGAAAGCTCCCAGTCCCCAGAGGCGCCTCTCCACGAGCCAAGCCTCCAGCCAGCTCTCCCTCCTGGGACCAAACCCACCCGCAGCAATACTCTTCTGCTGCCTCGGCCGACTTTTTTTCCCCCCAGAGATGCCTTCACCACGCACAAGCGATGCGTTACCGTGCCGCACCCACCCACTGCCATGGAGGCCAGGGTTCCTGACAGCCCTCTGTTGCTCGTGCCTCTCGGGAGATTGCCCTTCAACTCACAGACTCTTCTCCTACTTCGTAAATCCCTTCCGCTTAGTGGCTCAGCACAAATTTACCACCCAGCACCAACAGCAGGGCTGAGTCAAGGTGCGATGATTCCAGAGGAATCATTTGAGTGCACTCACGTTTGACACTTGATGACCCGTGAGTTAAGGTTGGGTCCTGTCAGAGCAGGAGCTGGGCAGGCTCAGAAGACAATCCCCAAGCCTGACACCCACAAAGCCTGGGGCACCCTTTCTGCCAGTGACAGAGCTTTGGGTTTTTGGCAGGGGATGTCCAAGAATCCCCCTCACTATGTTAAAATTCCCCAGAATATTAGAAAGACGCAGCAGTTGGATGGGGTCACGCTCCTACCAAGAAAGTCTAAAGCCCACCTTTGTGATATAGAAAACACCAGGAATGGATTCTCAGGGTATTTTGGATGTCCAAAGAACACAGAGCCCAGCACAGGCAGTGGGATCTGCAGCTCAGGGGACACTGAGAACATCACACAAGGTTCGCTGGATGAAATGAGAAAATGGGTTTCCTGCTATAGCCTTCTTTGAGTTGGCATACGAGTGCCAAAATGGATTTGGTTATTTTCCTGCAGCTTAGATACTAGGTGTTTCTTCCCAGCTTTAAACACTTGAATGCTCTCGATACACACCTACCCACAAACTCAGCTCACATGCAAAGCTCCCATCTTTTTTCCTAATTCTCAGGAGGAGAGTAACAAAGAAAGAAAGGGTAGAAGAGACATAGGCTTCTACTGCAAAACTTCCTCTTTTCTTTATTTTCTAACTCTCAAAGCTCTTTGTAGCTTTCTCATTTTCCTAATTTTAACCCCTTTATCATGATTTTTGTCTGACAGGTCTTTCACCACCAGTACATTCATGCTTGACTTCCCGCCTCTTCTCTCCCCTTTCTATACCCCGTGTCTTGCACACCCCACCACCCTCGCAGCAAACCGACTCTGTGTAAACGCCTTTCCCTCCGCCACTGAGCACAGAGACGTATCCCTCCTTTCCTGGGGGAATTTGCCCCTCTCTCAAACTCTCCTACTTTCTTTTCTTATGAGTTACTGAGCCTGCAAGTTCTACTGACCTCTTCCCTTTTACTGACTCTTCCCTTTGCATGAGTCTTTCTCAAAATTTTATGAATGGTTTGGGGAAGATGAAAATCATCCCTCTCGTCGGAATAACTTTGTCAGTGAACTTTGGGAGGTAGAAGATGACAGACCATCAACCCGTATGCCACCTGCGGTGCCCCGGGCTCTCCCAGGGTGCCTTTGCACCACCCCTGCTATGTCTCTACGATCACTCACGCTCTTCCAACCTGCTTTTTCTCGGTTTCTTCTCTCACCGTTTCTTCTTTCCTCGTAATTCCCATTCTTCCTCTTTTCTAAGTGAGCAACTCTCCTCACTCCAAATAGCCCATTTCTGGAAAAACATATCACAAATTGTTTTCTTTTTGCCTTTCCTTTTTCAAAGCTAAAGTACATCTGCCTGGATTTGGTTATTTCTTACAGCATTTTCTTCCTTTTTTTTTTTCCCTACTTGGGGAAAAAAAAGATGAAGATTCTCATGTCTTTGACTATTTTAGCAAAAAAGTTTAGAAAACCAAGGTAAAAGTTAAAGACTCTAAAGAAAATAAAGCAAGTTTAACAGAACACCATTCTTTGCGCCGAAGAAAACTCTATCAGCATTTGCTTTCGAGCAGCCTGCATCAATCTACCGGGGGTGAAGAGAGTGGCCAAGAGTCTGATGAGGTTGTGTGGGGAGGAGGATGGAGATGCAGGGGTGGGAAACCTCCATGAGCAAACCCTGCACCCTTGTGTCCTCCCGCTGAGTACAGCTCAAGAGCCGGGTCCACTCTAGAGAAGTATGAGCAGCAACTCAGGGCATGAAACAAGAGTAGAACACTGCATCAGACCCTCCTTCTGCAGGCTTTCAGCAGCAACAGTTTCCTTAGAATATAATCACTTTATCTTGTGGTTTTAAATGCAAGCCTGCTTCTAAACAGTGGAAATCTTTACGGGAGATAATCGCTTTGGGCTAGAAGCAATTGGTAAAGATGACTGATAATAGCTGTGCAATTATCGTTTAAATGATGATTTCTACTTAACAAACACCAGTACACCCTCTGTATCACTTCTGGCCTACACGCTTGCAGTGTTCCAGGCGTTACTGTCCATGCTGCTCCCGCATGGCTGCACGCAGCGGGCAGCTCCCCCACTGCCCCAGCACGGCCCGGGCAGAAGAGGCAAAGCCTCAGGGGGCCCAGCTGGTGCTGCTGACCCCCGCCCTGTGCCAGGGCACTGCTGTGCCATCTGGTTCAGCCTGCCGACCAGTTTTCTCCAGTTGCTGCTCACTGCTCTTTCCTGGGCACCTCCATGTCCACCTATAGCCCCTCAGACTAAGCGCAGGGGCTTGGGACTACTTTGGGCGTACGGGCAACGGGCACACAGGGTCCCTGCTGCGGCCGCGAGGCCCCCTCCGTTGTCACAAAGCAAACGGGGCCGGAGCCTGCTGCGGCGCAGACCCCAGGGCCCGCGCTGGCCCCCGGGCTGCCCCAGGACAGGGACAACGGGCGAAA
>Ga0181612_111242_pt1 | contig 14039 bp, 5 predicted proteins | sample HoacroProtozoa21_FD_119630 | JGI IMG/M metagenome (GOLD analysis project Ga0181612, IMG submission 119630) | Hoatzin crop microbial communities from Cojedes, Venezuel. Combined Assembly of Gp0051906, Gp0051904, Gp0051908
AAAAAAAAGTTCCACCCAGTTCCCCTTTAAAAAAAAATTAACTACCTTGGGAAAAGCCCCCAAAAAAAAAAAAAAACAAAAAAAAAAAAAAAAAAAAAAAGAAAAGAAAAGAAAAGAAAGAAAGAAGAACAAAGACAGAAGAAAAAAGAAAGAAAAAAGATAAAAGAAAAAGAGGCAGAGGGGAATAAAAAGGAAGCATAGACAGCCAAATTCTTCAATAGTGCCTGCTTACTTGTTCAAGAAAAGGACACTTTTATGCTTTCAGAAGCATCTGATTCTATGTCAGGAGTTCCAGGAATGTTTTTAAAAATAAAAATAATCAGCTGACATGTTCTTCCTTCCTAAAGATCACATTTAAACAACATTCTAGCAGCACATCCAAAAGACTGCTTAAAAGCTGGGACTGCATACTGAGTGGTACAGCAGACCTTGAGAAACACAACGTCAAAGATCACCACATGTCAAGGATGACAGCAAAATATTTTCTTGTTGCCTTTTTCCTGGGGAAGAACTCATTGATGTTCTGTCCAGCTCTGCTGAGTACTGGTGAGCTGAGACTCTATACCTGAAACAGGTAGCTTCTTTATCAAAACTATGTGGCACTATTGAGGCTGTTCATTTTTCTGTCAGCCTTCAAAGTAACTGTTTTCTCTTTACCAGTGAAGGTGAATTTTCCGATTGTACCTTGCCTTTCTGAAGACACTGAAGTTGGGTCTGAGCTGCATTATTTGCATTAACATATAGCATTTTCCCCCACGATAATTTGGCAGCATTTTGATTATGCTGGTTAACAACAGACTACTAAGAGTTACCAACATCAGCCAAAATAAGCTAAGATTTTTTTTTATTTCAATACAAGCTACCCACAAAAATCCTTTCCATTTTTAATTGCCCACAATGGTCTAAGACACACAGCTAATTTTTAAATCCTGCACGTGAATCATGTTGGGCCATTCTGTTCTGTCCCGTCCTAACAACTAGCTATTCCAGAACACTTCCAGTGTGGTTTACCAGAAGGCGTTACTGAGATGTGTTACACAAGGCTCAATGTGAGTGATGAGCAGGTGTGTTTCAAATTATGCCGCAATAATTTTGAGATGTCAGAATCCAGTCACCTCCTATGAAGTCTGCCAGAGGAGCTTGCTTAGGAGGTTTGCAGCAAGGTTGGCAAATCAGCTGCCTACCTTATCTCAGGCTCACTGCCTCAGTACTCGGAACATCTCCAGCCGTGCAAAGCGGGGTCCAGAAACCACCCCGAGCAGGGAACTCGTCCTCCTCTACCCCTTAGGGAAACTCCTTAAGCAAGACCCCCTTCTTGTGTAATCAGCGACTCCCCTCTTCTGCACTTCTCTGGAGAAGCACAAAACAACCCCCCAGGTACTTCTAAGTAGTTGAGAAATAGCTGTAACTAGTAATTATACTGTAGTTAGTAATCATACCAACTTTAGCATCCTTCATAAATCAGGCACGGCTCTCTGTCTCAGAGTTGCACAAATAAAGGAGACTCAGAGAGGGAAAAAGGAAGACGTATTTTCCATTTCTTACACTCAGGAACCGAAGCAAATGAAATGTAAATATTTTTCTTGGAGTCACGAACAAATGTTGCAGCAGGGCCAGGCACTGGGTTGCGTCATTGGATTTAATGGTGTCAGACAGCAGTGCCAGCAGTGCGATGTAGGCCATCGCTTCTCACAAGCGGGAAGCAATGTCCTGTCGAACTCAAAACTGCTATAAAGCCCATCCCCTCCTGCCTCCATACTTGGCTGTGCCACTTATGCTATTCTAAAAATTAATTTTATTTTTTATGAATAATAAGTCATATTCTTAGTTTCAAAAATATGAGTTTTCATTTTATAAAATTTTAAGCTATTGATTTCAACAGCGTTCTGACAAAACATAACAGCTCATATGGGCTGATGACTTTTGCTACAAAGGTGGTCCAGCTGATTAGGCCACTTAAAAGTATACATTTTCTCACCCAATCAGTTCAGCTAAAAATAAAATGTTGCATTAATTTCTTCCCCTTGTGTTTTCCTGTTTTGCATTTTTGTCATATACAGTTTCCTGAGTTAATTTTTATTCCTTGGTATAGTAAACATTTATTTGCTCATACATCTACAGACAGAGCAAAAGACATTTATTTTTATCAGCTAAAGGTGAAAATAAACATTGGCAGCGGCTCTGTGTGGCTGGTAGCAAATAGCCTTCTTCCTGTTTTCTTCTGTATTTAAAAATGATAATTGTTATTTGAATGAAATCTTTGGTTACTATCACATTGTATTAATGGAGCCAGTCCAAAAAACGCAAGGGTTTGAAATTTCACAAGACAATCAGCCTCTGAGGAAGACTGGAACAGGTAATTCTGTCGTATCCTCACAACAAGGTAAGCCAGCTTTTTAGAACAACTTAACTTGCATCTTTAAAATGTCAAGTGAGATTCACCATTTTATATGTTTGGCTCTCATGTTGAAAGATAGCTTTGTTAATCAAACATGCTTCAATTTCTCTAGGGTTTTTAAGGACATTACATCTTTTACATTATTTAACTATTCTGCAACACTATGAGTTCTTCAGAATTACAATACAAATTTCACTTAATACTCCTTAAGCATTTGTTCACTACAAAAATTGTGCCAAAGATAAATTACTAGTAAAGCCATTATAAAGCATTCAGCCTCAGTCCCTTTTATCTCTCTCACGACACTCTTTTGGCAACAGGGCAGGGTAAACACATATAAAAACAAACCTCTTAAAACTTTTATAGACGAAGGGAAACAGCAATAATAGTAATCCAAAATACTCTCTGCTCCACTTGCAACACCTGTATTTACTTTATACGTAACGTCAAAAAAATTATTTTAGAAGAAAACATATGCTTGCTGTAAAGCGATATATGCAGGTATGCTAATGAGAATACAAAGACCATTTTTGTCAGAGTTCTTCATTAACAGGAATAAAATACTCTACTGCATAGCACAGCAGACTCTCTTCTTCCCAAAAAGCACAGCCTATCAAAAAGTCACTCAGAAATAATTGTGAGCCCAGAATCAAAAGCATAAGATTAAAATTCATTAAATAGAACTAACAAGCAGAGACCTCAACTTTCAGTTTATGCAGTCAGTACTTTTCCCACTTTTGATCCTATCGATTTTATTTCTGTGACTTGTCAGATTTTTTTATGCTACTCTAATGTCCTGGAATATATTAATAAAATCCTTGGAAATGAACCACAAATTTCCAGGAAAAAGCCTACCAAGCCCTTTTGGGCTTTCATTTTTGTTAGAGATGAAGCTTGAAAAGGCTCCTATACAGAAAGCCTCCCCAGTGTCTTCATTCTACTTTTATTACTATCTCCTTTCTGATTATACTATTTTATAGCCCAGTCACTTGCCAGCATCTTTCCTCATAGAAACTCCATAATTTTCTCCAGGTAAAAATACATCAGGCTTTTTTTTCTTCGCTAATCTCTATTTCATGTGTTTCCACATGATTTTTTAAATCACTTTTTCTTTCTCTCTTCAGGCTTCTGTTTCCCAAAAAAAGCTATTTTTTTCTATGTAGTTGCATTTTGATAAGTTTTTCTGACTCCTCCCTTTACATTTAATTTAGGTTTGATTCTTTATATTTGGCATACCAGAAGTCAGCAAATGATCATAGTAGCTCAATGCCTGACAATACGCATCCTGAAGGTACTTGCTGCTTCTAATTTTTTTCAGCCTACAGTTGTGTCATACCAGTTACCAACCCACTTGTGAGATCACATTGCCTGGGAGCAAGTCTATTTTACCAGTTCGCATTCTTGCAGGGGTATCGCCTCACTCCCTTCTCTTGCTTTTCCTCTTGGATATATTAATAGCAAAATTATTTACCTACAGTTCCCCCACTCTCTTCCCTCTGTGAAAATTACTGATTTTTCCTGCAGCAGGCTCCAATTCTCAAATGTGTATCTGCTATATAGAAGGTAAAATAAAATCTTTGGAAAGGGATTTTGCTGAAACATTAATGCAGTCAGGGTATTCTGCATAACCCCAAGCTCTAACAGTTAGGTTTAGCAGGCTTGTAGGACAGAAGAAAAATGAAAATCTTTGTGCATTCCCAACATTTGAGTCATTCTCCCAAAACCAAAGCTGACTGGGTTTGCAGTTGCCACTAGGAGGGTAAACAATTGCTCCATGACCTATCAGCAAATCTATCTACACAGGCTCTCCACAAAACTCGTGGCACTCTTCTTCTTCCTTTGTAGTAACTTGGTAATTTCAAATAGTCTCCAAGGTGCTTGAAGTTATTCTGTTTCCAATAATTAGGAAGCAGAAGTTGATATCATGCCCAAATCTACTTTTATGGCATATTTCCAAGATAAAACAGAGCCAGCAATCTGTTCTTTAACTATCAAGGATCTAAAGACTTCCGGAAAGAACATGCATCATCGCCAGCCCTCGCACAAACAGAGCACGCCTACATTTCTGGGCTGCAGAAAAACATACCTGTCCTCCCAGCTACCACAAGGCTGGATGGGGCAAGTGGCTTGCAACACCGGAAACATAAGTAATATGTGGAAAACACAGGCTGGCGTTGATGTCAGTCCCCCTTCCATCCTGTATTTTTTCTTTTTTTTGACAGTAGGAGAGCTTAGGACCTAATGTAGGAGATGCCCAGATCCCTGAAGAGCTAAATTTGTTCCGAGCCACTGGTCTGTATCAGAGCTGTTCAGAGCCATCCTGTTATCGATCTAAACATTGAAGAAGATTTGCATTTGCATTTCAATCTCCAAGGAAAATTGACAGTTATTCCCTTTTATTTCACCTGCTCCTTTCACATAAGTTTAATATTCTAGCATTAATAGGAGATCAAGCATTCAGAATAACGGACTTCACCTTCTTCCCTGTAATTCTGCTCATTACTTGTAAAGAAAGCCTGGCTGTCCCTAAGGACTCCTCTCTGCCTCCAGTTAATTTAATCATCTGCTCTAAAATTCGCTCCTAGTGTTATTTCTTGTAAATGACACTATGCTCCTCAAGTCTCCAGCTCACAAAACCAGAAGTTAATGTTGTCTGTGCTTGCTTTGACTGATTTAATTAGCAGGCAGCATGTATTATGGAAGGTCATAAATATTTATCGTTTCCAAAATATTCTTTTTATTGCTGTTCTGCTATACTGGAAAAGGTATACTAAGGCAAACTGGTTTTGCCTCTTTTCAATAAAAGATTCATTCACTCGACCAGAATGAATGCATTGGAGTTAGACAATAGAACTATCAAGTGTTTTATTCATGGCTTTGCCACTCAGAGACTAAAGGTAAGACTCTCCAAGAAGGTGAGTGGTCTTTGTCTATATGTATTAGCGATTCTCTAGGAGACGGAATACACAGTTACTTCCAGATGACCTCCACCCAAGCTAAGAAATGCATTAACCATCTTCAATCTAAAATTGAAATGAGATAGAAAAATTTGATTTTACTATTTTCTTTACTTCTCTTTCTGTGAAAGCCTTGGTAATTTATTTATTGCTGCACTTGAAACACAGATACTGAGATTGATAAAACCACCTGGATGTGTTCACTTGCACATTGTCAGAGGCAACTGCAAAAGCCAGCCTTCTCTTACTGTCCGTAAAAACCTACGGTTCCTCTTAACCCATAAAACCAGACCTAGAAAAAATGCCTATCCCTAAAAGAAGCTAGACCTCAAAAAACTACAACAGGGGCTAGAAATTCTTGTACTGTTAAATCCAACTTGTCATGCTGGCCTACATTAATTTAATCTGCACCACTCTGTATTCCCTCTGAAATACATCAGCAGTGAAAATGTGTTGCAAATGTATATGGTGCCTCTGCGTCAATCAGGCTACCACTTATCAACATACAGAGCAGATCAAAAAGTCAACTAAAGGAGTTAATAATCTTATATTCTTGCCAAATGCAATTTTCAGCTATTTGTGTACATTTGTCCCCAGAGATATTCTTGCAAGCATGTACTTCTGTTTCAGTTTGTAACTGTGGCGGGTTCGGTGGCACTGTTTTAGCACTCACACACAAGGAACCAACTCTGTGGAAAGTCCAGCAAAACATTTGAACATACATAGCAATCCTGGTCCCATAAAAATACATTTTGAAGGGGCCCAATTTTCACACAAAGCCGTTCAGCAGTTTCTGAAGATGTTTCATCCTGAGGGACCAGTTTCACTGGCTGCTTTCCATTTAACTCACACGCCAATATTTTGACAAACGGGGCACAGGCCATTCCTTATCTCTTTACTGTGGCTGCCCAACCTCATTTCTCCCCAGACTTATCTAACGAGCTACATCATCTGAGGAGATACACGTCCCATAACTGCTGCCAAATTTCCATCTTCCAGTCAAGGAACATAGACTAGACTGTAGATAATTTCTTATTAGCTAGATCTGTTCTTTCTTATCTGAAATTACATACATGTCTTCAGCATAAGCAGTAATTAAATATGAGATCCAGTCACTGGCTAGTCACTGCTTCCTCCAGATTCCTCTGAGACTTCTTACTAATGATTATAATCACATATGGCTCTGGCCTGCACCACTTTGCCAACAAGAACCAGATCCAAACATTCATGTAGGAGCCATGCGCTACAAGGAATGACAGACACTCTTCACTTGGTTTTTACAGTGGCTGGCAGCCTGAGTGCATTATACACAGCTCAGCATATGGAAAAATGAACTTTTGGTGTTATATCTGAAATTCTATCTTCTGTCAGATACCTGCATGTATCTCAAGACCACAAATTGCCTTCTTATATGAACTGTAAATTCAAACCAAGTTACTTTCTGCCTTTAGGCACTTGAATCCCTCCTTGTGTGAGGACGACAGTCGCTCTTACACAGTTGCCTGAACAGGCGACTATGGCAGCACCCATCCTGTAGATAGCAGTGTAATGCTTTGAGGTCTTGCCCAGGAACTGAAAGACCTGGGTTGTGACATACTTGCAACCACAACCTCCAGACTTACATGATGGACAAGTCATGAAGACAACGCAGAGAAAAAGATGAATGACATAATTATCATCATGTTATCCTTCTCCTCCTGACAGAATTTTGCATATGAATGGTTGTAGTTTCTCTGCTCTAATCTGATCACAGCATTGTCAGTAGATGCCAGTTATATTCCGAGCATGCCAACCCATGAGAGAGCTTGGTACAGAGACACCCAATCTGTGAATCCCACATGGCCTAAGAGGACAGAGATTAGTCAAAATGGTAGTGGGTAGACGGAGCTTGAGTATCTTCACTGGAAAAAGCTGATAAACGCTCAGGCACCTATATTGTCCCTAAGCAGTAGAACAATTTGTCTTACCCCCTGTTTAAAAAGGGACTAGCCCACTCCCTGTAAAAAATATAAACAGGTTTGATTATATGAAAATCTACAAAGGTTTGCTTCCCAGGGCGCATATGTCAGACAGATAACAAGCAGATAGCTGGTGGCTTCCAGCGGATGACACAGAACAGCGAAATCAAGCTTCTGTTCTGAGCTGCCCCGCAGAGGAGGCTCAGCCCATTGCCTGTAACAGGAGCTTACAGGTACGTATTTCATGTTGGCTGGGTGAATTTTGTGTACAACAACCCCTTCAAGGGTTAAAATGGCCTCGTCTTGCTTTTCTTCAAACCCATAACAAAACTTTAAAGAGGTTAAAACTTTGATTAATTAGATATGACAAGAGACAAGAAAAGGCAACGTCTGTTATACCCAGCAATAGGGATATCATTCTTACAAAGGTTCTCACTCACCCACACGAACCCTATAATTAGACACTGTGTGGGCAGGTCCGCACCCACCGCCGTGGGACTGATTTCAAGTGAAAAGAGCCAGTAGCAACCAGGATTTGACAGGGAGCTGGCTGAACGGAGCTTACAAAGCAGCAACCCTTTCTTCATTCAGAGTGGTAAGTGGCTGAAAACTTGGTAGGGTGTTTGGGCAAGTGTCCTTGATAACTGCTGGCTGGGACTGGAGGACCATAAGGACTCCTGCTAAAAAGAAGCACAGGCTGAACGGTATGGTCTGAGTCAACAGGCGTAAAGCAAACAGCAGGGCTCAGAGCAATCCTGAGGAGACCCTGGCAGCAGCTACAAGGCTTAAAACTTTTCAATTCCAGGAAATAGCAGTAGGAGATGAGAATTTCTGGGCTGTGACAATGTAATGAGGCCAGGAAAACAGGGTGGATTCAGTGGGGCTAAGGTAATTTAAGACTGAATACATCCTTATGTTTTTAAAGGAAGAACAAAATAATGGTCTGTGCACATGGAATCTGGACTTTTTTTTCTAAAGAGAAAATTCATGAGAACACAAACAGCAAAAACGAAAAAGAAGGATAAATTAGGCTCTGTAATTAAGCATTATTAGGAGCACTGCAAATTCAAAGGGAGGATGAAAGTTGGGAAGAATTATAGCACTGTTAAGTGCAAGAATGTGGCAAAAGACCTTCTGGTAGGCTACCATATACAGAGAAACTTGAGCTAGGTAGGAAGAGTTATTTTGCACTTCAGAAATGGCAAAACGTGAATAGTGTTGGTCTTCGAGTTGACAAAATTTAACAGTAGCCTGGCCGTGAAGAGGAACAGTGAAGGTACTCCTGGAAAGACACACAAGTGGCCAGAAGGTGGCCGCAAGTTAGCTGCAGGCTCCCTAGTTAGCACAGAACTGGCACAGCTAACCTCCTAAAACTGAATCACGTTTGTTGTGGGTTTTGTGATCCTTGCAGGCAGATTAAATGATCATAATTGTCTCTGTAAATGTATGAATACCAGTGTAGGTCAAGGTAAGAAACTTATTATTCAGGAAATCAGAGCAGGTACTGCACAAAGCCCTGAAGTGAGAAGCCAAGGACCTGGTATTTAGTAGGTTTTCTTTATTATTGTCCTGCAATTTCTTTAGGTTTTTCACCATTTCTAAGGAACTGACTAAACACCTTAAAAGCCCAAATCTTACTGCATCCTCCAATGATGAACAAATATACGTACAACTTGGCATACTTATTAACCTTTTATTGGAGTGATTCCCACATTAAACCTCAAGAAAAGAATTTGCATCACTATTCTGAGTCATTATTTCAGGTTAATGCCCTACTCCAAATTCATTTTAAGAGGTCAGTAAATACTCAGAAGACTCTGTTACCCAGACCAGACACCATATGTGAGCCTTGCCTTGGTTATTACTTCACAATGGGTGGTTTGCAGGAAGGAAATCTACAGAGGGTTCTGAACATCCTTGCTTCAGAACCACAAAATTCCTTTATCTAATGTTAAATTTGTGGGTTTCAGAGCTATGCAGTTAAGACCAGTTTCCTCCCGGAGAACTTCACTGTACACAAAAGTTGATAAGCCAGCAGGAAAGGAGACTAATGCCAAGATGTTCTTTTACTTATTATTACTCATTTGTATTGAAGCAGTGCCAACGAGCCCTCATCTAGCATCAGGACCTTACTATGGGCTGTTTATGGGGAGGAGCTGGAGATGAAATTAAGTCTTTTATCAATTGTGCTACTTACTCTGCTACCTGAATCAGTAAAGTGTGTCACCAGCACTTTATCCAGCACTGTGCACACCACTTTTTAGTATTTGACAGTCTGGACAAATACTGTATCTGAGCTACTGAACAGGGACTGTGCCTAGAAAAGATGGGTTTCTTCGTGTACTTGTAAAGAATGGGCTGAAGAACAGAATTACATTCAAATCAAACCAACTAAAAAGATTATAGTGTACTTTCAGGTATTTGCATATGGGTAAATATGTACACGATCCCCTTTATGAGGCCTAAAGATACCATCATAATTTTTTTTTCCTTAGTTTCTTTTACCATTTTGGGTAATTTTACAATGCTTGGGTGTACAATTAGCAAGTGTTTTCTAAATGCCTCAGGCTCAAAGCCATGGAAGAATTTGCTGAGAGAATGGGAAATTTAACCTGTAACTTCTATATCCAAGGCTTATATGCTAAACTCTGGATGGCTTCTTCTCCTTTGTGTTACCTTTAGGCTGCTAACCAATCGCTGTGCCAAACTACTGAAAAATATGAAAGGCTAACATAAAACACTGGAAAGACAGTACTGACAAAAATATTCTCTGTTTAAGGACAGTGCCAGTGCAGGAAATACAGGAAGTATTGTTGGAGTGGTAAGGCAAGAAAAGATGGAAAAAAAAACATAAATGGTGAAAATTAAAAAGACTTGAAAGACAGTAAAGAACTTAAACTTCAGTATTGAAGGGGGAAAAGCAGACCTGAAAACTGGCAAGACTGTGTAAGACTGAAGGAACAGAAGATGCCATGCTTAGCTTTGTTGACGGATGCAAACGAGTTGTTTGCTACAGGTTGTTACCACAGATTGCTATGGCAGAAGGAGATGTTCCTGCTCTACCGCTCTTTGCTTTGAACATAATAACATTAACAAAGGCTGTTCCCCACCTCACATGGGCTGCTGAGGTGACACTTGAACGCCCCATTTGGCCTTTTAGAGGCACAGGATGAAGAAGTGGAAGGCACCGTCTCATGCCACTTCTCCCTGTCACATTAAAATGTGATAAAACTCCATCTTAAAACTACCTGTGTTTTGCCCTGTGACTCCAGTTGGATGGCTATTTCAGGACAACAAACTGGACTTCATTTTTTCATGGCTAGTTCTTGTTCCATCACTACTGCTTTGTTTAAGTACCACTGCTCCTCTTCTGGCCTCAGGTTGTATCTTTGGGGAACAACCATTTACACTCTGAGCCTTCGTACTCCTAGACTAAGAAGTCCTCTCTTCACTTCTTGTTCTGCATTCCCCTCTTTTCTATTCTCACAATGATCTACGAAGACTTTCTCTCAACCTTCTCCATTTTCTCAATATCTCTCTTGAATTGTGCATGCAGCACCAAAGAGAACACTACTCTTTAAATAATACCCCCTTCTATATACTGAATACAATATATATACTGAAACTACTATATATACACTGAGAATACTATTCTCCCAACTGTATATGTGGAAACAAAGACTAAAAAGTTGCTTGGCACTTTACAAGTCACTAATAATGTATTTGCAAGACTTCAAAGGCCTTTTCAGTTATTATTTCCTGAGATGTTCACCTGCATTCTGGAAGTGTCATATGCAGTCTGACAGCATTTACTTTCACAAACAATAAAAAGTAATCCAACATTCATGACCTGTACTTTTTATTTACTAATCTCTTGCTCTAGATGTTAGTATTTTTTTCAGTACAGGCTCATGTCCATCAACACCAGTGTTGAAAGCTGGCATGCTGTGTAATGCCAGGAACTGATTCCTCTTATCAGTGATGATCCATCATGAGCAGTGAGCAACCACAGGGTCAAAAACCACTGCTTAAAAAACATGATCGCAACTTGATCATGATGTGATGCAATGGTGCACAGTAGCAATAACTGTATTTGTAAATCCAGAAGTTGCCTTCGAGTTCTTTGCCATTACAGTCTAAGATGCAATAATTACTCAATTTTTAATCTACTTAATCTATGCATTTAATCTATTTAACTGTTGTAATAGTGCATGTAGATAATTTTAATTTCTTAACCAAAATATTAAGCAGCAGAGAAGATCTTATTAAAATCCAAGTATCATGGGACTTCTAATGCTGATCTTATAAGAATGTCATGCTAGTTTGTCATGTCGTGTAACTGAATTCAATTACATAATTTAATCTTTTAACAGTTTTTCATAATTTTTCATTCACGACTGAGTATCTTGTGGAGAATTTCATTATTCTGCCTCAGGCTCATATTGGACTGAAACTCCACAGGTCTGAAATTCCTCAGGTCATTCATCCTATTTTTTTTTTTTACTTGTTAGCATATCAATTTTCTTCAAACCACTGCTCTAGAATTTTCTTATTAATCAATAACTTAACTCAAAAATGTCAATAGTTTTTTTTGATAGCTTTTTATTTTTTTAAGGATCTCAGCTATGAGTTACCAAAGTCCAATGATTTTAAAACATGCAGTTCCCACAGCAGTTCTACAGTGGATCTAGAATTATTGTCTGAACAGAGTATCAGCACGAATATTTTTTCCCTGGTGTGAACATAACCAGCTGGTTTTGAGAAAAACAAGTGTGAACATTTCGCTGCATCTGCATCACTGCCTTTTGCTCCATTTTATCCAGTAATGGACCAAAAGCAATACATCTTTTTAATTCTTACATGCATGAAATATTCCTTCTTAATTCATATCTTCATTCTACTGGCCATAAATATACATGTTGGCATTGCTGTTTTCCTTACGAAATCTGTGTGACTTCGAGCTCTTAATTCCCAGTTACCAATATTCCCCTTTTTGTCCTCTTGTATTCTTCCAGTTTGCCAAGTTGCCTGTATGTTTTTAATCTCTTTTCTTTTTTTTTTTTAGCATACAGCTATTCAATATTCATTACAGAAAACAGTGGCCATTGTGTATCCTGTTACTGCTCACTAGGGAAAGGGATAAGAAGGGTGATAAAAGAATGGTGAGTAAAATTCTTAGCAATTAGGTAAATATTATAACTTGTTTAAATTAAAAAAAAGAAATCTATTTTCTGCAGTGAGATTACTAGGTTAAAAAACGAGCTAATGAAAAAAATTCAGGCTTGCTTTTTCTGCATAGACTGTGTATGCATGTTTGTGCACATTGTGTACATGTCATGAGGAAGGTGAATGAGACTTAAAAATACACTGTTGACAGTCGTTTAGCCAACTTTCCCACAGTTCACAAACCACCCACTAGTGGCCCATGAATCCCAGGCTGAGCAGCAGTGCCTGGAAGGTGACTTGATGGTCTATTGTGAAGGACAGCCCCTGCCCCGTGTAGGTTTTACACAGCAGAATGTCAGTCTATGAATATTTGCAGGTTTTTTTTCCTGAGCTGAACATGAATTTGGAAATATTTAGTACTGGTTTCGCTTCAGAAGTGCGTATCCTCTGTCCACTGAGTATAACGATTGAGCTCAGCATCCAGCAGCCTTCTCGACAGCAACACTGATCACATTCACAAACAAGTCATTCCAGTTCCTCTTGTTCACCACTAAGTCTCTTAAACGGCCAGTGAAAGAATTTTCCCCCATCAAGTTGTATGCTGCCTCAACTCTTTCTACAAAGACATAATTTTTAACCTCTTTACAATCTTTTTGTCATTACCACAGACCAGTATAGAAAACCTACCCACCAAAAAATTGTCTCCTACCCAAACTACATCTCTCTTAATAACAGAACAAATCAACACCCCACAAAAAATAAAAAATAAATAAAATTTTAAAAATTAAATTTCTGCATCTTCCATGACTTACCAAGTTGCATGTTCATTTCTATTTTCTACCTTCATACGAAGAATCTCTGAAAGGAAGCTACTGATCACTTTTATTTGGCAATAACCTCCCACATTTTCTAAAATCATTACTCATTAGTTCCCTTTCAGATTTTGTATCTGAAAAGAAATTATACTATCCTTCCTGCTGTAGTGTTCCCAACATGGACTACACATCTCCCGAGTATGAGATCTCTCCATTAAATAGAAACAAATCCCACTGAGCAGTCCAGTTTATTTGACATGCTACATCTGTGATTTCCTGCACCGTCATCAGGTTCTCCTCATGATGATGGGTACTCCTTGACAGATACTCCAGCTGATAGGAGGTGCTCCTTTTGGCTAGCAGTTAGGACCTCTCCGATCCTGTCTGTCACCAGCTGCTTAGAATAATTCCTGATCCTTTTCCTTCCTAGTCTTACTTACTGCTAGACTTCCTCTCTTCTCTCCACTTTCCTTGAGCAGCTAGTTTTCTTCTCTGTTAACTGCATCAATGGATAGATTAGACTTGGGAACAGAATTGTACTTCCAAGGAAATTTCACAATTCCTCTCAGCTGTGCACTTTGCTACTCCACAGAATCACAGAATGGTAGGGGTTGGAAGGGACCTCTGTGGGTCATCTAGTCCAACTCTCCTGCCGAAGCAGGGTCACCTACAGCAAGCTGCACAGGACCTTGTCCAGGCGGGTCTTGAATATCTCCAGAGAAGGAGTGGAGGACCTCCTAAGGCA
>Ga0181612_169193_pt1 | contig 14038 bp, 14 predicted proteins | sample HoacroProtozoa21_FD_119630 | JGI IMG/M metagenome (GOLD analysis project Ga0181612, IMG submission 119630) | Hoatzin crop microbial communities from Cojedes, Venezuel. Combined Assembly of Gp0051906, Gp0051904, Gp0051908
AATCAATTTTGATGCATTTTCTCTGAATACAAGCAGAAGGGTATTCACTGCACTTTCATACAGTTTTTATTTAAACATAATGGAAAGAGAGCCTGGCTTTTACTAAATAATCTCATTTAAGGTGTTCAAGTCTGGCATGCATTCTGATCTTAGAATAGATAAGTAGCACCGATTCTGATCCCCTCCCTCCCACACCTTAAGACATTGAAGGGAGAAAGGAGGTGTAGTTTGTGAAGTATTACATTGTATTACTACCTTAAAAAAAATTAAGGTGAGTTTATTCCTAGCTGTAGTTTGAAAGGCAGTTCAGAGAAAGATGTGTGGCTAAAGCCATATGTTTCAGTAGTTGTTTGTCACTACACTACTGGTTCTGGTTGCTCAGGGACTTTCCCACAAAGAGTTATTGAATTAAAGTGTGGAAGGCAGCAGAGGAGGAGGCCAGCTGTTGCAAAACTGTACTTTCTTCTGAAACATCCAGTTATGCTAGCTTGAAGAACTATTAATATGACTCTCCTTATTTTTGAAAAATGGTACAACAGATACAATGTGAAAAACTCAATTCCTGCTGCTTGACTAAAGGATTTATATGTTGCATGTTATCTGTATTTGAATAGTAGAAGAAAATAACATGTTGCCTGTATTGTGAAAGCCAGTTATTTAAAAAGTTTTTACTGGGAAACTAGACATTTATGTTCTCCCAATGCAAAACCAGAAAGCTTTTAAAAATAAAATAAAATGCTGCATCATTTGAAGTGAAATGAAATGAATCAACACATTTTCTTTTCCTTTTCATAAAGGTATTATACCTCAGCTTTTCTCCCGCCTGAATCACCCAGAAGTGTATGTTCGGCAGAGTATTTGCAACTTACTGTGTCGGGTGGCTCAAGATTCTCCTCATCTCATACTATATCCTGCCATAGTGGGTACCATTTCACTTAGCAGTGAATCTCAGAGTTCAGGTATGGAGGAAAAAATAAATGTTCAAATATGCTTTAGCTAATACTTTTTTATATACTGGATAAGATTGTACTGAGGGTTTTTTTTCATTAACTCTGATACTTTCGATCTTAAGAATATTTTTATTATGGGACCTCACTGATACCTTTCATTTGATTTACCAGTTTGGCAAGTAAGTTTTTTTAATTTTATCACTGTATACTTTTCTATTAGTGTAATGTGGAGACTTGATGCTAAGTGAAATATTAAGTGATATATCTTTCAAGGCCAGAATGGTGTAGCTAATATTTAACATCTGTTTTTAAATTAGGAAACAAGCTGCCTTCTGCCATCCCTACTTTGCTAGGTAATATTCAAGGAGAAGAACTGTTGGGTGGCGAATGTGATGGAGGGAGCCCCCCAGCTTCTCAAGACAGTAGTAAAGATGACACAAAAGTTGGATTAAATGAAGATCAAGCAATGATGCAAGACTGTTACAGCAAAATTGTGGAGAAACTCTCTGCTGCGAATCCAACAATGGTACTGCAGGTAAATAATCCAAGTGTATGCTACTTGAGCTCTTATTTGAACAGCAAAATACGTAATTTGTGTATCTTGTGCGTAGACCTGCAGAAAGTTTGGTGTATCTTTGCTGTTAGGCTGTCATGTTTTTCACGTTGTATATCTACAAAAATAAGTCTTAATACCTGTACTTTTAGAAGTAAGTGAATCTTATTTTGTACAGGTTCAGATGCTAGTGGCTGAGCTGCGCAGAGTTACAGTTCTTTGGGATGAACTTTGGTTGGGAGTTTTACTGCAGCAGCACATGTACGTCCTCAGAAGGATTCAACAACTGGAAGATGAAGTCAAGAGGGTCCAAAACAACAACACGTTACGGAAGTATGTCTTTTTTGAATAATTCATGTGATATTCATAACAAATGTTTGTTCTTGGGGTAGCATACAGTCAAACCGATCAACAGTCTTGTTGCTCCTAAATTCATGCTATCGTAGCTGCTTCTCTGTAAGCCAGTAACCTTATTTCAAGAACATTTTGATGTTACAGCTAGTGCTCTAATGAAATGAGAAACAGCAACAGTCTACCTGTGAATCCATGCTGGAATTTCCTTAGTAGGAATGTGTTAGAACCCAGTGCTTATTCAGTTGTGGATTATGAGATCGTATAGCCCTTCATTTCCAAGGTCTTTTTTTTACAAGTCAGCTGAAATGGGGACAAACATGTTGAAGGGTGTAATTTATTTGGAGTGTACTGTAAATACAGATATTTGGAGTAAACAGAACATTTTAATCTGCTTTTGGTTTTTAGTATTCAGCAAGTCCTTTCTCCCTCACCTGGCTTCTCCTGTGAATGGATTTGTGGAAGAGGAAAGCCATTCACTGGGCACCTGGCTAAGCTTAAGAATGCCTGTTGAATTCTATAGTCAAGGCTGACATGGAACAGGAGAACAGCATGATTTGAATCTCTCTTCCCCTTCTTTATAGTGTGGTACATCCTCAGGAAGTAATAGTAAAGAGCACTTTTAATAAAGGAAATCAGTTGCTTAGGGTGGTTTGAGCTGAGTTTCTCCTCACGGTTTCCAGTGGAGAACCACCCAGTTCAAATGTTTCGGGTTAAAAAAAAAAAAAAAAGTGTGGTTCGGAGGAACATGCATTCAATGTGGAATGAAATATTCTTCCTTTTAATACAGTCATCCTTGAAGACCTCATTTTAGAGATGTAGTAATTTTTGTGATTTTTCAGATGTATCATTTGGAGTCTTATTTTAATGCTTTGCTTATGCAGTAACTTGGTTTTATGGAGTTAAGAGGAAATTTTGTTTGTGGTTGTTTCTTTTTTTTTTAATAGAGAGGAAAAAATAGCAATCATGCGTGAAAAACATACAGCTCTAATGAAGCCCATTGTATTTGCTTTGGAACATGTACGGAGCATCACTGCAGCTCCTGCAGAAACTCCTCATGAGAAATGGTTTCAGGATAACTATGGAGATGCAATTGAAAATGCACTGGAGAAACTTAAGAATCCTTTGAATCCTGCTAAACCTGGAAGCAGCTGGCTCCCGTTTAAAGAGGTATTATATGTAGAGACTCTTGACATTCTTGCTATACCATGTGCTTGATCCTCTTCTTAGTATTCTCTTGCTATTTGCTTGCCATATCAAAATGCAGCTGGAAACTGTCTTTTCTGCAATCGCCACAGGCATACTAAACATTAAAGCACAGTAATTTTTGCTTCTGTAACAAGTCCTACTGACTGTGTGCTTTGCTGCATTTCTACCCAATGAAATTATTTTATTTTTTTCAAATCTTGCGTCTTCTGCCTGGGATGCTGTCAGTTTTCAAATACTGTCTTTCTGAAGCTTTATGCCATTTGAGTTTAGTGGATTAAAATTTTAGCAAGTTGGTACTCTGGTTATCTAAGTGTAGTCCTCGGGCTGTGAATCAGCATTCATGTGATCAACCCTTCCCAAAGATACTTTGTTTTTCAATTATGTGATCTTGTGTTAGTTTTTTATGGGTCTGAGGAGAAAGAAGATATTTATTCACTTGGATATCCAGAACCAACCTGGTGGTTTTTAAAAGTCTTACTAGACAGAACCTAGGTTCTGCTTTGCACAACAAGCAAGCATGCAGCTACATAAACAGGAGGTTGCTGAATGCTGCTGCTTTTGACCAACCAGCTCAAATATTTATAAATGCAGGAGCAAACCTCTTGAGGACTTTCATTTGTTGTGACTTTGGTGCTTATCACCAGGCAGGGTGTATTTGCTGCGTAAAGGATGTTTTTTAGTTTTTGTTATCTTCATCCTAAGCATAAATGGATTAGTAGGATGGCAAGGATGAAAAGTAGTTTAAGAAAAATCTTCATGCTTTCTGGAAGATGACCACCATTAAACCTGTTGTGGTGGTGTGTTGTTTGTTTTTTTTTTTTTTAATGAGAGCTGTTAAGTTGAACCTCAACCTAAACCAAAAAATTTCTTTGGAATAGGTTATGCTAAGTTTGCAGCAAAGAGCACAGAAACGGGCTAGCTATCTTTTACGACTTGAAGAAATCAGTCCTTGGTTGGCTGCCATGATGAACACTGAAATAGCACTTCCTGGAGAAGTTTCTACCAGAGACACAGTCACAATTCATAGTGTTGGCAGCACCATCACAATCTTGCCTACCAAAACCAAACCTAAAAAGCTGCTTTTCCTGGGTTCAGATGGGAAGAACTATCCCTACCTGTTCAAAGGTAAGAAATTAAGTTTTCTCATACAACTCACTGTCTCTTGGTAAATTAGACTATAGTAGAGTTGGGAAGATGCATGGTTGCAACTTCTGTTTTATCTGCCTGCATGATACGTAGAAAGAATTTTGGAGCACCTGCTCCCTCTCTTTCCCACCTATCACTTCACTGTATGTTTTTAAGGAATTTTGCTTTGTGAAACTATTAAGTCAGAGGTGTTTCAAATCCCTTTTTTATAAGGGTTGCATCAGAAACAGTGTTCTGCTTGCATGCATACTGGTAGGATTAGCTGGATGTACTTTTCCAGAAGCTAAAGGTAGCACGCAGAAGAGAACTTCAGAGACTTCATGCCTTCCCTGAAAGTGGAAGACCTATTCATTATGCTAGTAACTGTTGTGTGTACTGCTCACAGAGAGAGCTGTTATAAACTGGTGATTCTAGTAGGTAAATGCTATGTAATCATTTCGCGTTTAGGCTGAACAACTCATCTTTAATCTGCATAATGTATAAAGCTATTCATAGTCTGAAATGTAGTAGAATTTCAAAAAATGCTAAATTTTGGGCTTTAAGAGAAGATTTTTTTTTTTGTCTAGAAACTAAATTTTAAACAAAAGAAATTTATTTCAGGTTTGGAAGACTTGCATCTAGATGAAAGAATCATGTAATTCTTATCAATTGTGAACACAATGTTTGCTACTATTAACCGTCAAGAGACACCGAGGTTCCATGCGAGGCACTACTCTGTGACACCTCTTGGAACAAGATCAGGCTTGATCCAGTGGGTGGATGGAGCTACACCTTTATTTGGTCTTTACAAGCGGTGGCAGCAGCGAGAAGCTGCTTTACAAGCGCAAAAGGTAACAACTGTGTTTTATGCCAGCTAGAACAATTCAGAAGGGAAACATTTATTCTCATTTGCTTTGCAATTCTAAATAACGTAGTCTTAAAGGGATTCTGTTTTGTTCATACTAATGCAGAATGGTTCTGTGTGTTCATATCTCTTGGGATTTCACCAGATTTCAGTGAAATTGCATATAGGTATTTATATATATTACATTATGTAACATAAACATACTATTTTGGTGTAATAATTCAAGGAGAACTGTTTTTGAACAAATAGTTAACCTTGGTTAAAATTATTTTAGTTCCACATCTCACTCTCATTCTTGTTTAATTTTAAATACAGTTTTTACAGTTATTTTTAAAATTTAGCTTGGTAAGAGTAGAGTTAGGCATAACAATGTGTTTTCTGTTTATTTAGGCTTTTTTAACTATTGAATTTTGAAAGAATTCTCTGAGCTGTATAAGTCATCCTCAGTAGATGAGTTGATTTCATATTTCATTCTCACCGAAACTGAATTTGGAGTACTTTTCTGTGGTAGTGAGTTGCGAGATGTAAACTACCATTTTTACTTCTTCTAGGCTCAAGACTCTTACCAGACTCCTCAGAATCCTGGAATAGTGCCTAGACCCAGTGAACTTTACTACAGTAAAATTGGACCCGCTTTAAAGGCAGTTGGTCTTAGTCTTGATGTGTCACGTCGTGACTGGCCCTTGAATGTCATGAGGGCTGTTCTAGAAGAACTGATGGAAGCAACTCCCCCAAATCTCCTTGCTAAGGAGCTCTGGTCGTCATGTACTACACCAGATGAATGGTGGAGAGTTACACAGGTGTGCTCTAACAAATACATTTTCCCTTTTGGAAGGCTGTGTTTTTAATGGGATGAGGGGCAAGAAGTGCCTGGGATGTGTTCAAGCAATGATACTTGTGAGTTAGGTGAGCTAGGACTGCTGAAGTTTCTTGTAACAGGAAATGTTGGCAACTGTACAATCTGGAATAAATAAATGGTTATACGCCGGATAGCTCTACATTATTATACTAGAATTATCAGCCTAAGACATGAAAACTCTTGTAAGATATCAGAGAACAAATAGAAAACAGCTTGAAATGCATTGGTTTTGATATGTCTTACACTTAATGTTTTAAGATGGTAGTCAGTCCAATGTGTTGGCATAGGATTCCCACAAATAATTTTTTCCTGAAACTCTCTTTAAAGTCTTATGCAAGATCCACTGCAGTTATGTCCATGGTTGGCTACATCATTGGTCTTGGAGACAGACATCTGGATAATGTTCTTATAGATATGACTACAGGAGAAGTTGTCCACATAGATTATAATGTTTGCTTTGAAAAAGGTAATTTAAAAAATGCTATATGTTATTCAAATAAAAGGTTTCCCTTCTTGGTAATTAAAAGAAACAACTTAAATTTTTATCTTAAAGGGAAAAGCCTTAGGGTGCCAGAGAAGGTTCCGTTCCGGATGACGCACAATATTGAAACAGCGCTTGGAGTGACAGGAGTAGAAGGGGTTTTCAGGCTTTCTTGTGAACAGGTATGTTAGGAAACTTGCAGAAAACTGAGAGCTATCACTTGCCAAATACTACCTTAGAACTTTTCTATTAAACATTCTAATGTTATAAAGCCTTCACCTTTCCTGCTGTGATTTTAACTGGACTTATTTTAGATATATCCTATAGTAGGTATTTAAGAAATATGAGACTGTCGGATAAACACATATGCAAGTAGTGGTCCAACTGCAGTTCATTGGGGGAGGGGGACTTGTAACTCTAGATGTAAAATCTTATGTTTTTCTTGAAGCTTTTTTGTAAAGCATTGCTTACCCTCTTTATTCAGGACTCATCCTTTATAAACATGACAGATATGTTTTTAAAAAGAAAAATGCTCTGATCAAAGGGGAGTTTTCTTCCTCGAATCTTTGCTAGAGTGTAGAGTTTGTGTGGAAGGCTAGAATGCAATCTTTAGTTTTAGTGATGCTACTACAGGCTAGCTGCATTTGTACATACTGTGGTTATCTTCCTGCATTTGTATTGGTTAGGGATAAGTTACGGATATCCGTACCTACTCAAGTACAGTATTTTGCATTTAAAATTCCACTGTTCTACAAGGATAGTGCAAGATCAGGATGAGTCTGTTTAAAATACAATGCAGGTCCTTCATATTATGCGGCGTGGGAGAGAAACTTTGCTTACGTTGCTTGAAGCTTTTGTTTATGATCCTCTGGTGGACTGGACAGCAGGAGGCGAAGCAGGATTTGCTGGAGCTGTCTATGGTGGTGGTGGCCAGCAGGCTGAAAACAAACAAAGCAAAAGAGAAATGGAAAGAGATATTACACGTAGTCTCTTTTCTTCAAGAGTGGCTGAGATAAAGGTGAGATAACTACGGTAATTTTCAATTTTATAACCAAAGTAGGCCCCATGCTTTCACTTCATTTATTTGTGTTTTAGGGGTGGTGGAAGAGGTGGTCATTTATTATAAACAGTTTGCAAATTTTTTGAAGTTGAGTTTGTATTGATGGATGTGCTTATATGGAACTTCCAAGTATTTAGTTTTCATTTTCTGTGTGCTTAATTCGAAAACATGTTTTAATGTTTTGCCTGAGTCTGGGCTGGAGGAATAAAAATAGAGGTTTAGAGAGCAGTCTAAATAAAGAATGTCTGTTAAGCTTTAACAGTTAAGTCCAGTTCTTTACCATCTGTGTCTTGGTTGTAGGTTAACTGGTTTAAGAACAGAGATGAAATGCTTGCTGTGCTGCCAAAATTGGACAGTAGTTTAGAAGAGTATCTGAACCTGCAAGAGCAGTTGACAGATGTCGAGAAGTTGCAAGGAAAACTGCTGGAGGAGATAGAATTTCTGGAAGGTGCAGAAGGAGTGGATCATCCCTCCCACACGCTTCAGCACAGGTACAGAGGAGCCAGGAATTCTGTCGGGAATCTCACAGTTCAATACAGTTGCTTGTTTAGTAAGGTACTTCTGAGTTAAGTGTCAGAAATGTATGTATGAGCGAGGTTAGTAGCAGGGTAAAAGCTATTATTACAGTAAGCAAGTCGCTCCTTGTTCAGAAAAACTATTGAAACCATTTTCCTGCTGAATAATCTTATTTGTGTCCTACACCTCATACTCCATCAGTATAACTCGTGCTAGTCCGTGTTCCACACTTGACCCTCAAGACAAGAGACAGTATGTGCAGAATATGGTGTTGCACCAAATTAATCCACATAATGCAGGTATTGATAAATAGCACACAAATCTTTTCGTCTAGGTTTCTAATTCTTTATCTGATTTTTTAAGTTTATTTGAAATTGATCAAAGATTTTAGAATTGCATGAATATACACATGCATTCATTATTTTGTACGAAAACAGAATTAATTATTAACACAACGTTGTTAAAGTTTTATGTGATTGGTGAGAATATGTTATTTTTCTGATCAACAGGGTAGTTGTATTGTTCGGTATGGTTTTGTATTCAATATAGTTAAGTATTTTTTTTTAGTAGTACTTACTTGATTCTGTGGCTTCAATAATTTAGGTATTCTGAGCACACACAGTTGCAGTCTCAACAAAGAGCTGTCCAGGAAGCAATCCAGGTGAAGCTGAATGAATTTGAGCAGTGGATAACACATTACCAAACTGCTTTCAGTAATTTAGAGGCAACTCAACTTGCAAGTCTTCTTCAAGAAATTAGCACTCAAATGGACCTAGGTATGAAATATTATTTTGGGGTTTTTTTTAATGTTTTGATAATAACTAGAGTTTAATCTCATGAGGAATTATGAGTAGCCTCTAACTTAAAGGCAAGGACCTGTATATAATAAATGAAAAGAAAGAGTGATTTGGAGCACTTCAGGGTTTCTGTACCAAGCTGTCTGAAGGAACGTCTGTCTTACCCTAGCTGGGCATGAGATTATTCTCTTTACCTTGTACTCAAAATTCTCAGTTTGAATTCTCCATGCCTCCTTTACCACAAGTAGAAGAATATTTTTGAAAATATGTTAACACTCAGTATTTGTGTGCTATAAAATTTGTGTTTTGGAGGTGCATCTTGATTTTTAACCATCTTTCTTAAAAGGTCCTCCAAGTTATGTACCAGCAACAGCGTTTCTGCAAAATGCAGGCCAGGCACATCTAATCAGTCAGTGTGAACAACTGGAAGGAGAAGTTGGTGCTCTTCTCCAGCAGAGAAGATCTGTGTTACGTGGTTGTCTTGAACAATTGCACAATTATGCAACAGTAGCTCTTCAGTATCCAAAAGCTGTGTTTCAGAAGCACCGAATAGAGCAGTGGAAAACCTGGATGGAAGAACTCATCTGTAACATGACAATAGAGCGTTGTCAGGATATCTTTAGGAAGTAAGTTGACAGAATAATGGATTGTTTGAAGAACTGAATTTTTAATCTACTTCAGGATTTTATTTTTTTAAATAAATTAATACTTCTGTGAGGACTGATCTAGTTATAAAGCAAGACAAGATTAAGCTGTAATTCCAGAAGTTTGCAGAATAAGATGAAAAACTGCTGTAAAAATACGGTTCCAGAGTTTAATCTGTGTATTGCGAAAAGAAAACCAACTTATGTTGCCCTGTAATGAACAAATGAAGAGCCATGTTTGTGGCTTTAGGGTAGTGATATTTAGGGGTGTTAGAAACTAATAGTATTTAAAAATCACTGCAGTTAACTAAAAGTTTTTTTATTAAAGCAGATTTTCAAGCTTTTTTTTTTTTCTAAAGTGAGGCTATTTCAGCATTATTACTGCTTAGCTTACAAGATCTAGATTGTGTTCAAGCATTTACACTGAAACCTGTTTCCTTCCTGTTTCTTATCTTCTGTTCATTCTTTGCCTCAAAAACAGAAGACAGTCAATAGTCTTTGCAAATAGGTATGACATATGGTGCATTCTAGGACTTTATGAAAGTGTTGTTAGGGTAGCCATCAACTGCTGTGGTATTCAGAGTTGATACGAAGTAGGTGATATGGGAACTGTTCAGATGCAGAGTATTTTTCCTACCCGCAGAGCAGAATGCAATTTGCTAGCGCTTGAGAAGGGAGGATTTTGTAACTTTACTTTTGCTTTACAGGTATGAAATGCAATATGCTCCTCAACCACCTCCAAGTATGTGTCAGTTCATAACCACTACGGAAATGACTCTACAGCGCTATGCAGCGGATATAAATAACAGACTTATCAGGCAGGTGGAGCGTTTGAAACAGGAGGCAGTTACTGTACCTGTTTGTGAAGAGCAGCTGAAAGAAATTGAACGCTGCATAAAAGTTTTCCTTCATGAAAATGGAGAGGAGGGCTCACTGAGCTTAGCAAGTGTTATCATCTCTGCTCTTTGTACACTGACGAGGTGAGTTGCCTCTTGTGAAAATTTTTTTGTATGTGTTCATGTTTGAGACCACATAAATGTCATATTCAAGTGACACAATTAGGTGGAGAATGCAACAGCAGGCAGGTTGTCTGACTACATGTCGTAATTCATCTAGGCGAAATCTGATGATGGAGGGTGCAGCATCTAGTGCTGGAGAGCAACTGGTTGATTTGACTTCAAGAGATGGAGCCTGGTTCTTGGAGGAGCTTTGCAGCATGAGTGGGAATGTTACGTGCCTTGTGCAGTTGCTGAAGCAGTGTCATCTTGTGCCTCAGGACTTAGATATTCCTAACCCAATTGAAGCATCAGAAGCTGTTCACTTAGCAAATGGAGTATATATCTCACTTCAGGTGATACTTACTTTTGTGTTACTTTTTCTTTCCTTGTTCCCAACCTTTTAAGGTTTCAGCTAAACTATTCTTAACAGCTTCATCTTTAGACAGCTAGATATTTGCTTATGATGCTGCTGAGATATTTTTTTTGGTTGGACTTTAGTCTTGTTTGATGTGTTTGGCTGAGCTGAACAGGCATTTACTGCCTGCCATTTACATTTTTATTGGTTAAAAGAACCATTTTGATCTATACGTGACAAATTGTAAAAACTGCTGTTAAGTAAGTAACCATGAGAAAGCAGTTAAATTTATAGACACACCAGCTTTGTGCCTTGCTTTCCTGCTTTTATTCTGTTGCTGGCACTCCAGAACAACTTCCAAACTATTTAATCTGTGCTCTTTCTGTTTTCTGCTCCTGTTAAGCCTTATTTATTTTCACCTAAAACAAGTAGTTTAAAACAAATTCTGAAAATTTGTTTTACAGACCCCTATCTCCAAGATAGGGAAGGAAAAATATGCATTTACAATTTTGTGGTTTAGATATGTTTCCACTGTAATAAAATGAATGGGGGGCGGGGGGGAACAAACACATGGGCAGCAACTGGAGTAAAATATCTGCTGAAGACTTGGTGGTTTAGAAACTGCGGCTGATGTAAATAGCTTTTTGAGGCTTTGGGGCTTTTTTTCAGTTTGAAAAATATTTTCCTACCAACCTGTGTAAGCGTATTGAGATTTTTGTCACTTTGTTTCTTCGCTCTCCAACGTATTAGCATTTTAGAAATTTTTCAGAAACGTGCATGCAGTTGCATTGCATTGCAGCTGAGATCTTTCACCCACACATTGTTTTCCTCCCTGTGAGCTCTTAGGGAAGATGATGTAGCTCACTGAGCAGTCAAGATAAGTAATCTTTTTTGGTGTGTCTTGTCTCATTTTGGAGACAGAGCGCACTGGTTGGTGCTGTCTGTAGCTGCCTTTAGTTCTCAGATGCATTCTGCTTGGGGAAAATTGCTTTATGCCGCTTAAGGTACTGTTTTTCTTACCTGCATTGATTTCTGTGGCGTAAGACTTTAGCAAAATAATCACTGTCTGGCAAGCTTTTGCTTCTTTTCCCTTGTCTAGTCCAATCAGTTTAGCAAATCATAAATTCAGTAAATAATTTAACTCACTTGTTTACAGTTACTTAATGGAAAAGAAAAGCCACATAATTTGACGGAGTTGATTCGAAAAGTGTGATCTCTGTACTGCTGATCCTCTCCTGAGGATTGCTGTAAGGTGTTGCTGCTGATGCTGTTGAGGCAGTTGGTGCTACATTGTGCGAATATCAAACCTTTGGGTTTGTACAGGATTTACTGTATGCCTGATTTTTTTTATTAAAAAAAAAAAAGACTAGATTTTGACCCTTGGCTGACCGCCATCATGTTATCTTTTAGATATTGTCTACCACAGGGTGGTGTAATATTAAAGTGAGAAAGATGTTGCATGTGATAATTTTTGAGAGGGAAAAATTTCTTACGTTTTCATACTTACTTCCCAACAGGAATTGAATTCAAACTTCCGACAGATCATTTTTCCTGAAGCACTTAGGTGCTTAATGAAAGGAGAGTATACTTTAGAAAGTATGCTCCATGAATTAGATAATCTTATTGAACAAACAACTGACGGAGTCCCTTTGCAAACATTGGTTGAGTCTCTTCAAGCCTACTTAGGAAATGCTGCTATGGGACTAGAGGAAGAAACACATACTCATTACATTGATGTTGCAAGGTAAATCACTTTATTAGTTCAGGTATGAGAGAATGAAGACTGTAGAACATTAGTTTGTCTAAATTTTATTATTTCTTTGACATTCAGGCTTTTCTTGCCCAAGAATACCCTTAAGCAGAGTGCAGCGTCAAAAGTGCGCACGTTTCCTCTCTGTGTGTTTGTGTGTTTATCTGCATGCATACATAGAAATACAGAGCTATGGCAATTTACATTTACATCTGCTTAAAGTTCACTTTTGGTAGTCAACTTTCTCCGAAATACGTAGTTGTGATTTAATGTTTGAAGTTAATGGATGTTAAAAACAGCAACTGGTCCATTAGTTTGTGGGAGGAACCTGTGAAAGGGAGAGCTTGTAACCATGGCACCCCTCTTGTCAGGAGGTTTGGTGAGCAGGTTTTGCATAGTGAATCAGTGACTTGACTAAAAAAGGCAAAAAAACAAACAAGCAAACAGACTTGTGCATCTTGTAATGTGGGAGAGTCCCTTTCTGGGGAAGTGCTTGGTAGACAACCAAGCCAATTCAAAAGTTTCCTGCTGAGTAGAGGTAAAGACCTTACTGCCTCCTTGAGCCAGTTATGGTGGCTCGCTCTGTCAGTGGTACAATGAAGGCTGCTATACCAGTTGAAAACCATTTACTTTTTTTCTCTTAGGTTAATTTTCTTCCTGGTTTACCCATTGGCAAGCCTGCTCAGCCTGTTAGTTGAGGGTCAAAAGTGATATAAGGGAGGGAGAGGATAAGACTGTCCTTTCAGGAGCAGCAAGCTGTTAAACCATCTCAGCCATAATCCGAGACCTCATCCTTCACCTTGTTGCCCCGTACTCCATTCAGTCAGTTATACGTGTATGTTATGAAACCAGTACTTTGTTTTCAAGGAAGGAAAGATGATACTTACATCACTTACTATTCATAAATTTTTTTTTTACCATGCTCGTCGGAAGTACAGTCTGTATCATCTATGTGTATTTTAAGTTAGCTTTGTAGCTGGTCCTTTAACACAGTCCCATCTTATGTGATATCCTTAGCTGTTCTCATGAGACCAGCGTTAGGATTCGTGTTGTAAGCAGAGTGGGGCTGGTAGGAAAAGCCCGCAGAAATTCACCTTGTTCAGATGCAACTTAATTCCAATCTGTTCTAGCTATGGGATCAGTCAGTTTAAGAAAATCATGTTTATTTCTTGTAGACTAAGTAAAAACATGTTGTTTCTTTTTTTTTTTTTTTAAAAAAGAGTACTTCATGCTCAGTATGGTGAGCTGATTCAGCCAAGAAATGGATCAGTTGATGAAACTCCCAAAATGTCAGCTGGTCAGATGCTTTTGGTAGCCTTTGATGGAATGTTTGCTCAAGTGGAAACTGCATTTGGTTTACTGATTGAAAAGGTATGGATTTGTTCCTTTCCAAATACTCTTTGCGTCAGGAATAGGAGAGTTAAAAAAAGTAAAAAAAAAAAAAAAAAAAAACAAAAAGGGGCAGGTCACCAAATCACTTTTTCTTCTTTTCCTTTAAGCCCGGCAGGCCAATTCGCTTTAACTA
>Ga0181612_139409_pt1 | contig 14037 bp, 8 predicted proteins | sample HoacroProtozoa21_FD_119630 | JGI IMG/M metagenome (GOLD analysis project Ga0181612, IMG submission 119630) | Hoatzin crop microbial communities from Cojedes, Venezuel. Combined Assembly of Gp0051906, Gp0051904, Gp0051908
GAAAAGACCTCTAAAATCATCAAGTCCAACTGTCAACCCAACACTACCATGCCTACTAAATCATGGCCCAAAATGCCATATCTACATTTTTGAACCCCTCCAGGGATGGGGACTCCACACTTCCCTGGGCAGCTTATTCCAATGCCTGACCACTCTTCCAGTAAAGAAATTTTTCCTAATATCCAACCTAAACCTCCTGACGCAACTTGAGGCTGTAACACTGGGCTGAAACTCCCTACCTTCATCTCCTTGTCCCCACCAGTGATGCTGTCTGACTACCCAAGGATCTATGAGAGGACCAAGCAATATAAAATGACTTCAAATATCTATCCAAAAGCATACAATGGACGAGACAAGGAAACTAAAGCCAGAAATGGACAGAGGACAGGAGGCTAAAGAATCCAGAACAGGCCCCATCTTCTGTGGGAAGCTAGTTGCCTAGACATTATCAAGGTGACTAAAAGTCTCATTCTCCCAGACTCAAAGCATTAAACAGCTGAGGCTGGAACCAGCAAACAGCAGGGTTTGTATTGTGCAGCTTTGATATTTAGAAAAGAAAAAAACCAACCTCTTGTTGCAGTTCACACTAGGTCTGTTATTTACCCAGGGGATAAATATTGACTCAGTCCCGTGTGTGTACACAATAGCCAGTGGCTGCCAGGCCAGTTGCTGGAGATGGAATTTAGTTTAAAGGTATTTATTTACCTGCCAGACAGGAATGCAGCCGCCAGTGTTTCCCCTGTGCTGCGTGGACACAGTGAGGACATGGTCTGTTCACGCACACTGAAGAGACGTGACAAAAACCTCTGCTGAGAAGCAGTGGGTACATATGGGCAGCAGCCACGTCAAGATCCTGTGAGGAGAGCTGAGAGCAGCCACGAAGGAAGGCTTGGAAACCTTCCAACAAAGCACTTCTGAAATTTCTGGGAACTTCGAGACCCAGACCTTCACCATGTCAACTACATTCTGCAAATATCTGGCCCCAGAAAAAAAGGACTGGAAACTACACATGCCCAGCTTCTGGGATACCTCCCGTTTTGTCCCCATGTGGACATTTTTCTGGAATAAAATTGCCTTTATTCTGGAATGGAATGTCTATACTGGGATATATTCTTGTCATGGTTCCTGTGTAAACAAGCCCTAAAAATGAATGGAGCTGGGCTTTTTCCTGTTTCCATTCATCAATAAACACCCCCAAAAGGAGTTTCCACCCCACTCTGGGTCCTGGTAACAATAGAAGTGGGAAGATAAAATATTAATGCTATTTTGCAAGAGGCAATTGCATCTAACTCCTCCAAAGAGAACAATGCTGCTCCAGGCAGGAAGGGAAACCAAAACATCTTGGCTCCTGCACTTCTGGAAACACAACGCTTTTGTTTTTAGTTTTACCACATTGCTTGGGGCAGGTCAGTCTAAGGGAGTCCAGCCTCCGACACCAGCAATTCGTACTGGCCAGCAAACCCAGAGCCTCTGCATAGATTACCATATCCAAAACAACCACTGTATGGGGATCCTAGTGGGAGCAGAATAAAAGCAACTGGTGAAGCCAGGCAAGCGTTTAAAAGGACTGCGCCTTGGGTCAGCTTTATTTTCATGCCAGGGTTACAAGGAGGAAAGGGGCTGAGAAGGCTGCAAGCAGCCCTCATCAGCACATAGTGCAACACGAAGAGAGCTCACCCACCTAATCCTTGCCACTGCTATGGCTAGCAAACTCCCCACCTGAAGCCTGCAGCCACGTGGTGGACAGTCAGACCTTTCAGCCCTGGCAGTGGATTTCGGTGTTCTCTTGTAAAATGTACCTCCCAACAACTTCCCTGAACACAGAGACTCTAGGGAAGTTTTTCCTCTTGTGGGACATTGTTGTGAGTGCAGCAGACTTTCGGGCTGGGAAGATTAGCCTCTTGCTATGTCATAATTAGCAAAACACACTGATTTTTATTATTGTAATTTGAAAGAAAACTTCTCAGCCATCTTTCCTCAAACAGCAGTTCAGCTAAGCACAAGGTCTGGACTTAGCTTCTAAATGTAGCTAGGAAATGGCATTTGCAGTATCCTGATAGTAGAGAAAACACTTTGAAATGGTCTATAAGTTTGAATTCCAGCCCCTATTTCTCTCACCTAGAGGGCACAGCATATTGGTCTCCCATCCTTGGAAGTACTCCAAAGAGGATGCACAAAAGGCAGGAAAACTGACAGAAAAATAACGCTGAGTGTCCCCCCTTAGCGCTCCAGATCCCCCCCTGCGGGGCAGCAAAGCGTACAGTTCTGAGTGCATCAGGAAGTAGTCATCGTTCGGTTTCTGTTCTGCAGCAGGTCGTCTGTAGGAACAAACTCATACGGGAGTTGATTCCGAGCCTCTTCTCTTCATTTAAATTATATATTTCTGTTGAAAAGAGACCATAATGAAGAAAAGTCACTTTTCCTTTACATATCTTTGTGAAACATCACTGGGGCTGGGCAGAGAAAAGCTTAAAAGGTCACTTTTTATTCTGCTGGAGATGAAGACATTCGGGTCACAAAGACTCTTATATGCTGCGCCAGCAAGACCTTGTTCCTGCCGATTCCTTGCTAAAGAGGTTAGCAAGTCAGGTGTAAGAATGCCCCTTTCAAGGAACTGAATACATTTGACCCAAGACATGATTTACTATGAACCAGATGTATGATCCCCTGCTCACCATTCTACCGTGGTCACTTCTTCCTGAATCTTGTCCACTTCTTTTAACGTGCTTGCTGTTGTCAGTTCTGCCACGATCTCAAAAACGTCAGCTTCTGAGGCATAGGGGTCTGGGTCATATTCATAGGAGTAGTAAGACAGATCTGTCTGTGGCGGAGGGCCTTCCTCTGCTGGGAAGGAAACCAGAGTCTCAGGTTGTGCTTTAGCCAAAGAAACTGCTTTTTGGCATCACATATTGCATCACAAAGAAGGGGAATGGTGTAAGCGGAAAGGAATTTTAATCAGGGAGGCAAATCAGGGGCTGAACGAGTGCTTACACGTCAAAGGACATCCTCGGGCATGCTTAGATTCACATGCAAGGAGAAAAGCTGCTGTAAATCAGAGTTTTCAATTTCCCAGTCTGAGACCTGGGCACTGGCAAAAAGGGCCATGTAATTTGGAAAAACCTCAAAGTCTCATTTTAAAGTATCTAATTAACTGAGGTACTTCAGTTAGGAACGAGTTCACCCTGAGACCTGCATAGTAAGGTAAAAGTAAGAGGTATCTCTGGGATCACCAGGTGTCACAGATGAGTTACTCTGCACCCTGAAAATACACCTCTCTCCTTTGACTAGGTCTAAGCCACATACCTCAGTTAAGAAGAGACCAGTCTATATGAAGATGTGAAACGTTTGTGCTCTTTTAGGCATCATTTTATAAAAGCAAGTTACAAAGCTAGAGGGCAGAGCGCGATGGAGCAGTTTACTTGGTGCATTTCACGAAAAAGATCAGTGTAAGCAGCCAGATTTCCTTTCAACCCAAGAAGAATGAAAATTTTGGCACAATAGGCCAGAAGCCTACATCAAAGTCATTTGCTTCTCCCTCAGCCTTAAATAGCAGTAGCTATGTCTGCTTTAGCACAGCCACATACTACTGAGAACCTTCCATTGTTTAAGGTAGGAACGTTCACATCACAGGCAGGCACATGGGTTTATCCTCCGTGCGTTCACTCCAGTCTGCACTAAGACATTGGCAGGTCGGTCACTCAGTGCATATCTCACTTAAAACAGGCTCTGCCTCTCTATGCTGGGTGATTGCTCACTGTTCAGAGGGTAAGAGTGCAAGATAAAACTTCTAGGAACACCAGTAGGTCCCTGTTTTCTAAACTGTTCCTCGAGCCAGCTCAGCTGTCCATCTTTCCTGTTTGCTTTCAGTATACACAGCTCTAATCCAAACCAAAGCAATCACTGAAACACAGTTGTTGCAGGGAGGAAAAATCCCCCTCCTTCCCTCCCCTGCAAAATTGGCTTTATTTAAGACGAACACTCATCAAGGTCTTTGAAAGTGTTTATTCTCTGGAAATAAAATATCTGAAGGCTCTTCCCTGATGCCTCCCACATCCTCCCAGCAACAGGCTTAGCCCTAGGTAAGGGAACGCTTGCCTGAAAGCGGAGTCAGTCTCTGTGTTCACTTCTTCTTGGACTTCTCCATGTGAGCATCTGCCAGATCATGAGCTCGTTCTATGAATGGATGATTGCTGTCCACCAGGGACAGAATTAACATCACAGACCTCGCTCTTCCCAGGAATGCACCACTGGAGTCAAAGCAAAGACGAAAGGCCGACATTTCCTGTTGCACACAAACCACTCCCCCATCTCCAAATGTTTGTGCCTAAGCCAATGTTTGCTGAACACCGATGGGGTGAAAGGAAAAATGGCCTGCTGCCCGTTCAATCAGTCCTAAAAGCACTGCAGTTCTGCGAATAATGCGGCTGCCAGGGAGCGCTGCGCGTTGACTCCACCTGGAAGCAGAGTTCGCTCTGATGTTCCTGTTAGGAGCTAGTGATGGGTGATGGCATTTAATTTTTTTAAAAAATAGTACCACCACCACCACATGAAAGTATCATAATTCCACCAAGAATTTTCTTCCAGCTACCAGCCCTTGCAAGTGCTACAGCAGAACTGTACAAAGAGCATGGCTCGAGCTGCTGGGTCAGGCAGCCTGTAGCTGGGTGGGCTGCCGGCTCCAAGCAGCGCAGGGGGCAACACCACAGCAGCACCGACACCACTGAGGACCGCTGCACCACACCTGGACACTGCTCTTCCACCAAACATGTGTAGAATCACAACATTACCATGACATCAACATACTGTCTTCCACCACTGTCGGCTACCCGTTTAGCACTTTTGGTAGAGAAGATCTAGGCAATTTCAGAAGAGCCTTAATGATCTATGGAAGCAAAGCACCACTTCATCAGAGAGATGGTATCAGAGCTACCGAGGATTCCTGAGGCTCTGAAATCCACTCATCTTTTTGTAGCCTAGTATGACAACGATTCTCAGGAAAGCCACAGTCAGAAAGGCACTCGAGATACTGACAGTCCAGTTAGCAACCAAAATCCTGCTCCAGGAGCTTTCAGTCCAAACAACTATGGCTGGAACAGGCTGTGAAACCATACTGGCAGAGCTTCAAGGCTTAGAGGCAGAGGTGGGTCCATGCTACTCATCAAAAACCTGTTCCATCCCTCTGAGTCTCAGCAATTCACCTGTGAGAACAGCTGAGGAAGGGGATTCAGCCATGACTGCCCCTCCTTGGCTTTCACTTCAGTTGAGTCCTGTCACCCCGAACACTTCCCTCTCAGCCAAGAGAATATTTCTAAAGGTGCGAAGCAGATCTACCCATCTGTACAAGAACAGGCTACAGTTTTAAGAGCAAACCTCAGCCATTCTGCCTCACTTGCTGCATCATCTGCTGCAGACTTTGAAAAGCATTTTAAAGTGCTTTGACAATAGCTAGGTGCTGCAAGAAGCACTGCACCCTGATTTTTCAGGAACTTCTATATACAATTGCTTACTCTGAGTAGCATAACTCAAAAGCTGTTGTTTATTCTAGCAAACTCACTGGTGTATATAGAACTACAGTGCAAGCCTGCTCGCCAGAGTGAGCCCGAACACATTTTGAAGTTCCCCACTGTTTGCTGGAAGGAAGCTGGCTCTCATCGTTTCCATTGCTGGGGTAACATAGACAAGAGCTAACAACGAAAGCATCGATCAAACCAAGCCAAGCCTGCACAAGTCATATGGCAAATGCAGAAGGATTTCAGACAATATAAACACCACGCGGTTCTCCAAGAAAATGGTATTTCCTGAAGATTAACACACTGAGGCAGTTTCACCAACCTGCCCTAAGCTTGATTTGGCTCCTGGAGTTTTGCATCCTTTTAGGAAATCACAGATTTACACATGGCTCATCAGAACCTTCACTAGAAACCCAGAGCACCTGAGCCGACTTAAACCAATCACATGCTTCAGTGCTAACAAACCAGTGAGTCCAAATAAGACCCGTGTGTAAGGAGGGATTCATTCATTTGTTAAACTTTGATTCATGTACCGTGTGGCTGACCTGAGAGGAGCCTAGAGGATTAATGAAAATCACATGCTGGGCGCTTTTCCTGATGCAGGATTTAGTCAGTTTTATTTCTGAATGCTCACTCTGCCATGGCTGCTTGGACAGCTCAGTTCAGAGGAGTATCTGCCTTCCAGGAGGCTCTCAACTCGAACACTCACAGATCCTAGAACAAAGCCAACTCTAAATGCTTGTGCTTTGACAAACACACCCTTATGGCATACAGGTTTGTTAATGTAACATCTGTATAAAAATGCCACACACACAAAATAAATCAGAATTTCCACTTTTGCTCTTATTGATAAGCCCACTAAGCCAACATTGCTTTTGTCTGTTTAGAACAGAAACCTGAGGGTTATTTTTCTTAGCCAGATACTTTAAAGTAGATTATTTCAGAAACACTGTTCTGAAAATATTTGGATTGTGGACTACCATCAAGTTCCACAATTTTTTTCCCAGGTAACCATATGTTTACTATCAAATTTTTATTTGAAAATAATGTAACTGCAGCCCCGTTTTGTAGACCAGCAGCAAAACACTTAGCATGGCCTTGCATACCAGCAGTGCCCTACAGAGCAGTTTGGGAATGTTGCTTTGAAGGGTTCAGATTGCAAACAGAGTTTCCATGCTGAGTACATAGCATTTGCACAGAATAAAAGGCAACAAGCATTCATTTCAGCTATTCCAACAGGAAGCAATCTGATATATATACATATAGTCACACTAAGTCCAGAAAAAAAGGGAGGGAAAACAGGAGAGACATTAAACTTCTCTGGAGATATTCCAGACCCGCCTGGACAAGGTCCTGCGCAGCCTACTGTGGGTGACCCTGCTTCAGCAGGAGGGTTGGACTAGATGACCCACAGTGGTCCCTTCCAACCCCTCCTATTCTGTGATTCTGTGATTAATCTAGATATTCACGCTCCCAAGACCCCGAGAGCACGCAAAGTTTCAGGACAAGTTTTAAATAAAAGAACTGAAGTAGTAAATGAAAACAGCAACAGAGCTGACAAGAGTAATCTGAGCTATGCCAGCCCACTATTTTCTGTTTGTAAAAATAATTAATTGTACAGACCTAGGCAGCACAGCTGAGCTAATCCAAATTTCATTATGGTTATCAACACACTGGAAACTCCTGGGAAAGATAAAGATGGTGAAGATTATTTCCAGAATCACGGTGGTTAAAGAGGACAGAAGTTAGTTCAAGGATGGCATTTGGACAGACTTTGACTGCTATATTCATTAATGGCACAGACCAAAAGAGAACGTGTGCTCACACCACAATCTGCTGACAAAGTTGAAGGGGATCATCAATAAAAATACAGAAAAGAACCACACAGAAGAACAACTAGATGATCTTCAGGACTGGCAATACTATCCAGCAACAGCATCAGGATAACATTTTACCATGCTATTAGGGACCGCCAAAGTTCGCTAGCAAGACTGGGAGCTCACCAGTTGGAAACCAAGGATGTGAAAGAACAGGGTGTATTTATTAGTCCATATTAAAATGAGTAAGGGCTATGAATTGCTGCAGCCACGAGAATAAGCAAAGCAAAATACTGCCATGAAAAGGACCTAGAAAGGTCCATAAAGAAGCTAGAGCAGGCACCATACAAAGCAATGGTGAGACCTGATCTCCACGACCTTCCACACGGCTGACCAAAACTGTACGAGCGAGATTAATACAAGTGAGTGCACAGGAAAAACAAACGACACAACTGAACCTGAATAACCTGCTTTGCAGGACAAGATGGGGAGGCTCTGTCTGGCTTAAACCACCAAACACTGAAGTTTGAGAGAGGATACGACCCATCCAAATTCATCCAGGGGGAAAGCGGAGACCCAGCTGCCAAGCAAGAAGCTGGAGGGGACATTTCAGCTCAGTGACAACAGGCACAGGAAAAGCTGGCAGAAATTCACCATAAGCGTGGGTAGGAGTAACACAGGAGAGCTTGAGGGACAGGAGACAGCACTGTTCCCAAACATCTACAAAGTCCTAACGCACAACTCCACATCAAGAAATAGCAAAGCAAGTAATTTAGGCTAGGTAGTAGTCCAGCACTGATTATACGGAAGCTAAACTATCAATGGACACATAACCTGTGAGTTAAAAAATAAAACCTGCATTTTTTCTGACTCCTGCGATTACCAATTTGATAAAACAGAAGCCTGAAGATTTAAATAAATGATTACGCAACTTTCTGTACTGAAAGCAGCACCTCTTTTAAATTAAAACCGTGAGGCTCAGTACTCACTGCTTGGGTATCCAACGGCATAAAGGCTTTACTCTGCAGCTCTGGCAAACTCCTCCTTATCTAAAAACTAGGACTTGACAACGAACTAAGACTTTACCAGTTTGTAAAATATCATCTCCCCCGTTGGAAAATTCTTACCAATATTGCAAGTGATATTTAGCAGAACCAAAACGCAGTCCACAGTCAGCCATTCACACCTAACAGTCTGCAAACAAGCCAACGTCTCCCCATTACTTAAAACCTACCGTCTTTACCAGAGGGTGACGCAGACATTTCACAAGTATCCCTAATATTTTTTAACAAGCTCAGGAAATACATTGAAAAGTATCACTAAATAGCTTAAGGACCTTTTTCCCAGGTGGACCTATTTCCTTGCTCAATACCATCATGTGCATTATCTTTGCTGGAATCAACTACTACGGCAAATTTGTGTGACTGGTATGGCTGAAACCAGCCAGTAAATTAAGGTGAAGTTGTCATCTTTAACTAATAATTGGTTGAATAAGGGTGAAAATGGAAGAATTTGGGTTCCCACATTTGACCAAAGCTCTTAAAAAAGGCAGAACTCAGATATACAGAGCCTCATTTGAGATCTCTGTTCCAGACCTAGAAGTCCTTTTGCCCTTCCAAGGGCGCCCGTATCACTCTGAGTACATCACGGGTTGACACTCGACTTAGCACGAAGGTGGCCAAGGTTCCTCTGCATTAGCAGCAGCAGTTGCGGTGTCTCTGTGATTGCAGTCTGTGATCTATGAGTGTTTTCACGATCCACCGAGCTCCATCCACCGCTTCTTCAGCACCAGCTTGATCATCGCAGTCAGTCTGACACCGGAGGCAACGTGTTAACTGACTGCACCGAATGAAGGGAAAGAATGAGCTTCATCTTATTCTGCAGGTCCCACCCGTCTGGGGGGAGAAAGGGGGATGGGCCCTCGAGCTGTGCCTCTGGAGAACCAGACTTTAAAAAGAGACACTAAGAACATTTCCACTGTTTCTCATTCCAGGCTTGGTTTTTTGGCGATACGAGTCTCTGTTTCCTTCAACATCCATACCTACACACTTCAAGTCAGAGACCTCGTCAGAACACAACCCTGTTAATAAGCAAGCACCCCGCTTTATTTCACAGCGTGTTTTCAGATCTCCTGGGCTGAGGCGACGTCAGAAGACGACGCATCTTTTTGCTCTTAATCAGGAACATCAAACCTTTGTCTGCTGCAGGATTATAGCGAGAGCTGGCTCAGCGTGGACAACGCGAAGCACGCCGAACCGCCACGTCGCTCGAGAGAAACAAAACAGTATTTTTAAATAATTACACACACTCTAACAGCTCCTACCTGTATTTTTATCGGCCAGGTGAAATTGCTGACGTAAACGAAGAAAGTGATGTTTGGATTGTTGCGGAAATCAAATTTCTCATTGGAGAAACTGTCCTTGTATTCCTTTATATTGGTTCTTGAAACAACTGGAATTTCCTCCCCAGCCTGCGTGCCAGCTGTTTTCAAATGTTAAAAAGGAGCAGGAAAAGATGTTTCAATGCACGTTTTAAGTGGCAAACAAAAAGGGCGAAGCCTCCTGAATTGTAATGTTACAAAATGAACTATTCATCTGAACATTACTCTTTTAAGCTGCATTGCATTATCAAAACCACCGTATGCCAAAATACTGCATTACTGAAAAATCAAATCTGCATCTTCGATGTTTCCAAAAGGCACTATTAAGATGGAAAAACATATTTCTTTTTAACATTTTACCTCTGGCCCCGTGCCCACCATTTAAGAAAACTGCATGACAAGTTCATAGGTTTGAAAAAAAGTTTCCCTAACTAAATTTGCATTTGTCAGAAACCGGTAACCGAAACAAGCTACCAAGCAACTCAGAGCATGCTCATTTTACCTGCAAAACTTGTGGACCAAGTAATGTTGAGGTTGAAGTTTTTAGATGCGTTGATAAACATGTCCAGGTCTCTGTTTTGCTTGGGAAGGGTGGAAAAAAAGAAAATCCATTTTTAGGATAACAATTTTACTGTACTGTTTCCTAGCAAATCTGCACTGAAAAAAAAAAGTCTTGCAATTTGTTATTTACATGAAGCAAATACATCAACTAAAAACCTATTTACATTTTCTGAAAGCAGAAATGTAATAAGAAATAATAAAGAATAAAACAAGTCACATGCACTGAATATAAGAGGAAGAATTGAGACACAAGGTACAGGGTGAACAACAAGCAAAACTAGTAGCTCCAAGGTTGTTCTAAGAACTGTGAAGAATGAACCGTGGCTCCTTATGAAACTCTCCTGTGAAGATAGGAAACTGCACGGCCAAGCCAAGGTCAAAAAGTTCTGGTTGCTTTGTGGAACTGGACACACACACCTCATCATGAAACTACATCTGGAGACCGGCAGAACTGTAACAATTCATCGCCTCCGTGGCCAAGAGATGACAAACACAAACCCAAAGGATGAAGTTTACAAGGAAAGCAGAAAATTTACCTCTTCGGGTGTTGCTACGAAGTTGATCGCCGTGTAATAGCGGTCATCCTCTTGAGAAAGGCTGAAGGTGAACTGATAGTCAATGAGCAGAGTATCTGTAAGGAATGCACAGAGACAGTTATCCCACGTCTTGAAATGAAACAAACTTCTGCAAAGCAAGACATGATGTCGCCGAAGGGCTTCCTGCACTGAGAGCACGACTGGGAGTCACCACGCTGTTACGAATGACTCCAATCTACGCATGATCCCCCCCAAAAGGGACAAAACCCTCTCTTTGAGTCTGGTGGGGAAAAAAATTCTGCTTACGTCTTCCATGCAATAGCCTCCAACCTTAATCTAAAGGACTGTTCACACCTATACACTGTAAAGAACATGTCAAGACATTTACTTTTTCCATAGGGCAACACCTCTATATAATTAATTAATTAATTAGATGTGTAATCCCCACCTGGGAGGGGACTAAGTTCCACACATGGTAAGTTTCTGTACATCAGTAGACTGTACAGGGAGGATTTCTACAGAGCAGCTACTTCTTAATGGACCCAGCTGCCACCTTACTCCGGGTCACATCACGGCCAGGCACACCAGGACCAGTTTTTGGCCTACTTGTCTGCCCTCCTGTGCTCGTATCTGCCTAGGGCTGGGCTACCACCTCTGTTATTCCACAGTGCCCAGCCAGTTTTGGGGATACATCCACCAGTCTCAGCATTCTTTCATTAAAACACAGTATTATGACTCGTACGTATTGCCAGACCCATACAGAGATATTCCAAGCAGTAATAAATATGAAACTATACAGCAGTGCTCTTTCTTATCGCCTCCTGAAGGCCCCTTGTTGGGTAGACAGGAGCTAGACAACCTGCTGATGTCTACCCACAACTATCAAGCACTAAGACACGAATTTTCCAGGAAGAAAACCAAGTGACACTGAACCCGTACAGCACGAGGTTGTTCCTGGAAGAGTCCTAAAGTTCGGTCTTTCTCCCCGTGTTGCCCACTTCCCCAGCCTGGCAGCAATGCATTAGGGCATCCTCGCAAAGAGACTGTCAGGAGAAGCCATCAGCGCCCTGGTTTGCCTACGGCAGCAGAATCCACGTTCGCTAATTAAAGCACGTTGATCATTTCTGTATTGCGCAAAAATACTATTTGAGAGCTGCATCTCGATGCAATTTGAGATTACATCCACCCATGGCTGCCAGGGAGCTGATTGCTGATATTTGCAAATAGAAGCTGGAGGGTTTCCACTAAGTCATCTGAATCTTGGCAGAGCATCTTCTCGAATCGCACGGGGACCCAACTGTTCATTTCAGAGCAAACGTGGAGATTTGGAAACCTCACCCATTCTAACATGAAACAGAATGTTTCAGTACTTTGCACTTCCAGAAATTCTAGAGACATGCTTTGGCTTTGACTTATTAGGTATACAATTTAGAGTATTCTGCAGAAGACCTGATTTCATTTCTAAGTCCTGTGAAAAAGTTTGCTCTGAAAGATCCAATCATCACCCAGACCTTATCAAGAAATGTATTTTCGTTGTCTTTAAACAATACTGTAGTGAAAACTGAAGTTTTTTAAAACTATTTTTTCATCCTTCCCTTAATCCCCTGGTATTTTAAACAGATGCTGAGGAAACTAAAACTAGTTGTAAATAAGGTATTTTAAGCTTCAAACACATTTTTTATCTCCAAACAAAATCCCAAGAGTACTTACAGTAACATGTTCCTTTAAGTGGATTTCCCTGATATCTATTTTCGACTTCACACCTAAAAGGAATACATATTTTTTAATAAATGGATTTTTTTTCCCCCCAGTTCTATTTATTCCCAGTCACTAAAAATCCGAAACACCACCTGTGCTGATAACGGTACACAATTAAAAATAAAAGATGAATGTCTGAGCTATACTGGGCTGATGGAGAAATTCCACAGTCCCTGCGAGTCAAACCAGTATGCAGTAAAAATGAAATATAAAATTCTGCGTATTAACCTTTGCATCCACTTGGAATGTATTTATCAGCTCTTTACAATGCATGGAACTGGATTACTACAGTCAAAACCTGAAGCTTCTACTGGCGTTTAAAGTCTTGTAAAGGTTTACTCAGGCGAGCAACGCTTTAAAAATAAACCTGGCAATGAAACTATTTGGAATGAAATTATTTCCACTAACATTACGCTAAAAGCATTTCTGTTACGTTACACAGAAACCTCCAGCAAATTAGTCGCTCTGAAACTGCTCCATTAAAATGCTTGAATGTCAAAGCCTTATTTCAGATATATTTACACTCGGCCAGCACAGCATCAGAGCGTACAGACAGTAAAAATCTACCGATTAAAAAGAAACTATAGAGGGAGAAAGCAAAGAAGAAACTATAGAGGGAGAAAGCAAAGAAGAAACGATAGAGGGAGAAAGCAGAAAGAAATGATAGAGGGAGAAAGCAGAAAGAAACGATAGAGGGAGAAAGCAAAGCGGTATGGATAGTTTTGGGGGTGGGGGTATTATTTTTTTTCACCCCATCCCTTCTGCATGCCATTCCCAGTGGAAATGTTCTTAAAAATGGAAATCTCCAGAAATCTTGTTGCTCCTGTTATCCCCCCTCCCCGGGGAAGCATGGCTGGCTGCATCGCCAACGAAGTTAGTCAACTGTTGGCAGGAGGAGATGAGCAGAGACATCAAACACACTCATTACGAAATGTCGGGGTTCCACGCTGCTACGTGCCCGGCCTTGGGATTTCAAATCGCCCAGTGAAATGAACTCACAGTTGACACTCGTCTCCTTTTATTCCCTTGGTAGTGCAGAAGCATTTCCCTGTATTCGTGTTGCAGACGGACGCGTGGCCGTTGCACTTGCAAGCTGTTGAACAGAGAGGGGAAAAGATGCAATGTTGAATGAACCAAGAGAAACAGATTTCATAGCAATTAAGCTCCTTAGTTGCCAAACTGCGATACATCAGCAATTCAAGCACATATGAAAACCCTGGTCGGCAGTCTGGTTTCTCCGTGATACAGAAGGCAGCCAAAAACAGAACCGGGCGTCAAAATGGAGTGAGTGCGGGCTCCAGGACTGGTGTTTTCTATGAAATCATGCTCAGACTGTGCTTTTTAGCCTCAAAAATGTATTCAACTTCCTCTCTTGTTGTTAGATAGCACTAGGAATATGGTAACTGGGAGGAAAAAGGCCCCTCTGCCCTAGTGAGGCCCCATCTGCAGTACTGGGTCCAGTTCTGGGCTCCCCA
>Ga0181612_141106_pt1 | contig 14037 bp, 4 predicted proteins | sample HoacroProtozoa21_FD_119630 | JGI IMG/M metagenome (GOLD analysis project Ga0181612, IMG submission 119630) | Hoatzin crop microbial communities from Cojedes, Venezuel. Combined Assembly of Gp0051906, Gp0051904, Gp0051908
AAAGAACGACAAAAAGAAAAAAAGCCGAGGAAACGCCTTTGCGATCCCGACCCCCACCTCTTCAGCTTCCCGTTTGGTTTTGATCTGACTCTGTCCAGGCGTGGGCTTCTCGGTGGCCTTCGTGCTGTTCCCGACGTCCGGGTTGTATAGTACAGATTTAGTGACAGTAAATGCAGTCACCCATTTATAACACAAATTCGCAGAGCTGCACCTCCGGTCAGAGCTGGGTTTCCAAGTTAAAGCCAGGGCACACGTCCGTCCTCGCAGCAGCCTGATGTGTCAGTTTGGAGGATTCAGAAAACTTCTTTGCCTAGCGAAAGCGTGCTCCGAATTTGTCTTGTCCCAGGTCCATACATTGTGCTTACGTATTCACTTTGCACCGCCTAGCAAAGCTAAACCTGCAATAAATTGCATGTGTTTGGTGAGATTACACAACAGCATCTGGAAGAAGAAAACACACCGAACCCAACAGATTCAGAAGAAAAGCTCAGAACTGAATAGGGAACTGGCAAAAAGCTTTCACATTTGTCTGTTACATAGTCTGTTAGATGCTACTGGAATATAAAGAAGTTAATAACTTATAATATTAATGATGTACGTTAATTTCAGTTACAACACAGCATCAGGCTGATGCTTTGGGAACGTAACTGTAACCGGTCAGAGCAGCGGTGCTGTGAAATCATGAAATTCCTCTGTGTGCAAATTTCCAGGACAGCAGTTACATCTCCACAGCTATCTCCAGGCAGAAAGAATGTGCTGTGGTGGTTTGGTTGACTGAAGGCTGAGAAGACATTTCCTTCAACTTTTCTAAAGCGAGAGAAAACAAAGATTGAAGGGGAAAAAAAAATACTTTCAAAGAGGAGAGAAAGAACATACATTTGGGTTGTTAAAAGAGATGATCCCCAAACAGCCTAAGTTAGTTGAAACCCCTAATGTCTACTGCCCAGGTGATGGTTTTTTTCCTGTTGCTCATCAAGATTAATTTTTTTTACTATTCCAGTAAAATAAATCTTCTGTCTCTGTAGAATAAGCATGTCTGCTACAGGCATTGCCAAAGACTTAGGGAACAGTGAGAAGGAATGAGGGATAAAGATCTAACTAAAAAAGCATGTTCAGCCACAGTAATGTCACCTGCAACAATGTGATTTTTAAAGAAACCAGAGATCCACTGGATTTAAAATATTTAAACCCATACCTAATGTTTGCCTCAAAGGCATGAAGATAATGAGACAGGGAGAAGCTTGTTTATTTTGCCTGAGTCCGTATTTTTGTACACACATGCATGCTAAAACAAATTACACGTAGGTACAAGAAACTTCTGTAAAAAACAACATTTCTATTACCTACAGTTATCACACGTCCTTGAAGGAAGCAACCAGAGGGCATCTACAATGCCAGACTGCTGAGAAGCGTGACTAGGAGAACTAACAGTTGGCTGCAACTAACCCCTTTATGCGGTCTGACTCCCCAAAAAGCTAACAGAGGACCCTGCCCAAGCCTGGTTGCACCTCACAGGAATGTTTTAGTTGAAGACCAACACCTGATGCCATTTGGAGGTGCCTATGTGCTGGCCTTACCTTCTGGCACCTGCTTTCAATAAACCAACACAAACACTGGGCAACTGGGAAAAATAGCCCCCAGCTTCCTTCAGGCCAGGCAACACAACCTTTAAATAAAGGGAAAGAAACCCCTGCCACCTGGATAGCAGCACCAGCCTTGGCAGGGCACACCTGCTTCACATGCAAATCTCTACTGCTTTCTATTCTTTCTGCACCAGGAGCATTAATTAAGTTTTCCAGTTAAGACTTCTGCTCCCAAGATGACTCCCAGCACCTCTGTGCAGCAGAGGGCCAGCTGCTTTCACAAGAGGTTAATAGGCTCCTGTCTCTATTGGAGAGCCTTACCAGGGCTGTGAGGGTGACTATCACTTCAGAAGCAGAGGTATTACTTTGGAATAATTCTGCTTTTCAGAAATAATCAACGATAACTTTTTAGGTATGATGATGTGATACATTAGTGTTAGCTACATGAATGTCTTTGGAGAAAAAAAAAGATCAGAGTAAACTTTGAACAGGCGCATTTTCATTGTGGCCATAGAGAAGCTATTGTCAAATTTCAGGAGACTGAACAAATCCTGTTGACTTGAACCCCTGTAATAAAAGAGAGGTCATTTTCCTAGAGATGGAAAGGTATTTTTCAATAAATTAAAATTTTTTTTAGGGGGCGAATACTCATGAAAGTTTTCTCTAAAACCTGAGTCTGCTGGAGTTTTGTTATATTTATTCATGGTTTTATTAATACTAAAATTTAACTTGATCTTGTATCAGTGTGAATGTAAGAAAACAATGGTTTAAAAATGGTCAAGTGAAGCATAACAATGACACTATCCAAATTTGAAAGGAGCTAGGATCCTTTCAGTTTGAAAAATACAATGAAATGAGTTGAGGAAGCTTTGTACAACTTAAGAATTTTGTTTGTTGAGGCAAACACTTCTTTTTCTGTAGCTGAAGGACTGCAAATGCTATTTGAAATGCAGGACTTTGTAACTTCTCTCTTGTTCCTTCCGCTCAAGGCTGGAACAAAGCTCTTGGGTGTATTACAGAGAAGGTACCTTGCAGTTACACTGCAACACACAGATTATTGTACTCCTATGACCACTGAGCATTATTAATGCAATTTACTATATTTTGAGGGCAAAACTGCATTTTTAAAAAGCTCAATGTCTCTTTTAATAACCTCCCCTGACAATCCTTTTCTGCGGAAGCAGCATAACCGGTGGCGTGCCATGGGAGGTTCCCAGGGGTGAGAGACAAAGCCTTCGCAAGGGTTCGGGCTCCCTCCTGCCTGAAAACTATGACCTCTACCCTGGTGTATGCAGAAAGGAACAGCCCAGTCCCCATGAGGCTAAATGCTTTGTCTCTGAAACTTTCTGAAGAGAAAAATCTGTTTCAGGGAGAAACTGTGTGTTTCTTCTGTGACATTTGCTGAGTAGCAGACATTTTCCTAAGCTGCCTTAGGCGGCATCCTAAAGAATGTTACCGGTTTTCAGTGCAAGTTGTGCACTTCATAATGCTCCATGCCCAGTAATTAGTTGCTTTTACAAACATCGTCTTTTATAATAAGTTTGTTTATGGAATAGGGATGTATGATTCCTGGAAACAACCACAGTGCAAATAGATCTAAACTCTAAGTGAGATTTTATTCCTTTTTACTGTGTATATGTCTGTTTGAAGTTGCAGGATACAGGGTTGCTGAGATTTGGAGAACGAAGTGTTTTACCTAAAAATGGAGGGAGTTGCTGCCTCATACAGTGGCTGTGTCAGAGTTGCACATGTGCCTGAAAGGCTCTTAGCTATTTGCTCTTGTGTTTTGTAACTGTAGTGTGCCACAGCAGTGAATACACTTTGGCTCATTTTTTTCTTTACAAAGCCAAGAGGAGCTGTCAGCAAAGATCTTTCCAAACTCAATAAAAGCTACAGTGTCTGAGCTGAGGACCAGAACCTATGAAGTTATTCAAGTAAATCACTTAGAAATTTGAAGTATGTGTTTAGGAAAGGAAGCAGAAGAGTTTTAGTGTTGAATCATTGAATGTGGATGGTGTTTGTAGAATTTTAATTCATATAGATACCTACTTAACTGAAATAAAAGTTCATCTAAGCTGAATCCTTCTGTAGATCTCCTGGGGAAAAAAAAAGGGTAGCTCTGAGCAGTATTATGCAAATGAGAGTTGCAAACACCTAAGCTCCAACTGTGATCACAAGGACATTGGTGTTTAGGAAGGAGATCATCTTGTCTTGGAGCTATATAAACTTCACTGTCTCTGGAGAAACTAAATCATCTGAATTGCACCTTGAAACCTGGACTTTGGAAAGTGGCTAATTTATGCATTTTAGGAATATCCGAAATGATCTTACAGTATTCTGTATCAGAACGTGGCTACAGCAAATAGTTGTACGACAGATCAATATACAAAACTTTTAAATGTGTAGTGCATTAGGAAGCAGGAGAATCTCCTCTGGTTACTCGCCGTAGTACACATTTATACGTTAAATCTCATGACTTTTAGTTGAGTGCTAGTAGGTGCTAATTGTTCTGTCACTGAAGTTACCTGCTCACATGTAGGAGAATGTGCTCAGCACGTGAAATGTCTCACAGTAGCTACGCGGTGCTGGGGTGCGGGGGTTGAAATCACCTGGTTTTCTATAATGTGTAGCCTTGTAGATGCAGACTCAGAATGAATGAACTGGAGTTGTTGCTGGTTTGCGGTTCCAGACGTGAGGGTCTGGTTGTATGTAAATATGCAAAGAGGACGAGTAGTGCTTGAGCAAAATGGACAGCTCCATTTTTCAGCTGTCAGATGGTATGGCTTGTAGACTTTTGGCTATACATTTCTTGATGGCAACAAAGAAATGAGTGCAAAGATTTTTTTCTTCTTTTTAACTAAGGTTTTGTAAACTGCATAATGAACTGAAATAGCTGTATCTATTTTTGGGGTCTAGCTGCCTTGTGGAATTTATTCTATGTGATGATTGTATGGAGGCAATGGTTTGAATAAGTATTTAATTTCAACACAAAGCTTGCATTCTCTGTTTTATGAAGAAGAAATTGCTTTAAATCTTTTCCATGAAATGTTATTGAAGGATTAATATGGCCCTGTGTTGAGTAATTTGTGAATCTGACCCAGACACTCCTATATTTAAATGTCTTAGAAGTGTAGAAATGTAAAAGTTGTCTTCAGTCATGTAATATAATAGGAAACGACATTATTACAGTCTGAATTTCTTACCACAAGCCCTGACTCCTACTTCAAATTTTCTAATCAAAAACTCCCTGTTCAAGAATGCTTTGTTAAGAATTGTATTTTGGACTATAGAAGGCTGCTAGGATGAACAAAATGAAAAGATGCCTGCACAGAGGAAATGATGGTAAGAAATAGTCTGTAAAACATTCAATTGCTCTACTCGTTTTTCACAAGAAGAAAGTAGGAAGCCATGAATCACAGAACAAAGGAACGAAAGAGTAAAGTCAAATTATTATTTGTTAAGTAAAATTGGCAGAAATATTACTCTTCTCTCTCCCTCTTTTGTAGTGGTAGCTTTTTTCTGTGAGGAAATGATTTGGAAATTACTTCACTCAACATCTCACCAAGGGAAACCTTGATACAGAAAAAGAAAACTGCCTTGAACAGTTTGATACGTGTCTTGTGCAGTAATCATAACGCTGGTCTTTTTCAAAAAGACAGAGATGATTTCTGTCTGCTCTGCTGTTAGATGCCTAGCAGGTAGGACCTGGATTCCCTCAGCAAAAGGCTTCCCAGATGCTGAGACAAGCATTTAGTAGCTCATCTGCAACTTCTGATGGGTTTTTGAGAAAAAGATCCTTTGAAGACAGACAGGATGTGCCTCTTGAGAAAGAGGTGAGAATTTATAGTCTAGCATTTTGGTTCAAAAAATATTCCCTGGATGAACGATTGAGATGGGGAATGTCTTTCATGGGTTTCCCATGTGCTAAAGAGAGTGAGAAGGGTACTGTTTGGATTAAATTACTTAGACTGTAAATATGCAGGTTAAATCCTTTCCATTTACGATTACATGACCATTTAAATTACAATAATTCTACTTTTTGTGCTCATCTGCCCAGTGAGAAGGAGATCACAAACTATTAATCACAGTGTCTTTTGAGGCCATAGGTTTTCAATTCATAAACATCCCCCAAAAAAGAGAATGACCCTAAACATCATTCATTTCCATCACCGTACAGCAGCCTGCTCGTAAGTCATCTGAAGCTGCAAGGAAGAAGGGCTATTATCTGTTTAACACAGTTCTCTGAATTACTGTGTCTGTAAGGCAAAGAGTCGTTCTGCCTTTGAGTATCTGTTCACAGAAATCCCACTTTGGTGATTAGCCAGCAGACTATGAGAAATTAATATTAGGAGTTTTGATTAGCTAACCTCTGGAACAACCACTTGACTAATCTGAATATCAAACATAAACACTGGAAGGAGGAATTACTGATTCGTGTACATATGCGGGAAGCTGCAGAGAGTTTATCTGTTAAGACATGCTGCCAAGACCGCTTTGGAAAAATGAAATGCAAGGTGAATTGGAGGAGTCAACCTGTTGATATCATAAGACATTAGAAGTTTCAGATCCACAAGGGAAAGTCCAGGGGTTGGGGCAGATGTGGGGGGAAAGGCAAGGGGTCAGAGAGGACCTGCATTAGCTTCAGATGTGCTCTTTTGTCCTAGAAAGATAAAAAGGTGATGTTTTCCTAATATCCAGAGAGTGGAATCGCATTTCCCTGGAGCTGAATGAGGCTTAAGGGGGAAAAATACTGATTACTATATGTTAATCAAGGTAAATGTTGGAACTGACATTAAGGATAAATTTTGGGTGAGATCTCAGTATTTATGAAAAATGATAATATTGTTTTGCTGAAGATTGAACCTCACCTGAATGCTGTGAAGAATATCTCGATTAATAATAAAGAATATAAGGCAAATGATGGGTCTATCAGCAAGATAAGGATTAAGTTAAAGTCCCCAAAAATGGCAGAACACAACTGCTAATCCTTTTAGACATTTGGGAATGTGAAGGTAGTGGAAGTTGGATAAGTCGAGTCTTGCATTCCTGGAGATCTGTTAATTTCTAGTGATCTGATTAACTAATAACTTACTTGACCTTTATTAAATAGTCAATGCAGTAAGAGACTGTTCAGATATTCCCAAGGGCCTTACTTGCATATATTTATACCTAATAAATTAGAAATTGTAATGGAAATGAAGGGGCATAAAAATAAGTCAACATGTTAGCAGTTGTTTATTTCCCCATCCTAATCTCTGCTGTATAAGAATCGTGGTATTTCTGTTTCCAAAATCTGTTTCTGGATTTCACTTTTATAGTGGACTGTAGCTAAGTTAAAAAAAAAAAAAAAAAGTTTTCCTGAATTTTGAGAGTTAATCTATACATGTTTCTTTTGTGCTCTGAAGGCGGTATTAATCACCAGAAAAGGCTTCTCTTTTGGTGTTTATACAACTAGACTTCCCTCAGGAATACCCTGCTTGTGTGTTGCTGATGCGAGTACGACATCTTACAAAGTCTGATTTAGTATGTGTGATGTCTGCCCTAGGAGTATACATAACACCAGAGGCTTCTGAAGAAGTCTGATCAAGAGACTTATCGTAGTTGTGCAATTACACTCCAATATTAAAAAAAAAATCAGAAACATCAGTATACTTAAAACTGCAGCTTGCACATTTTATACTTTTGATTTTCAGTACTCTTGTCAACAGAATTATAATTACGTACTGCTGCCAAATGTTCTTCAGACTATCAAAAAATAACGAGTTTAAATGTTAAGAATAGATATAGTCAGTGAATGATTACTGAACAAGAAAACTGTAGGTCTTTCTGTAAAATATTTCACCTTGAAAATGAATATTCTGAATCTCTGCTGAACAAATTTTAGTTACAATCAACCATAGTCTAGAGGCAGAAACAGAGGGTGTGGATGAAGAAAAATGTTCTGTGGAATTAATGAATCTTTTAAGTTAAAGTTTAGCTGAAATGTTACCTTCTTGGAACAAGCTCATTCCAGTCAGTGGTTTTATGAGATGTAGCAACCTGACCAGAAAACAAATGCTTTCGCCTCTCCCCCCATCTGCAAGCTCTTTTCCATAGCTTTTATTAACTCTGCACGATGTTATATAAAAGCTCATCATACAGCCATGCTCCAAACTTCTGTTGAATCATCACCTAAGAACAAACACTTCTATGAAAAGTGAGTATCTTGACATACTGGCAGATCAATGACTTCCAATTAATGTGCCCACTCCAAAGCAGTGGGAAAGATTATGCCTTCCCTTGTCTTCCCTGCTTGAACTGAGCTCTGAAAATCAGAGGAAAAGAGTACGAAAATCCTCCTGGGTGACAGTTCCACCGAGCGAGGAAAGAATAATACAGACTATGGATGCACCCTCTATGCTAATTCTGGACATGTTCTTCTTCACATTCTGAAACACAGATCTTCGTATGTTCGGCCCTTGCTTTCACAGAGACTAGTTAAATGTCGTATTTCAAGTATTTGTCTTTTTTTGATTATCTGTTAAATATTTGTGTTTTGCTGACATGGCGTTCTTGTCTTTGTCAAATCGGGGACCACAATACCATCTCACAACTTGGACAGCAGTATCTTGAATGGCAAATGAACATAAAAAGGTTCAGGAAGTAATTTGTTCAGTAGCTTGAAAAAAAAAAAAATTAGAATAAATTTAGGAATTTGAATGCTTGTTACAATATCTTGGATGTATAGAGCATTCCTGGCAGCAAAAGCTCTTGAACTGAGGTCTGGAATTCCTATAGATTATGTCAGCTGAAATGAATAATTTGTGGTGATTCAAGTAATTAACTCCACCTTGTTAGATGTTTGAAGAGCTGGTTGTCACCAAAGTAAGTGTAAGCATTTACTATCCCACATATGACTAGGATGGAGAAATACTTTGTGAATATTGTCAAAGCACGCAAAGGCAAAAAAGGAGCCTTCTGAATAGATAGTAGATTGTTTCTGTCACAAAACATAGATGATTTCCATAAACTCACTGGAAAGCTACGTGGAGATTAACATTCTTACCTGGAAGTAATGAGCTAATACATGGTATTGAGGAAACAGAACAGAACAAACCCCCAGACAGGATCAGAGGGGATGGGAAATGGCGACTGGACTCTGACAAACCGAGGACAGAGATGCTCTCAAGAATTTGATGCAATGTATGAAATAGTTGAGATCAACGATATGCTACTCATCTCTATTCTTGATATTATACAGGATGGAGAGTAAAATCTTCTTCAGTCTAAGTTAAATAACTCAGCACATTATTAATTTGCACCTTCCCTGGAGTTTTCCTACATAGACTTTCACTTGTAGATGTGGCCGTGCACGCCTTCCACCTGTGGGGGTATTCGCAGGGTTACACAGAGTTTCCCCGTTGTAATTAAGCTCAAAGGCCAGACCAAGAAAAAAACTTTAGGAATTAATACACTATAGTTGTTGTGCTGTTTTTTGGATATGAACTTTTTCCTCCTCTGTCCCCACACTGGGAGTGTGCAGGAATGTGGGGGTGGAAAAGCCTGGACAGCTGACCCAAACTGTCCAAAGGGCTATTCCATACCATGTGATGTCATGTTCAGCACAAAGGCTTGGGGAAAGGAGAAGGAAGGGTGATATTTGTGCTTATTGTGTCTGTCTTCCCAAGTAATCATTATGCATGCTGAGGCCCTGGGAAGAACATCTGCCTGCCGGTGGGAAGCAGTAAATAAATTCCTTAATTCACTTTGCTTGTGTGTGCAGTTTTGCTCACTTCTTTAACTGTCTTCATCTCGACCCACATGGTTTCAGCTTCTGCTCTTCCAATTCTTTCCCCCATTGTGCTGGGGCAGGGCGGAGTGAGCAAGCAACTGGGCAGGTATTTAACTGCTGGTTAGGTTCAGCCCACAAGTACTGTCATCCATTTTTTGATTACTTGGGGCAAAATCTCTTGCAGTTGCACAGTCAGATTTTTTCCCCCCCTTCTGTGCATATAGAGTTCTGTGGTGCAACTTTTAACTTTTACAGTTTCTGTGTATTTTTACCGAACACCTTAGCTAGTTTGTTGTATTTGGATCTAATGAAGTCTACAGAGCAGAGAGAGAATAAACATTTTACTTAATTGTATTGTCTTCCTTTTAATTACTCTGCTCATCATTTTGTATATATGTATTGTTACTTCCTATATGCGATGACCTTTCAGCAAGAGGATATCCTGGGATGGTGGCCTCCAACAGAAAGCCGTAGGATTCTAACTCAAGAAGAGCCTTTTACCATCCCATCAGATGCCCCAGGACTTCGTCATGTAGTAGCTGACTTTGTCACAGCAGATGCATTTGATCACTCTTAAACTGCAAAAGGAAGAACATAGTCCAGACATGGGGCGTAAGTGAAAAACTGCATTGCCAAATAAAAGTATCTGAAGGAAGAACAAATTTTATGCAGGTTATTAAAGAGATAGTGTAGACTGCGTGTCTTCTTTAGTACTACATGGATAGATAGTTTAATACTAATTATACCTGGAAAATTCATGGATGTTCATCAGGTTTATCACAGAATAATGCTGTGATAGCCACTCCAAGGATTCCAGCCTGTATTTTAGAGCTAAGATGAGATGCAGGAAAATAATTGTACTTGTAGATAATCTGGTTCTCTAATTACAAAAACATCCATGTTAAGTATTTGGCACTGTTCTGCTTCTGTAGCTGTGTTCCCACACAGCTAAACTGGATGGAGAATGTACTGGTTTATGTCAAGATATTCCAGACACAAACATTCCTGGTGTAGTTTTGCTTAAGCTATATAGTTCAACAAGGACAAGTGAACTGTGAGAAACCCCAAGCAAAAACTATGGATCAAATATACTTTTCTGTCTTAAATGTAAAGTTTCCTACACAGGAAAGAAAATAATGTATGTATCATGCAGAATCCAGGAATATTTTAAAAGTTGTATCTGGGAGAACTTCATTTTTTTGTGTGTTCTATATTGTCTTCTGTTGTCATCATATGTCACTGAAGCACAAGCTAAAAGCTGTATACGAGAAGGAATGTGAAAAAGTTACATTTTTCTCTTTTAAAGTTTAACCACATTTTATTTTACATTAATTGCATTATTAAAGAAAATACTCCTTTTTAAAGTAATGTAATGGAAACATCAAAGATTACAATCAGTGAACTTATTTTGAAAACTGAACTTTAAAACTATCACCAAATAGCCAAGACAAACTGAATTTACTGGAAGCAGAAAAAAAATTCATTAAGCCAAGTCTGAAATGAAAGTTCTAGTAGAATGACCAATGGCCAGCAAATAAAAAGCAGCAGAAGAATTATGTGTGTAATTGGATACTTGTGCCATATATTCTATTTCTGTTATGGTATGAAAAACAGTTTACTTGATGTCACACAGGAGAGCCACTCCTCTCAATATCCAGTGGTCTGGAGACACTACTGTCCTTAGATACATCACTGTAATGTAGTTCAGATCTGCCCTCTTGGACTTCTTGTAGAGAGGACAAACATAGAGCTTGGGATCCTTAGGACTGGTTGTATTAACAGCAAATATATGCACCACAGGCAGCTGGACATAAAGAATCTTTGGTGTGCATTCAATAAGTTTGCTGTTTCGTCTGTCCCAGCCTGCACCTTCCAAGTATAGCCCATAGATATATACTCCTTCCTGTGTGGAGAGTAAGCAGACACATCACACAAAATAAAGCATCTGTTTTGTAAAATGGGTAATTGGTTTAAACCATTAAAAGGAATATTTGTTTTATACTAAAAAATAGCTGACGTTGACTCTTTCAAACTATTTAATTTTAAACTATAATATCCTTTTTCAGAAGATAATGCTACTGAAATGGATGGCAATAAAAGATGTTTAATAAAGCCGGTACACTACACAATTTAATCTAAAGTTTACTATAAATTCCAAAAATTGAGAGGTAATACAATGAAATGGTTCTTCTAATAAAATGTTTTTGTAATTGCAAAATAAAAAGAATTTAAATCTTCATGCTTGTTATTAGCTATCGTCTGTGCTAAGCAAAACCAGTGAGGTGAAGACAATAGTAACTTTTTCCTCTAGCAATCCAAAATGACTAAATGATACACGATATAAATTAAATACCGAAATTAAGACTTTGCATGTCATACATACAGAAGGAGATGCTGTGATTTCTTCTTTTTTTTGCTTTAACCCTTCGTTATATATTGTAACTGTATCTAAAGCCCAGCCTTTATATGCTTGAGTTGCTTCTTTTCTCATTGCTGTCAGGAATCCTTTAGAAATTAAGCCAGAGATTTAGCATATCTCACATGACAAAAAAACCCTCTTGCTCAGTTATCTGCATGGTTCTGCACTGAATGTTATAGACAGATATTCAGAGTTCTATTGAAAATGAGCACCTTGACTAGTGATAGCAAACTTTGCTTTGGGGTCAAAATAGGAGCAAATGACAAAAGTGGCATAGAATGCATTACACTGAGACAAATGTTTTTAAATGGCACATAAAATAATATATTTTTTTTTCTACTGCATTATTCAGTTAACGAATGTTTGCTCAGGATACTGATTTACAAATTATCATTAGGCAATCAACTACAGGATCCGTGGCAGATTTGTATTTCAAGAAGGAATTGGAAGGCAGACAAGATATCAATTAATTGAGCTGATATTTATGCAAAGGCAACTTAGAAAAAAGACAATTTTTATTTTAAATGAAAGAAGTAGAAAAATAAAATAAATTTCACTGACAAAAAACAGAAAAGGTGCATCTGAATGTGATAACAAAAATAACTATATGAATGTGGAGAATCTAGACAAGGCAGTGCCTATGAAGGATGAAAAATTTATATTTTGTTAGTGAAGAAAAGGGAGTCCTAGACAGAAAAGAAAGTAGAGGATGACACAATCAAGCAGCAAGTTAGGTGATTTTTTGAGTATTGTTTTGAACAGACTTTACAGAGTTTTGCAATAATAAAGTTTTGGAAGGTAAAAGGCTGAATAGTATAAGCACAGGGTAACAAATAACTGGGCAGCAAAGAGGTTTGGATGTGTTCTAAAGGAATAAGTTACAAAAATGGAACACTTGTGGCAAACAGCCTGGTTGTTCTTGTATAAGTGTCTCAGAAGATGACAATGCAGTCACCAAAACAATAGCTGCTGTTTTATGCTACCAGATGGGGAACTACTTGGAGTTGTCAGAAAGAGACTGAGGCGAAGAGAGAAAAGTTTAATGATAGAGAACTGCATACTTAAGAGTCATTACTGTAAAGACTTAAAGATGAAATGGCATCAGTTCCTTCTCGATAGGGCATAAAGGAAAAGCAGACTAGCGTTCTAGTGTTTTGTGGGCTGTCAAGTAGCTACAAGGAGGTGAAACCACCGACTGAAATACTGACAAGCTGGGGGGGGAATCATGAAAGTACATGGGCATGCAGCAGAAGACAGCATTTCAAGATTTAAGAAGTGGTTTAACCTGCTAATTAGGACAAAACCAGTTAGAAGCTAAGATATTTGTCACAGCTAAAAAATCCTTATGTGATGAAAATATAATTAACGTAGTACTTAAACATGTATTCATTTCTCAGATACTATATATTTTGATAAAAACAAAACAGTGTGATTTAGGCTTCTAAATTTTGCTAATAATTAATTATATCTCTATAGTGTGATTATTGCTTTTTTCATAAGCCTGTTCATTCCAAGTACCATGCACACTGAATGGAATATCATACCAACACTAACATACATTATCCCTTAATAATGATAATTTATAGGAGATAAGTACCAATAATTGCTAAAAAAAATCACAACAGGTTTAAATACAATTATTGGTGATACTTTATAGTACTATAGATTTTTCCACTAAACTGCTAAAATACATTCCTTATGTTTTAACATTATAGTGTATTCGCCAATGCTATGATAAATTTAGAGCTTGATTCACCAGTGCCATCAGGCTACATTTCCCTGCAGTGGCAGCACAGGGTAGTCCCATTTCTGATTTCCCTCATACCAGCCAATTTTTAAACTTTACTGTACGATTTGATATACCCAGAATTTCCTGGTGAGCAGCATTGTGAATACAGGAGAAGTTTCTCACAATAACTTTGTATGGACAGGTGTGTAAGGTAAATGAGATTCTTCTATGAACATGCATCTAACAAGGTAACAGGTGTTGTTACTCATGAAGATGGTTGCAGTTTGTTTTTCTTCCTCTTTCCTATAAAATGATAAGTGTATCAAGCTGTAACAGATAATGGTAGATAACATTTACTTGTACTTTGCAGTATGTCTTTGGTTAATTTGGACAAACTGTTCATTAAATAACGTGTGAAATGAAAACACTGAGAAAACTATAGTTTGATGATTCTCTGTGAAAGATAGATAACTGCCGTAAATTCTGGTATAGTTGCATGTTCATAGAATCATAGAACAGCCCAGGTTGGAAGGGA
>Ga0181612_107455_pt1 | contig 14036 bp, 5 predicted proteins | sample HoacroProtozoa21_FD_119630 | JGI IMG/M metagenome (GOLD analysis project Ga0181612, IMG submission 119630) | Hoatzin crop microbial communities from Cojedes, Venezuel. Combined Assembly of Gp0051906, Gp0051904, Gp0051908
AGAGAGCGGGTCTGTTTTTGTCGTGTTTTCTCCTTATCTGTATTGTTGTTGTTCCTGTTTCCCTCTGTTTTGCTGTTCTGTTAAACTGCCCTTATCCCGACCCACCAGTTTCTGCCTCTTTTCATTTTCCTCCGCACGCCGGCGGGTGGAGGGGTGGCCGCGTGGCGCTTTTGTTGCCGGCAGCAGCCGAAATCAAAACAATCTTCTGTTTTCAAAGCAACAAACAGAGCAAGTTTCCAACCTCCAACTCTCCAACCTTAACTCTGATATTACCTTAAAAAAAAAAGAGTAGTCTTTAATGACAGCAGGCTTAGACTGTAAACCTGTATTCAGCACAGTATGATTAAAATATTTCTGTTTTATACTCCTACTGTAATTTTAATCTTTCTTAGTATAAGATACATCATTTCATCAATGACTGGTCATGTAATAGCTTAGCCAAAAGCAAAATCGGGTTGAATTGAAATAGTAGCTTGAAAATGGGAATTCTGTACTGTAAAATGAGGTAGGACAGAGTTCTCTCTTACCATGAACAGTCAATATATACTAGCCATGCTATCAAAAATATTAAGAATGTGCAGGATGACCAATGAACAGAAGTTTTCTACTGTACTTCATTTTGCTTTGCAAAAGTAGTATTTTATAGCACTCCAAATTTATGGGTGCTGCTGCTCTGTTTTGCTCCTAGCAAGTTCTTTAGGTGAAGCTGAGAATAATCAGTACTTTATTGTGTAAGCCACACTGATAGCAGGAAAGTAATTTGGCCTCTGCCTGATAAATTATTACAGAAAAATAGGCAGATGACCTTGTGGTTACATTTCTGCAATCAGCGATGGGAGCTACCTGTCACTGTAGTAGGTTTCTTGTGTAAGATTGGATCAATTGTTTGAAATCACGACTTCCACAATGCTGGATGGCGTCCAGAGCGAAGCCAAGCTTATTACAGAATTCTTCTCTCATTTCATCACCTGACAAGCGCTAGGTTTTCAGAACAGTTCAAAAGCCAGAGAGTCAGATTTTTATGAAGCAACATAACAAATGCTGGTGATGAAATATAGTGCTAGTCCTTTTAAAAAATCAGGTCTTTAAAATAACTGTTTCCATGTTGTCTCATTTTGCCACCTCTAAAATGGGGACAACATCGAACGCACCTGCATACACTATAAACGGTGTGATCATGAAGTGATTTGACTTTGATGAAATACTTAAGTGTTCTGGTGGTAAAATACTATTAAAAAGCTACGTGAGAACAAATTAAAAACAATAAAGAAAACAGAACTTTTTCTCCATTTTTTTTTTTCCCAGATATCTCCTTATTCCTACTTTACAGGAAATTTTCAGAGTAAAGTGACTTTACTGCTTGTCTTTTTTGGGATACTGCAGTCAAAAGAGGTTTTCACTTACTTTTGCCCCCATATTCTCACATATTTGTACAATACCAATATCAGGGATGAAACATATTGTTTACTCTTAATTGCATTACATATTGCAGTATTGCTATTTTAGTCTTCCCAAGCGGCACGTTTTCAGGAATACAAATTAGACGTGTATCTTTCTTGCTCTAATTGCAAGCTCCTGGGATGTCTTTGCAAGTGAAGTACTGTAATCTAAGATGGGTTTCAGGAAGCAAAATGTTAACTGAGATATGAAACTCATCATGGGTACTGTGGAACGTTTTCCTGTTTCCTTATAAAATCTTCAGATGAAGTGAATATGATTATGCTTTCTTCTAACTTACACCAAAGAATAAATTCTCTCTAATTTAGAGAACATAGAGGCGTAGTGAAGGTTTTTAGAATAAATCTTTTCATGACAACTATAGCTAAGCATACTCCTGAAAGACACAAGCAGAGTTGTCCAGAGGACAGACATTAACCAAACATTTGCAGGGTTTATTTTTAAAGAGGAATCTGTGGATTAGTCACTTAATAACATAACATTAAGGCAGTCTACTTCTTTTAATTGTTTGCTTATTGATAACTAAGCTTGCAGATACATCCTACCTGAATTTGCTTTCAGTGTTTTCCCTGTCTATACCTGTTAGTGATAAATAATGTCAGCTTATGTGGTCTATTGCAAGGCCAGTTATATCATTCTCTGAATTTGTGGCTATTTTTAGTCATGTTTAAAATACTAAGAGCTGTTGGCTACTGCCAAGATATGTAAGCAGAGAATACTGTCACTGTAGTGTTTGCTTTGTCTGTTGCTGCTTAGAAAACAGTCACAAGTCATGCACTGATTGACAGGGTCTCACTGCTACTCGTGACAACTATCAGGAGAGTTGTCATGTAGTTCAGATTGCTTGCACAAAGAAAGACAAAAGAATAGAGATTCATTATTCAAAACACTTTTGCACTAATTATAACCTTTGGGCTTTTCAGAAAAACTCTTATTTAAGGCTGTGAAATCTTTTCTACACTTATCCAAACATAACAAAAATACAGAACAGTGAACAGATAACTGCTCCAGAAACAGTAATAGTGATATTGGAAAAGGGGATCAATAATGGTAGTAATAAGAGCATGATCATAGGCACTGATCCAAAAAATGGAAGAGATTATTCTGCCCAGTTTTGTCTTTATCCCAACTTCCAATTTAAAACCATATCTAGCCTAGAGCAACTGAGGCTATTGCTTACTCAAGAGTTATGCCTGTACAGAATATTTCCCTTTGTCTTGTAGGGGAGACAGTCTTTAGTGTTCAAAAATAAAACCTAACACTCAGCAGCTTTCTTGGCCATGAGACCTATCCACTCCCACAACTGGCAGCACAAGCTTGCCAGAGGCATATGCTGCTCACTTTTGGAGTGATAGAACAGCTTATCCTATTCTGTCTTCAGTGTTTCCCCATGGAGCCCAGTTCTGCCTAACAGAGTTCCTGCACAAGAAAAAAGTTTTCCTAGTCTTCGTAGAAGAATATCATCTAGAAGGAGTGGTGTGTAGGTGATGTTTCACTGATTTGAAAGCTGTTAGTACAGTTCATTGTAACAGGAGGTAGACTGTACACCAGTAAATAGAATACAGTGAAATGGACCCAGAGCTTAAATTTCAAGCTGATAGATTGGAAGGAAACTGTAAGAATTGTTTCTTGTTCTGGTTCATAAGATGTGACTGAAAAAGTGAGCTGTAAACTGGTAACTCTCTGTGATGCACGGAATTGCTGCATTGGAATGATAAACTGTGAATGAATCAAATCTCAGCAAAGTCATGCCAGTTTTTCTTTGACAGACCGATAGACCTTAGATAGAACTTAGATAGAAATGACCAAGTAATTTGGTCACAAAACTGAGTCATTCGCACCCCACTAGCATTTCTCTAATCTTGACACATTGATAAAAGCTTTTCCTATGAGTACCTTAAAGCAGGCATGTTCTGACAAGCCTTATTCCACATTGAGAATGTATGGAAACCATATGGAAGCATCTGGCTTCCAGATTGTCCTAGTCCCAAAGATACATAAAATGCCTGACTGCAACTAGCTAACTTCAAATCAATTAGCTAATTCCTTCTCGTTAGCTAAGCATGACTATATTCTGCAAAGTCAGAGAGATCAAAGCAAATGCCTGCTGATCTTCATAGCAAAAATGCATTGTAGTACAAAAATAGAACTAGGGACATTGGAAAACAGAATACTATAAAGTATTGCCCTTCAAGGGTCCCAAGAATCACCTTTTTTTGAATTTTCTTAAAACATCTGAACATAAAACCTTTCAATGCTGTGTGTATCTGGTAAATTAATTTTCACTTCTAATTTTGGTACATATACTGACAGGAAAACGCAAAGCAGTTCTGTCAAGAAAAAATGTCTTTATAGTTCATTTTCTTAGTGAAATCAGAAGTATCAGGATTTTCTCAGAATTCCCCGTCTCGTGAGATTCTCAATCCAACCTTGAATACTTAAAAGACTTTGATAGTTGTAGTGAGTTTTAGATTACTAAGTTAGTTAGGTTACTTACTAAATTTAGGATGTAAACCAAGCATCCTTACATTAGAGAACTAGTAATAAACACTTACAGGCTTCATGTCTTCCTGTTAGGCAACTCCTTTTTAGCCCTCACCTCCCATCCCCAAGATTCCAGAGGTGATGGGAACCTACAGGCATGAGATCAGTAAGTTAACGCATGATTAAAGTATTCAAGTGTCGTAAGAAATGACAGAGACTTTTAGGATGTCAGAAGCTATTACACAGATCTTTTTAATGGTTCTACTGCATATCAGGTTTTTCTACTTCGTGTACCTATTTCTACCAATCTACTTACTTGAGAGCATTTTTATTACTTTCATAATTACGTCTTATATGTGTCACAGAGCGACCCTTGAAATAGAAGTAGTGCAATGATTACGAAGGCTGCCTTGCAGAGAGTTTGCAGAATTTCTCATTTCTCATTCTTTTTTTTTTAATATATACTTAACACTTACGGCCACCTATGGTAGTCATTTGTACGCTAGCTGTTTTAAACGAGCTTTCTCATTTCTGCAAAACTTGCTGGAGTCAAATCAAAAGACAGTGATTTCAGTGGCTTCTGGATCAGTGATTTTTTGTCAGTAAGAATAGGGAAATAAAAAGTTTGATTCAAGCTGGATTACCAAAATGCCTTTGAATACTTAGGAAAACAGGTGCTTTTGCTCTTGAAGATGTATTTGAGTTGCATGTGAGATGTTTATATTTATTAAATATTATCCTATGGATATGAATGTTGTTTATTTTGTCAGATGCAGTGTTTTAACTTAGATTTCACATATTTGCATAGATATGACAAGAAAGGAGAAGACAATGGGATAAATGCACTAACATTAATTTCCAGTAGCTCACTGTTCTTCTCATTGTTCTAAGCACAGCAGCACACAAGCTGATCTTACACACCAGAATCTCTGGTGCTCCAGTGGAGCTGCAGCATGACTTGAAATAGCAATAAAAGTAGTCACTGTGGAGAACTACATAATACGTATGTGTATAGCCACTGTGTGAAAAGTGTGTATATTTAGAAGAAGGGCTTGGAAGGACTACCTCTAAGTAAATAGGTGGCAATTCTGGGGAAATCTCTCCACAGCCTCTCAGTATTTGGTGGTACATGATGAGAGAGCGACAAAACCACAGAATCACAGAATGGTTAAGGTTGGAAGGGGGCACAGGAGATCATCTAGTCCAACTCCTCTTCTCTAGCAGGATCAGCAAGAGCAGGTAGCTCAGGACATTGCCCAGTTGGGTTTTGAATGCCTCCAAAGATGAACGAAACTCCACAGCCTCTCTGGGCAACCTGTTCCTGTGCGTGATCACTCTCTCAGTAAAAAAATTTCTTATTCTGTTCAGATGGGATGTAAAGTGTTTCAGTTTGTGTCTGTTGCCTCTTGTCTTATCACTGGGTACCACTGAGAAGAGTCTGGCAAATTCTCCTTTACCACTCAGAAATTTGATAAGATACACATTGATAAGATCCTCCTGAGCCTTTTCTTTGGCTAAGTTATCTCAGCCTTCTCAGCCTCTCCTTGTGTGTCAGATGCTTCAATCCTTAATCATCTTCGTGGCCCATCTCTGGATGCACTTCAGTATGCCTGTGTGTTTCCTGCACTCAGGAGCCCAGAACTGGACACATTATTCCATGATGTCTAAAGGTTTCTGAATTTTTTTATGAAAACACAATCATTGTCCTGATATTGTGGTCTAATGCAAAAAAAAAAAAAAAAAAAAAAGCTATTCCATGCAATTTGTGTGAACTGATGAGTTGAGATAGCACAGGAGATCACTAATTCCTACTATTTTATTTGCTGCTTGATTCCTTTTCTAATTCTTTCCTGTCTCTTGTTCTTAAGAGAGCCAATCGTGACTTCCAAATAGTAGCTTCAGTAGTAAGATAAATAAATCTCCACTTAAAAAGAGAGGGTGTAAGGAACCAAAAGGCTTAGTAAGTCCTGACAAGTGCACCTGGAACTGTGCCAGTAAATTTGGTTATCAGGACCACCTGGAAAGGAGTCATGCTTTTGTTTAAAAGGCCACAGAATGTGGCATTGGATTTTTGGGAATGGAGTAGGAGTTTGGGTTGCAGAGGGAGAATATGGTTAGTGGGACTTTCCTGGAAAGGACAGTGTGTAAGGGAGTGAGCGTTGGTGCTCTTGTGGAGCGTCTGCAAGTCTGGGAAATATTAAGGCTGAAGATGAAAAGTCAGATCTGCAGGAGGTTAAAATTCTGTTAGTTAACAGCAATTTCTTTGGATTCGTAACATTGGAAGATCCATTGGCAAGTGGTCAGGGAGAGGTCCCAGCCAATCGTGAGAGATTTCAAGGGAAAATGGAATCTAGAACGAGGGATAAGTCTGTATTTAATGTTAGGGTTCAACAATGTTTACATTTTTTTTTCAGTTTTGCTGTGGAGAAAATCCTGAATGCTGTTGCTTGAGATAGCATCCATAAACCTTTTACAGAAGGATGAATCCTAATAAAACGCAGGTCAATTGACCAATATTGTCATTACAGTAGTTACGCAATGCCTAGTCATAAGACAGCATTGTTTCTGTAGCTACCTATTGCTAAGCATGTTTTACTGCAGTAGCCCACTATATTGTTTAGAATTCAAGTGAAATGTGGATTTCATTTAAATGTTGTGTCTGTAGCCTACTAATGAAATCTTAGGGTGGCAGTTTTTCATATGCTCTTGTAAATCTCCAGGAAATGTCTTTCTTAGTGCTCTGGGCTTATACTTGTCTCTTTCAATCAAGACTGAAACATGAAACGTTGAAAAAGAGGGGAAAGCTCAAACCATAAATACTGCGAGGGCCTTAGTTTGTTCCCTGACTCATCAGTCGAGTTTCATATGGAAAGTCTGAGATGTGAAGTGAGACGCTGTTACATATGTAACTTCTGAAGAGTTAAGCAACTTACAGAAAAACCTCCACCAAGGTCACATCCCAATTCTCAGATGAAGAGAAGCAAAAGATCCTACTTAATGTCACTAAACTCTGATTCTTCCTCTGTCTTCTCCATAGTGACTACGAATTTTATGTAATAAGAATGTATGGTAGGTTCAATGCATGAAATATGCCTGTGCCACAAGGTTCAAAGAGAATTCTGATTATGGTGAGGGTTGCAATTCAGGGAAAATGAACTCCAATTAGACTCAGACAAACAGAAATAAGAATAATGGTACTTGCTTTAGCACTGTTGTAATAACACTTTATGAATTCTTCATAATCAAACAATGCTTGATTACCTGACCCTGTGAACACCTGGCTGCACAATGGTCTCCTACACAACAAATGTGTAATCAAACATCTGTATGCCATGAATTAAATTGACATGCAGGTGGTCAGCCATCTGCAGAGTGGTTGTTTTCATGGAACTGTCTGCCTGATCAGTTAAATATTTGCTTCTCTAAAGCTCTAACATTTAGTATACACTCTGTTTAATATTTTTATGGTGATGATATGGGCTTTCTATCAAAGTATAACAGAAATCTTGAAATAAGGATGGAGGAGGAGAAAATTGGGGCCAAATCTTCAAGGTCAATCTTGTCATTCACAAATACTAAATACAGCTGATGTTTTGTGTGAGTGTTACAACTGGGTTTATAGACACATTTCTAGTTAGATAGTTAATGAAATACTACTGAACATGTGGAATCTGTTACATGGCAATTACCTTAAATATTACATTTGTCATTCTATGTGTATAAATCTGATTTCTTTGTATATTACCATGTTTCTGATAGTAATAGAAGATTGTCGGACATGTTGCAGTGTTTCCAGTTCTTGAAAAGATGTGAACAACCTTTTTAAATACATTTAGCCTGCATCACTGGCAATACAATCAAATCGAATAGGACCCCTAAATAACTATGCTCTGCAAGTCCTCAAAATCAATTTGAACACACATGAACTGGGACTTAACACTGACATTCATTTTACAGTTTGGTTCCATTCTAGTACATGAAGCACCAACTAAAAACAGTAACTGCTTGGGATTTACATCGCCCTTTTTTGCAGGCAATATACTTTGGAGCGTAAACAAATTGTCAGTGTACCTTTAAAACAGGTTAGAAGACAGATCCAACAGAGAACAGCTGTTGCACTACAGTTACAGAAAAGAACTCTGCTTTCTCTAGTATTTCCATGTTTTTGGTTTATTTCTGAGTGCCCAGATTTTCCCATACTTTGTAATTAATCTCTCCCTAGGTCAGCAGTGCTCCCTTATGAGGTAGTTATTCTGAATTTCACGTTAATTATCTTGTCTCTCTTGACAACTCTTCCTTCTACACCTAGCATGCATTTAGCTTTGAAGAGTTTTCACTGTTTCAGCTCCCACTAATATGATTTTAATATTTACAAGCTATGTTGTAAGCACTGCAGACATAAATTTCAGACTTCCTTTTGAATCAGCTCTGACTTATGTTTGCGTATGTGCAATATAACTTGAGTGCATCTAAGATTTATTCTTAGTCTCAGTGGCTTTTGTTGGCTCTTTATGTAAATTTTTCTGCATTTCAATTTTCTGCATTTCTTAATTCTGCAGTTCTCTTAGGGAAATATACACATTTTACATTCTTTCAGTCTTCTTAACATACCAACACTCTGCACTGACCTGCATTTTTATCTTAATTTTTTAACAGATCTACATTTTACATTTGGGGGGCAGGGAGAAATCTGGTTTAGATCAGCTTGCCATTCTGAAATCCTACATCTAGGACACATAGATGTTAATCTAAATAACTTGAAATAAATCTGAGGCTTATGGATGCTAATATTCTGTTGGCAATGTAGACTTTTCGAACTGTCATTCATAAACTAGGAAACAGAAGCTGATAAAGCAGCCTAGCTAATCCAGCAGCAGTCAAGTCACCAGCTAAGTGAAAATTGTGTTTCTGAGCCTACATGAAAGGACTAAGGGCCAAGTCTGTGCTGTCTCACTTGTCATACAATTTCCTTAGTAATTGAATCCCTAAAGACTCAGCTAGAATTAAGTGTTATCTGCCTATTTCTCCTCTGTATGCCAAGAACTGGCAAAACCAGTGGTGGAGGTAGTGAATGGCAGCTGAGGTCTCCTGCTTGCTTCTCCCCATTTGTGGTCCAAGCTTGTGCTGATTGGTCTCTTCATTTCATACATGTTTGGGAGAATATACTGTAATGTACCCTTTTAATGATTGTGTGATACGTATATAGAAGAATTTGGGGAAGAATGTTTTTTCCTTAACTGGCTTTTGTGCGCCAGTTGTCCTGGCTGAGATTCTGGGACTCTCTTTGTCAGAATCTGATCTTCCTTTTTATAGAAGTTTTCCAGCATTGTGCCTTCTGTTCTTGAGAGCAGGAACTTTATGCTTTTCTTAGGTCAAACCTGTGTTAAGTTTTTGCCAGGAGAATTTTAGGTTAGGCTTCTGGTTACATAATTGTGTACTGGCAGAAGGCCTAGTTAACAGCTGTACCTACATGAACTGCTGCGATAACTTTTGTTTACTTGTGGCACTGGTTAAAACTACTTTGAGGTAAACACTCTTTTCCAGGAGAAAGGGTGTCTGCACTTCAGGAACTAAAGCTACGCTGGTACATATCTTCTGTTGTGAAACCGGATTCTCTATTATAGTACCTGATGTAGAGAAGATACGCTGCACAAGCAGGTGCATCGAAAGCTGGACTGTAAGCAGTATGAGTACATCGCCATGCTGCACAAGCAGGTGCATCAAAAGCTGGACTGTAAGCAGTATGAGTACATCAAAGATGAATTCACTTCAGTAAATTAACAGTGACTCAGTGACTCTAAAAGCTGCAGACTGAGATAATCCACTTACCTCTGTACGTACTGGTGATATGTCAGCATATATATGGCTGATAAGAACTCAAAGGACTTGTAGATTCTATCTAATTCAGGTAGGCAAAACTTTATTTTTACCAATGCTACCACTATTTGTTACAACTGAAATTTTGTTTTTTTCTGTTTTGATCAACCTTATTTGATTATATGTTTTCAAATTTTGACACTTTTGGAGTTACACAGAAATTTGACAACAAACTTGTTAGTACACTTTCTTCTCTTACAAATGCTGATTGTAAAATATTTGAGTATTTTTAATATTGTTTGATTTGATATTGAGAATCTACGGCTCAGACTGACCTTCTACAACTTTTAATACAGCCAGCGAAAGGCCTTGGAAGTACAGAAGCTGTAGAAAAGCAAAGTGATTTGTTACAATAACAGTTGGGCCCAGTAAGCTGGAAAGGTCAAGCTGACAAAAATCTAGACTCAGAAAAGCTGCTACAGTGTAAGAAGGCATTATCAGGAGGAAAACAAAAAATCCAATGAAAGTATTTTTGGGAAAAACATAGTTTGGTTAGTGGAGAAAACAACGTAGTTGTCCTACAATGTTCTTACTTCAGAAAGCTCCCTGTGGAGGGTCTTCTAAAGAGTAGGAGCTGGAAAGCTGTTGATAGTTCTGAAAGAAAATGTGGAGGAAGAATTCAAGCAAGATGCAAAATGTAGCAAGAGAAACCCACTGCAGAACCACTGAAAATAGTAGTTAAGATATCCACTAGCATAGAATACCATATTCAGGACTTTGTCTAGGCTAGGCATGGCAGAAATTATGACCCTTGTTTTCCCATGTAAATGATGAGCATTTTGGCTAATGTGGGAAGAGGGAACTGGGAGACACGGGAACTTGAAAATAATCCCTGTTATCCCCTAAATGATCTAAATGGTCAAAAATGGTCCTTGTCAGAGGATTTGCAAATGCTTCAGTGAATATCTTGATTCTTCTGGTTAATTTTTTTGTTTTACTCGTGTAAATTAGGAATTAATTCTGGAGAAATCTGTGGGATTATACAAATCAAGGAGAAAAGGAGCTTTAAAATGTGTTCTTGTAGGTTTCAGGAGATTGCAGGGAGAGCAAGAATTTAGATGTTATAAATAGTTACTGAATTTGTTTCCATTGTAATAACTTTACAAGCAGAAGATTTTAGATAATTTCCATAGAAAACTTTGTGAAATGGCTTTGTGGTTTTAAATCAAATATACATTGACTAAAGTTAAACTCTTCCTTTTGCATTGCACTCAAAGTTCACCCCAAATAGCTTTCTGTTTGGTAAAACAAAGCCACATATTTCCTGATCTTTACAGGACTTACAAAGTCAACTCGATTCTGTACTTCTGAAGCCATCACCCTTAAGAGTTAAATTTTCTAAAATATACTGTGCATTGTCGCTTGACTAAGGTGTGGAGCATCATGGGAATTCTCTTAAGAGGGACGTACCCTGATCAGGTGAACTGGAACGTATCATCTGACAGCATCAAGTTCAAAATGACACTATACATTGGACTTCCTGCAAGGATGGTCAAAATATTCCTTTTTATGATGGAAAATAAGTTGTCAAAAATAGAGTAAGAAACTATGTTCATGTCACTAGTATTTGTAGCTGAAGCCCTCAGTGGAAAACTTCAGCCTGTGGTAATAATATAACTGTCAATAGACTTGCCTTTCACAGTTCTTAGCTATTTTTTGTTGGGGTTTTCTGCTTGATTGAAAAATGTTGCCATTTCACATTTCTGTATAGGCTGCAGGTTAAAAACTGGAGCTTGAATAGAGTGGAAAATCATTCCACTCTTTAAGCACACAAGGATGCAAGCATATATGCTTTCACTAGAACAATATCATTGCCTTACCATGTAAGGAAATATGTGCTCAAGTGCTTAGAGCATGTGTTTAGACTTGAGATCTGAACAAGTTCCCTAGTCACTTAAGAAAATGCAAAATGCACCAGAAAGTCTGGGATAATAACAAAAATCAGGAAAATACATGAGAAACTAGGCTGTACATCTTCCTCAGTTATTTAAACACAAAGGCTTGTCCTCGCATTTGCAGTAACGCTAAAGATCCAGTCAAATAATTGAGTCAAACATCAAATCTTGCTGAAACAAACTACGATTTGTGGATTGTACTCTCTACATCTGACCTTTCCTAGGCTGGCTGTATACTCGTTTATGTGAGCATCTGAACAGCGTTTCGTTGTTTCAAGCTGTCTTACAGATAGTGACTTTTCTCCCTAGGAAACATGTTCATGTTCCTATTCAGTTTTATATTAAAAAATGCTCCCAGCAGATAAAACATTGGATGAAAATGTTAATGCAGGCCTTTACAGTGCTGAAGTTAGGTTTTTAAGTAGGAGTTTGAACATGTGCTATAAACTTACAAGTGCAACTGCCATACATTATTTAGCTAGCAGTAGTTGTTTTCAGTGCCTTCTGTGTCTCATTAGCACAATATTTTGCTCCTTCCAAGATCAATGGGATCTATGCTAAGGATATAATAAATTACTGTAGCTTATTCTGCAACATTCAGTTTTGTGATAAATCCCAGTTCTAGACAAACTAGAGCTCTTGTATGCGCCAGAAATCAAGTTTTTCTGAAGCACATATCATGAAGACAGCTGAACTGTCCCCACCTCAGCTTACAAGTGTAACTAAATTATACCAATTTAAAGTTATTGGCACGTATTTCCATTTTTTCTGACAAAGTGTTTAAAGTGAAAGTATTCTCTCCATTTCAAAATATGGATAGAACTTCCCTTTTTAAAAATAATCTGTTTGGTTTAATAGTTGGAGAAAAGGGAAGGGAACATAAAAGAAAGGTGAAAAGTATCTCTTAATTTGGAAAAACGGTCAATGTTATTTTGTAATATTTTAGATTTTACTTTCCTTTCTCTGAGGAAAGTAGTGACCCTCCCCCTAGGAGCTGACAGAGATGTGGAATTAGACCTGTCCAGTATTGCAGGGACAGACATTCTACTTGAAAAAGATTAAGAGATGCACGAGTTTTATGTACCCAAGAGTATCAGATCACCTTTCTTTAATTTTGTCATATACTTTTAAGGGCCAGGGGAGGTTCATAATCTTCATTGCTCTTTTGTCCTTGTTCTGAGACAAGCTGCAAATTCTTAATACAGACAGCAGTATATGTTTTTTTTTTCTTCGGGATTGCTGTCCATTGGATAATTAAGTCACATTAACAAGCTGAATTATCCAGACTGTTAGACCAGCACAGCTTTTTCAACACCAGCTTCCTGAAAGCCATTTGAATTAATGACTAATCTTTGAGCCAACCTTCCCTCTGTGTCATGACACTGACATAATCCCACTTGAAACTCATTTCTGGTCCATTCCCAAAAGTAGCTAAAATTACACTGCCACAGCTGTCTTTTGGTTTTTTTTCCCTTTCACAATGTCATGTATCTTGATCTAATACTTTAGCTTCCCTTTTACAAATCCACTTCTCCAACAGATCCCTGTTAAAATGGATTAAGGATGACTTTATATCTCTGTGATAACTAATGCACTGTGCAGTGAAAGCAGTATTTCAGCATATGTTGCTACAATAACGAAATATACTATCCATGAAAATGTATTACTTCAGCTAAACACATGCATTCTTTTTCCCATTCAATTAACGTACTTACATCTCTCTATGCTACCTCTTGTAGACACTATATTTTCAGATCTGTTTTCAATGGAGCAAACATATATACCATAAAAATAACTTGCAGGCAGTGTTGCATTCTTGCTATATTTGATGAGAAAATGTAGTCCTGAAGTCTGTTTTGTATTTAAAAAATGATTTCACACATTACTGGAACTTAAATTTCAAGAAAAATGTACTAGTTTGCATTGAATATCAAGAAGTATCCAACTGTGGGGACAGCTTTTTTTATCTAGCAAAAATTTTAAACACTCCACTTCTCAGATAATCAACCTTATGATAAGGAAACCCAGAACACTATTTGCTGGAAAATAGCAGTGAATTCCTACTTTTCATTGGGTCATCTCTTCCTCATTTGTAAAGGACTGAAGTTGTATAACAGAAAGGACAATGATAACTGTTCATACCTGGAGCAAAAGAAATCAGAGCAACTATGAATTGAATTTACTTTTTTTCCTTCTCCCCGTGCCATCACTTCCCCCCCCCCCCCCCCCGACTCTATTGCCTGGAGGTCACTGCAAAGTTTCTGTCTAAATAGCCAGGCAACGTTGCAAGAAATTGTATGCTTTGGTATTCACAAATGCCTG
>Ga0181612_138367_pt1 | contig 14036 bp, 10 predicted proteins | sample HoacroProtozoa21_FD_119630 | JGI IMG/M metagenome (GOLD analysis project Ga0181612, IMG submission 119630) | Hoatzin crop microbial communities from Cojedes, Venezuel. Combined Assembly of Gp0051906, Gp0051904, Gp0051908
ATCCGTGGTAGCATCATCCTCGGTATAGCCATCTTTAAGACCCATACCATAAATCTGACGCAAAGCCTCATTAGTTACAATGGTAAAGCCACCCGTGAGAGGAGCAAAGTTGACAGTCAGCCAATCATTCGGAATCCAATCAATACCAAGTCCCAAAGTCACAATTGCGGGAGCGAAACCTGCTGATTTCAGCACTCTGGCATCCATCCAATCCTCTCTGGTGACGTCTCCTTCCACAGAAGGAGTGTTGTAGGTATAGCCTCTTGAGAACTGATTAAGGAAGGTGAATTTAGCGGTATAATTTATCGTCTCGGTAGCCTTCAAACCGGCAGTACTCTCAAAAAGAATACGGTCTTTGGTCTTCTGGAATATGGGTTTATCCTTGGAATACAAAGCACCATAATCCATCTGGAGGCGGTTATTCCAATAGAAATTATCCTTAGCATAATTGGCATTAGCATCAACATATGCGGCCAAAGAATAGTTGCTCACTCCACCCTTAGCCCAGTTGTTATAACCAGCCTGAATGAAGTCCAGATTAGCCTGAAGGGTGTTTTTCCAATACACCGGTTTAGCCGGAGCTACCTCCTCTTGAGGAGCGGCGGCAATGGCGGCGGCAGCGATGGCAGCGGCCTGCTGAGCATTTATGGTCTTAAGCGAATCCACCTCCGCACGAAGTGAATCGACGGTGGCGGAAAGCGTCTTCAGCGAATCAGTTTGTTGAGCAAAAACCGCCGTACAGAGTGCTGAAGCGGCTATTATAGAGAAAATTTTCTTCATAAAATTAGTATGCTATACCGAATACAACACGTTTAGATGAAGCTTTGCCGGAATAAATATCCTTGCCTTCTTCCTCGCAAACATAACTATCTATAGGGATGCAACGGATGGTAGCCTTGGTCTCATCCTTAATCTTCTGCTCGGTCTCAGCGGTGCCGTCCCAATGGCAGAGCAGGAATTTGCCAGTACCGATTTTAGCCTTGAATTCCTCCCAGTCGTCGCATTTCTCAACATTGGCATCTCTGAATGCGAGAGCCTTGTCGTAAATGCCCTTCTGGATGTCTGCGAGAAGGCCTTCGATGGAATCGGCCAAGCCTTCCAACTGCACGGTCTTCTTCTCCAAAGTATCTCTTCTATGCACCTCAACGGTACCTGCTTCCATGTCACGAGGGCCCATAGCGAGACGTACGGGTACACCCTTAAGTTCCCATTCGGCGAATTTGAATCCAGGGCGTAAGGTATCTCTATCGTCAATCTTGACTGTGTGGCCTTTAGCCTCAAGTTCCTTCTTGAGTTCTGACATTTTGGCATATATCGCATCGTGCTCTTCCTGAGTCTTGAAAATAGGCACCATTACAACCTGAATAGGTGCAAGAGCCGGAGGAAGAACAAGACCATTATCATCGCCATGAGCCATTACCAAAGCGCCCATCAAACGAGTTGAAACGCCCCATGAAGTAGCCCAAACATATTCGAGCTTGCCCTCTTTGTTAGTAAACTGAACATCGAATGATTTAGCGAAGTTCTGTCCCAAGAAATGGGATGTACCGGCCTGCAAAGCCTTTCCATCCTGCATCATGGCCTCGATGGTCATGGTATCAAGAGCGCCTGCGAATCTCTCATTCGGGCTCTTGTGACCAACGATAACCGGCAGAGCCATGAAATTACGGGCGAAGTCCGCATAAACATGAACCATGCGATCGGTCTCTTCCATGGCCTCCTGAGCGGTTGCATGAGCCGTATGGCCCTCCTGCCAGAGGAATTCGGCGGTACGGAGGAAAAGCCTTGTACGCATCTCCCAGCGCACAACATTAGCCCACTGATTGCACAGAATCGGCAGATCTCTCCAAGATTTCACCCAATTCTTGTAGGTACTCCAAATGATTGTCTCGGAAGTCGGCCTTACAATCAACTCTTCCTCCAATTTGGCTGAAGGGTCTACGACGACACCATTGCCATCGGGGTCGTTCATGAGACGATGGTGAGTCACCACTGCGCACTCTTTTGCGAATCCTGCCACATGCTCAGCCTCGCGGCTAAAGAAAGATTTCGGAATAAAGAGGGGGAAATAAGCATTAACATGTCCCGTAGCCTTGAACATATCGTCCAAAGCTCTCTGCATTTTCTCCCAAATCGCATAGCCATAAGGCTTTATGACCATACATCCTCTTACAGGAGACTGCTCTGCGAGGTCTGCTTTCACCACCAAATCGTTGTACCATTGAGAATAATTCTCTGATCTTTTCGTTATCTGATCTGCCATTTTATTAAGAATTTTTGTTTTTTATCGATTTATTTTCTACATTCGTCGCAATATATCAGGTATGATAATTGCAAATTGCAATGTCAACCCCTTCCGTAACGGAAGACAAATATAAGAATTTTATTATTATTTTATAGGAGATACGGCTATGAAAAAAAACATTGTTCTTTTAGTTTCGGCTGCTCTTGCGCTCAGTGCGTGTGGAACGGCCACACAGCTCTCCTCCTCACAGCAATATGAGGATGGTATCTACTATAGACGTACAAACCAAACCCAACAACTGGCACTTCCTGAAAACGAGGAAGTTGCGTCACTTGTCAATGAAACTAAAGCTTCCGAGGTATATCTTAAGAGTGGTAAAACAGACACTCTGATTATACCGGAGAATATGTCAGCGACAATCAAACTTGGCAAAGATGCCACAACAGTCACATTAAATCCCGCAGAAAACACAACCGACCTTTACCTTGGTTATAGCCCATGGTACCATTCATCATGGTATTTCGGCATGAACCATTGGTACGGTGCATGGCGCTGGAGCTGGGGTCCGAGGTGGCATTATAATCCTTTATTCTGGGATCCTTGGGTATGCGACCCTTGGTTCTACTCTTATTATTGGGATCCATTCTTCTGGGATCCTTGGTACTACTCCACTTGGGGTTACGGCTGGTACGGCGGCTGGTATGGCGGCTGGTACGGCATGTACGGCCCTTGGTATGGCGGTTGGCATCACCCTCACATGATGCATCCTGGCGGTGGCATGGGACACCACATGGAAGGTGGCCAGCAGCGCAGCCAAATTGGAAGCAGTGTTGGACGCAGAAATGCAGCTCGTCGTCCTTTGACGGCAACCGGTTCTCAGTCAAGATCTAGCCGTTCAGGCATCACCAGCAACAGGGCAGCTACTAGCAGAAGATCATCTTCCGCAACCAGAGTTGCTAGAAGCAGCATGGGAACATCAAATGCAGCTATGTCATCAAGGGCAGGATCTGCTTCAAGAAGAGGCATGTCTTCTACCGGTAGTAGCATGGGATCTTCAAGGGGCACCTACTACGACATGGGTAGCGCAGAGAGAAGAAGCTCTGGTTCAGTTGGTAGCCGCGCAGCCGGTTCATCCAGCAGAGCAGCGGCTTCATCAAGCACTCGCCGTTCAAGCGGTAGTGTTGGTTCCAGCTCAGGTGCCTACAGAAGCTCCGGTAGCGGAAGCTACAGAAGTTCTGGTAGCAGCAGCGGCGGATCATACAGAAGCTCAGGCGGCAGCTATGGCGGCTCACGCTCAAGCGGCGGATATTCCGGTGGCGGTCGCTCTAGCAGCGGCGGCGGATTCTCCGGCGGTGGACACAGCAGCGGCGGTGGTAGCCGTGGCGGTGGCGGCGGTTCAAGACGCTAATATATAAGCCTAAGATTATCTCATCTTATATAGGTTTTTCAATGAGAAAACCCATTCTATTGGTACTCTTGTCAATTTTGGCTATGAGCACTAAGGCTCAAGATATATCTGACGCCTTACGATATAGCCAGACAGGATACCTAGGGACTGCCAGAAGCTTGGCGATGGGTAATGCTTTTACAGCTCTGGGGGGAGATCTCGGATCCATCGGGATCAACCCCGCGGGAGTTGCGGTAAGCAACTTTTCTCAATACACCATTACCCCCTCACTCAGTCTAAACTCGAGCAAAACACTCTATAATTCCACAGGAAATATAGATGCGAACGGCACGATTAAGACTTCCAGTCATGGCAATGCTAGTTTAGGGATACCGAACTTCGGAATGGTACTTCATTTCAACACTGGCAGAGTCACAGGAGTAAAGAGTTGGTCTCTGGGGATTGTGACAGATGTCGCATCTTCATGGTCGGCGAATTACAGCGCGGGAGGTAATAATAGCACTTCATCCTATATGGGATATCTCGCGGCACTTGCGAATGATAAATCCCTTACCGCTGATCAATTGAGCGGTTCAAGGTACTACAATATGTCTCCTTCCGTATGGCCGGCTATGGTCGGATATAGAAGCGGAATGATTAGCGGGCTCGGAAACGAGGCAACTACTTACGTCAGTCCGGCCCAGAGTACCACATCACCGTATCTCCTCAGAGGCACTCTGAGCCAGACTTACGGAGTGGTTAATTCGGGGCAAAAATATGACGCGATTATTAATGCGGGAATCAATATTGACGACCGCTTATATCTCGGAGCGAATCTAGGGACTGTTTCCATAATTTACAATTCAGATAGCATGATTGGCGAAGCCGCGGTGGACTCGGACGCATTTCCAATAACATTGGATGGAAATAGCGGCAATTTCAAGTCCATGAGGTTTAGGCAGGTGCTGCAAGCTAGAGGAGAAGGAATCTATGCCAAACTTGGCGCGATTTATCTTCCTACAGACGGGCTTAGACTCGGCATAGCCTTTCGCACCCCCACCATCAATTACATAGCGGAGAGAATGTGGTATTCCGGCACCACGGACTTCGGGACATTCAACTATTCCGAAGTTATCAGCGGAGACGAAGAATACTATTATGAATATAAGTTCATCTCTCCATGGCGAATAAATGTGGGACTTGCTTATGTGCTTGGGACAAGGGGATCGCTGAGTGTAGATTATGAGATGGCAGACTATAGGAAAATGAGGTTTTCGGACAAAAATGCGCACGATGGCGGTTCTTGGGATAACCTGAATACTCTCATAAAAGACGAAATGAGGATGGCTCATGAATTAAGAGTCGGAATGGAAATTCGGGCGACTTCCAAGATAGCTTTAAGATGCGGATACAACCTTAGCACTAATCCATATAAGTCCTACAGTGCATTCAAGCAGGCATTTTCACTGGGATTGGGCTACAGTTCGGAAGGACCATTTTTCTGCGACTTAGCAATGAGATCAACATATTACCCTTCGGAGTACATTTACCCCTACCCTACTTATATGGAAGGATATGACTCACCGGAGATTAAACTAACGAGAAACCTCTGCGAAATAGCAGCAACTCTCGGATGGAGGTTTTAACATAAACGAGTATAAATAAATCAAATAACGAACAAGTTAGAATGAAAAAGACTATTATTTCAACGATGCTGGCAATAGCTGCCATCTCCGCAGCCGCTCAGACCGTGGAAGACGGACTGTCTTACAGCCAGAACGACTACTTCGGTACAGCAAGAAGTATCGCGATGGGTAACGCATTCACCGCATTGGGCGGGGATGCGGGTTCAGTGGGAATCAACCCCGCCGGTTCAGCCGTGAACAACTATTCCCAGTTCACGATAACCCCGGGAGTGAATATGAGTTTCACCTCTACGGCATTCAACGCCGCAGGTAACGTGGACCTCTCCGGAACAACCACCGGCAGCGTGAACGCTTCCAGATTCGTAATGCCGAACTTCTCCTCAATAGTGACCTTCGAAACGGGCAACAGAAGCAGGGTAAAGAGATTTTCCTTCGGAATTTCCGGCAACGCCACGGGTTATCTGAACGAAAGTGAATATGCCGGCGGCATCAATGGACAGTCATCTATGATGTCCTCCATTGCGGCCGTAGCAAATAGCTCAGGCATCACTTCCAGCGAATTGAACAACGCCTATTTCTCCGATCTGTACGTGGACCTATGGCCTGCCAAAATCGGCTACAATACGGCCCTTATCAATCCCACTGAAGACGGAAAGAGTTTCTATCCCACGGCGGCCGGAGGCCTTTACGACTTCGAGCAGGTGTACACCCGCGAGTCAAGGGGAAGCAAATACGACTGGGTCATCAACTTCGGTCTCGATTACGAGGATTTTCTCTACTTCGGAGCTAACCTCGGACTCGTAACCTACGAAAGAAAGTTGAGCCAGTACTTTGACGAGGCCCCCACGTCGGCCGTTCCGGTAGTTTTGGATGGAAAGAGCGACAGCTTTCTGTCAGGATGGCTCGGAAGCCACTTGAATATCAGCGGCTCCGGAATCTATGGCAAATTCGGTGTCATCTACGTTCCTTCACCTCAGTTCAGACTCGGTGCGGCGATTCAGACCCCTACCGCTATGTACATCAGGGAAAGCCTTTGGTATGAGGGCGGAGCGGACTTCAATTCCGCAACCTATGCCGAAGCGGTGGACAATTACGATGAGTACTACGCTCGCTACAAAGTGGTTTCTCCTATGAGGGTAAACCTCGGTCTCGCCTACAATTTCGGAGCGGGAGTGATCAGCGTGGATTACGAAGCGGCCAACTACGGCTCAATGAGATTCAAATCTGACAACAATAACACTTCATCCTGGAGCGACCTCAACAGCGAAATCACCTCCTATCTCGGAGTGGAAAATCAGCTCAGAGTCGGTGCCGAATACAAGATTAATCCCGCATTCGCCGTCAGAGCGGGTTACAACCTCAGGACTTCACCCTACAAGGGCTCAAACACCGCCACCAACATAATTTCCGGCGGTTTGGGATATAGCTCCAACGGCTCCTTCTTCTGCGACTTTGCTTGCAGATTCGCTATGCTGCCCACCCGTTACTACTACCCTTACTCTTCCTACGATAGCGTAGAAAGCCCTGAGACTTCTTTCAAGACCAATCTCTTGAGCCTAGTCGCAACCCTCGGCTGGAGGTTCTAGAAAATACTTTTAAGATAAAGGATCGAATCCGGACCTTCGTTGAAAAGTAAATCGAGGACGGACAAATCCGGTATAAAGCCGAACTTGGCGGAGAAGACCTGATAATAAGGTTTTTCGAGTCCAGGTTCGGCTAGTGCTTTATTCTTGGGACTGATTGAAAACCTATAATCATCCTCCGCCTCTGCCACGAAATCCTCCGTAAACCTAAGGTCCACCGAAAGTCCCAACTTGGCAATCAAATGATTTATAAGCTGAAGATTAAGGTCCCATAACTTTTCCGGACGACTCTCCAGAATTGCAAATATATCGTCCTTATAATATTCGAAATATGGCGAACTGTCGTAGGCCGAATCCAGAGCCCTCTCAGTCTTGATTATCCATGACTCAGAATAGTCCACAGCCACATCCGTGATGAGTTTGGAAGGGCCATGAACTATGGGCACACGAAGGTCCTCAGGCCCATTGGAAGTAAGAATTCGGCACCGATTCCTCCATGTCTGTTTCCTATAACTCTCGCATGCTTCGAGATAGACCACGGACGCAAAACCCCTGTCAGCAGACAGGGTAAAATCTCTCGCCACCATGGCAAACCATGAGATCGGAGGAAAATATGCCGTGGATAGCAACATTAATCAAAAGGAGTTTTCTCGATATGTTCAGACCTGATTATACCTCTCTTGGAATTGCGGATGAAGTTGAGAATAATGTCTCTTTCCTCAGACTGAGGGAAACCGGCCTCAACCTTGGCGCAACCATCGGTGATATTCAAACCCTGGAAGTAAATTGTGTCGTAGATATCCTTGATATTGCGGATAACTTCGGGAGAGAAACCTCTTCTACGAAGACCTACGATATTTACACCCGCAAAGGTGATTGGATCCCTGCCGCAAAGGCAATAAGGAGGTATATCTTTGTTGATCTTCGAGCCGCCGCCGACCATCGAATGGCAACCAACTTTGGAGAACTGATGAGCCTTGGCGCCACCGCCCAAAATAGCCCAATCTTCGATGTCGGTCTCGCCAGCTATGCCGACGTAGCTTACCAAGATGCAATGCTTTCCAACATGGCAATCATGAGCCACATGAACATAGGACATAATCAAAGTGTCATCATCAACCTTGGTGACGCCCTTGCCGCTGGCCTTGGTGCCACGATTGATGGTAGCGCACTCACGAATGGTAACCCTATCCCCTATCTCAACATAGGTAATCTCACCATCGAATTTCAAGTCTTGAGGTATGGCACCGATTACCGCTCCAGGGAAGATTTCACATTCCTTGCCTATCTTGACATATTTGAATATTGTGGCATGAGGCAAAATCTTGCAGCCATCACCGATTTCGACATCGTCGTCAATGAAAGCGTATGGTCCTATTTCTATATTATCACCAAGTTTCGCATTGGGACTAACTGTAGCTAACGGATGTATAGTATTCATATTTAGTTGGTTTATAATTGACTTCTAAAAGCCTTGGCGGCCTTTGTATTTATTGTATGACCAGGTTTGTAAGCGGTCACATGAGCCTTCAAGAAACCTCCGCAAAGGCGCAAATCGCCGAGAAGGTCCAGCAGTTTATGGCGTCCGCACTCATCGGGGAAATGAAGCTGCAGATTGCTCAAATAGCCTTCCTCCACGCGAAGTTTTTCCTTGCCAAAAAGGGCTGCCAGTTTCTCAACCCTCTCGTCCTCAACGGGATGCTCCACAATCACAATGGCATTGTCAACATCGCCACCCTTAATCAGATTGTGGGTAAAGAGAGCCTCAAGTTCATGGAAAAAGACGAAAGTGCGGCATGGAGCTATCTGAGAGGCATAATCAATGGATTCATCCCAATGCGCCTTCTGAACGCCCAGAACCTCGGAATTAAAATCTATGGTAACGTCCAAAGAAGGTTCGCTTGCGGGTTCAATCACGATTTTGGAACCTGACTTGGGATTTTCCAAGACTATGATATCCTCAATTCCTATGTATTCTCTCTCCGCATCCTGTTCCTCAGCGCCGACTGCAGCAAAGGCCTCTACATAAAAGCGGGCGCTGCCATCCAAAATGGGCACCTCGATATTGTCAATTTCGATGAGGGCATTGTCTATTCCCATGCCGGTCAAAGCCGACATTATATGCTCAATGGTATGAACTGAAGCACCGCCGTATGAAATCGTGGTGCTTCTGGATGTATCCGAAACATTTTCCGCCAAAGCCTCGATGGTGACGCCCAAATCCGTGCGAAGGAATTTGACGCCATGCCCAGCGGGGGCCGGTTTAACGGTCATATTGGAAATGGTTCCGGTGTGAAGGCCCTTGCCTTCGAAATGACATTCTTTCTTAAGTGTCCTTTGGTGCATTTCAATCTTTTTTCTGTGACGTCACCTCACTATCAAAAATTATTCCTGTCCTTGCTTTTTGAAGATGGCGTAGCTTCTAAGGAACTGATTTATAGGCATGCACGGCGATCCGAGCATCTTTTCGCCCTCTTTCTTTATGCTTCTGGTCACGCCGCATTGAGCTGCGAGAGTGGTGTGGTCAGCGATGGTGAGATGCCCCACGATGCCTACCTGTCCGGCGATGATGCAATTCTTGCCGATGTGGGTTGATCCGGCAATGCCCACCTGTGCCGCCATGACGGTATTTTCGCCGATTTCGACATTGTGCGCAATCTGGCAAAGGTTGTCGATTTTGACGCCCTTGTGAATAATGGTCGATTCCATTTCCGCCCTATCCACGGTGGTGCAGGCTCCGATTTCGACATTATCTTCGATTATGACATTGCCGAGATGCTCAATTTTCTCCCAAGTGCCGTCCGGCTGAGGCACGTTTCCGAAGCCATCAGATCCGATTACAGCATTGGAATGGATAATTACGTTGTCACCGATAACCATGCCCGCATATATGCTGACGCCTGGATATATCAAGCAATTCTTGCCGATTTTGGTCCCGTTGCCGATGTAGACATTCTCGTAGATTCTGGTGTAATCTCCGATTTCGACGTTTCTGCCCACGTAGGAATTGCTTCCGAGGTATACACTCTTGCCGAATTTCGTGCTCCAATGCCACCTCGCTCCCCTTCCGCGATGGCGACGAATCTTTTTCTTGTTATCCGCCGCATACTTTAGAAGCGTGGAGAGAGCCTCGTATGAGTTATCTACCCTGATAAGAGTCGGTTTTACGGGTTGCTTGGGAACAAAGTCTTTGTTTACCAAGAGAATAGAAGCCTCGCAGGTATAGACATATTCTTCGTATTTAGGATTTGCGAAGAAACAAAGTTGTCCAGCTTTTCCATGTTCAATTTTGGCAAAATCCGTCACTTTTGCTTGCGGATCCCCTTCTATGGTTCCATTTAATACACGTGCTAGTTGCGATGCCGTAAATTCCATATCGTTACTTTTTGTTTAGTTTCGCAATTTACACATTTTTATTGACATACCGAAAAATAAGTCACTTAGAGACAAAGAATACTAAAAATAAAGCCTAAAAGTTGAATATTCTCAGAAAAATGTTTACCTTTGCGAACGTGTTGATGATAGGGGACGTGAGCGTCTCCTATCTTTTTTAATAAATCTTAGCATGAATTCATTTGAGAAAGAAATAAGAGAGAAGTTCCCCGCTATAGCCGAGGCCAATGGTTGCTTCCTTGTTGACGTCAATGTGTCAGCCGACAACGACATCACAATCACCATCGAAAAAGACGAAGGCAGCATAGACTTGGACGATTGCGTGGCTATTGACAAAGCCTTCCATGAGATATGGAATCAAGACGAGGTCGACTACTCCCTCACGGTGACTTCAGCCGGTTTGGATTTGCCTTTCAAGGTACTCAGACAGTACAAAAAGGCCATCGGAGAAGAGGTTGAGGTAGCATTCAAGGGCGGAAAAAAAATGGTAGCAGTTCTGAGTGAGGCCGACGAAGAAAGCATCACTCTCAAATATTCAGCTAAAGAGGCCGTGGAGGGACAGAAAAAGAAAGTCCTAGTAGACCATGAGGACAAATTCGCGCTTAGCGAAGTCAACTCCGTGCGCCCCCACATCAAATTTGAATAAATTATAAATTAAAAATAAATGGGCTCTGCCCGCATTAAAATCAATGAAACAAGCAGAAGAAAAAATCGATCTCAAAACAGCGTTTGCGCTTTTCAAAGACGAGAAGCATATTGACAGACCTGTTATGATGGGTGTCCTGAAGGACGTGTTCATGACTCAGCTCGCCAAGACTTTCGGTTCAGCTGACAATTTCGACGTCATCATCAACGTGGACAAGGGAGATTGCGAGATCTACCAGAATCTTGACGTTGTAGAGGAAGTTGAAGATCCCAACACTCAGATTTCGCTCAAAGAATTGGAGGAGATGGGAGAGACTGATTACGAGGTTGGAGAGACCTACACCCGCCCCGTTGCCCTCAAAGATTTCGGTCGTAGAGGTATTCTCAACATCCGTCAGAACCTTCAGGGACGCATCATGGATATAGAGAAGGCCAACCTTTTCAACGAATACACCGAGAAGATTGGAGACCTTTTCACCGGCGAAGTTTACCAGACATGGACAAAAGAAGTTTTGCTTTTGGATGAGGATGGAAACGAGCTCAGACTGCCCAAGCATGAGCAGATTCCTGGCGAGCGTTTCAAGAAAAACGACACCATCCGCGCCATAATCAAGAGCGTGGAGATGAAGAACAATACCACTCCTTACATCGTTCTGTCAAGGACTTCCAACGAGTTCCTAGAGAAGCTTTTCGAGCAGGAGGTTCCCGAAATCTACGATGGACTTATTACCATCAAGAAGGTGGTTCGTATCCCTGGCGAGAGGGCTAAGGTTGCGGTTGAGTCTTATGATGATAGAATCGATCCTATCGGAGCCTGCATCGGTGTCAAGGGTTCTCGTATCAGCGGTATAGTTCGCGAGCTTCGCAATGAGAATATCGACGTTATTCAATGGACCACAAATGATTCTCTGCTTATCCAGAGGGCACTTGCTCCCGCTAGAATTTCATCTATCGACCTCGGAAAAGAGGGTGAGAAAATCAAGGTTTTCATGGACCCTGAAGAGGTTAAGAAAGGTATCGGTAAGGGTGGCTGCAACATCAAGCTCGCCAGCATGCTCGTAGGTCGTGAGATTGAGGTTTGGAGAGATATTCCCGCTGGTGCCGAGGATGATGAGGACGTTCTTTTGGACGAGTTCACCAATGAAATCGACGGATGGGTTATCGATCAGCTCAAAGCCATCGGTTGCGACACAGCGAAGGCCGTTTTGTCAATTCCTCGCGAGGAACTCATCGCTCGTACCGACCTTGAGGAAGAGACCGTTGATGATGTATTGAAGGTTCTCGCAGCTGAATTTGAAGACTAAAAATTAATTTAAAACAGGGGTAATTTATGGCAGATATCAGACTTAACAAGCTAACTAAACAATTTAACATCGGGCTCGGAACTCTAGTGGAATTTCTGAACTCGTTAGGCGCCAACGTGGAGGAAAATCCCAACATGAAGGTGTCAGATGAATATGTCGCCGAACTTGAAAAGAAATTCGGAGATGATAAGAAAGCGGTAGAAGAGGCTGCGAAGGTGGACATCAAGATGAAGGAAATCATCGAGAAGAGTTCCCGCAAGCCGAAAGAGGAGGAGGATGAATATGAACCTGAAAGGGAGACCATCATCACCACCACTTCCCTATCGTCCGCGCCACCGAAAGAAGAACCGGAACCCGAACCGGAGCCCGTTGTGGAACCGGAACCTGTAGTTGAGCCTGAACCTGAACCGCAGATTGAGGAAGAACCCGCCCCCACCCCTGTGGCGGAAGTTCCAGCGGAAGAGGAAGAAGCTCCCGAGGAGGAAGAGGTTCCGGAAATCGTGGAAGAGAAACCTCAGCCCGTAAAAGAAGAAGTCAAGGTAGAGCCCGTCAAGAAGGAAGAACCCGCCCCGCAGCCCGCTAAGGCCGAGAAGCAAACTTCCAACGATGGCGGTCTCAAGATTGTCGGCAAGGTGGACCTCACCCAGTTCGAGACGCCCAAAAAGAAACATAAGAGAGAGCGTATTTCGAAAGACGGCAGCCAGAAGGTGGACGTAAACAAAATCGAAGCTACCGATGTCAGGAAGTCCCACAAGGATGACAACAAGAAGAAGTCGCAGGAGAAGGATAAATCATCCAAGAATCGCAAGCGCGACCGCTTCAAACCCGCTATGACCGAGGCTGAAATCGAAGAGATGCAGAAGGAAATCCAGAAGCAGGTCAAAGAGACCTATGCCAGGATGAACGACAACAAGAAGAGCAACTTCGGAGCCAAGTATAGAAAGGAAAAGAGAGAGGCAGCCGCCAACAAGATGATGGAGGAGATGGAGCATCAGGAGGAGGAGAAGAAGGTATTGAAGGTAACCGAATTCGTGACCGTCAATGACCTCGCCACCTTGATGAACAACACTCCGGTCAACAAAGTCATTGCCGCTTGCTTGAATCTCGGTCTGATGGTTTCCATCAACCAGAGGCTTGACGCCGAGGCACTCGTACTTGTGGCTGAGGAGTTCGGCTATAAGGTTGAATTCGTCACAGCGGAGCTCACCCAGGAAATCGCACAGGAGACCGAGGATGTGGACAAGGAGGAAGACCTCGTCACAAGGCCACCTGTCATCACCGTCATGGGACATGTTGACCATGGTAAGACTTCCCTACTCGACTATATCCGCAAGACGAATGTCATCGCCGGTGAGGCCGGAGGTATCACCCAGCACATCGGTGCATACAATGTTGTCCTTCCCGACGGCAGACGAATCACCTTCCTCGATACCCCTGGTCATGAGGCCTTCACCGCCATGCGTGCGAGAGGTGCCCAGATGACCGACCTCGCGATTATCATTATCGCAGCCGACGACGCCGTGATGCCTCAGACAGTCGAGGCCATCAACCATGCCCAGGCGGCCGGCGTACCTATGGTATTCGCCATCAACAAAATCGATAAGCCAGGCGCTCAGCCCGAGAAAATATACCAGCAGCTCGCCAACATGAATATCTTGACGGAGGCATGGGGAGGTAAATACCAGTGCCAGGAAATTTCCGCCAAGAAGGGTATCAATGTTGACAAACTTTTGGAGAAAGTGCTCTTGGAGACCGATATGATGGACCTCAAGGCCAATCCTAAGCGCCTTGGTTCCGGTGCGGTCATCGAGTCATCTTTGGACAAGGGACGTG
>Ga0181612_161671_pt1 | contig 14036 bp, 5 predicted proteins | sample HoacroProtozoa21_FD_119630 | JGI IMG/M metagenome (GOLD analysis project Ga0181612, IMG submission 119630) | Hoatzin crop microbial communities from Cojedes, Venezuel. Combined Assembly of Gp0051906, Gp0051904, Gp0051908
AAGACATTAAAGAGTTAAGAGTATTCACTGGCAACAACTGACCTGTCAGTCAATCTAACAGCAAAAATACACACGGGAAAATTTGAAGGAGGATAGCAGATTTGACATTTTAACTTAGCCGAAAGCCATTTTAATATTTGAACGTGTGCCCCAAATCCATTTTGCACTGGGAAGTAAAACAGGAAGAGCAATTGGAAAGCAGAATATAACATTCCTTGGTCTCCAGCCTTTTATGGAAGCTTTCATATTTCTCCTGTTGTGGTGACTCAGAACTACTGAGCAAAATAATCTGGGTTTGTTTCAGCAGCTGCAGCTGCATGTTTGCAATTTTATTGCCCATTCTACAAAGCAATGGCTCTCGAACTTTTCCCCCTTGCTCCATTTTAGAAAATGCACCCTGCCCCCTTCTCCAGCTTAAAAATTGCGTACGCCGCTCCTCTCAAACTGGAAGTATGTTCTGTGTTAGAGGTGAACAGGCAGAGAAGGGCTGTGAGTGGGGCAGGGATGCAGCTCAGGGGAGATGGCTGGACAGAGACAGGGCTGGGAAGCGGCAGAAGTGCCCATCTTGAGCCTCCTTGGCTCTGCTCCCTCTCAACTCCATCTGAGCCCCAGCCTCCACTAAAAACTTGTGGCTTCTGCCCCGGATCAGTTCCTGGCTGTGCCTGCCCAGTTCATTGCGCATCTCCCTCATTAAAGGATAATGGTCACAGTTCCAAATTTGGGAGTCATTGGTGTAGCATATGTGATACATATGTGCAGAAACCATATCCAGACCAGTAAGTCCCTGGGTTCAAAATGGCTAGCCTGGATGAGCTTATGGTCTGACTCAGTACAAGCACTTTATGTTAGCCCTGCCTTTTGTAAAAATAATGTAGCACTGGAATGAATTTGTTGACCATTTGTTCTTTGGCAGTAATGATAGGGGGACAAAACCAAACAAAACCAAAAACAACCCCCAAAACTTTAGATTATACATCACCTTAGGGTAACTGAGTGATTTATTTAAGCCCAAAAGTATGATGGCCAGACTTGACATAAAGAATGAGATTATATGATGTGACAATATGGCAGTAAATGTTCTGCAACTGAGATCTGTTTTTTCTGTCTAAACACCACAGCATGTTATGTCAAAACCCATAAGCAAGTCAAATGCAATCTGAAGGCAGATCCTAGAAACTGGATCAATAACCTCAAGGTAAGCAAGAGACGGCTATCACCAACTGTTTTTGTAAGATACGAAAAATAATTTCCATATTTAAACCTCAAAGGTTCTGATGACTCAGAAATATTTTATACACTGATTTTCAGCAGAATTTGTTTAATTGATTTCAGTAATGACAGATATTTGCATATGTTGATATAATAACTTACAGTTTCCGTATACTGGAAAGAGTGACTCTCAGAATAACATTAGTACTTCCTAAATAAGCCTTTATAGGCGTTTACTTTAAGTGAGCAAACAGGAAAAAAGTTGCAAAAAGGACTTCCTCCTAGGATTTCTACAGCAGCTCAGTAAAAACCAGTGAAGCAACAGTTCAGTTTTACTCACATAGATCGAGTCTTTCTCTCTGGATAGCAACATGGCCACAAAACTACCATCTCAAGAGGAATTTGAGAACTGGACAGCTTTTCAAGTTGCAGATCTCCTAAGACAGGTACTGAATGTCTATGTAACACTTTAGACAGTCCAGTCTACATTCAACTAGCAGAAACTCTTACTGGATTTATCTTTGAAAAAGAGATATCTTATCCTAAATCTAGCACAGATATTCAAAAGTAATGAAAATAGATTAGTCAGGACTTGTCACCCCCCAAGAACTTATTAGTATTACTTGAACTTCTTGGTGCTCTCCTGGTTTTTGTAGAAATTTAATTCATGGCAGAAGCTGCTGGCTAAGATTTCCTATGTGGCAAATCACATAAAAATTATTGCTCACAGGGATATTTCTTATAACAAAAAAGGTATTTCATGCCCCAATTTATTTTCTGCTGGGAAGAAATAACCATTTCACTGAAAGTGGGTCTAGGCTTTATATTTGAATATTACTTTAAAATTTACAGCTTTTCAATAGGAATCTACTGTTCATCTTTTCTTCTCAATGCATATATATCCACAGTAGCTGCTAGATGTTGCATAAGTTTAAGGTACTTGACTTTGGGGGTTTTTTAATCATTTCTTTGTCTGTTTGTACCTCTCCTAGTTCTGCACTGTTCTTTCCAGTATACGTAAAATAACACGAATTGCACAAAATATTCCAAGCTTGTCTTCAGTCTTCCTTTCATTACTTGAATAATCTCCTCCAAGATACATAACACATATCCTCCATGAGGTATCCTTTTTTTGATATCAGCTTTTTCCTTGTAATTTACTGAATACTATGACTCAGGGTTTAGACTTCTACCTGTAAGTAACTTACACAATAAAGTCCGTTCACTGCATTTTGATATGTAATCTCATTTTACATTTCCTTATGCATTTTTTAATGCAAGTTTCTCTATATAATTTTATAAATAGGAATTTTCTGTCTTGTGTTCATCCTACTTCTAACTGTAGAAGCACTCATCTTTTCTGGTTCCTCCTTTACACCAACAGTGAGAATTCATTCTCATTAAGGTTTCTCACCCTTTTCAATTGAAGCACTATACAATATTTTTCACAGAAAATAATAGTGTTATGAATTGTTTCTACAAGAGTTCCATTTGTAGCCACATAAAAAGTAGGCAAAAGTTTAAAATGTGTGGGTTTTATTATTATTTTTTCCATTTTGCCTTGTGCATAAATACATACATTCATGCGTGTACAATTAAAAAATTTAAAAAAAAACTACAAACAACAGTGCAGATGTATCACAGGTAGACCATTGTCCCTGTGCTTTCTGTTCCATGGAATTAATTCATACCATAATAATAATGTATCAGCTAACCTGTGAACTTATTACTGTGTACAGCTACTCAGAGGATTAATTAGCTCAAAGTCTTTCAGCTTAAAGGAAATCAGACTAATTACTAGAAGATATAATGATTTTAAAGTACTCTGCAATTCTACAGCAGAATACAAGACAGAAATTAATAACAATTGTTCAACAATTCAGAGACTTCCAGGGAAATGTCAGCAGGCACACCATAAGTACTGGCTTCATACTTAAGAGAGAGTCTTACAACTTTATAAAAAGCTGTTCATGCTTATACTTACACTCATATCACTGATTAAAGCAGCTAAGTGATCTAATTACTACAGTATAACCAACATGATGTGCTTGGCCATTCCGCATATCAAAGACTAGCATTGGGGAGTAGCAGCCATTTGCCTGCGGCCACCTCGTACAAAGCTGTTCAAGTCCCACTACCAGTGTTCCAGGGAGCCTGCACACCAGATACTACCATCCTTCCCACTGGCAGCCAACATGCCAAGGGCTGTGCTGGATCCCTGCCAGAGACTGGGCATACATGTACATGAACCCAAAAATAACGTGGTTAAGGTTGCAGAAACAAGCACTCAATGCTAAATGTGCCAGAAGTGGGATTTCCTCTCTCACGTGAATTTGCCGCCTTTTACATGCACATAATGACATTCTGTAATTGCTTCTTCATGTGCTACCTTTTCTATTCACAAAAACCTGCCTCTTTCAATGCAGAGAAACCTGTATGTTTTGTGTACAACTCTGGGCTGTCACAGAAATTCTAAGGTGCACAAGGCTAGGACTTGCTGAAAAGAGACAATGAATTCATGGTAATATTGATTCAATTCTGCCTCAAAATATCAGATTCTGTCACTGCCCCAGCTCTGCATTTTTACCTGAAGCCATGCATTTCCTGAGTTCTTGACTTGAAATTCCAAGCTCTGATTTCCAGAAGTGGTGAGAGTTGAGAGTTGCAACCACAGTGGCAGCTCTGCTTAGAAGGTAAAAATTCCAAAATATTGAATATACAAATATACATGTATATCTTACAGATCCTAAGTAGCTGTAGCTAGGCATCCAAAACCACTGGATACGGTATGAGTTTTATTTCTCATGTACCTCAACTCCCCTTACCAATAGAGTTTTCATCTCACAGGGTGGTCTAAGAAAAAGTAGTTAATTGGTGTTTCTGAAGCACTCAGACAATTTTAGAAAGAGTGCTGTAGAACAGCTCACAACAAAAAAACTCAAATCATTCTGGGTTCAGAGAAGTTTCGAATACTGTGCCATACAGGTGCACAAGATAGCAGCTGAGCAGTGAGCACTGAACAGAATGTAATAAATTGAACAGCAGTTCAGGAAAGGCAGATCAGCTCTTATGTGCTGTGGCTGTGTCTGGGTCTTCTAGCAGAGGTATACTGAGGTTAGTTCCGTAATATATATGTTCAAGGTGCATGTACATATGTACAGTGCAATTTTAGCATTTCCTTAACAGTCTTAATCATGTTTCCAAAACAGGTATTTCTGTGTCATAAGTACAGAAGTTATTAACTAGCCTTTCTGCAATGTGTTTCCAGCCTCATGAAAGGTATTTTGTATCAAAGTAATAACTTCACTACTAAAAAATAATTATCCCTATTGATTTTGGTTTTTTCTCAGAAATAAGTGAGGGTAAGAATTGGAAACTTCTTAGATATGGGCATGTACTTCCATGTTATCTTGCATCTGTAATATATATATATAATTACAACAGCACTGAGATATTCCATGTTGTATTCAGTGTTTATCTACTTGGTCTCCATTTGCCATGTAGCCTAGTTCCTCTCCTTAGTGCTGATCTTAATGCTATGGAGTTACTGTATTTGTAAGAAAATGAAAGGTTCAGTGGTCATCACTGAACACCAGAAGTGAGACATCTGTTTGTCTGACAAGCTAACCATGTGAAATTTTCCATCACACAAGTTACATGCTTGATTAATAGCATAAGGCAAAGCACAAAAGCAGCTCATCAGAGCCAATAACTGGAGACAGAGCCAATAACTAGAAATAGATAGCAAAAGCCATGAGCAGAAATTGTGCATTACCTTGATTCTTTGCCTCTCCACCAACACCAGTGTAACCGATGGCAAATGCACACATCCCATAACCAACCATTGGTCCAACACCCACAGCAACTCTCTCCTTTGAACTGTGATCTATTCTGTACTGCAAACTAGCAGCACTCTCCCAGTCCTAGTACAAAAGAACAACTTATAAACTCAAGCATATTGGCTTGTAGGCCAAACAGTCTGAATATATGTCTGAATATGAAATTTTAGTTTAAGTAGATAAAACACACTTTGACTGTTTTTAAGCATGATCAGTCTTAAGTTTTCTAGAAATAAAGAATTTCATTGGAAAAAACACATAAATATTTCCATTAGAATAATTTATTTTCACTAATATTTCTCTGTTAGTGTCTGAGTTGGTCATTACTGCTACAGAAATTTGCAGCTAAGCATTACAAATACTAAAACTCATTTCAAGAGTGGTACATTCTTAAAGAAAAGATTTCTAAATTATTTTTCCACTTTCCATGCATAACTTTAATTTCTTTAAAAAGCCAGGCTGAACCATCCAACACACAGTGAGATTTCTGGGACAATTTCAGCCCTGCTCCATTCCTTGCTACTTTTTAATAAAGGAAACCAAATGTGTGCACTTTTTTTCCAAATTACTATTTCGTTTCTGTCATAAAGAGATACTACTTCTGGACATTCCTGTTTCATTTTAATTTATAATCAACACCAACTTTCTTAAAAAACACCACTACCACAACCATGTCACAGAAAAGGAATGCTGTTTCTGAACTTGAATTCTTTCCAGTAATGTCCCTCTATCATGGGAACTGCAAGATGCGCTTAGCCCAAACATCTGCTGCTGAAGCTGAGCAGCACCCAGTGTGTACAGAGGGCTGGTAAACAGGCACGTAACAACAGAGCTTTCTCTTACAGAGCCTTCATTTTCCAGCAGTCAGTGATATAACCGTTTCCTGAGGTGACTGCATGGCTACTGATGGACTTTTGTCACAAGCTACCTTTTAACCAGTTCCTAATGCTGGCCTCCTCTTATCCCATAGCAATTTAAGTTCCACAGTGTATTTCTGTTCGGCTCCTTGTTCCATTTATGTTACATTTGCTGCTTCATAATTTCATCTTGTCTACTCCATTCATGATTTTGTAAACCCTTATCTCCTGAAATCTTTCTTCCCAAGAAAGAGGTAATTCTGTGTATTATGTCCTATGTGGAAGTCTCTATCTGTTTCTAAGCATTACTGTTATTCTGTCCAGTATTCTTTTTCTAATTATCCATGTGAAATAGTGTGAAAATTTCCACAACCTCCACTATTTGAGCATGGAAATATTAATTAGTTTGTTTACAGTTATGAAGTTTCATACTACTGTAATAACTCTAATTTTTTTGCACCTCAGTTTGGAATGCCTGAATCTGCTGTGATTGTAGAAAAACTGGGCATGAGTGGATCTCATTTCTTGGTAAGAAAATATTTCGTGAGAGCTGTCATTCAAGCATCTTTCAGCATGAGGCTTGTATTCGTTACAGTGCCAGGAAATAATCTGACATTGTCATTCTTCATACACACTTCATCAGTTGCTCTGATTTCCCATTTTAGGGGGTTGATTTACATCTCTGACTCAAGGAACACCACTGCACAACAGAAATCCTAGCCAGCCCTTCTGCCCCTCCAGAGAAAGTATAGATATGTAGAACTGGCCATTAGCACACAGCTATGGCAGGTAACGTCTCATGAAATATGACTTTGAGGGGTTGGGGTTTTTTTAAGAAAATATATATTTTTAAGCCATTATTTGTGTAAAAGCTTTTTCATAAAATTTGCACGATTAAGAACATTTACTAGTACAGAATTCTACGCGAATTTTACAATAAAAGTTTACAGATACCATGAACAATGTCTGAAAAATATCTGATAACTTCCTTTGTTGATGTCTAGAATTTTTTGCATAAAAGTGTGGTTAATTGATTGCAGCTAATTACAAGAGAGGAACAGAATAAGTCCTTGAACTGGGGCAATTCCTCTACCACTAATTCCATTTGTGTATCTATTGAAGTAAAAGATCATTGAGATGTTTTTTACAGGTCAAATAATTGTTACAATGTATTTATGCACTGCAGAGAAATCATATTTGCTTGGCACTCCACTGTTCAATGAAACTGTTTCCTGGGTGCATCAGGAGTTATATCTGCTGTTTATGTTAACAAGGTCTGCAGTTCTGCAAAGCGATTCATTAGACCACAGCTACACAAGTGCACGCAGGTTCACTTTGTTTAAAACTGCATGGCCACAGAGTAAAATTGGATTTTAGTAACCATTCATGCTAGCATAGTAGGGTTAACAAAGCTGTCAAATACAGACTAATTCCTGTCCCATTCATGCATTATAAAATGAATCACTAAAGGTGCTGTAATATCCATTGCTGGATGCGAGTGAAGTTAAAGTTAAGGGTGAACGTGTTGACTTCTTGTGCCTGCTGCAAGTAAAGGTGTACAGCAGCAATGGAAAAGGATATGAGAAATATCTGCAGACATTAGTGGTAACCTAATCAAAACACAAGTGAAAAAAGCAAGGGGAACAATAGATGATCATTGGTGATGGTCTGTGATACAAAAGCAGGATGATTAAAAATGAAAGCATTTGCTAGCATTTTCTCCAAACTATTTATTCTTTTTAACACATCTTTGAGGGTTATTTTGCACTTCAGAAAACATGGCAGTATATGTGTGATACAAGGAGTAATACCCATTTTTTATAGTATTGTTGAGAAAATGAGACATCTCGCACACCAGTAGTACTTCTTACAGCTTTCATGTGTTCTTTAATCGAATTGTTCAGTACCATTTTCAACATGATAAAACTCTAATAAGGTATGCTTGAAACAGAATTAATTAGGAAAATATTTAAAAAATAATGATTCCAGAACCTATATCTCGCTATCATTAATAGCAATATTTGAGTAACTACAAGATGCTTTTCTCCTATGTACCAGCTAATATGTGTATTCACTTGTAAGTAATTAAATCAACTGCTCACTTTTTTATTCCAAGCTCCTAGCCTAGTATACAAGAAATCTATTCCTGGAATGAAAAGTTCCTTCTCTGTTACAAGGTGTCTGATTTAGAAAGCACACCCTTAGTAGATCCACCTTAACAATGTATGACTGAGTAACCAGGGGAATAAGGTACACAATTCTACCCATAAAATTCGAGTTTCTGTCTACACCACTTAAAGTGTGATTCCCTAACTGGATCTACTAGTTTGTGTAGAGGTGTCTGGAAATCCAAAATTCAAAAATCCTGATTCTCGTATTGTGTCTGTTTATTACCTTTGGCAGGAGCTTTAGCTTTGCACCTTAGTTTATCATTTGGTTGTAAGTGGCATATGATTTATTTCACTACTCTCTGCAAAGTCTTAAAGTTCAATATCACATTCAGACTTCAAGCTAAAAGTCGCTAGAGAAAAGCTGGCCATCTATCACTAGATAGCAGTGAACAAAAAGCCCAACAAAATCCATAAAACATAGGAGCGGCAGGTTTACCTTGACATATTAGTAATTTTTAAAAAGCAAATGCAAGTTTTCTGCTATATGTATGCACACAGAGATACTATGCACATGTGTACATCTCATGATGTATGTACACTGTTTCTATGTGTCTACCCAATGCTAGATAGATATTTAGATACAGATCTGGTTTTGCTATGAGATCTGTTAGGTATCACTGGACAGAAAATTCCTTCTAGTCCGGCAGATAAAGAAGAAAGCAACTTTCAGTGGTGTCTTAAATGTGAATTTAGGGAATTTTCCCCACTGCACATTCAGAGAGGCACAATTTTCTCTTTCACCTTTGCACAGTCTGCAAAACTGTCTTACATCCATCTGTGTTGCTGCAGAGGTGCTCAAGAGTGCCTGCAAGGGCTGAGAAGACAATCTGAGCAGAGCCTACTCGATGCCTACCAACAGCCATTCACCATTCTCAGACAAGGCCTTCTTCTCCCCATAAAACTCCTCCAGCCAGCCCCAAACTTCTGCCATGGCACTGACACCTTAACCATATGCAGCACAGGCATTTTGCATTAGTGAGACGTGCCAGAATTCAGAGAGGCAACGCTCCTCTGGGGCGGGCAGTGCGCTGGTGGGCCTCGCTGGCAGGTACGATTCCTGGAAAGCAATGCGTGCAGCCAGCGTGCTGCAACGTTTGTCACAGGATATAACCCCCAACACACCAGATGTGCCTCTGCTTCCTCTGTGGTTTCAGTAAGGACACTCATCTTTTTAATTTTTCCAAAGAATGTTGCCAAAAGTTGGGGAAATGCTGCAGAAGGTGGTGGTGCTAAAGCCCACCACTTAACTAACACAAAAGTTCTTAGGCGGCCTTCCTGCACAACACGTCATTCGCGTCAAATGCAAATTGCATTTTAGCTGAAAGTGAATCAGATAGATATATCAATACCAAGGTCTTTCTGAAGTTTAAAATGTTCAAAGCTGATTCATACAGGCACTTTAGCCACGTAATCTGTGGTAAATTGGTCCTAACACCTTAAATCAATTTTGACTGGTTTCAGAACAGAAATAGAGTAATCAACATTTCTATGGTCATTTCTTTGAATATTTCTTGTCTTTGAGTAGCTAAAATACAAGCACTTTTATAGCAGTGTTATATTCTTTTTTATAAACATACTGAGTATCAAACTGATCTTTTATAGGAAACAAAATTACATGCATTTTCTAAAAATTTTGAAGTAATAGCTCTCTCTTTACACTTCTGTAGGATCCAAAAACACAAAAGGGTGGTATATTAGATCTGAAGTGTACCATGCAGTTTCATTTTTTATCAATAGTACTATATTTGTGATAGTTCTTCAATATGCAGGTCAGATCTGAATGATGCTGATCTAGTCCTAACGTGCAAATCAGCATTTAGCCACAGCTGCATTGCACAGAGCATATTATATGTTGTCTTGCTTTATAATGTCTGAACTTGCGACACTGTACTCTGCTTTTCAGTTCCCTGTAAGAGTAGGTTGCTTGTTTGATGAGTTTTTTTAAATTCTGTTTTGAATTCATAGTGACAGATTGAAAAAAAGAAAAGGTATAAAAAAGCAGTGAACTTTGACTTGAACTTCAGAACAGAAAAAAAGTTGACTTTCTTACTGGATTTGTATATACAAATTTAATAAAAGAAATCTCAGATATAGCAAAATGGTCAGACTTATTCTAAACAACTTTCATGTATTTCTCCTCTTTCTTGCTATTTCAAAATGTGACTTAAATCGCATGGCTGGAATATGAGTGCCTTGGAGAAAACCAGACGCATTTTCTTCACCAATAAGATATTGGGGATTTTTGAGTAATATTTAGAGAACAGAACCTGTGTCTTGCTGTGGGAGATTTGTACCTCCCTGCAAGTGCAAAACACTGCCAGAGCTTGCCAGGTTCAACTCACTGAGGCTGTACTTTGACATCCATTTATGTCAGCACTGCTACTGAGAAAAAGCAACTACCGTCTCACTTGGATGCTTCTTCGCATCCCTGCAATGCAGAAGCAGCAGACGGGAAAGGACAGGAACCATATCTGCTTTCTCTAGTGACCACAACGACCAAACACACCACACCTAGAGCTCCTCTGTTGCTACGTAAATGCTGCAGCGTCCCACAAGACTTAAATTGCTTCCCCAGTTTCACTTAAGAGAGTGTTTCCTAATACTGCGAGTGGTATTTTAGCAGCGTGGGATATGGGAATAGGTGTAAGGACAGATTAAAACTGGTTTTGCCTGCTTGGATATCTGTTAGGAAAGAGCTAACCAGCATCAGGTTCTGTCCAATTAGATCTGCCATCCATACCTGTATATTTGGAATATCTTGAGTTTCCAGTGGAAAAAAAATGTTTTCCAGGTCCTACATAAACAGCAGAAATAAGAAAATTAAATAATAGAAATTAGAAGCTTAAACAACAGAAATATGAACTTGCTGAGTACTTCTTCATAACCTAATTCCTCTGGGAAAGGGCCAAAAAACTCTTGCAGTGTTTTCCCCAGGTATTGAGCAAGCATAAAAAGCTTGCATATGGCTGAGGTTCAGAGACATGATGCAAGTTGCAGGTACTGTTGAGTCACATTCTCGGGCTGGCTGTTGACAGCTAAATGCCACAATTCCACAGCTAGGTTTTAATAGTATACTGCTTATCTCAGAAAGCCATAAAAAAAAGTCTTTTTACCATCACACAAAACCTCAATACTAACACTTTGGGGTACCCAAGTGTTTTGTGTGAGTAGAAATGATGTAGGCATTGTTTATCCCGCCTTTGGCGAACACACAAGGTCCCCACAGTAAAAACCAACAATTGTTCACCACAGGAAAGTAATGTTACTAAAATACGTATTTTCAGCTGCAAAACATTATTAGGCCATGTAACTGCACTAATTTAATTGCCTTTTTGCACAATTTCTATTCCTCTGACATTCCTTTCTCCTATTCACATTTATCTACCATCTGACACACACTCCCTGTCCTTTCCCCTTCACAGTTCGCAGGGGCTGAGCCCCTCTTTGCCCTCTCCACTCCACACACCCTTGCCTTAGGTGCCTTCCAACACCCAGTGCTTTTCTTCTGCTTGCCTTTTAGCCAGGGTCCTCCTTCCCTTTTCTCCTTTATTAGGTCCTGTTGTTCATGAAAGGAAATTTCTCCTGCTGACATTTCTCATTGATTTGCAGTCCTACCGGCTTTCCTCATTTCCATCCTTCTCAGCTGTAGAGTTCCCCGTCAGAGGCAGGTGAGCTGGCTCAGATGTGAAAGATATTTTGTCAGAAATGCTTTCATCTCCATCCTTTGCTGTAGAGGTTCCCCGCTGGAGGCAGCTGAGCTGGCTCAGCTATGAGAGGTAGTTTTTCAGAAACACCTTCATTTCCAAGTATTTCTACAGGCTCTGGGCCCACTTTCTCAGTGAAGAGCCTAGATAGTGGCAGGAGCCAGGCACCTTAAGAGCTTGAACTCTATTGGGCAAAGACAAGCAGTCTCGGCACCTATCCCTATAGCAAGTGCTTTACAGACTTTGAAAACACTATTAAAGAAAAGCTGTTTAAAATGAAAGTTTCTCGGGGCAGGTGGAAACTGAAAATAGTTTCTCCTCGGGGGAGATGTATGCAAAGCACTAAAACAGAGAGCAGAAAAGGTCGCACAGAGCAGAGAAGTGCAATCTTCGCCACCTCACAGCTCTCACAGAGCGACGCAGGGGGGCTGCCAGCGAGGGGACAGTTAGCAACAACTTCCTAGGTCACTCTGAACATCAGCGGCCAGCAAGGACGGAGGGTTTTGGTTCTGTTTCTTGCTGTTTCTTACCAAATAGAGAACTATTTCTAAAAGCAGAATTACAGGTACTTACAGTCATTTCAGAAAGAGGAAAGTGGTAAGAAAATACCATAGAAAGGAGGCATATGTTGTTAAGCGTATAAAGTAACTAGAATCGAAGAGTGACCTTAAAAGGACCAGGGCTAATACAGAGATATTTTACAGCTTAGCACATCTGCTGCTTATGAATCATCTTCAATTAAGTAGTAAGGTGCAAGGGCATTGTATATTAATGTATGTTCAACAAAGCACAAGGCATCTGTAAAGCAAAAGTGAAATTTGCATATTTATCTTTATTCTTCAAAAAACCCCAAAAGATAAATATGAAGATAGGTTACTGAATGTAGATATAATTTCTGAAATCTAGGGCACTGTGAAGTTATGCATCATTATCTTACACATAAGAATACAAATTATTTCAGCTATCAGTTTATTAATTTCTAAATATAAGTGTTAGTAAACACTCAAAGGAAAATATTAGACTCAGATACAAAGTCAAACACCATTATCACTAGATTCCCATCAATGTTAGCTTAGAAACTGAATTTGTGTCCAATCATTTTGAATTCTTTTCCTGCTAAGTATTTTCAAATGTATTTTCAAATGTCTCAGAAGTAATTTAATAAAACTGTCTAATGCCATGATCTAGCAATGTAATCCTGTAGTAAGAAATCCTGAGCCAATGCAAAAGTATTCATTGCAGTAGTGGGCCCTTAATTTTTAATGTGACAGAAGAACATTTCTATTCGCATTCCAAATGCTGCTGCCAGAAATAATTTGAACATAAATTTGTTTTATGCAGTAGCTGCAAATGATGGAAAGTGCTTATCTGCTTTCCAGTCTTCAAGCTCTGGCACACAACAATCCAATCAAATTCTAAATGTCACATTAGTCATAATTACATTAAATATGGATTAAAGGAATATCTTTCGATGCAGAATTCTTTGTTCTTAAAGTTTACGATAATTTTAAATGTTACTAAAAATATCCTTCAAGATTTACTTCAAGATGTTACTAAAAATATCCTTCAAGATTTGTGGACCTTTCAAATTCAAGGAACTTGAAAAAGAATGTGAGAAGTTGTGGAAATTTTTAAGCCATTGTGTCATAGTTTCCACCACTGACTTTGTAAGCCCTGAGCTGAAAAATAGGAAAACTCCACACAGTCTCAGGCTTTCCAGTTCTGCACTTCCTCCCATTTTTGCTTTATTCAAACATCCTGGTTACATAAATGCACCCCTCCGAGATCATTTTAGGAAATCATCTTTAGAGACAAGTTGTGACTTGAAGAACCTTCATTTTGGGTGCTTTTGTACTTTTTTTTTTTTTCCTGAAAAATCAGGAGCTTTTACAATGCGTGCAAGTTGGAACTTCACAACACTAATGCCTAAAATCTTTAGTCATTTTTAAAAATCTAGCCAGAAACTATAATCACTCTCCCATTGTTAAATACCAGCTGCTAACCATTTCAGAAGTCTTATAAAGTCCCTAAAATGTCACAATTTAGTCCTTCTGCTTTCATATTAGCTGTTTCCAATACATTCTTAATTTTCCACTCTTTATTTTATCCTTGAATAGGCACATGAATGTCGGGAACATACTAAAATGCCAAGTTCATTTTCACAGAGAATCACAGAATCACAGAATGGTTGGGCTTGGAAGGGACCTCTGTGGGTCATCTAGTCCAACCCTCCTGCCGAAGCAGGGTCACCTACAG
>Ga0181612_175393_pt1 | contig 14036 bp, 7 predicted proteins | sample HoacroProtozoa21_FD_119630 | JGI IMG/M metagenome (GOLD analysis project Ga0181612, IMG submission 119630) | Hoatzin crop microbial communities from Cojedes, Venezuel. Combined Assembly of Gp0051906, Gp0051904, Gp0051908
CAACATGCATTGCTGTTCCTTGAGTCATTCCCTAAGTTTACTGAGTGTTTTGGTGACACTCTAAGAGAGGTGATATTAAAGAAACGTATGCTGTATACACAGGTTATTCAATTATTGAATGTATTTCAGGTTTGCTGTCAGAAGGTAATATAGATACTGATTGGGACTTACAGAACTCACATTTGGACATCAGCTACTTGAGATTCTCCTCCCTACCATGCTATTCTCTTGTTTAAGTGAAACTCCATATATAATTTTGAGGGAATTAAATATAGGTTTTGTTTCTATTTTTGACGTATTGGAAGAAAGGAGGTTTGACACAGTGCAACGTGTCAACTCAACCATCCATGAATGGTTGTGTTAAAATCTGAAGGAGTGTTATTCCGTTTATAGAAAGATCTCAAATAACTGAAGGTGCTCAGGAAGCACTTTTTTGAAATAAACCGCGTATTTAAAAGCATACTAAAGCAGTGTGGTTTGACTACAGATAATGAAGGGCTAAGAGAACACTTAAGTACTATTATGTATTCAAGATACTCGCTTTAAATTCCCTAGTCAGAAGGGACAATAGAAGCTAATATATGCTGTCATTGTACAGCAGTGGCCTTTTAGTTAGGTGTTTCCGATCCATTTCTCTGACTCAGTTTGAAGTAACCCATCATAGAATAATGTTTCTGACCAGAACAAAGATAATGCTGTTTCTGTTTGGAAAGGCCAATATTAAATCATACTTTTAGAACAGCACATCAAGAGCGGACATGAATTGTTCATGAGGATCTTTGATACACTAGAAAAACTCCTGATATGTTCAGGAGAGATGCAGCCTTATTGTTTTCTTCGTGCATTGTATACAGAGGAGGAATGAAGTGTATAGGAAGAATAGTATCTGCAAAAGGTACAAAGAAAAACAGTGATCAGAATGACTGAGAAGATTGGGCTATGTAACATCCAGCTGTACTGGGAGAAAGGGAAAATGAAATAAAAATCACTGAATATAAAAAAAAATAATGCAGGTTTTAGGTTAAAAAGGTACAATAACATTTTATAACAATATAGACAAAATGGGGCACAACTGTTTTTAGCTTTTGTTCACTTTTTCCTGTGGGTTTGTTTGGGGTTTTTTTTGGTAAATAGTAGTATAGAATGTGTGAACTAGTACTTAGTTGCCAAAAGCAGTAACAGGCTTTATTGGTAATAGAGTAGAAGAAATATGTGTAAAGAAGAGCTGCTTTACCTGAGAAACTAAGTGCACAATGGATTAGTGATGTAATCTTTACTAAACATCCTTGTATGTAGCAACTGCCTTAGTTCCTATATTATCAACTCTCATTTTAGCTGTCTGTGCACTAATACCCCATGTAGACAAGCCCTGGGTATTGCCTTGGTTCATTTCTGCCACTGAAAATGCTTATGGGATTGCCCTCTGGTTGTGATGGAGGTTGTAGTACCCTGTATAAAACTCCGTAGCACTGTTGTCTTTGGAGCTGTCTGAGGAGCTTTATAGGAACCTGTGGTCTTTAGGATTCCCAGAGTGAAAGCTGGAAACCATTTTTTCACCTTTGTCTCAGTAACTTGTTGGGGTTTTGCACTGGGATGTAACAGAGTACTGTAGTGCAACTTCTGTCGTCTCCCATTTTGTAAATCCCCCCAAATCCTGGGGGAATAAATAACAGCATGGTGAATTGGAAGCTTTTTGTTTGTGAGCAAAGGTACTAAAGCCATTTATACCGGGAGGGGATGCTTTGTAAACTCAGGTTCTCTGTAGTGGTGTGTCAACTTCATACAGTGCTGGCAGCAAAGGTTTCTGAAAGTTTCATCTATTTCTTGTGAGAGGATCATGGCTATTGCCATGATCAACACCTTGCCACACTGTTAATTTTATATCAGCAGCGTAATTTTAATTAACGGTATGAATTTTTCTCTGCTGAAATTTTTTCAATTTCTACTTCCACAAAGCATGTTGTAAGAGCTTCCAGCTAGCTGTGCAAATTGTTTTAAACCTATTCCAGGTCTTTGCTTTAAAGCTGTCTGTAGTGCTGGCTATACAGTGCTTCCAGTTAGACCTAAAAGCTGTTTTTTAACAGAAGTGATTTCAAGTCCTTTATAATTTGCTGGAAAGTCCTCCGGTTCTTGATCCTGGGCACTTGTTCTTGTCTCTCTGAGTATTTGAAAAGTACAATTAACTTTGTCATGTGTCATGTACGAGCCAGTGAGTAGTCTGTGCATCATCACTAGTACATTGGTATTTCCACTTATGCTCTGTAGATTAATGTGTATAAATCATATAAATAAGAATTATACACCAAAAATTATTCTTGAAAGTATGAAAAAATGAGATAAATACTTATAGTCAAATATCTTGGAACCACGAAGAACTTAATTTTGGTATTCTAAAATTATTAATGACTTCACATCATTTTCCTCACAGCCATGAGTATTTTTAGAGTAATTATTTTCTCAAAATAACTCTAGTGCTTCAACAAAGGACCTAGTCAAACAGTGCGTTCTTCACCATGGGCGGTAGGAGAAAACGTTGGAGGAAGAGAAGTATAAGTAGGAATGTTTTATGATCTTGAAAAGTATGTTTTTTGTCCGTGCTGCCAGCCTGTATGTCAAGGATGAGCGGTGAATCAGTCTGGGGGCATCTCTGTGGTCCTACAGCGGCACTCAGCTGACAGCGCCCAACCCTGCAGCAGCACAAGCCACGGGCTTGCTGGGCTACCATGGACTGCTCTCCTCCCGCTACATCCAGCAGCGCAGCTGCCTCAGTTTCCCTGCTGCCCCTGCTCTGTCTTCAGAGACACATGCGACTATTTTCCTGATCCTTTTGACAGAGCGAGTCGGGAGGGGCTTTCTGCTGATGGTCTCCAAAGTCCTGGATCCCGGGTCGTGTGGCTGCTGTGACTGAACAAGTAGATGCTCTTATCAGAGAAAAGCAAGGAGGCATGCAGAGTGTGCTTAACAAGAAGTTCTCAGCCTGGCCTATGCTGGTACAGAAGGCATTGTAGAATTAAAGAGGAACTCTTGCACAAGTGTGATTTTTTGAAGTTCATAAGCACCATGATATTATAAAATTACAGTTTTAACAGAAATATTAAGAACTTTCTATTAAAATAATCTTTTTTTAAATAAAAAGCGCACCACCTTTTATCCTGTTGTGTTAGAATTCAGTTTCCTAGAGGAAAAATAATTTCTTTTTCCATTAGGGAATTTATAGATTGTTTCAATGTTTTGAAGTTTATCCGAAAGATCTTATTGTAAATAATTCAGTCTTTCCCCAGTTGTATTAATTACAATTTAAATATTTTTAATACCGAAATGCAGAAGATGCAGAAGAAATAATCTTTTCTCACAAAAGTAGATTAAAAAGTTCCATATTTTTCTGACAAAATCTAGTAATAATGTTTTAGGTGTTAATTTTATGTACAAATTCAAAGGCAGATTGTCAAAATATAATTAGAAAGCTCTATGCAACAAATTAAATACACTCTAATAGCATGGATAAAAAAGCATCTGTTTTGAAGTACTTTCATTAGAAATTAGAAGACTAGAGTAGGGAAAATTAGATTTGTAAGAGATTAAATCAGAAAAAATTATAGAAATGTTAGCTGCAAGGCATAGGAAAATACCTACGGACCATGGAACAAGCAAAATACTATCTAGAATTTATGTTGAATAACATAAATAAGTCATAATCTTCAATTTCTAAAAATCTTTATATATTTACTTAATTGAAGTCATTATAGTTATATTCTTACAACCTAATGAAAATTACTGATTTTAATAATTCCTTCCCTTCCCGCATTTCACTCAGCTGGATGAATGCCTCTGTGTCTTCAGCCCACTTGTGTTTTCCGGCTTCTGTAGTAGTTTTGAAGCATCTGTGGAGTTAAATCCACCCATATTTCAATCTACACATTCCCAGTGCCAAATGAGTGTGTTCACGGGTCCCGTTTATCTGCTAGCCTGGAAAAGATGCTTGCCGTTAGGATCTCAAAAGGTGTCTGTTCAACAGCTTCCAGTTGGGTTTTTTTTCGGAAGGCTGGCAGAGATGTGTATCAATATAGTCAACTATATGCTGTCTGAAAGTAAGGAGAGAAATTGGTTTAGCTTGTTTCTTCTTTCAGACTAGTTGTAGATGGCTACATAAAAGCAAGCATCTCCAGATTCTGTTAGTTAAGCATATACTGTTGTTTGGGAAATTAGGAGCATAATAGTTCATGAGATTTCCAGTGCTCACAATCTTAGTTAAATTGCATTAATTACTAGAATTCTTTTCCTTCAGTATTTCCTGTATTTCTGCTTCAACTAACAGCTGCAAGCAGTAGTCAAAGACCTGGTTAATGACAGGCTGGGTTTTTTTAAACCTGTTTTGAAAGAACTCTGGACTGGTAACTGAATGTAAGTTGAGAATTGCTCTGGTAATACTATGTGGAAAACATCCCTACCATTTGTAATTAATCTTACCCTTCCAAACATATTTTACTCAACTCTCTTGAGTTACATTGATTGTCAATCAATGCCCAACTTCTAAAGTTCCACAAATCTTCATGGAATTTAATATTTTTGAAATTTTGTGATTCACAGTTCCTGACAGCTTGAAGTGTGTCAGCGTATGTATATATGTATATAATTTTGTGTGTGTGTGTACGTGCAGATATACACACATGTATCTGCAGAACCAGCTGCGTCATGTCCTGCTCTTCCTGGCGGACTGCGTTCCAGAAGGGCAGAGTTTTTCTGCTAGAGTGAAAGTATAGTCGTTTCTGCCTCTAATCAATGTTCAATCTGTATTCAGCTAAGACTGCTAAAATAATGCTTTAAGAAAGATGTTGAAACAGTAAGGGATTTTATTGAAGTTTATTAAAAGAAAGCCAAAACAAAACAGGAAATAAGCCCAAACTTGTGTCATTTGTTCAAAAAGAATATACATTGCAAAAGCATTGTTTTAATTTGGTTTGGTTATTACTTTGACTTTTTTTTCTTAAAAAAAACATGGTTTTGTTTCTTTTATTTGGTTTTGTTGCTAATCCTGAATTCCGCTTATCTGCTGGAAAGTAGCTTATGTGTATGTATTTTTCATTTGAGCAAAAAATACTGAAATCTTCACGTGTATTAGTAATATTTTGATTTGACTTGCACCAGTGTTAATTTAAGCGATACAACAGAGCTCATACTTGGGCTGACGTCTGTGGGAGCTGTGCGGTCTGGTCTATCTGCTGGGTTTGCCTGAGAAGTCTCCCACGTCGGCCGTGGTCAGGGAGCTGAAGGGTGATGCTGAGCTGCTGGCCGGGGTGTGGGCGGGCTGGGGGCTCCCGCTCGCAGCAGAGCTACCTGGGCGGCATTGGTTTCGGGGAGACGGGGGAGCTGGTGTGCGCTGCGGCTGCTCCACGCGTGCGCCCGCTTCCCCGGGTGATACAATGGGTGCTGGTGTTCGGGGGGATGTCTGTGGTTTGCTTTTGCAAATGTGAAATTGCACGTGGTTATTGGGGCTCTTTCTGCTTTGAAGTCAAAGGGCAACAAGTGCCCCTGCTTCACTGCGCTGCTCCGGTGTTGACTTTATTTCTGTTTTGAGATGCAAATTGAGGTTTAGTTTGAGTGTTCCAAAAGCAGATACCACTCTCTCTCTCTTTCTTGTAGGCAGGGTGCTGCTGTGCCAGGCAAACCAGGAGGGATCTCCCGTGTACAGTGCCCCCAGTTCACTAGTATACACATCCACAAGTAAGCTAGTGTTACAGCTCTTCTTTTGCTTTGTTTTGTGTCAAAAGCACAATAATGTGAATTAAGCCCCCTAAAACTGTAAACTTTCCCAATAGCTCTGGTAAATGTGGTATTGATAAAAGTGTGCGAGTAATGTCGAGAGGTAACTCAGTGTTTTTTGTTGCATCTTTTTCCTCAAAGTATATTTTATTTAAAAGAATAATAGACGGCCTATATTGCACTGTTCTACAGAAACTGTCAAAAGTTCTACAGTAACACTGAAGTTTTTTGGAATCCAGTACTGTTGTACACTCTGCATTTTGTGTAGAAGATAAAGTTGTGTTTCATTTTCATAAATGAAAAGTTTCCTATCGTGCCACCATTCGATTGTGTCAGGAGGCAAATAGATATGAAATCTTTTTTTACAAAAGGAAAAAGACTGTGTGCAAATGGGTATTTGGAATGATAAGAGGCTAGCCTAATAAAAATATCGAACGCAAGCTGAAATGACAGAGGCCGCCATCAGCCGTTTTTCTGCATGAAATTCTGGAGTGGCAATGTCTCCTGTAAAACCCCGCAGCAGAAGTGGAGCTGATTCTTCTGGGAGCTTTTGGTGGTACCACTGATGCTCTTTCTGAAATCTGGTCAGCTGAAGAAGCCTCTAGCTGAATGAAATAATAATCGCTGCTTGCTGAATTAGGCTGAGCAGCAGCGTTTGCTGGGGGTTCTTAGCAGTCCTCTGGAAAGAAAATATTTCATTTTGTCTGACTTAAGAACATTATCGGATATGCTCTTTATGAAGGTTGTATTCAATCTAGAATGCAATTCTGCTCTTTTAAAGCTTATCTAGACTACTAGAATAATTAATTTCTTTTATTAATTAAAACCAGGAATGAGGACAAAAGAGTGCCGTAGTGATCATCTCTACAGTTACATTACTCTCTTATGTCCAAGGCTGTGAATGTCATCCCTAGAGCTGCTGCTTTTGCACTGTAAATATGGGATCCACTTTCAGATCAGGAGTCTACAAATACAGAGTGAACTAACAAAATATATGAAGTGTTTTAAATTGGAACGAAAGTTATCAATTAAACCTGCATTTGCTTCCAGAGGCTCCAAGAATATTTTGCACTATGTCACCTTTCCCAGACAGTGAGGTGTTTTTAATCCTTGTAGCAATATAGAGATTAAATACTGTCTGGATTGATGTTCCCTATAGTACATTTTTAGTGTACTGTTCCTTTTTGACTGAAATACCAGTCTTTGACTAAAAGTTTTTTCCTAGAAAATTATCCAATCATTTCATTCATCTCACTGTTATGGAGCTTCTTTTGGAGGAGGGAGGACAGTGTTTGTTTTGTATTTTCTGGAAATTACTCTAAAAAAGCCTTTCTTACATTTACCCTGTTTTTCCTGTTATCTCACCGAGTTCTAGCCTAGGAAATTCATTTCTGGGGTTGCTGTTTACATCCTACAGTATTTCCACTATTATAAAATCCCTAGATAGTCATGTATAGCTAGCTAAGCTCTATACTTCACTGTTTCCATTATGTCTCATGAGTCAATCCCTTTGAAAAATCTTATTTTGCAGTGGTGCTCCTTGAATAATGATATCCTAACAAACACCGGTTTGTTTTCAGTTATGCCAAATACATGAGTAAACAGACTTTGCCTATCTGCCACCCACTGGGCAATGTGTAATACACGGTTTCATAACAGAGGTTGCTAGTAGCCCTTGCATTAGAAATTATTACACTTCTGCTGAATCTGTGTGCAAGTCATGATTTTTCTTGTATTATGTATAGTATTTCATATTGCCAAAGTGTAGTTTCCCTCGCAGGGTCACAACTCCTAATAATACAAAATTACTACAATTGCTAATGATTGTAATTAGTTTTTTTATTTCTCCTTATTACAGAGCTTTCAATAAAGATGTAAAATAGTTCCATTTCTATAAGAAATTCTACTGAGAAGTGAATAGAAATGAAGCTTGAGTTTCGTCTCATTTTCTTTCTTTTATTATATTGAAGATCTTCTATACTCCATTTTTATGCACATTTGTAATATTGGAATGATAACCAATGAGTCAACATTAACATCTAGGAAACTAATACTTTTACTGTTATCATTCCCTGTACACAACGATATTGCAGCCTTCTTCTTTGAATAGTTTGTTAACCATGTATTTTGTTACTGCCAGTGTTGTAACCGTGCAAGATTTCCGAACAGCTGACAGTGTAAGAATGAAGAGGTTTTAAATATGTAATTCTTTTAACAGAAGGGAAAGAGTCAGCTGAGATTTTTAAGGCCACCTGAGAAGTTTAGAGTTCATTAAATGGTAATGGCGTTTAGGAATTATCAGATACTTGGAAGAGGATAGTCCCCATTTTTAGAAATGTTGGTAGTCTTTGTTCATATTTTGCTCCCGAGTTATAGGCTATAAGGAATGAAGGCCTGAAAGGTTGTTGCAAAATATATTTTTCTTAATTTGCCTAGCTTTATTTCTTACTTAACTTTTTGACTTTTAATTGTATTGGTCACTGGTAGTCTCAGATGATTCTGAAGACTTTTGCCCCATTTTTCTGGCTAGTCAGAAAGAAGAGTGCATTTCTTGGAGCTGCTCTTTCCCTTCTGATGTTTTATTTCCCCAGGATATATTTTATGTATCACGTTGTACATTTCCCAGTACAGTGATTAGTTACACCTGTGAATATGTCAGGAGATGGAAACATGGCTCTGCTTCTTTCCAGCACTTCTGGTCCTTCGCATAATACAGAAAGAAATGAGCTGTTTGTTCTGCGAGCAGTGGAACAAATCAATAGCAATAGCCTCTCATGCCTCATCTGTTCGCTTATGCTGAAGCAGAAGATGGGACCTGGATCAGTTTTTCATTTGCACATCTATTCTGGGAATAGATGATTTGTTACGTAGAAAGCATAGTTTCAGCATGCAAATGTGTTCACAACCCGTGGTGGGACAGATTTTGCCTTACTGTGACACCACCAGAGTAAGGAAGCTCATGGTCTCGCCTTGGCTGCTGCAGACTCCCGTAGCATTAGCGTCTGGAGGACAGAACTAAGACAGCTGATTTCAGTTAAATCCTTCATCCTCACCCTAATGCAGAACGTAGACAAGTACTGGAAGGAGATACATCCAGAAAGTAAAGATTGGAGTACACCAAGTCCCAGCGAGTAAGCAAGCAGTCACTGGAAGCTTCCTGGAGGCCCACGATATCTCACTGAAATTTACCGAGTCAAACAGTTTGGCTGCACCCACTTCTTTAGACTAGTTGCGTCCACAGGAAATTTTAAAATCCTGAAGAAATCTTTATCTACTGTTAAATAAGAAATGTATCAAAAAGAATTTTGGAACTTGTAAAAATTGAAAACACATGAACATGAAGACCCTGCTGGACAAAAGGAAGATTGGAAAGAAGAAGAAAGTTCTGTCACTGAACAGCTGTATCGCTGTTCTACGAAGGACAGTAGTATAGCTGGGTATGTATGGTTAAAAAAGGCACAAGATATTCAGATACTAATCTGAATTGATGCAAGGACTTCTAAAAACTGTTTAGTGCCTATTTTCTGCATTTTTCTATAATGTAAATGTTATGTAAAGTGCCTGACAGTGTGAATGAAGTAGAAGTTAATGAGAGCCAAAAGATGGGAAGGAAGGAAGACATGAAGTCATAGGATCACAGAATCATTCAGGTCGGAAGGACCAGATTGCATAGCGCACCTTTAAGGATGGAGACTGCACAGCCTTGCTGGGCCATCTGTTCCAATGCCTGAATGTCCTAGCGGTGGAAATGTCTCTCCTTTCAAGTCATGCTTGTTGTCTCTTGTCTTCCCAGTGCGTGCCTCTGTGAAGAGCCTGGCTCTGTTTTCTTGGTAGCCTCCTCTGCCCTTTCATGGCAGGGGATGGAGAAGGAGATGCACCTGCCGCAGAGAACTTCTTTGTACTCTGGAATAGCTACTCAACATTCTGGGGCTCACTAAGCGCTAGCTGGTGTAGCGAGGAAGCCAGCCTAAAGCTGTGCAGCACATTTTTCAAAAATTTACCGTTATGCGTACACAGGTCCATGGAAAGCAACAGGAGATGACAAATTTTCATAAAAGTTCAAAGTCAGCGAAATATTTTTCACTCTCTAAAAGAGAACTTTGATTTTTGAACTTTAGGCTTTATTTTAGCTCCAAGTAAAAATAAGGATACTGGAGTTATCAGGTATGTAACTACTAGAAGATTTTTCCGAGCGTATATTAAAGGGACAGTTCACTGGAGTGAATAGCTAACGTATATGGTAAAATGGAAAATTGCTGCATACCTTTGTTCAGAACGATGCACAGACGAGTGCTTATATTTCCCAAATGTTTTGCATGCCCATAAAAGAGAATTTTATCTTGACTTCAACGAGTACATTTAAAACTGATGTCAATTTTGGCTTACATTTTCTAAATGTCGGAGTTGTTTCATCTTCAGTAAACATGCTTATCAGCTCCAAAATATACATGCTCTTTTTCCATAAATTTTCACTTTTATTAAAAATAAATAAATTTTTCATATTGCAAGAAAGTGAGAGATTAAAAGAGGGAAAAATATGAAAATGCAGAAATCTGGTATTAATTTATTCTGTTTTAGCATGCTCAAGGGCAGATGAAGTTGATGGCCCATTTTTTAATTGATGTATTGACTACGATTTTTTAAAAAGTGGTGGTGGAATTCAGAAAAAATGATTGAGGTGGTACAAATGCTTATAAATCTGTCCCACATTGTTCTTATTCTTTAATTACAGTTGTCTGATAAAACTTCCATCAGTTTCTGTAATTAACCTAATGGTCTCAATGAATTTCCAGATCACTGGCTATTCATTTCAGTATAGAAAATGCCATTACATTGAGTTTAATTAATACAAAGTAAGTTCATAGCCTATTGTATCATTAGAGCAGAGTTTTACTGCTTTAACTGTTTCAATTATGCATATTTTTCCTGTCATTTTGTTTGTCCCATTTACAGACTTGAGTATTCATTCTCTGTTCATACCAAAATAGTAGAAGCCCTTTATAATTAAAGTATTTAAAATCCAGTACTCCTGAAGTTCCCATTCTCAAAATACCAGCGTAGATATTTTTTGCATTTATCATTTCAACTATTTTTAAACAGAATTCAGGCAGTGCCAGATTCATAATCCCATGATACGCCCTAGAACATCTTATTTGTCTTGATATTCCTTTCACAGAAGTACATATGACAGATAAGCACTCACCAGAGAATACTTTTGCTTTGCGTCAGGCAGATATTAAAACAATAAACTATGTTGCCCTGAGATTTTAGCTTATGAGCAACCAGAAAACAACAAGGCAAAGATGAGATGTTTTTGAAAGGTGGGAAGGCAGTTCTTTCAGAAAATTCCCAGGAAACCTTTGGTCCTGTAATATTTTTGACAAGAAATGTTTTTGATGCTGAAGTTCCTTTAAACCAAATCCGGAAAATACTTTCTGTTACTTCAGAGCAGGTATTAGAAATGTTGCAAAGTTCTCTGAGATTAAGTTATGCGTTATATGCCAGGAGAGAAGGAAAATCTGTTTCAGAAGCTTAAAGTATTAATTACATGGTATGGGAACTTTGTCCTCTATTAGAAATTTATCAACACTTTTTTATGACAGGCAAGTGCACTGTTATTAAAACTATTTTTTTTTCCTGTGAGTGTTTTGTTTTGATTCATAGGTGGAGGATAGCTCCGGACTTTATTGATATGCATGGAATAACTAAGGAAAATCATAAATACTAAAAATAAATACCACATCCAATAGTAGAATTTAGTCCATTTGTGGACTCATGGTGCTACAGAAATGAAAATTGAGTAAAGTCTGTCTATTCAATATGTCTGTTGAATATCCTTGCTTAGAAGTAGGTTACTTGGCTTAGGAATATTAGTAAACTACCTAAAAAATGCTGCATGACACTGTTTTCATGTTTCTTGTTTCAGTGAAGACATTGCAGGTTTTATTTTTCTGTGGCGTTACTAATGGATTGAAGAAGACCTTTGACATTTCTATTATGTTCTGGGATATTTCCAGTACCAAGAAAATTACATGGGGAAGATACAAATTTGCAAAAGGCGATTTAAAGCATGCTTCTGAGCAGAATCATTAGTGGAAACATTCAGTTTAGAAAGCTTGATTCAGTTGATTTTGTCGGGTTTAAGCTGTTGCATACATGTAATTACCTGAAAATTATATTGTAATGATGGTAGTCTTCTGATAGAATTATCCTGGGACTCCAAGCAGCAGAAATGTAGGTGGTCCTGGCAGTTGGCATATCCTTTTCTGAGTTCTAGGTGTAAGACGTGGTTGACCATATTCAATCCAAACGGACATATGCTTTATTGTAATGACATCAGTGATTAATGTCATGATTTGTTCTGATTTTATTTTTCTAGTTTTTATTAATTTATTTGTTGTGATTTTACTGTTATTGGTAAGGGAGAGACTGTCTTTTAAGCTTGCCATTTTGAGTTGGTGTATGAGTCAGGAACGGTTTAAAGAATGAATTTTCATATGGTATAAATAATTTGCCTATGTTACAGTATTTGTGAAATAAATGTAAAAAGGTTTCTGCAGACTAAATTTTTAGTTGGTCTGTTTCCTCTTAAACTACAATGGAATAGCAGGTCACTTCATCACAATTAAAATATATATTACTAGATTGTATTTACATGTTTGTGTTTTTGTCTGCTTTTTATTGCTTCATAGAAAAAAAAAAGGTAGAGCACCCCTGCAGAGGAGTTCTGTGATGAAGCCAATTTAACCATGGTAGGACTGAGATTCAGTAATGAAACACTACCAAAGTCCTGCCTAGAGGGATATGTTCATACATTTCAGTAGACCAATCACACATATCATTTCCAGACACAAAAACCTCATTACTGAACATTGAGGAGTCAAACTATCTTTTAACTTGCTTCCAGAATTAATTAATTGCCTTTATTTATAAAGTAAAGAGAATCACCTGGTAGTTACCCAGGAATAATGTGAAAAGTGCCCTTCCTTGTCTGTATGTTAAAATACAGTCAGTTTACAGGAAAGTTTAAATAAAGAAGGTATCAATAATAAGTAGAAAGGAAAGTTTTCTAATTGCTTTCCATTATTTTTCCCCCATATATAGATGTGTAAAATGTTGAAAAATCATGTATTGCTTACGGAGAAAAATACTGATATTCATCTCATGTTGAAATGTTTTTAGAAGATTTTAAAACACTCACTGTTTTGGCCCATTGTGCTGGACCAATAGAGGCCACGTTTTGAACAAAGTTACAGAACTGTGAATGCAGGGTAATTTCACTAAGTCGGAAAGTTATAAAGGTAATATAAAATTGAGTAAAATTATATTCATATTTATAAAAAATACAAAATATAATATAAAATAAAATATAAAATATAATGTAAAATTATATTCATCTGTAAAATATGTTATATTCTTGATTTAAGTTTCAGCTTTTTTAAACTGTAAAGTGAACTTCTGGGTTTTTTGGTAGCACTGCCTGAAATTCTTTTTACAATATCTTTTGTTTTCTGTGTCACTATATATTGTCCTTCTGTAACTATTTTCAGGATAACTGTCCTTTTACCTCCTGTCTATCAGTATTTTAAATGGGTACTAAGAAGTCATCCGTAAGGTGTATTGTAGTTGCCCAGAATCTGTAAATATGGGTTTCATTTCACTCCTGCAAATCTGTTTCGAAGTGCCTTGCTGTTTGTACTCATTCTTCTGTTAATCTGTTTGGTGATGGTGCAATGTGTCTGAACTGGCATGCTGAAGGGTTTTATAAAGATAGACATATCCTGAATTGTGTCCCACTGAGCTTTCTTTAACTTATACACCCTCCTACACCTGAGTAGTGGGAGGTGACTGGAAATGCGTGCATAACATTTTTAATAGTAAATTGTGGAAGTATCTTTGTCTTTAGTTCAAATAATAACAATCATGTTTGACCGAAGACAGTTGGGCATCTCACGTGTCTTGATTTAGTGCTTTCCTGTTAATGGAGATAGGGCCACTGGTAGTGCTCGTGACTAACCAGTGAGTTAGGACAATAGGATTGTTTGGACTTACTCCTCTCAGTATGCAGCTAAATAGCGAGAATTGCATGTAGCATTTTTTTGCGTCATGATCTATGATGTTATTGTAGTGAGGATGCTGTGTGTAGAGTCCTCTGTGCAGGCTGCTGATGTTTCCTTAGCTTTGCATTCTAGGTGCTGCGTTACTCATTTTCAGTGGGCAGGCACACACAGCTGACCACACATTTCACAGAATCATAGAATGGTAGGGGTTGGAAG
>Ga0181612_131471_pt1 | contig 14035 bp, 7 predicted proteins | sample HoacroProtozoa21_FD_119630 | JGI IMG/M metagenome (GOLD analysis project Ga0181612, IMG submission 119630) | Hoatzin crop microbial communities from Cojedes, Venezuel. Combined Assembly of Gp0051906, Gp0051904, Gp0051908
AAAAAAAAAAAAAAAAAAAATCATCAACGCATACCTCAGACACAAAACCACTCCAACGTGCTACCAGAACTCTCCAAAGGAAACTCTCAGCTTCCAGAGAACAGAAGTGGGACAGTTTATCGGCTTTCAAGACCACGACAGAAATGGAAGCTAAAACAAGATCTGTAACAGCTGGAGCAATTTTCTTGGAATTAAAATTAAAAAGCCTGACAGTGTCATAAAAATAAAAAATCTCAGAAAAAATGATGCAAAGGATGTTATTAAAGTAAGGTTTATGAAGTCTGAGAATAATTACAGTTAATGTGTATTTATTACCCCTATAGGATCCATCTGTGGCACAGATCTTCATATCTGAAGCCAAACGTACAGATACTTATCATATCTGTAGTTATCTTTGCTCTCAACTCCCACTCATCTCCCTAGTGACACATTTACTGTTTCCATTTGTGATATATCAATATTCTTCATTATTTATTTCAGTTTTCTCTTTGTAAGAAAAAAGAAGGAAGCTTATTTTAATCTTCAAGAACAACCCCTGTGTTTTTGAAAGGACCTAAATCCAAGGAGTGAAAGCCCATGTCCAGATTGTCATACCCGGCTACCTACATAATGGCTGATCCATTTTAAGATCAGAGGATAAAACTCTAGAGTTAAAGAAATACCTCCAAATACTCAACGTATTCAACAGTCAGAGGAAAGAGCAGATTTTCTGCTCTTTTCAGGACACCTATCCCAGCACACAGCAGGGCAAATTAAGATCTCTGAAGCTGAAATACTATATACTTCACTGGGCTCAGTACCCATAGATGAGGAAGGTTATGGCTTAAGGTTAGTTCAAGTCATAGGATGAGGTCCAGACAAAAAGACTCAGCCCTACTCCCATTGATGGCTATGAGACCCCCACCCAGAAGCCGGCATGGTGTAAAATGTTCTGCATCCATACTGCACCTACCTCTCAGGGACAGCCAAGTCAGCCGTGCTTCTTGGCACACAGCTCTCCAGACCCCTTTGAACAGAGGTGGAAGATGTTTTTGAAGATGTTTTTGCCCTCTCCTTCCCTCTCCCCCAACATGATCCTGCTCCCCCAAAACTCCCACTAAAAAGCACTCGTGGTGCTGGTAGCTCGGTCCTGCCCGTGCTGGCACAGCGGGGTGACGGTGCAAGCAGCAGAGCTCAGCTTGCCACAGTTTGCCACCTGAGAGCCGTGCCATGGAAGCACACCACAACTGCTCCAGCAGTACAGCTGGCACCGAGAGGTTCCTCTACACCACCAAAATCTCCCATACACACAGAGAACACCTTCAGGCATCACTGCTGGGTACTCCATTTCCTCCTGCCTCCCGTAGCTCCAGCCCTAGCAATTCTTATGAGGAAATCATTTGTGAGAGTCCCTTTGCAGTGTAAGTGCCAAGCCCTATATAGACATAATTGATTTTTCAAGAGTACTTAACTCTTGCAATCTAGACACCTTCAGTTCTTAAATGAGTATGCAAAAGGCCTATTTTTAATTCTGAAACTACAGTTTACCTTATCAAATAATATAGAAGGCATCACTATTCAAAACCCAAAATCCAAACATGCAGCAGGCAAGAAAACCACCGTATACGTATTTCTGCAAATGTTTCCCCTCATTATGACAACTACACAACTTCATGACAGTTACTAGTTTAAAAAAAACCCCTTACTTTCAGAGGATATCTGCATCCTTTTTAGCTAGCATATGAAAAAGTTTCCAGGCACAAATATGAAATAGGACAGAACGCATCAGTTATCCTCTTTGCCCAACCATGCCAAAGTCAAAATTCACTTTTCTCGCTTGCATTCTCCACTTGTTTTGAGCAGCCCCGCCATGCCTGCTTCCATTAAAAAGCATGATAGAGGTTGGGAGGGGGAAAAAAATACTCATGGCAGCTTAATATGGTGGTAATCCCACACACTGGTCTTGCTTTGCAAATACAACTTCTTTTAAAAAAGGGGGGGGTGGGGAGGGAGAAAGATGCTCAAGTAGCCAGGCAGCCAAAACCTCACTGTTTTCTTTTGCTAAGAACAGCATCTTAATTTCCTACGACAAAAGTTAACACCACCTCCCCAAAAGTGTTAAGAAATTTCACTACAGAACGATTTCATTTTATCATTGTATCATTTTAAAAGTTAACTTCATCAAAACACACCACTTGTACACGTCCAGGCTGTCTCTAAGCCTTGTACCAATTATCCTGCAGCACTACATCTTTTCAACATTTCCAAGAGAAACACCACCACCTTAAATGGCCTCATTCTTTCTGAAAATATTCTTATCTCCACATCCTATGGTGGCACCTAAGATCATCAGAACTGAATAATTAGAGAAAGAAATCCATTCCAGTTTGAAACTTTGAAAATTTAAACCAGCTAAGAATGTGACCCACAGCTTAACTAGCAGATCCCACAGCGCTGTCCCCGACCCCGGCGGCACTCCTGCCAGCACCCCTGCTCACTTTGGAAATGCGGCCAGCAGGACATCCACTCCATTATCCAGAAAAGAAAAAGTTGGTATTCTTGTACACCATCAAATAACCAAATCTTCAGCCTTTTCAATGACTGTCTCAAGCTATCGGGCTGTTCCGCTAAACTCTGACATGTATTTTATTTCGCTTCTTTAAATCAGCAGGTATGCCAACGGTGGGCAAACCATTCACAGAAAATAGAAAAAAAAACAATGAAAAGAAAAAAAAAAAGAAGTCCTTTTCTACTTCTGAAAAACTTTTAGAAGAATTATTCTTGAGGAATTAATGGAAAAAAACTATTTTTTATACACAGTATTAGGTGATTAAAAGCTTGTTCATCACTTTGCTTAGTTTAATTTTAGAAAGGCCTACTTGCAGATTCTTTGAAATGCATAATTAATTGATAGCAGCGTGGTTACATCAGTACAGAAGTGAACGATAGATATGAAGTGGTTTTTCCACAAAAAAAAATATAACCAGTACAGGGCACAATTACTGTATCCAATTCACTCCACCCTCCAATGAAGGTGTTTGATCTGCACATCTGATTGCACAAGCACCCACAAATATCACTTGCATTAAAATTCTTGCTGGTTTGCAACTCATTTCGACTTGTGCAAGTTAGGTTTTTTTTTTGTCAATTGGATCTGACAGAAAAATTAAAATAATCCTCTTTTACCTCTGCATTATCCTTTAAGTACTTAAGTTTTAATTATATCTCAAGTCTACCTGAAGACATTTTGGGCAACTTCCAATAATGTGCATAAGCAGTTGAATACAGTGTAAAAGTGCATGTAATTTCCAAGTCCCCAGTTGTTAATGAAATCCCAAACATTCAGATTTTAATTGAACTAGATAAAGATTAAGAAGCTTAGCAGCAGCTGGCATTGCGAATTAGTTCTCAGCAGATTTTTATGTTGTACTCTAAATCATTGCTTTTGTAATCTTCCTAAATTGTCCTTTATCTTGCTAATGCAGATATGATTCTCAGAAAGCATTAGGCTTCCACTGTTCCTATTGCCTGTAAAATCTTGAACTGTAAAATCTTAATAGTCTTTTTTAATAAGTATTATGATCTATATGTATAATGTGCATTCAATAAAATGTTACTGTAATTAGAAGAAAAGTTTTTAGTTTTTTTTACGTGACTTGTTTTACAGATTAGATTTATTAAATAGCATCAACTGTTGGAGCTGCTTTAAGACCTATTCAGAGCCGTCTGACATCAGATGAGGACGCAGTGCTGGACCCAGCGACGGGGGCTCGGCTCGCCGGCAGGTTCATCGGGAAGCTTCCTTCTCCTTCTGGTCCAGAGAGCTCGGCCTCAACATAGCTCCGGCGCTTAAATGCCTGACAATGTATAATCAGCAGCAATCAAGTAACATTTCGCTAGCAGAGGCTTCCCAGGACTCAGCATAAGTATTCAGGTGCACGCCTGGGGCAGTGCGTTGGACCCCTCCGTCCCCCCCAAGCCCGGTGCTGCGGACCCGGGTGCCTTCCCAGGCCGCACGCGCCGGAGCGAAGGTCTGCATTAGAAATCACCCTGACGAATGCTCTCTCAGCACTTCTTCACGCATTATAACAGCTCTTAAGAGAGTTTCAAGTGCAATTATTACTTGCATAATAAAAGGGGTTATATTTATGCATCTCGGTTGAGGATGCACTCTCCTTATTCACACTGATGTAAATAAAATTGGAGTTCCTGTCTTTACGGGGAAGGGTGGGCAGAACAAAAAGATAAAGACTACTACTACCACCATCACAAAGCAAGAAACACTTCAGTCCATTTTTTTCCGTCCTAAAAAATCCTAGTTAATTTCCCAGCTAAACAGTACTGGTCTTTCAAGTCTGTTGGTAAATGACCAACTAATGCAGTTACGTATGCACTGAAGAAGAAAATTATAGAGAGATAATACAGCCAACTGGCATTAAAGTTTTGAACAGAACGGAATTTTAACAGTTCCACTAAAGTTTTTTAACATTAAGAATCTTGGCTGCTCCAATTTTTTCCTAATAAAGGAAACAGTTGGCAGAATAACAAATGTGAATGCTAGAAGAGAGGAAGTATCTTCACCTGCACTTCAACTATTTTTTAATTAAAAGCGTGGTGGTGTCCAGACTTAACCAATGGCATTTCCGTGCATTCTGTTGCCCCAGCTCCTTCCCAGCTGCACTACTCCTCCTTCCCCCATGCACTGAGCTGCGAGGCAGCCTTGACACCTGCTGCCAAACGGCCAGCACGCTCCAGCCCAGGGACGGCTGCACCTCGGTGATCAGTGAAGTCATCATCAGTCTACACCTCTCTTCAGAGAATTACGTTTGGTTCTGCAAGCTTTGAGATCTTTGAATGAAAGATGCTATAAGCAGTCCTAAGCAATTTTCTCTTCCTCAAACTAAAATGAAGCTGCTAGCTTTTCATGTCTATTTAGGCCCCTCGTTACTTGCCATTTCCCCTTAGCAATCTTCTCATTCCAAATACTGACATTCTGGCAGCCCAGCTATTTTCAGAAACTATTATCTAAGTTTGAGATTGTAAATTTTTTGCTAGGTACTTTTTCCAAGCAAGCATTTTGCTGCCTAAACTTCAGCAAACTCACAAATAGATTGAGACAGGACTCTACTTACCTTTTTTTTTGCCATAAAACAAGAAATTAACTTCACAATGTTGGCTTCTCATTTAAGCCATTTTCTGAAGTACAGCTCTAGTTCTAGGAGTGACTTAGGTAGTTTACCCTCAATTTTCTGAGCTTTTTATAAACGCTTGACAATTTTTTCCCTAACATTAAATAACACATTCTTTGGATGTTCCAAGTTCAAGCAGGGGTTTTAGATGCCTGCTGCTGATTCCAAGACGTCCTAAATTGAGCATTCATTGAAAAGTCTGCTAAGAATTTTGTCCTTCAAATTACTCCCCTAACAGCTACAGAACTCGGCTCCCACATTGCTTCCCAGGCTGGAGGGTGTCTCTTGCTTGAAGATAACCCACAGATAAGAACTTTGATCCAGATTTTTTCAATGCAAAATAAATTATGCAAAAGCTATTGACATCAAAAGGAATTTTGTTATGGACTTTATCGGGAACATACTCAGTTCCAACCCTGAGAGTCAATCACCCCTCCTGTGGCCTTATCCTCAAGTTTCTTCAAAATTTACCAATGTACTGTCAGAACAACAGCAGCAAAACTGGGATTATTTAATTGAAAACAAAAATGAAACATTTAATTTTCCTAAACATACAAAAAGGCATGCAGGAAATCAACCATTCAACAAAATATTTGTCTCATTGCATGACAATACGCAGGGTGGGAACTGCAAACAAATTATCATTATTTGGACTCCTGTTAAACAGACTAGTGAGCCTTATAATTAGTAACATAATCACTTTAAGACAAATATACTAAATAAAATAATGGATCTTCAGCACAACTCCGCATAATAATGCTAACAATTTATGCTTTATTCATTAGGTTGCTGCTTTATCAAAATTTGGAATTCTGAACCTCTGAAAGTTGCAGTCTCCACTGACCAGAGGATTCACTCTTGAACCAAGGGACATATAAGAGCGGTTCTCACACAGCTTTACAACCTGCTGGTGGGGATGTTGATTGTACAGGACAATTGATCAATAAAATTCATGTACTGCAATCCTGTCCTTCCAGCACACCCCTACCAGCCCTAACTGATCTCTCTGTTGGATAATGACCAACCCAGATGCTCACTGACTTGAAAACAACTGACCAGCAATAAAAGGCTTTGTGGCCATGTCCAATGGATAAAAGTGACTGAAAACAGCTAGATAAGTTATTTTTCTGATATATAACTGCAGATGTTATTACCTCTATTACTCAAATCATATGGCAAAGCATGCTTCATCAACTACCTGAGTTATTGGAACTACCCATTGAAGCGCCACTTCCAGGTATTTAACGTTTTTTCACAAAATTTCACATTTAGGTGTGTTAATGTGTTGTCTTACATGGAAAAAAAAAGAAAAAAAAAAAGAAAAAAAAGAAAGAGTAAGGACCTGACACCAAGACACAGACACAGGGTGCCTGCAGCAGCTATAGAGGGAGGGCAGAAGCGGGGCAGGTCTGCGCCAGCCCCAGGAGCTCAGACAGGCGCTCGGGCAGCAGGAACAGGCTGAAGCAGAGAAGTTGCCATGTTAACCACCCACATGCAACCCAGTGAAGACTCCAGGACCAAAATTCACCATGCACCAGGGTCACTTCAGAAAACACAAAACAGGCCCCGTGACGATCTCCCATTAAAGTTCCATAACGCCACCAGAGGAATTTACTAATGAAAATTATTTTATCCAAAGAGCTCTCCTAAGCCTAAGTAGAAACCACAGGTTTCAGCGTCCCCATAAAGAAGCAGAAAACTGCATTTTAAAATGCTGCATAAATTTGAAGGATTTATAAGCAACAAAGGGGCCCTTAATGTGGGGTCTCGTGCACAGAGGCCATACAACGTGACAGCAGGGACTTGCAGAACTTGGCTCTGGAAAATGCTTGGTATCATCCAGAAAAGAACTTCTTAAGGAAGAGCGGGTTATTCTAGCCTCTGATTTACATACGGGTTTTTAGAAGTGTATGTGCCTTTTTTACAGTGTCATTGAATATCCCAGGTTGGAAGGGACCTCAAAAGATTATCTGGTCCAACCTCAATATTTTTATTTATTGACTGCTCAGTAAATTGGTCTGTGACTTTTGTTAAAAACACAAGCTCTAACTTGCATCTAGAGTTACAGCTTTTGTTGGTAGAATGATTTCAGGAACGCAGATCTCAAGCATAGCATTTATTTTCTTAAAGCTAGGAATTACGAATCAGTTAACTATCAGCATGACTTTTATTAAAATAACTTTCTTCAGAAGGTCTTCAGAAAAGGCTCATCACCAGCAGGTATTATTGCCCAACTTATTCAACTGGAGACAAACACTCCACCTGCCATCCAGGCTACAAAAAACTGGTGCTCACTGGATGCACACACAGTCTTGTGTTTTTGTAAATATTAAATAAAATAAATAAACACGCTACTTCTGTTTTGCTCTCCCTTCTATTATGTGAAAATAATTTACCTGCTTTCACACTCTGGCTACGATTACTCTTTTCCGCTTCATCTAAATGCAATGAATAATCTTGGTCACGGCCACTGAGATAAAAGCTAAGAGAATTCACTCATTGTTCCATGCAGCCCCAAGATGCCGGTCACACCTGTAACGCCAGGAATGCGACGGCATACAGAAAGCACAATCTGCTTCACTCACGGACCTGAACACACCAGCCTCCCAAATCCACTTTATTCCTTTTTCTAATAATCACCCATGTTTTCTGGACAAATATATAACGTCGTAAGAACAGATCTATACTGACAACCAAGGCCAACGGTATAATGCTCGTCTAAGTAGGAATGAGATTCATTAATTAGGCTGCTGCTTTAGAGTGTTGTTCCCCTGCAGCTATATTCTGCTCAAGGGTATTTTCAATAGTATTGAATAGATGAAGCAATTACTAAGCAAAATCCACTAACTGATGGCCAGTGTCAGATTCCTCAGGCCATACTTTCAAAGGGTGTATATATATTTACTTGAATGAGTGATTGAATTTAGAAGGGAAAAGCAAAGCAAACAAAAATCCCCAGTGAGACAGCTTATCTGTTCTTCGTTTTTAGGGGTGTGATCTTTAAAACAAAGCTTCTCATTCTGCAGACACAATACTGCAGACGCAATTAAGATGTAGCAGGGCTAGCTACAGGATACCTAGCTGCCTGATTGCACATGCAAATCAGGTTGCTTGCGATCTAAAGGCACATACTTACTCTCACAATTAATGGCAGGCAAAGAGCTTTATCTACATTTATCCGCCCTCTTTACTGACAGCAGTATAAGCAACTTGTAAAAATAATAAAAGCTTGAGCCCAGCTAAGTGTTTCCTGTTCTGGTATCTGACTTCCATGCTACTTATTGGTTTATTGCAGTAATGTCATTTTTATAAGATGACATACCCTGATCATTAAAGTTAAATAAACACAGCACAAACATTTTGGCTTTACTGTAAACAAGAGGAAAGATTTTTTTCTTGTGAATTGCTGGGTTGGCTTTCTTTTTTCCTTTTTGCTGCTTCAGTTACTCTGATGTTTAGACTGTGCCTCATTAAAGTCGGGAGCAAAAGTAAAAGAGTTTTCGTGCAGGAGCATTATTTTGAAAGTTTAGGATATCTGTAATTCTAACTGATCTTCCACCTGGCATTAAATCTTCAAAGAATGTCAAAAAGTATCTTAAAAACTTGAGATGCCTGACTGTGTACAGAGGAGGAACAGATGCACCTCTATAATTTGCCCATGAATAAGTAAAAATGAACCCATCAGCTATTCAGGGATACTTGCATGCAAGCAGGCAAACACATCCTTTTTTCCTTTTCTTGTTTGTTTTTTACAGTTTTTAAACATCTTCTGAAACAGACCTTACAGGGTGCTGTTAAAAAGCTTTAAACACTGATGTGTTTGTTTTGAGAAACTTACTATGCAGAAGTGCCATCTCATAACTCTCATCCTTTAACAAAACCTTTAGCTACTGCCCTTGGCCTCCAAATTCAGTGGCACCCATATATGGCAGTAAAACATGCACGCACAAAATACACAGTTTTTTCTCCCAGAAATAGCAAAAGCTCAGTCTGTAAGAGCTTCCTTTAAGGTCACAGCAAGTAAACTGCTGAAAAGAAGTTAACATCACAAATTAAACTGTCCCTGAAACCCAGCAGGCACTTCACTGAGTTCTCCTAGATTTCCCTCCACCTCCTTTTTGGTCTCTAGTTTTAGGCCTGCCTTTGAGCTGAAGTACATACCCTTCTCTAAGCATTCACCTAGCTGAGCAAAGAGGGGAAAGAGGAGAAAATCCATACATTTGAAAGATATTTCACCCAAGTTTTTAGTGGAGTCAAGTTTCAAAGGATGGATCTAAAAGTCAACTTTTGGCCAGTCCAATACCACTTACAGTGGCCAATTTTGAAACTTCTTATTTATTCTTTACAGATGAATAAGTACATTCCTAAATACTTATTTAGGACACTGGGCCCATTCCCTCCTCTTCCAACTGATTTGATGTACGTATCCGAAAAGCACACATGACCACTGACACAGCAGAAGTGGACTAAAGGACATGAATTTAAAAAATCCTTCAAAGCAACCTGCGCAGAAACACACAATTTGTGACTTGTGAATTCAAAATACATCAGCTACGGAAACACAGGTGAGGAATTCACGCAGGAGGAAATCCTTCACGCTGATGGGGTTCCCGAGCTTGATAAAAGTGTGCCTGGGTAGGTGACCCGATAGGGTATCGTGCTGATGCTTTGTTCTTTTCAGTAGGCTACGCTGGTTTCTGTAATGAGCCAGAACATCAACATTTGAATTACATGGCTATGAAGTAATCCTTTCATTCCCTTATCTAGAAGGAGCAGAATGAAAAGAAACAAAGAAATCAGCTGTTTCCGACTAAAGATTTTCAGTGCAAATTATTAAGCCAAGTATGGAGTAAGATGTACATCAGTGGCTGACAGCACATGAGCTCCTGCACTGCACTGTATTATTTCCCAGTTATCTCGTGTCACAATTATGGGAGACTTCTTTCCGTTTTCCTTGGCACTTTTGACTCCTCCTTCAAGACTGCACAAGACGACCATGGAAAGCTTTCAGTGCTACAGTACCGGCCACGCTGACCTCTGCAACCTCACGCAGCCAGCTCAGGTCATCTGTCCTGGTCTAAAGGCCACATGCGCGATTGCCACCTCCTCCCTGGGTCCAGACAGAACTATGTTTCCATGCCTCTTTTACTACCTTCTGCCATTCACAGACAATCAACCTTAAAGAGTCCTCCTCCTCAATTATTGAAATGTAGCAATTGCCCTTCTTCTGCCTCATAGTCCTTTTGGAAAAAAGCATGTTCTTAAAGACAGTAACAAAAAACCCACAAAAAAACAGGCAAAACAAACACCTAAAACAAAAAACACCACGCTAAAAAATCCTGAACAGATTTTCTCACCAATGTGCTCTGAAACAGCATCTGAGCAGGAGATTGAACCCAAAGGCATCTCCTATTTGTTTCATTACTCCTTTACTTCAAGATACAACCTAGGAGACCCCATACATGTCCAGGAGCCCACTATGCTAAATGCTTTAAAAACTCCGGTCAGGAAAACTGTGATTTCCATCTGAAAGACTATTTGCAATCTAAGTAAAGAGGCAGATACAGAGGAAGACGTAGAGGAAGACAAGGGCACAGTGAAACAATATTAGACAACATGTAGGTATATAAATATTAACAATACTTTTTTTAAAAAAACTATTTGAAGACATTCCTTTCTGGCATCACCTAAAAAAGCTAAGCTAACACTAAGCCACCACATGTGCACCTGAAAGTGAGCAGGCTGTCTAATACGGCAAGATATTCATCAACACTTTGCTACCACCTAGGTTATACAAAAGTCCTCATGCTACAACAGAGAATATATCTCGAATCTGTATTTGAGGAAATAGTTACGAGCAGTATTCCCCTCCTTCTATAAGCTTTGATCAAGGAGACATAAGAAATATGTTCTGCGATGCTTTGATTTCACTTGAGGGTTTTTTGTTTTTTGAAGCAGTGAATAAAGATGACACACAAATAGTCTAATTAGCACAAATATCTTGTTTCTTGAAACTTCTGGCAATCTTTAAACATCTGTTGGCTCAGTACTATTATGATACTCTCCATTACCAACCCCAAGCTAGTGTGGACCTTTCTTTTGCCACCAGGAGAGTTTTCTCTTCCCTTTATTCAAGGAAAGACAGTATTCACGCCTGTACCACCCGGACCTCCCATGGGAAGGGCCCCCGGCGTTCCCGGAGCCGAAGGGCAGCAGGATCCCTGGATGCTCCTGATGGCCCCAGGCATTCCACAGGGTCGATAGATTATATTTGGCTAAAGCACATCTGTTGGCAGTCACTCAATCCCCATTTGCAAAGCTCAAGGGTCAAAGCGTATTTCATTTCACTTGGTAGCTCCCTCGAATGGCAAGGCCCTCACCTGTTAGAAAATAACATCAGGGCTTTTACTCAAATTAGAATATTTTGCTTCTCTGTCCAACTCCTGTTATTCCCTTCTCCAGAAAGCAGACAACAATCACTAAGACCACAAACAACCCCTGTGGATCAGCTGGACTTTATGACAAAAAGTTTCTTACATTTGGCTAAGCATATGTCAAGATGAATCACGGCCAACTTCACTAATGTATGAAAGGCATCACTCCTGGAATGCCACCAGCCTGAAGCGTAAGGTGACAGAGCCCTCGCAGCATCAAGCTCCTGTGATAATGGAAGTCTGAAAATATTTCACAGACAGCTGAAATACCAATTTACATTTAAGGAATATATTGAATTACCACAGATCACACAGAAAGGGTGACTACAGCAACACTTACATATTTTGTTGCTGGACTTCTAGCATTTGCTGAAAGGGCCATCTGGTTTTAACCTAGGTAAGCTGGAAAGATTATTCATCTAATGTCTTCTCTGGAAGACTGCAGCTCCAGTGCTAACAAGGGAATTTAATTAGATGGACAAGCCTTGACAGCAATCCTTTTCCAATACACTTAGTATTGAAATAGGTCTGGGTGTTCCAAGATTTATAGAAATCCACTATTTGAGTTAATATGGAAAAGTATCTGAAAGTTATGACTATCCAAGATGTAGGCGCTCGTTTTTCTGGCTTCATTTGTGACATACACTGCATTACAATTACACCGACTGCACAGATGAAACCCCTGTTCCAAATGCACATGGTAGAAAATCTGAGCAGAATCGATCTTGCCCTCGGCCTTAGTAAACCTCACAGATTCCCTGGGAATCGGCCCAGGACAGCAGACCATTCCTCAGCACCCCCGAGCAGGAGACCAACCGCTTCTCCTCCCTATGGCAGCACCGAGAGCCCCGGGACGGCGGAGGGCTGCTGCGCACAAGGGCACGGTACAAACACGAAACACAATCTCTTGCAGGGTATTTACAATAAAAAAAGACATGCTCACCCATGAAATACACAGAAAAAAAATGCACAAAGGCTAGTATTTTCTAAAATTGTAGAGAGAACAAGCCTGCCAGCAGGCTGATGAAACACTTGAGATAAAGCGGCGTAATCAATAACAATGCTGCACCTTTAAAAACAGCAAGTACAGCGCGATCAATTCATATCTCAGTGAAGTAGCGTAATAAAAATCTGCAACTACAATAAGCTAATTTAATGATACTTTATCAAGTGCTCACATTTTCAACTACTGTTGTTCACGGCAGAATGAAGCCTGTGTAAAAATATGTCATGAGTCAATATGGCATTCTACTGAAGAGAAAGGACCCACATCATTAAAATCTCAAGTAAGCCTTCATTAAATAAAATACATGAAATTAGCTCCTTCAAAAGAATTTAATTAGTCAACACATGCAGGTTAAACTCACAATCTGCCATTGTGGTTTTTTAAGCCATTCATTTTCTTAAAGCTTTGTTGTAAGAAGGATTTTTTTTTTTACTGTTATTATTTTTTTTAATATGGTTAGAAACCACGGTTCCTTTATGAAAAGGACAAAGTATCCCTTACGAACAGCAAGACACATTTTCATTGCTACTGCATATAGAGTGCTGCCTTGTTAAGGCAACTGCAATCATTTTACGCATCTTCATTAAGTCAGAGATACGGTTCAGCTTTTCAGAGAGAAACCTCAACAGCTGCAGCGAAAAGGAGGGACAACAGATTCTTAAACAGAAAAGAGGAATTACCAGTTATCTAGCTTGAAATGAAACCTCTGGGAAGCCCCATCTGCAGTCTCAGTCATTACAAATCACAATAATTATGTGAGCTCTCGGCCCATATATAAAATTTCAATACCTATGAAGAGCTGAGACACTGCAATGTCCACAACACAAAAACATTGCCAGCTCATTTTGCGAAGCTTCAGGCTACTTGTAACACTGAGAGAAGATGAATCAATAAAATGTTATCAGTAAAACAGTTTGATTCCTGCACAGTTAAGCGCATGGCCACTTCTATATTTCAATCCCCTCAGGTCAATATAATTTTACACAGTTACCCAGTTCTCAGTAGTGAAATGATACTGGTGGATGTTTCAGATATTCTAAAGCACTTATTTCTACATGGGGGATTAAAAAAAAAAATTACCACTTGTTTCCTATCTGGTTCAAAAACTTGGATTTTTAGCACAGTCTTCAACGCTAGCAGCTCTTTTCCCCAGCTCCAGTAAATTAAGTTACTCTGAACAGTTCATTCGGCCAAATCCTACGTGTCCTATTCACCCAGAGTTTAAATAGGAGTTTGGGAAGAAATGCAAGTCAAAGCTGGATTTGGCCTTTCATTTAAAGTAAATCTGAGACACGAAACACGATGTAATTTCTGCCTACTCAAGAAAATCAGCCCATTTAAGCAAATTGAACTATTCACCAATAAATTCTGCTAGGTTACTCACCATGATGACTGAAGAAACTGTAAATGTTACTGACAAAGACTAA